>Ga0160433_100192_pt1 | contig 50029 bp, 70 predicted proteins | sample HID1972K_E0MG_FD_108235 | JGI IMG/M metagenome (GOLD analysis project Ga0160433, IMG submission 108235) | Enriched pill bug-associated microbial communities from UW Madison campus, WI, USA - HID1972K_E0 MG | ecosystem: Host-associated > Arthropoda: Insects > Digestive system > Unclassified ...
GATTACGAGTGCCAGTACTTTTCTTTTCATTTTAATAATCCTTTAAGCTGTTTTTATACTCTGCCTTCCTTACGGGAAGTAAGGCCATGCTAATGTAGAGATATCTAAAGAAGGTAAGCCTCATTTGTTACTATATGAGTAAAATCTAAATAAAATAATTCAGCTGAAACCATGATTGATTTGATGAATGAATGGCGTGGAGTCATTGATGGTGGGAATTATACAGGGGGTGTAAATCGGGCTATTATGGCGCCGTTATATGCCTAATTTTCCACACAAATTGAGATGTTGCTGTGTGTTGTTATGTGATTTCTATATTAGTCAATATTTAAATGACAAGCCCGAACAGATGTTCGGGCTTTTTTTTATTTATTATTGGAGCGTGAGTGATAATTAATCACTGGCTGGTTTTTCCGCTTTACCGGCCATTTGCGCAAGGAAATCGTAGCGTTTTTGCAAATCGGCGGCGGCGTCTTTCCACAATTGTTCAGCAACCTCAGGCTGCTGTGCGTTCAGACGACGGAAGCGCTGCTCTTTCATCAGCGTGTCGGCGAGGGCATCTGACGGTGGTCGCGAATCCAGAGCCAGCGGCAGTTTGCCTTCATCAGCACGACGCGGATCAAAGCGATACAGCGGCCAGAAACCGGTGGCGGTGAGCTGACGCATCTGATCGTGACTCAGGGCCAGATCGTAACCATGCTCCTCACACGGGCTATAGGCGATGATCAGCGACGGCCCCGGATACGCTTCCGCTTCCTGAATCGCTTTCACCGTCTGGTTAAGTTGTGCGCCGAGCGAGATTTGCGCCACGTAGACATGCCCGTACATCATCATGCTCACACCCAAATCTTTGCGCGATTTACGCTTGCCGTGCTCGCCGAACTTGGTCACCGCGCCGAGCGGTGTTGCTTTCGACGCCTGGCCGCCGGTATTGGAATAACACTGGGTATCCAGCACCAGAATATTGACGTTTTCGGTCAGGCTTAGAACGTGGTCGAGACCACCAAAACCGATATCGTAAGCCCAGCCGTCGCCGCCAATCAGCCAGATGGATTTCTCGACCAGTGCGTCAGCGTCAGTCAGAAGCTCGGTTGCGCCGTCCACTCCCTGCAAATGCTGGCGTAAAGAGGCGACCTGCTCACGGCGTTCTTCCGGCGTGGCGTCAGCGTGCAGCGCTTCGTTCAATTCAGCGGGCAATTTATCCGCAAATGTCTCGAGCAGACGCATTACACGTTGGCGGTGCTGATCGACCGATAAACGGAAGCCCAGACCGAACTCGGCGTTGTCTTCGAACAGTGAGTTTGCCCATGCCGGACCACGACCATTAACGTCGGTGGTATATGGCGTTGATGGCAGGTTGCCACCATAAATAGACGAACAGCCGGTGGCATTGGCAATCATCATTCGGTCGCCATACAGCTGCGTCAGCAATTTGATGTACGGCGTTTCACCGCAGCCGGAGCAGGCGCCGGAATATTCAAACAACGGCGTGATCAGCTGCGAAGTGCGGATATCAATGCGTTCCAGTTTGGTTCTGTCGATTTCCGGCAGGTCGAGGAAGAAGTCATAGTTCACTTTCTCTTCTTCAACGTGATCCAGGCGCGACATCATATTGATGGCTTTGATACTGGGGTCCTGACGATCTTTCGCCGGGCAGACTTCCACGCACAGGTTACAGCCAGTGCAGTCCTCCGGTGCGACCTGCAGCACATATTTCTGGCCGCGCATATCGCGGGATTTCACGTCCAGCGAATGCAGGCTGGCAGGGGCAGATTCCATCTCTTCTGGTGACACCACTTTGGCGCGAATGGCCGAATGCGGGCAGGCCGCGACGCAGTGGTTACACTGGGTGCAAAGGTCTTCTTTCCAGATTGGGATCTCTTCGGCGATATTGCGTTTTTCCCAGCGCGTGGTGCCGACCGGCCAGGTGCCGTCCGGCGGAAGCGCGGAGACGGGCAACGCGTCGCCAAGCCCGGCCAGCATCGCAGCGGTCACCGTTTTGACAAAATCAGGCGCGGCATCGGAAACCACCGGTGGGCGATTCGGACTGTGGATATCGACCGGCTGTAGCGGCACTTCCGCCAGCAATTCGCGCGCCATCGCCAGCGCCTGCCAGTTGCGCTCGACCAGCTCCTGACCTTTGCTGCTGTAGCTTTTGGCAATCGCGCCCTGCAGTTCAATCAGCGCGCTGTCGCCCGGCAGGATTTGCGTCAATTGGAAGAATGCCATTTGCATCACGGTATTGATGCGCGCCGCCAGGCCGCATTCGCGGGCGATTTTCGCCGCGTTGACAATATAAAAGCGGGCCTGTTTCTGATTCAGAACGGCCTGAACCTCACGCGGCAGGCGAGACCACACTTCCTCGACGCTGTAAGGCGTGTTGAGCAGGAAAATCCCGCCCGGCTTCAGACGCTCGGCCATTTGATATTTGTCGATGAACTGCAGCTGGTGACAGCCCACAAAATCCGCCTGCGACACCAGATACGCCGAGCGCACCGGTTGCTCAGAGACGCGCAGATGCGACACCGTCAAACCACCGGCTTTTTTCGAGTCATACACGAAATAGCCCTGGGCATACCACGGCGTAGAGTTGCCGATGATTTTGATATTGTTTTTCGTTGCCGACACGCTGCCGTCGCTGCCCAGTCCGTAAAACAGCGCTTCGAGCTTGGCGGTCGATGGCAGGGTATTTTCCGGCAGCGGCAGTGATAAATTGGTCACGTCGTCGTAAATGCCGACAGTAAAACGCGGCTTCGGTTTGGCGGCGCTCAGCTCGTTAAACACGGCCAGCACGCAATCCGGGCCAAACTCTTTCGACGACAGGCCGTAGCGCCCGCCAATGACGCGCGGCAGCGTTTCGCGCTCGCCACTGTTAAAGGCTTCCGCCAGGGCGGTCATCACATCGAGATACAGCGGTTCGGCATGCGCGCCAGGCTCTTTGGTGCGATCCATCACCGCCAGCGTTTTCACACTTTGCGGGATAGCTGCCAGCAGATGAGCGGCAGAAAACGGACGGTACAAACGGACTTTCAGCACACCGACTTTTTCACCACGGGTCAGCAGTTCATCAACCACTTCCTCGCAGGTGCCAATCGCCGAGCCCATCAGAACGATAACGCGTTCGGCCTGCGGGTGGCCGTAATATTCGAACGGTTTGTACTGGCGACCGGTGGCGCTGGCAAAATCGTTCATCGCCTGTTCGACGTGGGCGTAAACCGCGTCATACCACGGGTTGGTCGCTTCGCGAGACTGGAAATAGGTGTCCGGGTTAGCAGACGTACCGCGGATCACCGGATGTTCTGGGTTCAGCGCGCGGGTGCGGTGCGCGTCGATTTCGGCCTGTGGCAGCAGATTGAGAATTGTGTCATCGGCCAGCGGCACGATTTTGTTGATCTCATGCGACGTGCGGAAACCATCAAAGAAATGAATGAATGGCACGCGGCTTTTGAGGGTCGCGATATGTGAAATCAGGGCAAAATCCTGCGCTTCCTGCACGTTCGCCGCGCTGAGCATCGCACAGCCGGTCTGACGTACGGCCATCACATCCGAGTGATCACCAAAAATAGACAGAGCGTGGGTCGCGACGGTACGCGCCGCGACGTGAAGGACAAACGGCGTCAGTTGACCGGCCAGTTTGTACAGCGTCGGGATCATCAACAACAATCCCTGCGAAGAGGTGAAAGACGTGGAGAGGGCGCCGGTCTGCAATGCGCCGTGAACCGCGGCAATCGCGCCTGCTTCAGACTGCATTTCTACGACCCGGGGCACATCGCCCCAGACGTTTTTCAGCCCGTTACCCGCCCAGGCATCAGCCTGTTCCGCCATCGTTGAGCTTGGCGTTATCGGGTAGATAGCAATCACTTCGCTGGTGCGAAACGCCACCGACGCGCATGCGCCGTTACCGTCTGTTGTAATCATATGGTTGGTCTCATTGCTTAACTATAAGATTTTCATGGCCTTTTGGCTGACTGTTGTACAGCCTGGGGCACCACTGGGGCAGTAGCAGGCATTTTTTGATTTAGTATCCCAACCTGATCTGCATTGTTCTCACTCATCCATGCTCCATACACGATGTAGACCATCTGAGCGTTCCGGTGCCCCATCTGAGTTGCTATAAACGTCGGGTTTGCCCCAACAGCTAATGCCCAGCATGCGTATGTGTGGCGGGACTGATATGGATTTCGATATCTGATCCCGGCTCGTTTAGTCAATCCCTCCCAGGAGGAGGACAACGACGTTACTGAATAGTGATTCGTTCCCGCCGGATTTTTTCTGGTGACCTCAGGGTTAAACACAAAGGTGCAGGGGTGAGTGCTTGAGCGCCCGTACTCGCGCAACTTCACTTCGACCTTTTTTTGTTTCCCCAGCCGGGTCAATTCAAGCTGGCTTTTCAAAGCTTCGATAGCCGGCTGAATCAAATGGATGATTCGATCAGTGCCAGAATCTGTTTTCGGCAGCGTGAATTCTTTCGCGCGCGTATACGTCCTTCTAACAATGATAGTCCCGGCTTTCAGATCTATGTCTTCCCAGGCAAGGGCACAAAGTTCACCATGTCTCATTCCAGTATAGACAGCGAGGGACCATAGGTTCTTGATCTGCGGATGATTGGCTGCCTCTATTAACCGTACAAACTCATCTCTTTCTAACGGATAAGGCTCCGGTTTCGATTTCTTCAACAACGAAATCCCTTCAAAAGGGTTCTTTTCGATATACCCATTTGATGCCGCAAACTGGAACATGCCACCAGTTATCACCATGTACCCATTAACGGTAGGTGCTTTTCGCCCCATTTTCGCCTTCTTCTGTCCGCCCTTCAGAAGGTGAGCGCCGGTCAGGAGTTCTTTTCGCAAGAACAAAAGATCTTCCTGGTTCACCGCTGAAATCAACTTCCTTGCTCCAAGCCAGTTCACCATTATTTTGATCACGGATTCGTAGCTACGCATCGTGTTGTTTGAGGTTTCCATCCTCTTCAGAGCCAGCCATTTTTCAGACAGGTCTGACAGCGTGATTTCTTTACTCTGTAGGCCAAAATGACGCAGATTCACAGAGTCCGGAAACTGAGCCGCGTAGTTAAAACTTCCTGTCTTAATCGCAAAACAAACTGATGTCCTCAGCTCGCCAGCTATTTTTCTGTTTTTAGGTGTATCAGGCACGCCCAAGCTTTCGCGTATGCGCCTGCCTTTGTAATGGAAAACGATACGCAGTTTTCCACCGTGGTTTTCAACGCCGGTTGGATATGTTGGTTTTACCATTTGTCCTCCTGCGCCCAAGAGCTCAATTAGAGTAACCACACAGCAGGGCACATCAAAGGTCTATTCCCGGCTGTTTTGATATTTGATTCTCTATCCAGCGATCCACGGCTTCGCGATTATAGAGACACTCACTTGTTGGCTTTGGGACGCCGTCAGGGGACACATGTACGTATTCTCTGCCGACCATCCAAGATTCTTTTCTTGCTCTGAGAATGGTTCCTGGCTTTAAGCCAGTCACCGCGATCAGCACTTTTTCAGCTACCCATTTATTCGGAGTCAGCTGGATAATGTGTTCCATAGTCACCTCGGTTCAATGCAAGGCCACTACATCGGAAAGATACCGCAAAATTTCATGCAGGATTTTCCCGTGAGTAGCACTACCAGATATTGATTGGATGAATTTTCGCTTGTACGTAGATAAAAACGCCCGGACGAACCGGGCAAAAGGGACAACGGTGGCAGTGCTTCCGCACCCAATAGCCAGCTCATAACTGGCTATCAGTTGTGTTACCTGTCAGGTATATTGAGTCACATTGAAATGGAGGGATGTATGGCTACTTATAAGCAGATCCAGGAATACGTAAAAGTCCATAATGGCGTCAGCGTTAAAACATGCCATATCGCTCATGTTAAACATTTGAATGGATTTCAAATGAGACAGGCACCCAACCGCATTTCTCTTGATTCAAGGGTGTATGAATGCCCTGATAATTTCGTCCCGCTTATCGAGCAAGCGATGAAACATTTCGGGATGATTGGTTAACTTCCTCATGCCGCACGCTGGGCGCGCAGCGATTTAATGTGCTCGCTCTTCTCCAGTTCCGCGCGTATCTGTGCCGCCTCACGGTGATTGAGATATTCGAAGTCGTTGTTGAATCGGTCGATTGAAGCGGTGTTGATCCGGCCCTGTCGCCAGTAGCGGACTATTTCTGATGTGCTGCTGTTAATTAGTACGGGCCAACCGTGCTGGTCAGCGTAAATCTGACCTCTTTGAATGAGTGCAAACATCACGCACCTCGCTGTTTATTCCTCAATTCGATAATGCTTTGGCATTCAGCGCATGTCTGGCAGCCGGGAACGGCAGCGCGCCGCGGCGCCGGGATGTCTTCGCCGCATTCACTGCAATGTTCAGCTGATACGGCGTTGCGGTATAGTCGGTGAGCGGCGAGGGCGTTGTTACGTTGTAACTCTTCAATTTCAGCGGCTGAATCAACGATGTCGGCCATATCAATGCTCCCTGAACTGGCCGTTAATCCGGCCTATGGTGTAGATGAACAAAACAAAAGGGACACCGAGTCCCTTTAGCTTTTCGTAATGCTTGGCCAGTAACGGCCTGCTGACGGTGTCGAACTTTGGCTTGGGCTTCTGCTTCATCGCGGCCTTCAGTTCGTCATTGCAGTTCCGTGCTGTGGCGCATAGGGCGTTCTCTTGCTCAGTGGTCGTTAGCTTCATGCAGCCTCCCGTCGGACGAGAAGTTTCGCGCCAAATGTCATCAATTCGTCACGCTCAACTGCGGTGAACTGGCAATGCGTCCGTGGGAACGGTCGCCAGATAATCAGCATGCTGCCCTTGTTATTACCGCTGACAGGCTTTTCGGTGATCGGGTTGATAAATGCGAGCCTCCCGGCAGTGATGAAGCGCACTTCACTTGCGGTCTCGATAGCCTCACGGAACCATCCGACCGAGGTATCCGCAGGAACAAGCATGACGGTGCCGATCTGGTTGGCGCTTTCAGCCGCGGCTTTTTTCACGAATGGTGTGATGTCGCTATAAGGCGGATTCAGCCAGACGTAACCGGGAACGCTCAGGTAATCGCTCCACGACGTCTCTAGTGTGTTCTGCTCGAGGGTTATGAAGTGACGGCATAGCGCGTTTTGAGGCGCTGCTGCTGCGTCGAGCTGAAAGCAGAATTCAGCATCCAGTGAAGTGAAAAGTGCGGGTGGAGTACGCCAGAGGTCGCGTTGTTCTGCCGGAGTGTTACTTCCTCCATATCCAGCGCGGATCGAGATTTGACTCTCTTCTTCCATGGGCTCTTCTGCCTCTTGCTCAGGAATATCACCTACTTCGCACGTCAGAGCTTCACAGCTTTCGGTACATGAGTTTGGGTCATACCCGCCGCCACCTTTTATTGTCGCTGCAATATCTTCGCGCGAGCTATCGGAGAACATTGCGATTACGCTCTCAAGCGAGTTGTTGCCGCGGTACATGATTTTGTTTTCCTGCTGGCGGCGTTCCACAATTCTAACGGAAGGGTCTGTAATCAGGCTCCAGAATTCAGCGGCGAGCTCCGGCTCGTCGCGGGTGGCGAGGGCGACCTTATTAATTCCTTTCTTGATACAGAAAACGCAGTTGCCAAGGTGCTCAGGAATGCCAAGATCAAACGGCTGATCCTTCCACCAGTCGAGAATGTCTTGTTTATCAAAGTCGCTTATATCTGCCAGATAACTGACGCCATCCCGTGGCTTTAACCTGCGCTGCTCGTCAGCACGAATACCAATCCATGTGTGGTACTGGCCGAATGTATCCCGACAAAATCTTTCATAAACCTCCATTTTCATCGTGCGCGTGCAGAATGCGCCGTGAACGTATGGTGTACCGTATTTTTCGCAGACATCCTTCCATGGTTGAAGATCGGGGCCTATTTCATCCAGCGAGACCACTGAGTAACTGTTTGCTTTACCGAGCTCAGGGTTAACCTTTACCCGGAGGCAGATCAGGTTTATCGACCACTCGCGCGCTACCTTCTTGATGAACTCGTAGGTCCCTTTATGTTCGGCCCCGGTGTCCATGTAAACGTAGTGAACCTCTTCGCCAGCTAGTCTCCGTTGCTCCATTAAATGGACGAGATGAGCCGAGGTTCTACCACCTGAGAAACTGACAACTTGAGGGATGCTCATGCGACCTCCTGTTCCGGATCTTTCATGTCCCATCTCTTCCGCTCAATGTTGGCCTGCAGCCGACGATCGCCAACTTCCTCAATACTGCGACCGGTTAGCTCTGCCACCCGGGCGTTGTTGTGGCGCCAGAGCAGTTCAAGCTCGTCACGCGTCCAGGCGGGAATGAGTGATCCGCCGTTTTCCTTCTCCAGCTTATGGCGCTTGCAACGTACCGAGGCGATGGTGCGTCGGGTTGCCTCCGCTATTTCTTCACATGAAAAATGACCAAACATAAATTCCTCTGCTTTTGTCCAGGGGCGCCCACGACGCAAATCAATCAGGTCGACACCGATTGCCGCAGCTTTGCTGTAAATGGAGCCGTTTGACCGCTCCAGCTTCTCAGCGATGAGGTGAATGGGCATAGAGCCTCCCACTTCTTGCAGAAACTTCGTTTCCCACTCCTGCCAGCGTTCACATCTCATTGCGCCTCCTTCAAACGGTAAATACGGCCGCCGATTGTTCCGTTGCCCCAAACCTCCATGGCCAGGTGCTGTTCAATCTGAGACAGGGCTGCAGGGGTGATGAACACCTCCTGCATCTCCAGAGCTGGCGCCCACCCCTCGTAATAGGGTTCGTGATAGTTGAGTGTTATCCCGGCTGTATGGGCTCGAGCCCCGCGCGCTGTCTGTGAACGGTGGAACGCAGTGATGTTGTTCCGCGCGTCTTTGCGCAGAATGTTCAGGATCGATTCTGGTTTCATAGCGGTAACGGCGGGGCCGTCCAGTAAGGGAAGGCGGCTTATACCACCTGTTTCAGTTCTTTAATTCGAATGCCGGTTACGTCTTTGCATTTAGCCTGGTGATCTGCGTAACCGTTAAGCCGCGTCCAGGTTTCGGCATAACGCTCCTGCAGTTTCTTCCCATCATTCTCAGTACTGGCGTACTGGGTAAATTCGGACAGGATTTGATCGGCATCGGCAGGTTGAACCTGGTGGGCATACGCGTCAGCATCAATGGCTGTTTCTTCTGTCGGAATGCAGAAGGCCTGAAATGCAGCGTACTTGTAAGCGATCGACATAGCCTTGTTTGTGGCCTTGTCTCCGCTATCCATAGCCTCGCCATAGGTGGTGACCGAGTGGACGCTTCCGTCCTCCGTGCTGACGAAGTCAAAGTCCCCGCGCACCGTGATGTAGAATAACGCGCCGCCGCTTTTACTCACTCGCTCTACACACGTTCGTTCCGTATAGCGAGGAAGTATCACAAGCTTGTGTTTAACCAGAGCAGGGGCCAATGCGTTGTAAACGTCGTCAATACCACGAAACGCATAGTTAACCTGGCTACCTTGTTTTCGGGCCTTCTGAATCCCTTGCTCAGCCAGCTGCGCGGCAACCCCACTGATTGCTGCATATACCTTCTTGTTTTCCATAATGAACCTCAGAACGGTGCAGGGCCGAGGAAGTAGCGCTGATTGGCGACCTCAAAGCGCGCAAGATTGAGTTCGATCCGCATCATCTTGCGGTTTCCTTTCTCACGGTAATAAAGCGCAGACTGTGTGAACTTACGCCGGGCAAGCTTGCTGGCTTTGACGGTGGTTTCGAGTGTCATGAGTCACCTCAGTAATGAATTTTGGTGCGTGGAACCAAGCCATCTTTCAACGCCGTAAGCACTTCGATAGCTTGCTCGCGGGTCAGACTGGTATTTACGGTGAGAGCGTTGACGATATCGGTGCCGACGGCCTTGCGATGCTTCAAGTCGGCTTCACGCTTAGCGGTTTCATCAGCGATGCGTTTCTCTTCTGCCAGCCGGGCCGCTTCCTTTGCTTCGGCTTCGCGCTTAATGCGATCAGCTTCTTCCTGAGCCCGGCGTTGTTCTGCCGCAATGGCTTCCTGCTTCTCACGTTCTGCGCGGGCGGCGGCCGCTTGCTTAGCCTGTTCAGCTTGCTCTTCAGCCTGCTTCCTCTGCCATTCAGCTAGCTGAACTGCTTCTTTTGCCTCAGCCTCACGTCGCGCAGCTGCTTCGAGCTCTGCTTTGTGCTTTTCTTCTGCATCGCGTTTGGCCTGCTCGGCGGCTTCCTGCTTTAACCGATCGTCACGTTCGCGCTGAGCCTGTTCTGCCAGGCGGCGCTGTTCTTCGCGGTCACGGTCGAACTTATCGTTCATCAGCAGGGCCATTTCATGGTCTGCTTCTATCTGCGTGGCACGCTGATCATCGAACATCCTGTTCATCACAAGAGCTTCTTCGTGCATGGCATTAAATTCTTCTTCCACACGAATTTTTTCCTGCTCTGCTTCCCATTCGGTGAGCGGGCGGCGGGTTGCATCACGTAATTCGTCGCAGGCATCAACGAAGCGCTTAATTTCGACTTCGGCGGGCTTCACCGCTTCTTTCAGGCGCTTCAGATACTCGCGGCCCGGCTTCTCGATTGCCGTCTTGCTACGTGATACCTGCGCCGCCAGAGAGGCTACGCGGTCACGACCCTTCTTAGTGGAAAGGTCAGGCACTTCGTTCACTGCCTGGCAGATTTGCTCAAGGAAAGCTTCCAGGCCGTTCGGGGTGTAAAGCACCGGTGCCTGGTCAGGTTTGATTTCAATAAGGGCTAAGTCGCTCATGTTTTTTCCTTGATTAACAAGTATGAGAATGACCAAAATGCACATCTCGCGTATGCATATAAAAGGCCCGTCTGATGCTGATAGATAAGAAGCTTCCGTCCCCGATGTACCCGACAGCTGAAATGGGTAAGCGATCGAAACGGAATCATTGGTATGTAAGAGAAAAGGGGAGTGACCAACCTACAGACCAGTCATGGTATGACTGGTGGAAGTCTCGCTCTCTTGGTGAAGAAAGAAATGGTCATATAGCGTGGCGGTCGACGTGTATAGCCAGGAATGCTCCAGATCCCTTCAACCCACCGAACTCATTTGAAGTCGATTTCAAAGCCCCTGACGGAAAGGTTTACACCCTTCAATTCAGCCTGGCTCCGCATGGACCAAATAAGTAATCTATCAGTGCTTTAGTCCGTCACCGCGCCCGTCGAGATACACCTCTACCAATAACTCTCTGGTGTAGGTGCGCTCATAGCCTCGGTGCAGATAGAGACACCCCCAGACGTTTGCTGAAGCCGTCCAGGTGGTGTCGTGGTGCTTGATGAGCATTCCAGGCTGAATTGCTGCACGGCATACTGTTTGGGTGCCGTAGTGCATGATTGACATGATAATTACCTCTGGCCCGTAAGCTGGGCTGCTGAACGTGAAAGACTTCTGCGCTTAATCTCTGGCGGTGGATGGCCGCCGGTTGTCATAACTAAGCCGCCTCGGTGAAGCGACTGAGGTATGAAAAAGGCGCACTAGGCGACTTAATAATGCCGGGATATTTATCCGTGCCCGGCGCGCGCTCCCTTGCTTTCCACAGTCAAAGAAATGCCGTAGACTGATGATTCCACAGTCAAAAAAAGGAATGTTTATGTCAGATTCAGTTGATAAATTGGCGTTTAAGGATTTGAATGACCGTTTAGAGCAGCTTGAAATGGAAAAACATGCGTTACAGCAAGTGGTGATAGCAATGCTTGCAACAATGCCACCTGAGCAAGCTCTTGATACGAAACAAAAAATCGGTCAACTCATTAATGCTGTTTCTGTTGGTGGCTCGGTTGAAACTCTTGTGAGGCTGGAAAAGCAGAAAGCAGTTTTTGAAAATATTTTCTTCGCTGTGAAGTAGACTCCACCCAGCGTTCATACATCTCCGCCTGTTTAAGAATATCTTCTGTAACAGGCTTTTTATCTTTTACATTCATACCTTCCCCTCTTGATTTACCGTCAGCCCCTCGCAAAGAGCTGCTGGTAACTCGTTTAGCCATAATTGCCGCTCACCCTGAGCCCGCCTATGGTCCGACGCATGGTTTACTGTCGCGCCGTTCGACTGACCGAGACGATGTTTCGTTTCGATGAATAGAATATACAAAACGTATTCAACCATATCAATACAAAATGTATACTTTATTGCGATACAATGGATAACATTATGTATTTTAATGTGATTTATTTTTTAAAACGGTCGTTTGTGCTGGAAAAATAATCAATCGGTGGGGGGGGGCGTTATGCAACTGCTGACTAAGTAGCGTGAAGTATCGCGGGAGGTGATATCGGAGTGTGGCTGGATTTGGCAGTTGAGATGAAGGAGTGGGGCATGAAAACCCCGGCGCGGGTGGCGGAATGGCTCACTCAAATGGGAATTCTATTTGTCTCTGAGGATTGATTTGTTTTTTGACATGGACCACTTCGTAAAGTGTCTTAATGCTTTCACCTGCCATGTACTGAGTAACTTTTAAATCAACAAGGAGCATATCTCCTTTAGAGAAGTTTCGGTTCATTAAATCAATTTCATTCAGAAATTTCTCATCCGTAATTTCTGCTAAAAAGCTTGCTGTACTTCCATCCGAGAATCTCCATTTGTTACCTTCATGAAAAGATATATTTATGATTTGCAATGCCTTTTCAACGGTGCTTTCAGAGAGGATTGAATCAACTGGCCGTTCAACGTAAAAGAAATCAGCCTGTTTTTTTGTCACTGAGATGAAGGTTTTTCCATCATCTGCTGTTGCTGCGAATGAATCAATTCCATCCTTCTCAAGAGGTTTTGCAATAACCTCCTGCAAAGCCTCCCTGAGTTTGTAGTTTTTATATAAATCAATGACTTCTTTCTCGAAAATCTCAGACTCGTCATCGATAAATATTTGTACATTACTATCAGGGAGGTTATGAATCTGTTTAACTTTTCTGGGGCCAATCCACTTAATAAGGTCGATTAGACCCTTTGTCGTTTTCCCCCCCGCAACCTTGCAGAGGCCGAGGACAGTGATCAAATTGAGAGTAGCAGATGCTGTATCACCAGAAAGAAATTCAACAGCATTTTTTAGCCATGATGGAGAGCTTGCCAATAAGTCGATACCAAACGAACCGGCTTTAAAAGAAGCGTTGACCTTCACATTAACTATGGCTTTCTTACCATAGAGAGTTTTCCCCGCCTCTTCAAAAACATCGGATAAGGCCAGAAGCGCAGGTGCTAGATCGCGAACATCCATTTCATGGTTGTCCAACGCAGGCCCGTCATAAACAATTCTGAACTTCATATCATCTGTTTCCGCAATTCCACTTGCTTCCATTATGGCTCTTACCTGATCGCATATACAGTAAATTTACTTTTTTTGCTCTGAACCTATTTTAACAGTTGGTCAGAACTACCCATGCTTCCTGTGCATCTGCAGCATGCTGCTTAAACCAGCCGCAGCTTCGTCTCAACTGCCACACCTATAATCCGGCAGTTACCGTTGATAGGCACAAGCGGCCACTGCGGGTTGAGGCCCTTCAGGTACTTCTGGCCACCATCAATAATCAACTTCTTGAACGTTGCTTCGTTTGAATCAGATAGCTTCGCAATCACAAGGCTTCCGTTAATCGGTTCGCGTCCAGTATCGAAAAGCACGTAAGTACCTTCCGGGATGCTTATGCCAGCTGGGGCAGTCATTGAGTCACCGTCAACTAACAACCAGAACGCGTCGCCCTGGATATGGGCATTTGATTCTAACCAAAGGTCAATATCTTTCAGCGTATATGGTTCAACCTCCTCGCACCATGAGCCAGCCTGAACACTACTTAACACAGGGTACTTATTCCCCACAGTGTAGGGGCCAATGTATTCGACGTCACCTTTCAAGCTTTCATCGATGATCATCCCGCCGGCACCAACAGAGAAATTTTCTTTACCGAGGAAGCGAAGGATTTTGGCAATCTCCTCCAGGCTTGGTTCACGTCGCGCGTTCAGCCAATGGCTAACCGCACCCTTAGTAATACCGAGGTGTTCTGCCAGTTCTTCCTGGTTTCTGCCCTGACTTTTCATCAGAGACTTAGCTAAGTCGTACCATTTCATCGTCATACCTGAATGATACAAGTTGTATATTTTTGTTCGAGACACAAAACGTATATTTATCTTGCGAGCAAAGAATACAATATGTATATTTAGTTTGTTTAGAGGAGAACCTACATGAACAACCTTAGCAAGATTCGCCGCCGCACCGGGCTGACACAGAGTCAGATGGCTCATGAGCTGAATCTGACAACTGGCGCAATCTGCCATTACGAGAACGGGAAACGCAATCTCAGTATCGAGCAATGCCGAGCCATCGTTGCAGCGCTTAACAAGCACGGCGCATCAGTCAGCATCGATGACGTCTTTCCACCACATAAAGCAAATGCCGCCTGACCGGCGGCCATAACCACAAAGGAATTATCACAAATGGAAAACGCAACATCACGAAACAAACAACAGGCTCGAAAAATCGAATCGTGGCTGCTGAATCAGATTGCCATGCGTGGTTCGACAAACGTCGCGAAGGCACTGGGAATGGATAAGTCAGGTATCACCCGCTGGAAGGAAAGCATGTTGCCGAAGCTGGCGATGTTGTTGGCGGTTCTGGAGTGGGGCGTTGTCGATGACGACATGGCCAGGCTGGCAAAGGAAGTGGCGGCTGTTCTCACAAAGAAAAATCTCCCGGCGGCAACCGAGCGATCAGATCAAATCACCATGACATTCTGAGACGAATAACTGGATCAATTCACAGGAGCAATTATGGCAAACACTGCCGAAGTAATCAATTTCCCTGTGCCTGACGTGGCACCTAAGGAGCCGCGCGTGGCAGATCTCGAAGATGGCTATACGCGCATCGCCAACGAATTGCTGGAGGCTGTCATGCTGGCTGGATTGTCTCAGCATCAGTTGCTGGTCTTCATGGCTGTCATGCGCAAAACATATGGCTTTAACAAAAAGTCTGACTGGGTTAGCAACGAGCAGATCTCATCAATGACCGGGATTCTTCCGCACAAGTGTTCGGCGGCAAAATGCATGTTGGTGAAGCGCGGGATATTCGCTCAAACAGGTCGTGTAGTTGGCATCAATAAGACGATTAGTGAATGGGTGAAATTACCTGAATCAGGTAAGGAAAATAAAGTTTACCCGAAAGAGGTAAATTTACCCGAATCAGGTAAGGAAAGTTTACCCGAATCAGGTAACGGCACTTACCCGAATCAGGTAAACACAAAAGACAAACTAACAAAAGACAATAAAGACAGTATTAATAAACCCCCTAAGTCCCCCAAAGCGGTTGCGTTCGATCCGGCTGGTATTGACCTTCCCGAATGGCTATCGGCTTCGGTCTGGTCTTCGTGGGTTGCATACCGTCGTGACCTGAAGAAACCGATCAAATCACAACAGACGGTTATCCAGGCCATAAACCTGCTCGACCGCTGCCGATGCAACGGACACCAGCCTGAAGAAATTATTAACCAGAGCATCGCAAATGGCTGGCAAGGACTGTTCGAACCTAAGGGCGCCAAACAGCCTGTCCGTGCACAGTCTCGCATTACTGAAAACTTTGCATCAAAAGACTATGGCCAGACAGAAATTCCATCATGGGCGAGGGACTGAGCATGGAACTGGAAGAAAAAATCTCAACCATCGAAAAGATGCTGGATATCCTGGCCAGGCCGCCAGAGCAAATCCAAAACTGCGATGTTATCTGCGAAACCGTGTGCTGCGAGAAACACGGCGAATACGAGCAGCGCAAGCGTGTTCTGATTGGGAGTCCTATCAAGCTCCCATCGCCTCCAACGCGCTGCCCTGGCTGCCTGAGAGAAGAGCTGGACTTCCTGAAGGATGAGAAAGTCCGCTGGGAAAACCGGAGTCGCCAGCAGAACGTCGAGCGTCTGCTGCGGCAGCTTGAGATCCCGGAGCGCTTTGTGTCCTGCTCGCTGGATAACTACCAACCAGTTGGTAAAGACTCTGAGCGTGCACTGCGAGTATGCAGAGCCTATGCCGAAAAATGGCCTGAACGCCTGAAGCAGGGCGGTGGGATGGTCATGTGTGGCAAGCCGGGAACCGGCAAAAACCACCTTGCGTTGGCGATCGCCCGGTACGTTATCGAGCAGCACCAGAGCCCGGTAATTTTCACCACAGCTCTGAAGATTGCGCGCGAATTCAAATCGACCTGGTCGAAAGCATCGACTCGTTGCGAAGACGACGTGATCGGACACTTCACCCGTGCGGACCTGCTGATCATCGATGAGGTTGGTGTGCAGTTCGGTAGTGAGGCGGAGAAGCTCATCATGTTCGAAATCATTAACACCCGCTATGAGCGCATGAAGCCGACGATCCTCATCAGCAATCAGAGCAAAGAAGAGCTGGCCGCGTTTATCGGCGAGCGTGTAATTGACCGCATGAACGACGGTGGTGGCTGCACTCTGGCGTTTACCTGGGATAGCTACAGGAGCAAGGCATGAACCTGACAATCGAACAAATCACAGTTGCGTATCCGAAAGTAGCGAAACTTGAATCACAGGCTGGGCGCGAGCTGCTGGCCGCGGTGCTGGGGCAGTTGAGCGCACTGGCGGCGGAGAATGCGGGGCTGAAGGACTATCTAAAGCCGCTAGGTTTGAGAATTGAGTTCAAACGTATCGAGGAAGGTGCAGCATGACTAAGACTGATAAGGAGGCGTTACGCCAAACAGCGGAGAAAGCTCAAGAGCATGGCGTGTTCAATATGGATATTCACTCGCAAACCGTGCTGGAGCTGCTGGATGAGCTTGAAGCCAAAGACATTGTACGGTCAGCGCAGGACTACAATTTCGATTAGTAGACAGATCCCATCGAATCGCTGGAGAGGAAAAGCAGCGAACTCAGCAAAGCACTTAGAGCCGCAGAGAAGCGGTTCGCTGAACTAGATGCATTTGAAAACAATATTCAGTTACAACTCATTGTCTAATAGGGGTATAATTCCTCGAAATGAACATAATTCAAGCTAGAATTATATGACTAAGAATGATCTCGAATCCTTGTCTACCATTAGGTTTGAAGAAGCTAGATGCTTGTTTGCTAATGGGTTATACCATGGTGCTTATTATCTTTGCGGGTATGCTGTTGAATGTGCGCTCAAAGCTTGTATTGCAAAGACATTTTTGCAACACGAGTTCCCTAATAAGAGTACTGTGATTGATTCCTATACTCATGATTTATCGAAACTTCTGAAAATCGCTAACTTACATCAAATGTTGATTGCCGACTCAAGAAATGATGCATCGTTAGACATAAACTGGACAGTCGTAAAAGACTGGAGCGAACAGTATCGTTACGATAACAACATAACTAGAGCATTATCCGAACAACTCATTGATGCTGTAGGTGACCAACATTCTGGAGTTTTGAAATGGTTAAAAACACACTGGTAGTCGGCAGGGAATTGACTAAGGATATGGAGTTTTCTGGCCAATTTTTATTAAAAAAACTGAAAGCAGATAATTTAACTGTTGATGCCGCGTTGTGGTTTTATTACCCAGATCTATCATGGCGATATATGTTGGTTATAAAAGAGTTTCATGAGCGAGGACCTGCATACGTTTACAAGAAAATCAGTGACATAAACAGAAGTAGCATCTCAAAAAAATATAAGCCAATTCCTTTAGAAGCAATTGAAGCTAAGGGTGACACTGATTATGTATACAAGATGCTTAAAGGATTTTCTAGAATTAGTAATAGCACGATTCGTATAACTAATTCTATGGTGAACGGCCTTGAAATCGTTGATTGCCTTATCTATGAGTTGAAATAAGACATAAGTAACTCTTACTAAAATCTGTTTTGATTTTCCACAATCAACCCGCCATAATCATGTCACCGGGGCCTGAACAATTCCGGTGACTTCTGCGCTTTGAGGGGACTCAAAGTGCAAACGACAATCAGAACACATTCCCACCAGTCACAGATGCAGAAATGCACCTGCGATTTTCTGCATTCTGCGTTACCTATCGGAGGTGGCGTATGAATATCCCTCACTGCGGCATCAAGCTGCATGCAGGTAACTTCACCGCCATCGGTCAACTGCTCCAGGAGCAGCTCGCCGCCGGTCAGCCCCTGCGCCTTCAGGTCAAACAGTGGCGCGAGAAACGCAGCCTGTCGCAAAACGCGCTCAGCCATATGTGGTACACCGAAATCAGCGAATACCTCATCAAGTCCGGGCGCACCGACGCTACGCCGGAGTGGGTAAAGCGTAACCTCAAAAAAACTTACCTCGGCAGCGAAGAGGTCACCTACACCAATTTTGTCACCGGCGAGAAAACTACGACCTGGGAACCGCGGCACACTGCTGACCTTGACATCGGCGAGATGCATATTTTCCTGTGTAAGGTCGAGATGTGGTGCGCTCAGTTCGGCCTGGCTCTGACTATCCCCAACGGCTGTGAATTCCAGCAGCTGCGCGATAAGCAGGAGGCCTGATGAAAAACCCTCTTGCTCGCGTCGTCAACAATCACATCTTCAACGTACCCGCGCGTCGTGAGCGTAAGCCGGTACTGAAGCCGTCAGAAATCCCAACCCTTAAAGACTACACCGCGAACCTGGTAGATCAGAAATGGCTGCGCCTGGCGGCAAGGAGGAATCATGGCTGATTTACGGAAAGCAGCGCGCGGTCGTGAGTGTCAGGTGCGGATCCCTGGCGTGTGCAACGGAAACACTGAGACATCTGTGCTGGCCCATATTCGACTGGCTGGCCTGTGCGGCACCGGCATCAAACCACCTGACCTGATCGCCACCATCGCGTGCTCAAGCTGTCACGACGAGATAGACCGGCGCACTCACGTGGTCGATGCGGAATATGCAAAGGAATGCGCTCTGGAAGGTATGGCGCGTACACAGGTTATCTGGCTGAAAGAAGGGAAGGTGAAGGCATGAATACGTACAACATCACGCTGCCCTGGCCGCCAAGCAACAACCGCTACTACCGGCATAATCGCGGGCGTACACACATCAGCACCGAAGGGCTGGCCTACAGGAACGCCGTCGCACAGCTTATCAAAGAAGCGATGTTGGACATCGGAATCAAGGTGCCGGTGAAGATTAGCATCGAGTGCCATATGCCTGATCGCCGCCGCCGGGATCTGGACAATCTGCAAAAGGCTGCCTTCGATGCGCTGACTAAGGCTGGGTTCTGGCAGGACGACCAGCAGGTCGACGATTACCGGGTTAAGCGTATGCCAATGGTCAAAGGTGGAAAGCTTGAACTGACCATTACTGAACTGGAGGCCCCTTGAAACCAGAACTCATCGAATCACTACGCCGGCGCTGGCAAAGCCTCCGCATTTATCGCCGTCCGGGCTCGGTGCTCATTGACTACCGGATCCTAAAGAACCTCATTCGTATTTACCAGAGAGCAGGAGCATCAGCATGAACACTCAACACCTGGAATTTATACGCCAGCAGCTGATTATTGCGACTGCCGATCTGAGTGGGGCGACGAAAGGGCAACTGGTCGCTTTCGCTGAGAATGCGCAATTCACCGCGACGGCACGCAGTCGGGGGCGCAAGAAGATTGTCGACCCGGTAACCGGACGCATGGTGAATCCGAGCGGCCCAGCTATTCCCGGGCGGCAGTCACGCGCCAAGGGTTCATCCATCGTGCTGGTTCAGCCGGTAGAGTTCGGCACTGCATCATGGCGCCGGGCGGTACTGTCTCTCGATGAGCATCAAAAGGCGTGGCTGCTCTGGAGCTATAGCGAAAATATCCGCTTCGAATACCAGGTGGCGATAACCCAGTGGGCATGGGCCGAGTTCAAAGAGCACTTAGGCGCGCGCAAGGTTGCTGGGAAGACTATGGAGAGGCTGAGGGCTTTAATCTGGTTGGCAGCGCAGGATGTTAAAGCGGAGTTGGCTGGGCGCAATACATACGAATATCAGAAGCTGGCAGCGCTGGTTGGTGTGACACCGAAGAATTGGTCAGAGACGTTCACCGATCGCTGGGTGGAAATGAAGCTTATATTCTTGAGCCTGGACAGCGTGGCGTTAATGCAAGTTACGCGATCACGTTCACAACAAAAGGCGACAAATTTAGATGCAAGTCTTGCAAAACTGGATTGAAACGCATATATTTCATGTAAATCTGATATTGTCGCCATAGCTTTGCAGGTAGACAAAGAATTAAAAGCCTCGCCATCGTGCGGGGCTTTCTTTTTTCGTGCTACTCGGTCATTTCAATTGAGTTATCGCCTATGAATTTATTTTAGGCTATATAGAATTAAGGCAAGGCAAAATCAACGAGTAGACACCATGCAAAATTTTCAGCTCTATGTTGGAGGCACTAACAACATCACCTATCGTTACGAAGTGAAAAAGGTGGATGATGCTTTTAGTGTTCGCATCTTTAACGTCATCGATAAAGTGCACCAAGAAGTGGAGAATAAGCTGCTTCGATCAGTTTCAGCTCACGACGTCATTGATGAATGCGTTTTACATTACAAAAGGCACGCTGAAGGCTTTAAGGGCTTTCTACGCTGGCTTCGATTGCGAAGAAGTAATAGCTGATTAAACAGGTCGCCTTGGCGGCCTTTTTTATTGCCTGTAGCTAAGCGGTAAAGCACCCAACTCATAATTGGATGATCGCTGGTTCGAATCCAGCCAGGCGAACCAGACCCGCTACCCGGGACATTCGGCTCACGTATCGATAAATAATGAGCCGATTACAAGAGCCATTCGGCTCAATGCCATACCCTCATATTGCTCGCCACATGGTGAGCTTTTTTATTTGTGCCGTCGGGACCATCCCTCTGTGCTTTGTCGTTAAATCGCCCGGCGGCACTTTCTCTCTACACACGGAATGCTTATGTCTGAGCCAATCACTATTGCTGGCGGGGTTACATCGGCTGCGGTCGGGGTAACCTTCGCCGCGCTGTTCCCGGAGGCAACTCCTGCAGTAATGCTCGGGTCGTTGGCCGGTACGGCGCTTTATGTGTTGACCTCAGATCCCCATCAACTCTGGAAGCAGACCATCTTTGCTGTCATCTCGTTTATTGGCGGTGTGACGTTCTCGGTGCCGATGGCGAAAATCATGGCCGGTATTATCAATACCCCACTGAGCATGATGAAGCCGCCGACCAGCATTGAAGTGTCCCCAACTGTCGGGGCGATAGTCTCTGCTTCCATTTCCGTGGCAGTCCTGCTGCGTATTCTCCGTCGTTCGAAAGACGGGAAGATGCCGGGACTGGGGGAGGAAGACAAATGACATGGCAAGTTTTCATGATGGACGCAAACGCTATTGTTTGCCTCCTGATTGTCATGCGGCTGATGTTCTTCAGCAAGGCTGGCAAGCGGAGCCGCTTCGGCGTGGCGTTCATTGCTTATCTGCTGATTCTGGCTGCGGGCGGCACTGCGTTTCGAATCATTATGGGGCAGTACGTCCAGGTTGATCCGGCGGAGTTGGTGCTGAATTCAGTAATGTGCGCCGCTATCTGGATGGCGCGCGGAAATCTGGCGCGTGTCGTCATAACGGAGTAGTTGATGCAGGCAATGAACCCGCAGCGTAAAGCATTCCTCGATATGCTGGCCTGGTCAGAAGGAACATCAAAAAGCCCCGCAACGAAGTCTGATGGCTACGACGTCATCGTGACTGGTATTGATGGAAAGCCAGAGGTGTTCACTGATTTCTCAGATCACCCATTCAACAAAGGGCGGCCATCAAAGAGAATCAACAGCAAGGGGCTGACCTCGAACGCCTCCGGGCGCTATCAGTTCATGCTGAAAGACTGGGCGCACTATAAGGCCCAACTCGGATTACCTGATTTTTGCCCGGCGTCTCAGGACCAGTGGGCGCTTCAGCTAATCAAGGAAAGAAGGGCCATTCCGGACATTGATGCTGGGAACATCCGAAGGGCTATAGATCATTGCAGTAACATCTGGGCTTCACTTCCTGGTGCTGGATATGGACAGTTCGAGCATAAGGCCGAAATCCTGATCGCTAAGTTCAAAGAGGCGGGCGGGAAGGTTAATGAGCCGAAATCATGACGGAAACCATCTTTGCGTTATTGAACAAACTCTGGCTACCAATCGTACTTATCGCTGTCATTGGCGGCCTGGCTTGGTCTGCAAACCACTACCGCGACAACGCCATCGAATACAAGAAGCAGCGTGATTATAAAACTCAGGCGCTGGGACTGGCGAACGCCACTATCACAGACATGCAGACCCGACAGCGTGACTTTGCTGCGCTCGATGCCAAATACACGAAGGAGCTGGCTGATGCCAAAGCTGAGAATGATGCTCTTCAGCGCAAGCTTGATAATGGTGGCCGGGTGCTCGTCAAAGGCAAGTGTCCAGTGCCAGCCAAAACCGAACCCACCGGCGCCGCCAGCATGGGCGATGATGCCACCGTCGAACTCTCTCCAGTTGCTGGACGAAACGTTCTCGGTATCCGGTCCGGAATCATCAGCGACCAATCAGCCCTGAGAGTGTTGCAAGAATACATCAACACTCAGTGTATGAAGTAATGGCTAGAAAAAAACCGCAAGCTGAGCTCGCGGGTTTTTATTACTCGGTAACGCCATCAAAAGCTATCGCACCTGCGATCGCCCCTTTTGCTGCGGACTTTGGCAATGCTTTAGAGCTTAAAACTGGTACTCGATTAAGAACGAAGCGAACATCGTCAGCGTTTAAGGCGATGTTATTGTCCTGGAATGTACCCGCAATAGCATTTGCACCCATACCAGCCGCATCCATTTCAACTATGCGGTTGATATTGCCATGAAGTGCAAGGTGTTCTCTTGGTTTCATGATTAGACCTACTTTTTTATAAGCTATCAAAGCGATAGCGGAAAAGACATGGGGTGATTTGTCGAAATGAAAGTAAGAAGCAGAAAAAATATTTAAGGCTTGCCATCACCATGGGCAGACCCATCGTAATGGCGTAACACATTAACGGAGTTAACTATGGCATCGAAAAAGCTCACGGCAGAGCAGCAGCTCCTTTTCGATGCGCTGACTCCGCTTCAACAAAAATTCTCTCTGGCCCTCATCAAAGGCAAAAACCAGACCGACGCTTACAAGGCAGCCAAAGGGAAAGCCAAAGGCGACGCGATGCGTGCAGTTGCGTCACGGATGTATGCAAATGTTAACGTTGTGGCGTTCCTCAAATCAGTTCAGGGGGAGGTCGTAGATGAGGCCATCATGGGTCGCGAAGAAGCACTGAAGCGACTGACTTCGCTCGGGCGAGCATCATTGTTCGACCTGGCCGAATTTCGTAACGGTATGATTGGTGAAGATGAAGAAGGTAACCCAATCATGCAGGCCTCGTGGAGCTTCAAAGACTCTGCTCTCGTCACGCCAGAAGCATTGGCTGCCATCGCGGAACTCACCGCCGGACCGCAGGGGTTGAAGATAAAACTTCACGATCCAAAGGCGGCCATTAAACAGCTCGCAGAACTACAGGGATGGGAAGCACCGAAGGTAGTGCAGAACGAACTCACTAACCCTGATGGAAGCCTTATCCAAAAACCAACCGTTATTCGCTTAGTAGGAGTTTCGCCAGATGGGGGAAACAGTTGATCTCCAGATCCCCGCGAAACTTGTTCCTGTCTTCACTGCTGAAAATGTTCGTTATCGTGGCTCCTATGGTGGCCGTGGTTCGGGGAAAACTCGTACCTTTGCATTGATGAGCGCCGTTCGGGCGTATGAGAAAGCAGAGGAAGGTATTTGCGGCGTCATCCTCTGTGGCCGCGAATACATGAACTCCCTTGAAGAATCGAGCATGGAAGAGGTGAAGCAGGCAATACGCTCCGTTCCCTGGCTCAATAACTATTTCGATATCGGTGAGAAGTACATCCGCACAAAAAACCGCCGGGTTAGTTTCGTGTTCTGTGGCCTGCGCCATAACCTCGACAGCATCAAATCAAAGGCTCGTATCTTGCTGGCCTGGGTCGATGAAGCCGAATCCGTATCTGACATTGCCTGGAAAAAACTTCGCCCCACAGTGCGCGAGAAGGGTTCCGAAATTTGGGTGACGTGGAACCCGGAAAAAGACGGCAGCGCTACTGATAAACGATTCAGAAAGACTCCTCCAAAGAACTCTATTTTCGTTGAGATGAACTTCAACGATAACCCATGGTTCCCCGACGTTCTGGAAGAAGAGCGGCAGGATGACCTCGCGGTATTGGACTACGCCGATTATGCGTGGATATGGGAAGGTGCTTATCTCGAAAACTCCAACAAGCAGGTACTGGCTAATCGTTACGTTGTCCAGAGCTTCGCGGACGACCTGTGGCAGAAAGCCGATCGCCTGCTGTTCGGTGGTGACTTCGGCTTTGCTGAAGACCCGTCAACGCTCATTCGTGGGTTCATTCTGGATAACTGTCTGCATATCGAATATGAGGCCTACGGCAAGCACGTTGAGCTCGATGATATGTGGAAATTCTACGCCGGAAAGAGCGGCGCAAAAGCGAAGCAGCTCGAAGAGTGGAAGGTCACCGACGAAGCGAAATTCCCTGGCATCCCCGAGGCGCGCAAATGGCCTATCAAGGCTGATAACTCCCGGCCCGAGACAATCAGCCACATCAAGGCTCAGGGTTTCAATATCTCTGCTGCCAAAAAATGGCAGGGAAGCGTTGAGGATGGAATCACGTTCCTGCGTGGCTTCAAGAAAATCATCATCCATCCACGATGCAAAGAGACAGCAAAAGAGGCCCGCCTCTACTCCTACAAAACGGATCGCATCACGAACGAGGTGTTGCCGGTCATCGAAGATAAAAACAATCACTGCTGGGATGCTGTCCGGTATTCACTGGACGGCCTGATCCGCAGGAAAGGAAAGGGCATATTCGGATGAAATGGCTGAAATGGTTCTGGCCTAAACCCTCAAAAATTGTCGAAGAGATAGCGCCAGCAGCGGAACCTGAGAAGAGAAAAACTTCAGGGGTATTTTCGACGCACGTCCAGCATAAGCATTTCACCCTGGATGACATCGAGAAAGCTGCTTTTCCTGTGCGTAATGCAACGGCGGTTAACAGTGAAGGCAGGGCGATGGATGAATCCTGCACCCAGACACCATCGGCTGGCTATCGCTTCTCAACACTCGGCGGTGTGCCTGATAACGTTGTTGGCTGGTTCCTGTCGCAAGGGTTTATCGGTTACCAACTATGCGCCGTAATGGCTCAGCAATGGCTTGTTAACCGTGCCAGCAAAATCCCTCCAGAAGATGCCACGCGCAACGGCTGGAAGATTACCGGCATTTCTCCGGAGCAGGTTCAGCAGCTGGAGAAGATTGACCGGAAACGCGACATCAAGCGCCAGGTGCAGGAGTTCGCACGCTTCAACCGAGTGTTTGGGATTCGCATCGCTATCTTCCGCGTGAAGAGTGATGACCCTGATTACTACGTGAAGCCGTTCAACATCGACGGCGTTGCGGAAGGGAGTTATCAGGGGGTCAGCCAGGTTGACCCTTACTGGTGCTCACCAGAGCTTGACGGCGTGGACGTGTCCGACCCTGCTTCACCTAACTTCTACGAACCGACCTACTGGCGCATTGCCGGGAAGCGATATCACCGCTCGCACTTAGTGATTATCCGTTATGCCGAAGTGCCTGACGTCCTGAAGCCGACGTATCAGTTTGGCGGCCTGCCACTACCCCAGCTTATCTGGGAGCGTGTCTATTGCGCTGAACGGTCGGCGAATGAAGGGCCGCAGCTGCTCATGTCGAAACGCATGAACGTCATTAATACAGACCTCGAAGAGGCCATGACGGATCCTGATGCGTACACGAAGAAGCAGCAACTGGCGGCAGAATCTCGCGACAACTTCGGATTCATGAATCTCGGCACTGATGACGTTTACACCCAACATGAAACCTCACTCGGTGACGTCGACACGGTCATTATGACTGAATACCAGTTGGTGGCTTCAGTGGCTGAGATGCCTTCAACAAGGCTGCTCGGTACTTCCCCAAAAGGTTTCAACCCAACGGGGGAGTATGAAACAGGCGCCTACCGCGAAACGCTGGCCGGGATTCAGGAGCACCACGGCACGCCCTTCCTTAACCATCATTATCAGCTGCTGACCAAATCCGAATTCGGCGAGTGTCTCGATGTCGAGATTGTATGGAATCCTCTGGACGAACCGACCGAATCCGAACAGGCACAGACTGGCCTGGCGAAAGCACAGACCGCGCAAATCTGGCAGGACCTGGGAGTGGTGAGTGCAGAGCAGAACCAGCAGAAACTGAAGGACGACGAGTCCAGCGGCTATGAATTTGACGAGGTGGATGATGGCGGAGACGCTGACGCCGAAAGACTGGCAATACAAATCTCGACCCTTTTACAGCCCGCTGTACCTGGAACAGCAGTACCAGCGCCGACTGAGACAACTGGTCGGTTGGATGAAGGGCCACCTGACTGATGAGTTGCTGGCAACCGGCGGCCCGTCTCTCGATTCGAAACTAACAACCCTCTCAAGCCGATACGCGAATCTTTTCCGCGATTACGCCCCCGCGATGTTTGTCCCTGTGCTTGCTGGTGTCGACAAATCCACTCAACGGCAATTCACTGCGTTGAAACTCGACGACGCTATCAACGCCGCCCAGGTGAAAGGTTACTTCCAGGAAGCAGCGCAGAAGAACGCACAGCTGATTTCCACGCTGCCAACGGAACACATCGAGCGGATAAGGAAAGCGGTCGCGGAGAAGCCTGGCGACTTATCGGCGCTGAGCGACATTCTGACGGATGCGGATGGAAAGCTGACGCGGCGCTCTATGAACCTGGCAATGGACCAGACACGAAAGGCATACAACGACACGGCCATGATGAAGGCCAAGTCTGTCGGCGCTAAGCGTGGCATCTGGATCCACTCCCACCGCGGGCCAGCGCATTCGCGACCGTTGCACGTTAAAGCGAACGGTAAAGAATTCGATTTGGATACCGGGCTTCCAGTCGGCGACGAAGGCCAGAATGTCGTTCCAGGCGAGGAGCCGAATTGTCGCTGCACCTTCAAGCTGGTCATCGACTTTGGAGTGAAATAATGACAACCAGCGTTAAAGCCCTGGACCGTTCAGCGCGCGTTGTTGATGACAACGGGTGGATTAACGTCGAGGGCAACCCAATCAGCAAAGTCGGCGTGTTCGACTACCTCGGGAGTGAGATACCTGGCGCGCCAGACCCGAGCAAAATTTATCAGGTGTACCGGCCAGCAGAAGAACTCAGCAGGCCGGGAACGCTGGAATCCTTCAAGTTAATCCCCTTCATCAACAATCACACCTGGCTCGGCGCGGAAGGTGCTAACCCTGGCGATGTGGGAGTGGATGGGATCGTCGGCGAGAAGGTTTATTTCGATTACCCCTACCTGAAAGCCAACCTGCGCGTCTTTTCGGACGAATTAAAGCAGGAGCTGGAATCAGGGAGATCACAACTATCACCGGCCTACAAATACGACGTTGAGCATGCTCCTGGCGTATTCGAGGGACAACAGTATCAGTACGTGCAGCGCAATCTGCGTTGCGGAAACCATCTCGCCCGAGTTGATGAGGGCAGAACAGGACCTGACGTCGCAGTGATGGATCAGGCCATTAACCAAAACTCCGACGGAGATAAAACGATGACTTTAGAGGAAATAATCGCCGCGCTCGGGAAACTGGATGCGACACAGCTTGCCGCTGTTATGGCTGCTCTTCAGCAGATGAATCAGCCGGAAGCACCAGCCGAACCAGTGGTGGATGAAGACCCTTCGAACCCTGCGCCAGCACCTGCGGAAGATGAAGACCCGAATGCACCAAAGGCCACGGATGAAGATCCAGCAGCACCAAAGGCTGAAGATGAAGAGCCTGGCGAAGCAAGCAAAGCACAGGATGCGAAAATCGCGGCGCTGACCAAAGAACTCGGCAACTTGAAGAAACAGGTTAAAGCCCAGGACACTGGCGCGCTGCTGAAAGAACTCGGTAAGCGTAATGAACTGGCAGCACGACTTACTCCGTTTGTTGGGGCGTTTGCGTGCGATTCCATGGATACCGTAGCGGTCGCCAAATACGGGCTCAATAAGCTGGGCATCAAAGATGTGGCTGCCGGACATGAAGTTTCCGCACTGAACGCTGCGCTGGCAGTGAAAGCCGCTCAGCCATCAACCATCGTGGCATTCGGACAGGACGCAGCACCGAACAAAGCCAATGCCGTTTCAACCGTAATTGACGATCTCTAAGGGGCAATCATGACCTTTCAAACTTCTGTGGCCGACGATATGGCCTGGGGCATTCCCGGCGAGCAAGCGCTGGCCGGTGATGTTCGTGCTGAGCCGGTACAGCTTAAAACTGTATTTAATGGCACGCCTGGCACGCGCGCGCCATTCGGAGCGGTAGCGCTGACGCAGGCAGATGGTGAAAACGGCGTTGTGTCGATTGGTGGCGATGGCGTCTTCATTGGCATCCTGTCATCGCCGAAACAGTGGGTGGCTTATTCCGCGCTGGGTGGTAATGCGCCGGGCATTGAGGCGGGCGCACAACTGGAAGCCACTTCACAGACGCCGGGCATGTGGATGGAGCTGACCACGTCCGCGGGCGTAGGGGATGCTATCGCCTATAAGGATGACGGCACACTGGTTGCTGCGCCAGCTTCAACTGCCCCTGACGAATCCACGTTGATTCCCGGTTCCCGCGTCGTGCGCTTTAACGTTAACACTGGTGTGGCAATAGTTTCTCTTGTGCAACTTCCGACCCCGGCGGCAAAGCCAGCAGCTTAACGGACGCCGGAACGGTTCAGTTAAGCGTGGATGGTGAAACATGGAGCTCGTCATTTCCTGATGGGTTCCTTGTTGCAGGTTCCAGTGTGGATTTCTATGTGCGCGTCAATCCTGACTCGATGGTGGATGCTGACGACGGTTCATATGAATACGACTTCCTGATGGCCGGTGCAGCTGGCGGTTTATCGCTGCTTAACTCTCAGCGCGATATGGCGCACGTGACGGGAACAACTCCCGCTGATCAAGTTGGCCTGACGCTAAATATTGAATGCTCAGTGATTGATTCCGCAGGCAACTCGATGGACTCAGCGCCGATATCGGGTGACTGGCAATAGCCGAAAGAAGAGCTGACCTTGCAGAGAGCATCAACGCACCCATCATCAGCAGAATAATTCGAAGGAAATAATAATGAGTAAAACTTCAACGGTGCATAAGCGCCTGTCTCCGGCTGCCGCACTTTTACTGCAAAGTAAGTTGCGTGGCGTAGCCATGGACTCAATGGAGAGCGTACGTTCGCTGTCTAAGATCGGCATCCATATGTCCGAGTTCGCTGCAAAGACCTATGCCCAGGCGTATGGGATGGACGCCGCAGTAACGATTCCCGGCCTCACGGTTAATGCGGCACAGGGAAACAGCCCGTACATGCAGTTCCTGCAAAGCTGGCTTCCAGGCCAGGTGCAGGTTATCACTGCTGCACGTAAAGCTGATGAACTGATGGGCGTCGTTACTGCCGGCGCATGGGAAGATGAAGAGGTCATCCAGGAGATTCTGGAACTGGTTGGTGTAGCGCAGCCTTACACCGACCACGGAAACATTCCTTTGTCGAGCTGGAACCTGACCTACGAGAAGCGCGGCGTTGTCCGTTTCGAAGAAGGCATTCAGGTTGGTGAGCTCGAAGGGCTTCGCTCTGGTCGTATTGGTGTTGACTCTTCCGGAACCAAACGTAATGCAGCCTCGCTGGCGCTGGAAATCTCCCGAAACCGCGTGGCGTTCTACGGCTACAACGGGGCAACGTCTTACCCAATCTACGGCTACCTGAACGATCCCAATCTTCCTGCGTATATCACTGTGTCTGCTGGTGAGGCGGGTACAACCTGGGATAAGAAGACCTACGCCGAAATCGTGCGGGATTTGCTTACTGGCCTGTCTGCGCTTCGTACCAAGTCGAAAGAGGTTATTGACCCGACATCGACGCCGATCATCCTCGCGGTAGCGTCTGACAAGGTGGATTATCTGTCCACGCCGAATGAGCTGGGCGAAACGCCGTATGACTGGCTGAAAGAGAACTATGCGAACGTGACCGTTAAATCAGCGATTGAGCTGAATGACGCCAACGGCGGCGCGGACGTGTTCTATCTCTATGCGGAGAGCGTGGGTGATTCCGGTACTGACGGCGGCGGTGTGATTGATCAGATTGTACCTTCCCGATTCCGCGCGTTGGGTGTGGACACGTCCTGCAAACTGGTTACCGAAGATTTTACCAATGCGACATCCGGCGCGCTGGTGAAACGTCCTTTCGCTGTGTATCGCGCAAGCGGTATCTGATTAAACGGGCTGCCAGGCGGCCCTTTTTTATTTCTGGAGAACACTATGCCAGTCGTTTATTCATCCTGTACCGCTGATAACTTTTTCCCTGTCTGGAAAGGGCACGCTCGCAAAGATACCTACGATAAAGGCGTGCTAATTAAGGGCGGAGCCAACTCGCAGGACAAGCGCACCATGATTACGCCGCGAGGTGCAGCCACGGTTGTGACTGCCGAAGAGCTTGAACTGTTACGCGCCGACTCTGCGTTTAAGGGCTTTGTTGACCGAGGCTTCATGAGCGTGGACGAGAAAGGGAAAAATACCCACGACGCTGATGAGAAAGGCTCTGAGATGGAGAAAGACAAATCCGCTCAAGACACGCCTAAGGATTACGCGAAGATGGGTAAAAAGGCTCCCAAAGAGGAGAAGTAACTCATGATCGACGTCGAAGAGTTTCGGGAGAAGTTCCCGCAGTTCGTTAACCCAGTGCTTTATCCCACGGACAACATTTTGCTGATGGCCGACATGGTGGACTGCTACATCGACGTCGGTAACCGCTGGTTCCGCTGCGTAAAGTGCCAGGAGCTGATGACCGAGTTGCTGACTGCACACTTACTGGTGATTAACGGTACGCCCGCGGCACCCGCCAACGGCGCGACAGGTATTATCAGCAACGCTACAGTCGGCTCCGTCAGTGTGGGCTTTTTCAACGCCTCATCCAGTAAGGGGGCGTTTATGTCCTGGCTGGGTAAAACGCCTTACGGCGAACAGCTGGCGGCGCTGCTGGCGCGTTTGTCGATTGGCCTGGGATACATCGGCGGCTCTCCAGAACGGCGGGCATTCCGGAAGGTGGGAGGGCGGTTCTGATGAGCGGTCTCAGTGAGCTGATTAAGCGGGTCGAGGCGATGGGAAAACTCAAAGCCGAAGTGGGCTGGCTGGATAGTGCCAAATATCCGGATGGGACCCCTGTCGCCCTGGTTGCACAGACGCAGGAATTCGGCAGCCCGAAACAGCGCATCCCGCCTCGACCTTTCGTTCGTCCGACAATTTCCGAGCAGAACGGTGAATGGTCCCGGCAGATGGGGATCGGTGTGAAAGCTGTCGCTGGCGGTCACCGAACGCCGGAGCAGGTTTTTGAAGCGCTGGGTGAGCTGGCGGCTGGCGATGTCCGCATGACCATTACGCAGGTGAACACACCGGAGTTGGCTGATTCCACGAAAGCGGGCCGCGCCCGCCAGGGGCAGGAAACCGAAAAGCCCCTCCAGGCTACAGGGCTGATGCTGGCGACCTGCACGTCGATCGTTAAGGAGAAATGATGTTCGTTCCAGGCTCAAACCTTCTCGGCATTGCGCTCAGCGCTATTAGTCCAATGGCAGGCGTTCAGATTAAGCGCTTCCTCGGGCAGCAGGAAAACAGTGCGGGCAGAACCATTAACGCATATGGCGACCCTGAGCCGCTGCCCGGTGCATCCGTCCAGCCTCTCTCCTTCAAGGATATTCAGCAGCTAGGACTGACAACCGGGCGAGAGTATGTGACGGCGTGGATCCAGACCGGTGCGCATTCAGCTTACCGCGGCGGCGCATCAGATTTAATTATCTGGAACAACGCTGAGTGGCAGGTACAGCAGCCAACCTCGTGGACGGTTCAGGACGGCTGGACTCAACTGGTGGCGGTCAAACAATGAATGAAATTTACGTTTTGCTTCGCCAGGTGCTGCTTGGCGAGTTTGCGCGCCAGGGAATGCCAGTACGGGTGATGCAAAGCTATGCAGGCGTATCTTTCGGGCCGCCAGATGTGCCAGCTCTCGTTATGCATCACATAGCCTCTGAGCGCGTAGGCTGGCAGTCACGCGATGCGAAAATCGTTGATGGCGAATCACTGATTATCGAGAAGCAGAACGTTGCAGAGACGATTCAGTTTAATGCAGTGATGCCGTTCGTTAAGCCGGAAGATGAAACAGAAGACACCCCAACCGTGCAGGGCGTGCTCACGCTGGCGTCAATGGTGCTCCAGAGCAAAACCATGCTGGATGCGCTTAAAGACGCTGGTATGGGGGTGCAGGTCGTTAAACCGATCACCTCGAATTACATTCAGAACGAAAAGGAGCAGTGGGAGAACGTCCCGAGCTTCGATTTGATTGTCTGCCACAAACTCACCCTGACGCACGCCGTCGGCGTCGTTAAAGAATTTACCAGCGGATTTTACCGCGTTTAAAGAGGCTTGCTGATGAGCATTCCAATGAAAAAATACGTGGACATTACGTCCGGCGTAGGGGCTGGTGCGTCTGTTAAAGAACGTGAACTTATTCTCCGGCTATTCACGACCCGCGCAGCAGTACCAGCAGGAACTGTCATGGAATTCACAGAGGTGGATGACGTGGCCACAACCTTCGGCACCGAGTCCGAAGAATATCTTCGTGCAGTGCTGTATCTGGGTTTTGTGTCCAAAATCATCACCAAAGCGAAGAAAATTTCATTTGCACATTATGACGCAGAGTCCGGCGGGGCAGCGCCTTCGATTGTCGGTGGTACGGCATTAACCACTATAGCAACCTGGCAGGCGATTACCGATGGCTCGGTTCGCATTGAAGTAGGGCAAAGTGATTACCTGCTTGCCGAGCTAGATTTTACCGACGCCGCGTCGTTAGCCGATGTTGCTGGCATCATTCAGGCTGAGCTGAAAACATCCCTCGGCGATGCCACGGTCACTTACGATGCCATTACTCAGAAATTCAAAGCAGCGTTCGTAGGGCACGCGGTGCCGGCAGCCATCAGCATTCTGTCATCTGATTCCGGTACCGATATTGCTGATAACCTTGGATGGACAGCCGCCAAGGGAATGGTTACGTCTGCAGGCTCCGCTGCTGAAACGGTAATGGATTACGTCGTTGAGGCTGATGAAATCAGCGATAACTACGGGTCATTTGGGTTCTGTGGTGAACCGTTTGATCTGGACACCGTCAAACACATCGCAGCCTGGAACAAAACGCAGAACGTCAAATATCAGTATCTGGTCCCAGTCAAAAAATCCGATTACGCCGACTGGTATAACGAATTACAGTCCTATGGCGGTTGCGCGCTGACTATCGTGGCTGACACCAATTCTGAGTTCGACGAGCAGATCCCCGGAATCATTCTGGGAGCAACGGATTACAATCAGCGTAACGCCAGCCAGAACTATATGTTCCAGCAGGTCACCGGTATTTCTCCGAAGGTAGACAGCAGCACTGAAGCCAATGAAATCGACGCAACTCGTGTGAACTATTACGGGCGCACGAAGAATGCTGGGCAGCCCATCGATTTTTACCAGAACGGCTACCTGTGCGGGACTTCAACCGACCCGCTTCAGATGAACGTATATGCGAATGAACAGTGGTTCAAAGCCGCAGCTACGGCGGTCCTGATGACCGGGCTGCTTTCACTCCCGATCATCCCTGCCACCGAAGAAGGTCGAGCTATTGTGCTGGGCTTGCTCCAGGACCCGATTTCACGCGCGCAGTTCAACGGAACGATTAAGGCCGAAAAGGATCTCAACGTCACTCAGAAAGCCTACATCATGCAGATCACCGGTGACCCGTTAGCCTGGCATCAGGTCCAGTCTATTGGTTACTGGCTGGATGCTTCCGTGCAGGAGGAAGCACAGCAGAACGGCACGACGAAGTACATCATCGATTACACGCTGCTTTATTCGAAAGCCGATGCGGTGAACAAAATTACCGGCCGTGACATCCTGATTTAACCATTCCTATAGAGCCGCCAAGTGCGGCTTTTTTAATGGAGATAAACGATGCAAGACATCTCTGGCTTCGGCCTACAGGTTCGCGTAATTGCGAGCAAAACCTTTCCGGCAGGATTCACCGTTACTGCATTTGCTGACGATTCCGACCCTTTAGACCTTCCAGCGCTCCAAATCAATGATGGTGCGGGCGGGCTTAATGGCGATATGGTCACGTGGTCCACTCATAACCTGATCGCGCTTGCGCTGGCTGTAATCCCCAAATCTGAGGATGACAAAAACCTGGCGGTGATTTACGAAGCCAACCGGGCCGCACGTGGCAAAAAACCTGCGAAGGATGTGATAACCATCGTTGGCATCTACCCCGATGGATCCACCATTACCCTGACTCCAGGCGTCATCAAAGACGGCCTTCCTGGTAACGCCGTTGCTTCAGCCGGCCGCTTCAAATCCAAAGTTTATAACTTCCTTTTCGAAGGTATGAGCCGAGTGGAGGCGTAACGTGGCTGAATTGCTAAACCCGAAAAGTGTCGAAGTCACAGACCGCAACGGGAATAAGTGCTCGTATATCATAGGCCAGTTCCCCGCCATCACTGGTCGGGAGATTGCTGCTAAATATCCGACGTCTATCGCCGCACTGGCGAAGCAGTGGGAGGAAAACCAGTACGGCGAGAATGAGAAAATCATGCTCAAGGCGATGTCCTTTGTCGATCGTGTTCTGGAAGATGGCAGCACCATCCGCCTGACGACCGCCGCGCTGGTAGATAACCATGTGAGTGACGCCGAAGCATTAATGCGCCTTGAACGTGAGTTACTGGAACACAATTTCTCTTTCTTCGAAAAGTTCACCCGCTCCATTTCCTCAGGCGGTATCGTTCAGAATATGCTCAAGTTGATTACGTCAACGCTGACAGCTTCATTGCAACGATCCTCTCAGCAGGACAAGCAACCCTGACAGAACTGAAAACCTCCGTCACACTCGAGGAGGCTTTTCAGCTGTGGGAAATTGTCATGACCACGCGATTTAATGAGTGGTGGGCAATGGAGCAGTCTAAAACTAAACGTTAAATATCAATGGTTGCCATGGTAGCATCGAGACTGAAATGCCTGTTCAGGCGTCATCATTTAAAGGCGATGGGATTAATATTAAATGAAAAAAATAACTATCTCGATGTTACTTTTGGTCGCTGCAGCTCAGCCAGCATTAGCTGATGTATCTCCAGTAAAAGATCCCGCCTATATCAATATGGTTGAATCCATAGCTAACAATGAGTACACGACATTTATGAATGGCGGTGACTCGGTTATTGGTGGCTCGGTGGTAGGTCCCTACAGCGCTTCAGAACTCATTGCCATGTATGAGAAGAATGAGTTGGCTGCAAATAAAAAACTCAAAGGGAAAAGGGTTAGAATAAAATCGATTGCTTCAGAAATCGGTGAAAATGCTACTGGGGATGCGTATGTGAAGGCTGATGGAAAGAATCAGTTCGAGAACATTTTTCTTTATGTCGATGGTGATGATGAGAAAATTCTCCAGCTAGAGAAAGGGTCAAAAATTGATTTCCTTTGCTCTATGGATAAATACATCATGCATACCCCTATGCTGAAAAAATGTACTTTCACTGTTGATTCAGCCAAGAAGACTAAAGCAGATATAGTGAAATTGTTGGAAGAGGAAAAAATCACCAACAAATTCCAGGCCGCTATGAGGGTCATCTACGAAGACAACAAAGAAGTAATTACTAAATCATGCAGTAAGCCAGGAAATAGCTGCAACACTGCAATTCTCCATTCTGCATCCAAGGCCACGGATAAGCAGAAAAAACGCATGGAAGAGCTAATGAAAAACAATCAATAGCTGTTCACAATCTTTGAAACAAACCCCGCTTCGGCGGGGTTTTTTATTGGAGCAAATATGGGCGTTCTCGATACCTTTGTTTTCCTACTGGAGACAGATAACAAAAACGCCCTGAAGGGGTTCAACGAAACTGACCAGGCAATGGACGATGTCCAGGGTGCCTCTGTCGATACCCGAACCAAGATGTTGAACATCTTCAACGGAGTCGGGGAGAAAGCCGGATTCACGATTGATAGCTTCAAGGAGCTGGCGGTCGCGACGTTGGGTATTGCTGGCGCAGGTCTGTCGTTAAATGCGGTTCTCGACCACACAGCGGAGATGCTTCAGAGGGTCAGAGATGCTGAAACCGTCGGCGTGGACATCAGCCAATATGATGCTCTATCTCGCGCGTTCCAGGCACTTGGCGTCGATGCTGATGCTTTCCGTGACTCTATGGTGGACCTGAACGAATCATTGGGGGAGGCTGCATCTGATGCCAAATCCGGAAAGGCGCAGGCATTTCAGCAATTTGGTATTTCACTGCGGGATACGAAGGGAAATATAAAATCGGCTGATGAAGCGCTGCTTGAACTGTCGGACACCATGTCAAAGATGGACAAGCAGCAAGCCACCTTCCAGATTAAGCAACTCGGTATCACCGATAACGCTGTCATTTCTGCAATGCTCAATGGACGCAAGGAGCTTGAGCGACAGATTAAATTCCAGAAAGACCTTGGCGTTACGTCGAAAGACGATGCCGAGCAACTCAAACAGTTTGCCGAAGCGCAAAACGAGCTTTCCGCCATCTTCACCCGCTTCGCTGATGTTCTGGCAATGACCGTCGTTCCTGCGCTGGACTTGTTAATTGATACCACCATTGCGGTGATTAAGTGGGGCCGCGAGCATAAGTCGTTCCTGTTGACCTTCCTTGGCGTGCTGGCGACTGCTGCGCTTCCCTCTGTGACCGCTGCGCTCTGGGGTATGGCGACGGCAGCGTGGGCGGCAGTGGCTCCGTTCCTCCCGTTTATTGCGGCTGTTGCCGCTTTGGTGCTGGTCATTGATGACCTGTGGAATTACTTCAACGGCGGCGAGTCTGTCATTGGCGACCTGGCGAAAAAATTCCCGATGCTCGGTGCTGCTCTGGACCGCATCAAAGACAGCGTCATTGGGGCATGGAATGCATTAAAACTGCTATTTGATAACCCCGGCGCTTTCATGGATGCGTTCGTTGCCGAACTGCAAAATAGCTGGAACGATATTGTATCGATGACAGAGAACGCAGCTGACCAGGTTTGGCAGGCGGTGGTCAAAGCCTGGGATAAGCTATCCTCCAGTACCAAAAAAGTGTTTAGTGATCTTCTTGCCTATGTGAAGGATATTTTCAGTCATATAGGGGATTACATTTCAGACAGCGTCAGCAACGCAGCGAAAGACGCCGGCAATGCTGTTAAAAACTTTATTGGCCTTGGTGATGACGAACCAGATCCAGAACCAAAGGAAACCGCACCAACGGAACCCGCACCGAAGGAAACCGCACCCCGTCAGAAGGAAAACACGCCAGGTGGGGAAGATATGCTGATTCCCGGAGATGACCCTATCCAGGAAAAACCTGTCCCGCCAACAGGAAGGGAGCGTAAAAGTAAATCTGACGATGACCCTCTTCAGCAAAGCGCCTCGCTCGCAGGTAATGCACATAAAGCAATAACTACGGCTGCTGCGATGCTCGTTATACCACCTAACCCGGCGGCCGTTTCCGGCGCACGTACCACTACCGTCAGCAATCAGCAGCATATCGATAATGTGAACATTACTACCGGTTCCGGTGACCCGCAGCAGATTAGTTCTGCGGTGAGCAATGGCATGGGAGACAGCGTTCGCCAGATGACGGCGCAGTACGACGATGGAAGGAGTCATTAATGTCTTCGTTTTCCGACTTGATGAATACCGCCTCAGGCGCGATGTCTTCGTACAGTATGGCGATGGCATCTTTTGCGGTGGATGTTGTCCGGATAACTGATGAGTTTGGCGCACAGCTGTTTACTGAGGCCCGGGCAATGCGCGCCGCGGTAAACCGCTCTTCAACACTTTGTGAGCACCCTCTGGAAACAGGAAACACAGCGGCAGACTTCAAAGTGATAAAGCCTAACGTGGCGCAGCTGACCATGTTTATTCCGGCTGATGCCTATGGCTCTGTCTACCAGGAGATCGAGCAGGCTTACACCGACAGCACTTCTCTGATTGTTCAGACGCGGGCGTCTTCATTCGCCAACATGGTTATTACTGACATGCCACATGATGAAGCGCCAGACCTTGGCGATACTGTTGCTGTAACGCTCACTATTAAAGAGGTCGTCTGGTTTACAACGTCCACTGAAACTATGCCGGCGAAGGAGGTCGCTGTTTCACCAAAATCGGCGAACACCGGCGGCACGGCAAAGCCGGATGCAGATACCGTTAAGCAGGGGCAGAAAAGTGCTACTGATGCGACTGCCACGACGCAGAGCAAATCAGAATCAGTAATTCATGGGTGGTATTCATGAAGCAGATCCCTTTGAAAGTTTATCCCCGACAATCGCTGTCTGTGGTGCTGGAAGGCTCGCTGTACGAAATCAGCCTCAAGGAGTGCAACGGCATCATGGCTGCGACGGTCGTTCGGGATGGCGAGGCCATAGTGAGTAACAGGCGTGCTGTTGCAGGTATGCCGGTGATCCCGTCACGGTACCTGAATGACGGAAATTTCATTCTTCTGACTGACAACGATGAGCTGCCGTACTACACCGAGTTTGAAGGCTCAAACGTGCTTGTATGGGTAACGAACGAGGAGATTGATGATGCTTGATGCCAGGATCCTCGAAGTGGGTATTGAGGTTAACGGCGAGATGACGTTTTACAGTGGCGCGGCTATTTACGTGAAGATAAACAAGTCCACTGACACGAAACAAAATTCCTGTAGCGTGGAAATCGACAACATGCTTTTGGATACTGTTGATTATCTTGTCACTGAAACCTCACCGTGGAACCCCAGCCAAAAACCGAAACTTATCTCCATTCGTGCTGGCCGGCAGTCTACCGGGGTAGAGAATATCTATAACGGCGACGTCGTCCAGGCTGACCCCAGCATGCCGCCGGACCGCAAACTGACCATGAAGGCGCTGACACAGGACGGCGCGAAATATAAATGGACGTCCCGCGCATCTCCCAAGACCATCCAGCTGTCAGAGCTCTGCAAGCACGTAGCTTCTGACTATTCCCTTGCGCTTCGTTTTGAGGCGAAAGATAAGACAGTTGCCAACTACGTTTATAACGGATCTACGGCGCAACAGATTAAGAAGCTGGAGCAGGTTGGTGATGTTGACTGCTTCATCGATGATGACTTTCTGGTTGTAAAGGATTACGGGAAAGGCACGAAGGGTGACGTCCGGCTGATCTCCAAAGATACCGGCATGATCGGAAACCCTGCACCTGACGATAAGGGTGTGAAAGTGCGCATGCTGTTTGACCCTTCTATCAAGCTGGGCCAGCAGATTGAAATCCGTTCAGAAGTGAATAAGTCGGTAAATGGGCAGTACGTTATTTACAACATGGCGATAAGCCTCACCACTCACGATAACGACTGGTATCTCGATTTGTCGTGCAACAACGACAACATCAAGTCCATAACAGAACAGCGGGAGGCGCAGAAGAAAGCGAATGCCAAATCCAGCACCTAGCCGCAGACCTGGGCAGGATAACGAACTAACCGGCGCGATGGACCTTGTCCTGCGCAAATTCCTTCTCGATGTTGATGACATGCTACCGGCGCGAATCGTTTCTTACGATCGCGAGAAGAATCGGGCACAAATCGAAATTCTCTATCGCGTCACTATGACCGACGGCTCCATGAATCCACTGATGGCTCCAGCCGAAGTACCTGCTCTGGTGATGGGGGGCGGCGGTATGTGTCTGACGTTCCCGCATAAATCCGGTGACCTCGGGTGGATAAAAGCCAGTGACCGTGACATGTCACTGTTCCTACAGTCTTACGAAGCGGAGCCGGGCAACACAACCCGGCTTCATTGTTTTGAGGACGGGGTATTCATTCCTGATGTGATGAAAGACTTCGTGGTGTCTGATGGTGCTGCGGCGACATTACAGACCCTGGACGGCACAACGTCGGTCGCAGTGAAACCCGGCAGCATCGTTTTGACTGTTGGTTCAACCACCTTTTCAATCAGTGAGTCGGGAATTGTCTCGAACAAAAAAATTCAGGCGCCTCAGTTCACCGACGGCAATCTGAATCTGGTTGGTCACGATCATACCAATCTGGAGGGCGGGGACGTTGGCCCTGCGAAGAACCCATGAAAACTTTTGCCACGAATGACAATTACGATATCTACATCGGCAATGATGGAAATCTGGCTATGGCGACGGATCTCGAAGCCGTAAAGCAGACGTGCGAACACGTATCTCGAACAATCCTTGGCGAGCTGCCCTATGCGCAGTCCCGCGGTATCCCTTTCTCACAGTTGTCGCTCAATGCGAGCTCGAACACGGGTCTGTATGACATGTACCTGAGGAAGGTATTGAAAACGGTGCCCGGTGTAACAGGCGTCGGAAACATCGCATTCCAGCTTGATGGCGAAAATCTGGTGTATTCAGCCGAGATTAAAACCGAATATGGAACGGAGAAGATAAGTGGCAACTTATAAGTATTTGTCACCTGAGGGGGTGATTGTCCCGGATACCTCGGAGATCCTTTCCGATACGGAAAGTGAATGGAAATCGACGTTTGGTGATGACCTGGACGTTACCGATGACACTCCACAGGGGCAGGTGATCGCCAGTGATGTGGCCGTTCGTTCCGAGGTGGTTTCCAACAATGCCGCCGTCGCTAATCAAATCAATCCTAATTACGCAGGGGGCGTTTTCCTCGATGACATTTGGGCGCTGACCGGAGGGAAACGCAGGCAGGCAACTTACACCCTTGTGGACAGCGTAGCGCTAACTGGTGTTCCTGGCGTTGTTATTCCATCAGGATCCAGAAGGGCTACAACAGCCGGTGATTTGTTTCAGCTGCTCACAACCGTGGTGCTGAGCAATGACGGTACCGGCACAGGCGACTTTCAGGCGCTCGAGCCCGGCCCGGTTGCCTGCCCGGCGCATGCGCTTACTAAACCGGTATCCGGTTACACTGCGGTGGGTTGGGAAACGTCAGATAACTTGGTTGCCGGAACCCTCGGCGCGGAAGAGCAATCCGATTTATCAGCGCGAAAAGAGCGCCGGCAGACACTGGCGTTACAGGGGCGGTCCATCTCAGAGGCTGTGTATTCAAACGTTCGCGCGGTTGAAGGAGTCCGCTCGTTGTCCTTCAGGGAAAATACGGATTCTGAAGACCAGACGATCGATGATATCGATCTGGTTGGACACTCTGTTTGGGTTTGCGTCGATGGAGGTCTTGATCAAGATATCGCTGATGCTTTGTACTACTCGAAGACAGGAGGGGCGGCGTGGAATGGCGATGTATCCGTTGAAGTAACGGACCCATGGTCAGGCCAGAAAAGTAATGTTCTGTTTGACCGACCAACGGCGGTACCCGTTATGGCGCGTTTCACTGTAGCTGCGAAAGGGAGCAGTACTGGAGATCCGGAATCGGTCATCAAAGAAACGGTAGTGCAGTACGCGTCAGGGCAACTTGAGAATGGCGAAGAGGGTTTTGTGCTCGGCACGGATGTATCTCCGTTCGAACTGGCTGCTGCGGCGAATACGGCATCACCGCAGATCTTCATCAAGAGCGTTGAAATTTCGCTTAAGTCATCAACTCCTACCTGGTCAAAAGACGACATCCCTATCGGCCTAAATGAGAAGGCAACGATTCAGGAGGACGACATCATTGTGGTGACCACATGAAAATTCAGCAATTCGATTTCAGCCTCGACCTGATGAAGGTCGTCAAATGGGAATATGACCAGGCTCCAAACCTGATAAATATCCTCAATCTGAAGCAAGAGTGGTACAGCGCGAACCACGAACAGTTCTGGGTCGCATGGGAACGTGATGTATTCAACCTCCTTACGGCGAATGACTTTGGGCTAAACGTCTGGTCCATCATCCTTGAACTCCCTCTTTACTCAGTTTCAGGCGCGAGCCCAACAGATTACCCGGCATTTGGGTTTGCAGACTTCGGTCTGAACTTTGGAAACAGCAACTTTGCTACAGATGCGGATACCGTTAACCGGCTCAGCGTTGAGCAAAAACGCGACCTTTTGCGAATGCGATGGTGGCAGATAACGTCTGACGGCTCCATGCCATCTATAAACCACGCGCTAAATGATGTGTTTGGTGCTGATGTCTATGCACTCGATGGTCAGGATATGACTATCACCGTGGTGTATCAGAAGGTGCTGCCAAATTTAATGATGAACCTGCTTATAGAATTCGATCTTATTCCTCGACCATCAGGCGTTTTGATTAATCACCTTGTTAAACCTCGCGACGCATTCGGCTTCGCCAATTACGGCCTGAACTTCGACCAAACCAATTCTCAATTCGGAAATTAACGATGACTTCACTTATCAGAATCCCCTTTGCTGATTCAGGGGATAAATCAGCCGTGCCTGAAACAGACGCGACCGGCGGCGTAAACATGACGCAAGGGTATGGCCAGGCATACTCACTTGACCCTGCTACCGATCCCAGCGCCAAGCGTATTGAGCGCGAAATGATGAATGGGCTCTTCAACCTTATTACTGCTGCAATCAGTGAAATGCAGGCAGCTGGCGTAACGCCGTTTATCACTGAAGACGATAATGACGGTACCGCGTTCTCTTACGGTAAAGGGGCGATGACCATTCTTGGTGGGGTTGTTTATCAATCCCTCGAAGATGCCAACACTACAACTCCGCCAGGGGCCAAGTGGGCCACACTGGCGAACTTCTCAAATGCACTGTCTCGTAAGAACCCGTTCGGCGATATCAAAGCCGATGGCACCGTCGATACGGCTCTCGCAAACCTCGGTTTGGGAACAGCGGCCACGAGGAATGTCGGCACAGCGGCAAATCAGATTCCTAGCATGGCATCATGGACAACAGGAACAAATGGGAACGGCACATGGGTTAAACAGCCAAATGGGTTCATTATCCAGACGGGGTATATTGTCGGACAGTCGAGCGGTGGCGTGACGATCACATTCCCAACAGCGTTTACCACCGCTCCGTCATATTCATTAATTGCCACATCTGCTACTAACGTGACAGCGATAGCAACGTCATCAAGTGCAGCGTCAATTAACAACGCCAGGGTGTTTAACACGGCAGGGGCGCAAACATCAAACGGCATTCAATGGATGGCAATGGGGTTCTGATATGAGTTACTACTATTTTTCAGCATCGATGCTAGGGTTCTATGCGGCAGAGTTAAAAGATGATTATGAGGCGGTCGGCGCATTCCCGGATGACGCTGTTCAGTTAGATGATGAAATGGCGGCCGAGTTTATCCGGCCAGCACCCGAAGGAAAGTACTTATCTGCAGGAAATGATGGTTACCCTGAGTGGGCTGATATACCACCGCTCACTCCTGATGATTTGGTCGCACAAGCCGATAAGGAAAAGGGACAGTTGATTGACCAAGCCAACACTTATATGAACAGTAAGCAGTGGCCTGGCAAGGCCGTGATAGGAAGGTTGAAAGATGAAGAACTGGCGCAGTACAACAACTGGCTTGATTATCTGGATGAGTTGGAAGCTGTGGATACCTCCGCCGCTCCAGACATAGCCTGGCCAACCCGCTAAACTAATTGCGAGCCTTGGTTTATTTAGTCAGCCCATGGCATCAGTCACCAAAGGGCTGACATTAATTGTCACCTAAGAACACCGAAGGATTTCAGGCACTTAAATAGTGATTCTGTTCTTATTTTTGCACCGACAGAGTCGAGGTGATAGTGCGTATCAAGAAAATGAGTAGGGTTGATGTTTGCATAGAAATTATTGCATATCACATCGAACCCATTGTTTGACAATTGTTTTTTTAATGAGACCGTGAATGAAAGTGAGTCTGGGTCATGCTCATTAAAGAATTTTGTTTTCATAGTTGCAGGCCATGTTATGAACAACGTCGCCCCTCGGCTTGATGTGATTTTTTTTATTTTTTCAAGCTCTTCGATAGTATAGTCACTTATCAATGGGTCGGATTTTCCGTAAGACAGAATTGACTCGTACTTATCAGGGTTGGAGATCATATCTGAAATATACGAGGTATGGTAAGGCGTTCTATTTATATCACCGAGAGGTGTCAGCGTTTTATAACTATACCCATAGTAGTATCCTTTTACATTCCCTTTGTCCTTTAAAATGATATTTTTTTCAGCAAGAACTGACCGATCTGGGGTTAATGCTCCAGTGATGACGCTTTTCCAATCAACCTTTGAGATAAACTCAATTTTTTTTGTTAATGGGAGCCAGTTTAGGTAATCCATACCCCATGACTTCATGTTGCTTACAAACCAATCGGAATATTCATTCCCTCTTGAGTAGTATCCATACTCAAGAGGCATTATCACAATGTCACCCTTTTTAATGTTTTTATCAATAAGCATCCTATAGTAACTTAAATCCAAGGATGCATGCATTGCCAGGTTAACTACATTATGCCCTGTTAAAGTTGAAAGCTCTTGACTGTTGAATCCAAACAATCCATTAGAGCCTGAAACAATAACAATTCTATTTTTGTTCACGTGGCTGGCAATTTGCTCTTTCTTTATCTTTACATCATGAATCCACCACTCAGCTTTGATGCTGCTTCCAAGTTGACTGAAGAATATTAATAAATAAGCTAGGAACGACAGCAAAGTAAAGGATAAGAATAAATATATCTTGTGTGTGTTTTTCATTAATCCCCCTTAAAATGCGGCATAAATAAATTGAGCTTTAGTAACGCCGCCAAATAGTCCGATTATAGATGCGGTTAAAATAATACCGCTTAAGATAACCCATCTGTTTTGTATCGTTACAAAGCTTTTTTTTGTATAACCGCCTATTTCGTTTGAGTTTTTCATACAAAAACAAGAGCCGAGGCACATAATCAACATAGATAGAATCAAGGGTGAAGAGTTTAATATGTATGATAAATCAATTGGTTGTGTGGTTGAGATGAGTTTTACACTATGTATAAAATCATTTAACGGGTTCTTTATTTCCGATGCAACAGGGTTGAACATTGCAATTACAACATTATAGGCGTCAGAGAAAGTCGCAGCCCTAAAAGGAATCCACGTTAAATTAATAAATTGAAATGTTATAAACCACGCGATGAACTTATTCATTCTGTAATTCATGCTTGACCAGTATCTGTTTACTGATGTTGCAATTCCGTGCATTACCCCCCACAAAATGAAGTTAAAACCAACCCCGTGCCAGATTCCGCTAACAATAAATGTAGCCATGATGTTTGTATATGTTCTTGGTATACTACATCTACTGCCGCCGAGAGGGATGTAAATATAATCTCTTAGCCAAGTGGATAAAGATATATGCCATCTATCCCAAAAATCATTTATGCTTGTCGATTTATAAGGCGAGTTAAAGTTTATAGGAAGCTTTATCCCCAAAAGAAGTGCAGATCCGATTGCTATGTCGGAATATCCTGAGAAGTCAAAATATATCTGTGCTGTGTAGGATAAACTAGTTCCCCAGGCACCAAAAAATGTTAAATCAGGTGTGTTCGAATAGCCAGAATCTGCAAACCCGGAAAAGTACGACGAGATTATTATCTTCTTGAATAATCCCACTGAGATTATTACCAGTCCAGATATCAACTCTGATGACTTAACATTAGATTTACTGTATGACTGAGGCATTAAATCGCTATATCGTGTAATTGGCCCAGCAATTAACTTAGGGAAGAAAGTGATGTAATATAGATAATCGGTAATGTTTACTTCAACAATTTTGTTTTGATATTTATCAACAAGGAATGATATTTGTTGGAATGTAAAGAAACTTATTGCTAGAGGCAGGCCTAAGGATGCGGCCCAAGATAACTTATCAATGCCTAAGATAGATAATCCAAATGATATATATTTAAAATAACACAAAGAAGCCGCATTTAATATTATTCCTGTTATTAATGCTGCCTTTGCCTTATAGTTTTTATTTATTGCAATATAGCATAGGTAGTTGATGGCACACGATGCAATCAATATTGAAAAGTACTTTTCAGTGATGTAGTTATAAAAATAGATAGATGCTGCAATGATAATCCATTTTGATAGAGGGACACTGATTTTTTTGCAAATGCAATATATTAAAAAAACTATTGGTAGAAAGAAAATCAAATAATCCAATGAATTGAATAACATAAACCAACCCCGACTATGTTCAGTAAATCTTAATGCGTGTGTTTGTATTTTGTGCAAAACCGGCGGATTATATCATTATTGCCATTTTTATGCAGTGATCACACTATCTTTTCTAGGCATCATAATCTCCGTCAACATCACCAATGGGTCCGTCCGATGTAGTGGAGTGCATAGTAATCGTATGGTTATTCGTCCTGTGCCAATTTTGTGTCATACACGCCTATCTTACATACTTCAACATGCATCATGTGCCGTTAAGTTTAGCGTGGTGAATGCGGCAATGTGAATGTAAAACAGTTAGTTAAAATGGATTCTACTAATTCGTAATGCGAAGATCGCAGTTTTCAATAGACCTTCAGCCCTGAGCAAGTCTTGATCTCCATAAAGATAAGAACCACTGTATGCACATACAGGTTGAATGGGAGAAGCATCATGGGATTTCCATCCCCAGCAAAAGACTACACCGAGCGCACTCTTTCCCCAGAGATACTTTGTGGCGTTACTGCAAACAGCAGGATAATCGAGACGGAAAGCGGCTATGCGGTAATCGAGCCAGCCACAAGCAAGCCGAAAGAGGGCATCCTGCTGATTATCTGTGACGGTCGCACGCAATTTGCGAAGCTAATGGGGGCCTCGTTAATTACAGATGACGGAGAGGCTATAGAAGGGACCGCGCTTGAAGATGTCGAGGTTCTCGGTAGGGCGACGTTCTTCATTAACCGAACGTTAGATGATAGCTGCCCGACAATGTGATCAGATTTTGGTAATCAACTCCGCCCCCTGATTCTTCACATTCCCCGCAGCGCGCGTAACTGCGTGCCAGATAAACGTTTCGGCCGGAACTGTGCCGTCGGCAATAACCTCCTCAGCTTCTTTCCCTCCAATATCCTGACTCATCCAGGCGCGCGCGGCTTCTGGTGTAAGAACCAGCGGCCGCCGGTCATGAATATCAACCAGCCCTTTATCAGCCGCAGCTGTCACAATCAGAAATCCCTCCGCTTCATCGCCACGCTCAAACGGTATGCTTCCTATCGCCGCCATGAGTATAGGTTTACCGTCAGCCCTGTGAATGAAGTAGGGCTGCTTCTTATCGCCTTCCTTCTTCCATTCAAACCAGCCGTCAGCAAAGCAGATCGCCCGGCCATGTTGCCAGAGAGGCTTAAACATCCGACTGGTGGCCGCAGTCTCAACCCGGGCATTAATCAGAGGTGGTTTATCCCACCACCCTGGCGCGTAACCCCAATGAACAGCATCGAGGTGTAATTGTTCGTCGCGTTCGCTCACCAGAAGCACTTTGGTGCCGGGGGCGACGTTGAAGCGTCCGATAGGTTCCGGGTCATAGGGAATGTCGCGATCTGCATCTTCAGCCAGAAAGGCAAGGTAATCTTCGCGTGTCATGGATTGAGAGAAACGTCCGCACATGGTCACCTCCAGTCGGTCAGACTGAAAGTATAGGGGACGGGGAAAAGTGGTGTGTATCGGTTAAGTCATATGACGGATCTGGGATGACATTTGTGGGGGGATTTTTGATGTATCGTCAGGAGAGATTCGAGAATGGGGCAGGAATGGGGCAGATAAGAACACACAAAGATCGGTTTAGAACGGATTGCGTGGTGAGGCAGTGATGCAACAAACTGAAAAACAACCTGCTCTTGGGCGATCTTCAGTAAGTTTTAAAAAAATACGGCCATAGTAATCATTTGACACCCTTACATTGCGCAAGAAAAAGGGACCCGTGATACGTCTACGTGTCCTGTAGTTATCTCTTCATTTTAGCAAAGCACCGGGAAAGCCATTTTTGCTTTTGTGTCCTTGGGGGCATTAGAACAATGTGCAGATCAATTCTGGCGGCATTAAATTGGCAGAAAATGTTTCAGAACGTCGAAATGCGCGCCTCGTCTCTCGACGGCAGGCCGCTCGCTGCCTATTATGGACAGGTTTTGCGAACCGAATTTGACAGGGGTAAGAAGAGAATGAGAGCAGCTTTTTGGGTAGGGTGCGCGGCACTGTTATTATCTGCATGCAGCAGTGAACCAGAACAACAAGCCACGGCGGCACACGTCACACCAGGTATGCGGGCGGCAATGTCAGACTCGGGTCAGGCAAATTGTGCGATGGTCGGTGGGGCGTTATCGGTTGCCCGTCAGCTGGACGGATCCGCCATCGGAATGTGCGCATTACCCAATGGCAAGCGATGCAGCGAGCAGTCTCTTGCTACCGGGGCCTGCGCCAGCTATTAATTAGTTCATCAGATCGGCGAGTTTATACACCAGCGAATCGTTGGACGTTCCCAGCGTTAACTGGTCTTCGGTCAGGTCAACCTGCACGCCATCGTGCAGCATGGCGCTGAGCGTATTATCCAGCTGGTTCAGCTGCGGGTCGGTGCACAGCTTTTTGGTCATCACCATGTTCTTCACTTTCATTCCGCCGTCAGAAAGCTTTCCTTCCCCGGTAAACTGATTACACATGTTGCCGGAGATATGCATATCTTCGCCAAAACTCAGTTCCAGCGGCTTCTGACTGGTGACATTCTTCCCATTAAAGCTTTCCAGCACAAAACGATGGTGCTGCAGTTGCTCCGGTTGAGTGGTCACTTCGCTGGTCGATACACAGCCTGCCAACATCATTCCGGCCGCCAGCAGGCCGATGGTCATTTTAATACTGCTCATTAGTTATTCACCAAATAAATAAAACAAATTCAGGGTGACACTTTAGTGCGGTGGGGGTGAGTGGAGATTGTCTGAAAGTGCTCCCCGTGGCCGGGGAGCAGGAATGGTTAAACCAGCGCGTTGGGTGTGGTTTCGCCATTATCAATTTGACGCAGATTTTCCAGGGTGGTCTGCGAAATGCTGGTCAGCGCTTCGGCGGTCAGGAATGCCTGGTGGCCGGTGAACAGCACGTTGTGGCAGGCCGACAAGCGACGGAACACGTCATCCTGAATCACGTCGTTAGATTTATCTTCAAAGAACAGATCGCGTTCATTTTCGTACACGTCCATCCCCAGCGCGCCAATTTTCTGGTTTTTCAGCGCGTCGATGGCGGCCTGCGAGTCAATAAGCCCACCGCGGCTAGTGTTAATAATCATCACGCCGTCTTTCATCTGCTCGAACGCGCTGTGGTTCAGCAGATGATAATTTTCTGGCGTCAGCGGACAGTGCAGGGAAATGACGTCCGACTGCGAAAACAGCGTTGGCAGGTCAACATATTCCACGCCGATCTCCAGCGCCGCATCACTTGGATACGGGTCGAAAGCCAGCAGCTTCATGCCGAAGCCTTTCAGAATACGCAGCGTTGCCACGCCGATTTTACCGGTGCCGACAATACCCGCTGTTTTGCCGTGCATGGTGAAACCGCACAACCCTTCGAGAGAGAAGTTGGCATCACGGGTGCGTTGATAAGCGCGGTGAATACGACGGTTCAATGACATCATCAGGCCGATGGCATGTTCCGCTACCGCTTCCGGTGAGTAGGCCGGGACGCGAACCACGTGCAAGCCCAGCTCTTTGGCCGCATCAAGATCGACGTTATTAAAGCCAGCGCAGCGCAGGGCGATATACTTCACGCCTTGTTTTCTCAGCTCTTCCAGAACCGGGCGGCTGCCGTCATCATTGACGAAAATGCAGACGGCTTCACAACCGTGCGCCGTTTTGGCTGTCTTTTCGGTTAAAAGGAAGTCGAAAAATTCAAGTTCAAAGCCAAATGCATCATTAACATCTTGCAGGTACTTTTTATCGTACTGCTTTGTGCTGTAAACTGCGATTTTCATAAGACTTTTCTCCTGTGATATTAACGTCACGGTAGCATATTTAAAATAATCATACAAATTTTAAAATTTAGTTTAATCATCAGGTTATAACAAAGAGTGTAGAGCATAACGCGCAGAGGTTTGATGGATTTTCAGGA
>Ga0160433_100195_pt1 | contig 49753 bp, 42 predicted proteins | sample HID1972K_E0MG_FD_108235 | JGI IMG/M metagenome (GOLD analysis project Ga0160433, IMG submission 108235) | Enriched pill bug-associated microbial communities from UW Madison campus, WI, USA - HID1972K_E0 MG | ecosystem: Host-associated > Arthropoda: Insects > Digestive system > Unclassified ...
AAAGTCGTTCAACTTCAAACACTTGACTCGCTGCGATCTCTCGTAGCGGGAGGCGAATCATACAGCGTTTAAAACCGCTGTCAACCACCTTTTTCACCGCTGCCGATCGTTCGATCGAAGCCCTTCCAGTACTGCCTGAAACTTCTAACTCTCTGAATCTCAAGGAGTTTTCCGTTCCAACTACGCTGGAAGTGGGGCGCATTATAAGGGGATTTGAAACACCGTCAAGGGTTTATTTCAGAAAAGTTTCAAAACATTCGCTGCACCTTATATAGCGCGCGTCACCAACGATCAAAGGGCTTCACAGTACGCCGGCCTCTCTCAAACGCTGAATGCCGGCGCTATCGAGCCCCAGCACCTGCGCCAGTACGGTTTCGGTGTGTTCACCCAGCAAGGGAGGTGCACTGCGATACTCCACAGGCGTGCCCGACAAACGGATCGGGCTGGCCACCTGCGGCACGCTGCCGGCCAGCGCATGGGGGAGGCTGACCGCTAACCCGCGCGCCTGAACCTGGGGGTCCTGGAACACTTGCGCCAAGTCATTGATTGGCCCGCAAGGCACCCCAGCCCTTTCCAGCTGGCTCACCCACTCACCCGTTGTCTTGAACACCGTGGCCTGGCGGATCAGCGGGATCAATTCGGCACGGTGAGCCACCCGCTGCTTATTAGTAGCAAACCGCGGATCATCCGCCCACTGAGGCTGGCCCGCCACTTCAGCGAACTTGCGGAATTGCCCGTCATTACCCACGGTGAGGATGAAGTCGCCATCGGCCGTAGGGAAGTCCTGATACGGCACTATATTAGGATGCGCATTGCCCAATCGCCGCGGCGCGATTCCGGTGGTGAGGTAATTCATCGCCTGGTTGGCCAGACACGCCACCTGCACATCCAGCAGCGCCATGTCGATGTGCTGACCACTGCCTTCCTGGTCGCGGTGGGCGAGGGCGGCGAGAATCGCCACGGTGGAATACAACCCCGTCAGGATATCGGTCAGCGCCACCCCGACCTTCACCGGCCCCGCACCTTCTGCACCTTCCGGGCGGCCAGTCAGGCTCATCAGCCCGCCCAGCCCCTGGATCATGAAGTCGTAGCCAGCCCGCTTGGCGTAAGGGCCGGTCTGACCGAAGCCAGTGATCGAGCAATAGATAAGCTTCGGGTTGACCACCTTGAGGCTCTCGTAGTCCAGACCATACGCAGCCAACCCACCAACCTTGAAGTTCTCGATGACAATATCCGACCTGGCGGCCAGCTCACGCACCAGGCGCTGGCCCTCAGGCTGAGTGAAGTCGATGGCGACCGACCGCTTGTTGCGATTGGCTGCCAGGTAATAGGCCGCTTCGCTGGTGTTCTCGCCCTGGGCATCCTTGAGGAAGGGCGGTCCCCAGGCGCGCGTATCGTCGCCGCTGCCGGGGCGCTCGACCTTGATCACGTCAGCGCCAAGGTCGGCCAGTATCTGGCCGGCCCAAGGGCCCGCCAGCACGCGTGAAAGGTCGAGTACCCGCAGATGTGATAGCGCACCCATGAGCCGGCTCCTCTATTAATAGAATGCCTGGATGCCGGTCTGGGCGCGTCCGAGGATCAGGGCATGGACATCGTGAGTACCCTCATAGGTGTTCACCACCTCCAGGTTCACCAGGTGACGGGCGACGCCGAACTCATCGGAAATCCCGTTGCCGCCAAGCATGTCACGGGCCATGCGCGCGATATCCAGGGCCTTGCCGCAGGAGTTGCGCTTCATGATCGAGGTGATTTCCACGGCCGCAGTGCCTTCATCCTTCATTCGCCCCAAGCGCAGGCATCCCTGCAAGCCCAGGGTAATCTCGGTCTGCATGTCCGCCAGCTTCTTCTGGATCAACTGGTTCGCGGCCAACGGCCGGCCAAACTGCTGGCGGTCCAAGGTGTATTGGCGCGCTGTGTGCCAGCACGCTTCGGCGGCGCCCAGAGCGCCCCACGAAATGCCATAACGCGCCGAGTTCAAGCAGGTGAATGGACCCTTGAGTCCCCGAACGTCCGGGAAGATGTTCTCCTGGGGCACGAACACGTTGTCCATCACGATCTCGCCTGTGATCGACGCGCGCAGCCCGACCTTGCCATGGATTGCCGGCGCGCTCAGACCCTGCCAGCCCTTCTCCAGAATGAAGCCGCGGATATCACCGGCATCATCCTTGGCCCAGACCACGAAAACATCGGCGATTGGACTGTTGGTGATCCACATCTTGCTGCCGCTCAGACGATAGCCGCCGTCGACCTGCTTGGCCCGGGTAATCATCGCGCCCGGATCGGAGCCATGGTTGGGCTCGGTGAGGCCGAAACAGCCGATCCACTCACCGCTGGCCAGCTTGGGCAGGTACTTCTGCTTTTGTTCTTCGCTGCCGAACTCATTGATCGGCACCATCACCAGCGAAGATTGCACGCTCATCATCGAACGGTAGCCCGAATCGATACGCTCCACTTCACGGGCAATCAACCCGTAGCACACATAGTTCAGGCCGCTGCCGCCGTACGCCTCGGGAATGGTCGCGCCCAGCAGGCCGACTTCACCCATCTCGCGGAAGATCGCGGGGTCGGTCTGCTCGTGGCGGAAAGCCTCCAGCACGCGAGGGGCTAGCTTGTCCTGGGCGAAGTGATAAGCGCTGTCACGCACCATGCGCTCTTCTTCAGTGAGCTGCTGATCGAGCAGCAGTGGATCGATCCAGTTGAAGCTTGCTTTACCGGCCATCGGCGAAATCCTCCAGAAGTGAGAGCAGGGTGCTTGTGCATTGATCCTAGGCTCGATCCACGCGCGCGACAAACGAGGAATACGCACGCTGCTGTGATATTTTCTCACTCAGCAGGGCATACATTCCTGCTCTGCGCTCTGGTCATGAGTGAGGTAATTGTACATGCGACGCAAGATCCCCAGCACCACCGCACTGATCTGCTTCGAGGCGGCCGCGCGCCACGAGAGCTTTACCAAGGCTGCAAAGGAACTTGCCCTGACCCAAGGAGCTGTCTGTCGTCAGATTGGTGGGCTGGAAGCCTACCTTCATGTCGAACTGTTCCGACGTTCGCATCGCGGGGTAAAGCTCACTGAAGCTGGGCTTTCCTACAGCCGCCAGGTAGCCGCGCAACTCGATGCGGTGGAGCGCGACACCCTGTCGGTAATGCGCCAGCAGGGCGCCAACGTGATCGAGCTGGCCGTGGTACCGACTTTCGGCACGCAGTGGCTGCTGCCTCGACTGAAAGACTTCCAGCAGCTCCACCCGGAAGTTACGGTCAATCTCACCAACCGCACACGGCCCTTCCTGTTTGCCGACACCCCGTTCGACGCTGCCATCTATTTCGGTGACGCCGACTGGTCTGGCACCCAAGCCCATCGCCTGATGGGTGAGAACCCGATGCCGGTCTGCAGCCCTGCGTTGCTGGACGGCCAAACATCGCTCGACGCCCGGCAGATTGCCCAGCTGCCGCTGTTGCAGCAGACCACCCGCCCCTATGCCTGGCGACAGTGGTTCGCCAGCTTGGACATGAGCGTGGATGGCGACATGACAGGTCCGCGTTATGAACTATTCTCGATGCTGGGCCAGGCGGCGATGCACGAGATGGGCATTGCGCTGATCCCGCCGTTCCTGATCCAGCGTGAACTGGAGGAGGGCAGGCTGGTGATCGCCAGCCAACAAGCGCTGACAAGTGCCAAGGCTTATTACCTGATGATTCCCGAGCGCAAGGTGGAGTCGGCCTCGCTAAGGGCATTTCGCGACTGGCTGGTGCAGCAAGCCCAGTGCTACACCGCAAAACACAAGGATTCGAAGGCTTCCTGACTCAGTAGTCAAATACAGATGACACCTACAGATGTATTAATCTGTCGCATATCAATAAACTGTTCAGGTCGCCCGCTTTTTTGCGTTAACCCTGCTAACCACGCGGGTTTCAGCGGTATTTACCACCTCCGCACAGATCCCTACGAAATTTCTCAAAATTTTCTGAATTTTTCTCCTAATCTCCCAATGTCCCGTGTTTGACGGGCTGGAAGCCTGTTCTTGCGACATACGGTCACAGGGTGACTTGTAGTTTTGAGATCGTATCACTTCATAACCGGTTGAAGGCCCCAGGGATCGTCTGCAAAATGCCTCGCCCACCTGTACTCAGGGGGGATTTGTGCTGATCGGCCGCCCCAGACGCACCATCCGTAGTGCGCTGGTTTATCAATACAAGATCACGCAGGAGATAAGTCGTGCACATTGGTGTTCCTCTCGAAACGCAGACGGGTGAGACACGGGTTGCCGCTACCCCGGAAACCATCAAGAAACTGATGGCCCAAGGGCACCAGGTCACCGTCCAGCGCGGTGCCGGCGTCAATGCCAGCATTCCGGACACCGCCTATGAAGCCGTGGGCGCCTCGATCGGCAGCGCCGCCGATGCCTTCGGCGCTGAACTGGTCCTCAAGGTCGTCGCTCCAGACGACAGCGAACTCACCCAGATCAACAGCGGTACCGTTCTGGTTGGCATGCTCAACCCATTCAACAATGAACGCATTGCCAAGATGGCCGAGCGCGGCATTACCGCCTTCGCCCTGGAGGCCGCGCCCCGCACTTCACGCGCCCAGAGCCTGGACGTGCTGTCCTCTCAGGCCAATATCGCCGGCTACAAGGCGGTGCTGCTGGCCGCGCACCACTACCCACGCTTCATGCCCATGCTGATGACCGCGGCCGGCACCGTCAAAGCCGCCCGCGTGCTCATTCTGGGCGCTGGTGTCGCCGGGTTGCAGGCCATCGCCACGGCCAAGCGCCTGGGTGCGGTGATCGAGGCGTCCGATGTGCGTCCGGCGGTGAAGGAGCAGATCGAATCCCTGGGCGCCAAGTTCATCGACGTGCCCTACGAGACCGACGAGGAACGTGAATGCGCCGAGGGTGTGGGCGGCTATGCCCGGCCGATGCCAGCGAGCTGGATGCAACGCCAGGCCCAGGCGGTCCACGAGCGCGCCAAACAAGCCGACATCGTCATTACCACGGCCCTGATTCCCGGCCGCAAGGCGCCGACCTTGCTCAGCGCTGAAACCGTTGCGCAGATGAAGCCAGGCTCCGTGGTCATCGACCTGGCCGCCGCTCAAGGCGGCAACTGCCCCCTGACCGTCGCCGACCAGGTGGTGGTGGAGCAGGGCGTGACCCTGGTCGGCCCGACCAACCTGCCGGCGCAGGTCGCTGCCGACGCCTCGGCGCTGTATGCGCGCAACCTGCTGGACTTCCTCAAACTGATCTGCACCCAGGAAGCCGCGCTGTCGATCAACCTCGAAGACGACATCGTCGCCGCGTGCCTGATGTGCCGCGACGGCCAGGTCATCCGCAAGAACGGTTAAGGAGCCAGGACAATGGAAGACATGCTGATTTCGGACGGCATCTACAACCTGATCATCTTCGCGCTGGCGATCTATGTCGGCTACCACGTGGTGTGGAACGTCACGCCCGCCCTGCACACACCACTGATGGCGGTCACCAACGCCATTTCGGCCATCGTCATCGTTGGTGCCATGCTGGCTGCCGCGCTGACCGTGACCACGGCCGGCAAGATCATGGGCACCCTGGCCGTGGCCCTGGCGGCGGTCAACGTATTCGGCGGATTCCTCGTCACCCGGCGCATGCTGGAGATGTTCAAGAAGAAAGTCGCAAAGACTGAGGGGCAGAAGTAAAGATGAGCATGAACCTGGTAACCCTTCTCTACCTTGTCGCGTCGATCTGCTTCATCCAGGCCCTCAAAGGCCTGTCGCACCCGACCACTTCGCGGCGTGGCAACCTGTTTGGCATGCTCGGCATGGCCCTGGCGATACTCACCACCGTGGGCCTGATCTACAAGCTGGGTGCACTGTCTCTGGAAAATGGTGGTGCCACTACCGGCATCGGCTACGTGATCCTCGGCCTGCTGATCGGCGGTGCCGCCGGCTCGATCATGGCCAAGCGCGTGGAAATGACCAAGATGCCCGAGCTGGTCGCATTCATGCACAGCATGATCGGCCTGGCCGCCGTGTTCATCGCCATCGCCGCGGTGCTGGAGCCACAATCGCTGGGGATCGTTGCCAGCATCAGCGACCCGATCCCCACCGGTAACCGCCTGGAGCTGTTCCTCGGCGCGGCCATTGGTGCGATCACCTTCTCAGGTTCGGTCATCGCCTTCGGCAAGCTCTCGGGCAAGTACACGTTCCGCTTGTTCCAGGGCGCGCCGGTCCAGTTCAATGGCCAGCACAAGCTCAACCTGATCCTCGGCCTGACCACCATTGCCCTGGGCCTGCTGTTCACCTTCACCGGCCACTACAGCGCCTTCACGCTGATGCTGATCCTGGCCTTCATCATGGGTGTGTTGATCATCATCCCGATTGGCGGCGCCGACATGCCGGTGGTGGTGTCGATGCTCAACAGCTACTCGGGCTGGGCCGCGGCCGGTATTGGCTTCTCGCTGAACAACTCGATGCTGATCATCGCTGGCTCCCTGGTCGGCTCAAGCGGTGCGATCCTCTCGTACATCATGTGCAAGGCGATGAACCGTTCGTTCTTCAACGTGATCCTCGGCGGCTTCGGTGGCGCCACGGATGTCGGCAGCGCGGGAGGCAGCCAGGAGGCGCGTCCGGTCAAGACCGGCTCGGCCGACGATGCGACCTTCCTGTTGAGCAACGCTGACACCGTGATCATCGTTCCCGGCTACGGCCTGGCGGTGGCGCGCGCGCAACATGCGCTCAAGGAGCTGACCGAGAAACTGACCCACAACGGCGTCACCGTGAAGTACGCGATCCACCCGGTGGCCGGGCGCATGCCGGGGCACATGAACGTGCTGCTGGCCGAAGCCGAGGTGCCCTACGATCAGGTGTTCGAGATGGACGACATCAACGCCGAGTTCGGCCAGGCCGACGTCGTCCTGGTGCTGGGCGCCAACGATGTGGTCAACCCAGCCGCGAAGAACGACCCCAAGTCGCCGATCGCCGGCATGCCGATCCTTGAAGCCTTCAAGGCCAAGACCATCATCGTCAACAAGCGCTCGATGGCCAGCGGCTATGCTGGCCTGGACAACGAACTGTTCTATCTGGACAAGACCATGATGGTCTTCGGCGATGCCAAGAAGGTCATCGAGGACATGGTCAAAGCCGTGGAATAAGCCACGTCACCGTTGTGACAATCAGCCCCGGCGCGGCAGCGTCTGGGGCTTTTTCATCTCAGGCAGGCCGACCAGAGATCCTCGCTACGGCGCGCGCATTCGACCTTGGTCGTGGGACGGCGCCTGGTGAAATCACTAGACTGCGCATCTAGCTTCAGTAGCCCGAGATAACAATCCATGTACCGTGATCGTATCCGCTTGTCCTCCCTGCACAGCAAGGTAATGAGTGCGGCCGACGCCGCTGGTCTGATTCAGGATGGCATGACCGTCGGCATGAGCGGTTTTACCCGCGCCGGCGAAGCCAAGGCCGTCCCTCACGCCCTGGCCGAACGCGCCAAGCAGTCGCCCCTGAAAATCAGCCTGATGACCGGCGCAAGCCTGGGCAATGACCTGGACAAGCAACTGACCGAGGCAGGGGTGCTCGCACGGCGCATGCCGTTCCAGGTCGACAGCACCCTGCGCAAGGCCATCAACGACGGCCAGGTGATGTTCATCGACCAGCACTTGTCGGAGACCGTCGAGCAACTGCGCAACCAACAGCTCAAGCTGCCAGACATCGCGGTCATCGAAGCGGTGGCCATCACCGAACAGGGCCACATCGTGCCGACCACTTCGGTGGGCAACTCGGCCAGCTTCGCGATATTCGCAAAGCAGGTGATCGTCGAGATCAACATGGCGCACAACGCCAACCTCGAAGGCCTGCACGACATCTATATCCCGACCTACCGTCCGACCCGCACGCCGATCCCGCTGGTAAAGGTCGATGACCGCATCGGCAGCACCGCCATTGCGATCGATCCGGCGAAGATCGTAGGCATCGTCATCACCGAGCAATCGGATTCCCCATCCACCGTACTGCCGCCTGACCACGAGACCCAAGGCATCGCCAATCACCTGATCGACTTCTTCAAGCAGGAAGTGGCGGCAGGGCGCATGACCAACAAGCTCGGCCCCCTGCAAGCGGGTATCGGCAGCATTGCCAACGCCGTGATGTGCGGCCTGATCGACTCGCCGTTCGAAGACCTGACCATGTACTCCGAGGTACTACAGGATTCGACTTTCGACCTGATCGACGCCGGCAAGCTGAGCTTTGCCTCGGGTAGTTCGATCACTCTGTCGAGCCGCCGCAACGCCGACGTCTTCGGTAACCTGGAGCGTTACAAGGACAAGCTCGTACTGCGCCCGCAAGAGATTTCCAACCACCCGGAAGTGGTCCGTCGACTAGGTATCATCGGTATCAACACCGCGCTGGAGTTCGACCTGTATGGCAACGTCAACTCCACCCACGTCTGCGGGACACGGATGATGAACGGCATCGGCGGCTCTGGCGACTTCGCCCGCAACGCCCATCTGGCCATCTTCGTCACCAAGTCCATTGCCAAGGGCGGTGCGATCTCCAGCGTAGTGCCGATGGTCAGCCACGTCGACCACACCGAGCATGACGTGGACATCCTCGTCACCGAGCAGGGCCTGGCCGACTTGCGTGGCTTGGCGCCGCGCGAACGCGCTCGGGTCATCATCGACAACTGCGTCCACCCCGACTACCGCGCCGCGCTGAACGACTACTTCGAGCGCGCCTGTCAACGCGGTGGCCATACCCCCCATCTCTTGCGCGAAGCGCTGGCCTGGCACGACAACCTGGAAGAAACCGGGCGCATGATCGCCAGCTGATTCAGCACAGATACCCGGTCGACAGTGTGCAATGCCTGTCGACCGGTTAACTGCCGAACCTTAACTTAAGAAAACTGTTCTACTGTATCGGTCAAAATGTCGCATCCCGCCGCTTAAATCCACCTGCCCCGCCCAGAAATGCACCTTATTAGTGCGAACCAGTACAGTTGTGCTGATTTTGAGTGCAACAGCTGCCTTTAACAGTTAACTGAGCCATCGAGTTACTAGTGAACTGTATCTACTGTTCCGGACGGCAGGAGAGGATCATTGGCATCAGTTAAATCACTATCTAATGCCGCCATAAGCGGAAGGATGACATCATGGAACGTACCCTCAGTTCCGACCTGGTTTTCGAAAACAACGCCCAAGACTCCAAGGCCTCGCTGCCCCTGCGCGTGCTCTCCAACCTGCTCCTGTGGCAGCGCCGCGTTTCCAGCCGCCGCCAACTGGCCCGCCTGGACGGTCGCCTGCTGGCCGACGCCGGTATCAGCGAAGCGCAGCGTTACGAAGAGCTGAGCAAGCCCTTCTGGCGCTAAGCCGGGCTCGCCAACCCAGGTTGGCACCGTGAATTCAAAAGAACCCGTCGCAGTTCCTGTGACGGGTTTTTTTATGTCTGGACCATGATGAAGCCAATACCTGGCAACCATAACAATTCTTAAAAATCACTATCAAGACCGGTACAGTTGAACGATCGTGCTACGACCGCTTCTCATCGGTGAGCCCCGCCGCGTGGTACGCTTGGGCATCAGTTTGTTGAAAGTATCGTCACACGCTCAGCGTGCGTCTGATAGCTAGGTACCACCCCCAGCCTCTGCAGGAGTCAATCGATCATGTCCCGTTTCCACTTGTTTGGCGCCGCGTTGCTACTGTCCCTGGCCGGCACCGCCAATGCCACCAGCTTCGTCGTGACCACCGATGCCGTCGTACGCGCTGTCGCGGCCTCCACCGACGCCACGTCCGACCTGACCTCGTCTCTGCGTGACGACAAGGTCGTGCGTGCCGCGCGTGATGACGCCGCCAGCTTCGTCGGCAGCGAGGGCGCCATCCGTGGCGTCAAGCTGGAAAGCGCCTTTGCCCACATCCGCCACCAGCTGCCGACGCTGCAGGCCAGTGACGCGCAACTGGCCCAGGCGATCCTGGCGATCTGATCCCAGCCCTGTCGCCCGTCTGCGCTGACCCCGGCCAGCGCAGACGGGCTCGCTTTGTCATAATTCCAACACGCCTTCGAGACCATGCGTTATCTGTTGCCACTGTTGTTCGCACTTGTCGGCATGGGCAGCGCCCATGCCCTGGATGCCACCACCCAGAGCCTCGTCGTGAGCGGCTACGTCACCAGCCAGGTGACCACGGCGCCCTTCGATCGCAAGCTGATCGTGCAAGCCCGTGACGATGCCGCGGCCTTCGTCGCCAGCGCAGGTCTGATTCGTGGCGCGCGCCTGCAGGCCGCGCTGGGGACGCTGCGCGAGCAGTACCCGCTGCAATCGGTCGGCGACCTTGAACTGGCACGGGCAATCCTCGTCCAATGACTATCCCTGACTCCCCTGTATTCTTCGGAGATGCTCCATGCGTAAACCGCTGATCGCCGCCACCCTCGGCTTCCTGATACTGGCCGACGTGGCCCAGGCGCAAACCCTGGTGGCCACCAGCAATATCATCGTCCGCGCCTTTGGCCGCTCGATCGACTTCACCTCGGACACCACCACTTCCATTCGCGACTCCAAGGTCGTGCGCGAGGCCCACGACGACGCCGCCAGCTTTGTCGCGACCCGAGGTGATATCCGCGGCGCCCAGCTGGAAGCCGCGTTCGATACGCTGCGTCAACGTGTACCTGAAGCACGCGACGCCAGCGACCAGGTCCTGGCCGAAGCCATTCTTGCCCTGTGAGCCGCGTGCGTGCCTGGCTGCTCGGCTGCGTCCTGACGCTGCTCGGCACGCCCGCCCTGGCCGACCTGCAGCTCGACCTGCAGGCGTCTGGCCTCGATCCGCAACAGCAGCAAGCCACGCAAACGCTGCTCGATGAAGCCGTGGACAAGCTCCCGCCGCGCTTCAGGCAGCAGCTTGATCGCCGGATCCAGGTCAGTTGGCGCGCCGACATGCGCGCGGACGCCTATGGCCAGGCATCGCTGGTCTCCACCCTTGAGCTGAACCGCCGCCTCTTGCCCGGGCTGGTCGACGGCAGCGCCGCGCGCCAGCAGACCGGCCGACCACACGGCACGGTCCGCCAGGAGTTGCTGGCCACCGTCCTGCACGAGCTGACTCACCTCTACGACCGAGCACGCCTCTGGCCCAGCGCCGAACGTCAGCTGATCACCCGCTGCACGCGCCAGCAGGGCAGCTTGGGCCGTATCGGCCTGCCCGAAGACTGCCGCGGGCAGACCGCGCGCCGCTTCACCCTCAGCGACGACCCACGCCTGCTCGACCTGGCAGGCTGGCCGCAATATGTAGGCCGCCGCGGCGAGCGCGAGCAGCACAATCGCCAACGGGTGCGCAGCCCCGACAGCTACGAGTTGAGCAGCCCCAAGGAATTCATTGCGGTCAACATGGAGTACTTTCTCCTCGACCCCAGCTTCGCCTGCCGCCGTCCCGCCTTGAACCAATACCTGCGCGAGCATTTCGGCTGGGCGCCACAACAAGCCCGCTGTGCCAACGGCTTGCCCTTCCTCAATGCCGGCAACGATTTCGCCCGCGAGCCACTGGGCGAGATCGACCCCGAGCGGGTCTATTCGGTCGATTACCTGCTTGCCGAGGCCAACCAGAACTGGGTCAGTCGCTGGGGTCACAGCATGCTCCGCCTGGTGATCTGCGCCCCAGGGCGCCCGCGCGGGCCAGATTGCCGTCTGGACCTGGACCAGCACCTGGTGCTGTCCTACCGCGCCTTCGTCAACGACCTGCAACTGTCCAGCTGGGACGGCCTGACGGGCGCCTACCCGTCACGCCTGTTCGTCCTGCCCTTGGGCCAGGTGATCGATGAGTACACCAAGACCGAGCTGCGCAGCCTGGCCTCCATACCGCTCAAGCTCAACCGCGCGGAACTCGAAAGCCTGGTACGTCAGGCCGCGGAAATGCACTGGAGCTACGACGGCAACTACTACTTCCTGTCCAACAACTGCGCGGTGGAAACCCTCAAGCTGCTGCGCAGCGGCACCGGCAACCGGCGTCTTGCCGACCTCGACAGCATCATGCCCAACGGCTTGCTGGAAGTGCTCCAAGGCCGCGGCCTGGCCGATACCCATGTGCTCGATGATCCGCGTGAAGCCCTGCGTCTGGGGTATCGCTTCGACTCCTACCGGGACCGTTACCAGGCGATGTTCCAGGTCCTGCGCCAGCAATTGCCGATCCCCGAGGCCACGGTCGAAGCCTGGTTGGAGCAGGGTGCCGAGCAACGCCGGCAGTGGTTCGCCCGCGCCGACCTGCGTACCAGCGCGGCCTTGCTCCTGCTCGAGCAGGCCAGCCTGCGCCGCCAGTTGCTGCTGGCCCAGGACGAGGTCAAGCAACGCTACTTCAATGCCCGCGCGCAGAACGACGGCAGTATCGCCAAGGCCAACGAGACCCTGCAGCAGATCCTTGCCAACAGTGGCTTTCTCAGTCGTCCGGCCGAGCTGCTTGCCGCCCCGGGCTACGGCCTTCCCCAGGCTGACGAACGCCGTCAGTTGCACAAGACCAGCAGCGAACGCCAGGCGCAGTTGCACCGCCTGAGCACCGACCTGGACAAGGAGGCGAGGGCGTTGCTCGAACCTGCCCGCGCCAAGGAAATTGCCGCGGTGGAAACCAACATCAAAGCGGTCGGCGAACACCTTCGCACCCTTCACAAAGCTGCTGGCGGACTGCAACTGCCCTGAACCATGGGTTGACTTTGCATCCACCTGTGCCACTATTTCGCCGCTAAAAAAATAGCATTTTTACGTCGTTTGGACGGGGTCTGCCTTGGTACAGCTGCCGAGGACCGGTTTCTCTCGACGTGTCGGCCTGCGTCTCGCAGGCCTGGCTGCGTACGGACGACTGTCGGCAAGGTGGATATATGGACATAGGCGGTAACGACCACGCGTACGAGTGGTCGATGGATGGTCAGCGCTGGGTGCAGAACGCCCAAGGCGACTTCACCTTGCAGCAGGTTGCCAGCCAACCCGTGGCCGATGCGCTCGACCTTGACTTCGCTGCCGGTGCACGTCTGGCACCCGATGGCCGCACCTACCTGCCCGCGGCCTTCAGCCACTGTCCACGGACCGGCCAGGCACTGGCCACCGTGCGCTACGATCCCCGCCGTCGCTGGTTGCCGCCTTACGGCAATGGCAGCGGCCGTCGCGTGGTCGAAAGCAGCTGCGCGCTCGATGGTGCCGAACAGACCCTCCAAGCATTGTGCCGCAAGCTCCTCGCCAGCCCCACCCCGAGCCTCAACGACCACGCCGAAGCAGTCGTTGCGCCGCGCAAGAACGGCCTGAACTTCCTTGTCGCCAACCTCGGCGGTCATCGCGAAGCATTGTTCGCCCTTGACCGTGAAGGCGGCCTGTTCCTCTGGCAATCGCGCGCCAAGCAATGGCGCCCGTTGTTGCCGCAGGCATCACCCATCGGTCGCTGTAGCCTGCCCAATTGGGCCTGGGGCGTAGCCTTGCGCCCCCAGGGCGAGCAGCAGCACCTGATCCTCGCGGGCGAAGAGGGAGCCTGCGAAGTCAGCGTCGATCCCCTCAGCGGCCGCTATCGGTTGCAGCGTTGCCCCGGCACCGCGCTGGGTGCGCCTGGCAACCTCGAAGCACGCCTGCTGGTGCCGCAACGCATGCCAGACGGCCGCACCTGCCTTGTGGAACGCACCGCCGACGGCTGGCTGGAGCACCCTATCGAGGGCGCCGAAGCGCTCTTGGGCAATCTGTCGGCGCCGCTGTCGCAACCCGCGTCGCGACGCCTGCTGTGGATCGGCGAACAGGGCTACCTCAGCGTGCGCCTCGATGAAGGGCTAGCAGCGCAGTGGCTGAGCTGGCCAGAGGGCGCCAAGGCGATGCCCGAATATGGTCCCCCCTTCGTCGATGGCTATGGCACCTGGCAGTTGTTGTTCGCCGAAAGTCAGCAGTATTGCCTGCGCCTGGACTCCGACGAGCGCAAGGAAGGCCTGGCGCGCCTGGGCACCGGCCACCTGAACCTGCGCTTCAACGTGCGCCTGGACACGCCTTGGGCCGATAACGACGAGTACACCAACCCCACCACGCGGGATGTGATCTACCCCTTCGTCGAGTTCAGCGACAGCCAGCATTTGCTGTCCTTCTGCGTGCGCGAGACCTCGGGCCTGCAGAAGTTCTTCGCTGACGAGCAGGCGATCGACACCGAGTACCGCCTCGAACGCCTCGGCGAGCCGCCGCTGCGCATGCTGCTCAAGGTCGCAAGGCCTTGGAATGCGCAATGGTTCTTCTTCGACAACGCCCTGTGGCTGTACATCGACTCGTCTGGAGCACTCTACCGATGGAACGTCTGACCCGCCTCGTATTGCGCGGCGCGCTGTTGGCCTTGAGCCTGGTGTGCTTCGGTGCCAAGGCCGACGCCTTGCGCCAGGTGTTCCTGGTGCAGAACTCCGGCTGGATGGAGCCTTTCTACCTGGACCCATCCTCGGGCTTCAAACCCTTGGTCAGCCAACTGGCCGCTACCGCCGCCGGCAACGGCGAAGTGGTGATCGGCGCCTTCAACCAGGCCGACAGCCAGCATGCCTCCCCGCAATGGACCTACCGTGGGCCGGGCACGCACGCCAAGCTCGGTGACAGCGTCAATGCCTTGCAACTGGCGCGCAAGGCCAGCGGCGCCTATGCCGACACCGACTTCAAGCAAGCCCTGCTGGCGGCCATCCAGACCGGCCTGGAGGGTCGCCAGGGGATCATCTGGATCGTCACCAACAACAAGAACAGCCCCAACAATAGCCGTGACACCCAGGTCAGGAACCGCGAGTTCTACGACATGCTGCACAACGAGTCGGTGATCACCCGCATCGCCGCCTTCCCGCAGAAAATGCCGGTCAAGAGCAGCAACTTCAGCGCCAACGGCCTGATGATCTATGCCCTGGCCTATGGCGACAACGCCGGCGTGGCGCTGGAGCAGGTCCTGGCGCAGCCGGCCCTGTCCAGTCTGCTCAAGGATGACCGCGTACGCCTCAAGCCGTTGACCCAGGCCGCCGTGCGCTTCATCCCCACCGGCGTCAGGGACACCCCCGATGTCAGCGCCACACTGGCGCCGGACCAGCAAACCCTGGTGCTCGACATCGATGTCGACAGCTCGCCCAAGACCGCGGTGGTGGTCGGCCGCTTCGAGAACCAGTTCAACCCGTACCAGATCCACTCGGCCAAGGTCGCTCTGAACCTGGACATTCCCGGCGAGGCGCTGCAATCGTCGCTCTCCATGCAGAGCCTGCGCGACCTGGAGCCGGGCGCACGCTCCGAAGAGCTGGAAATCCAGCTGCAATTGCCGCCCTTGCCGTCGCAATGGTCCAGCGAAGTGCTGTTCTCCAGCGGCTACCAGCGGGCCGGGGCCATCGAGATCCGTCTCGACGACCAGCAACTGCGTATTTCCCAGCAGTTCATCGCGCGCATGAATGAGCTGTTTCCCGATGACGCCCTGCCGGATGTCTTCATCCCGTCCAGCGAAGCCTCTTCGTCGGCCACTCGCCTGCCCATCGTGCTGCAGGTGAACTACCCGCTGGGGCCTGTGCTGTTGCTCCTGGCGCTGCTGGTGATGGCACTGCTCGGCAGCCTTCTGGCGGTGACCCTGCTCGCCGGCAAGAAGCCGGTCACGGTGCTGGTCGAAGGCGTGGCCCGGCAGATCCCGCTCAAGCCGTTCGCCAGCGCCAGCGTCTACGACGACCGCCAGAACAAGGTCGCCACGGTCAAGCGTGGTCTGTTCGGCCCCAGCCTCGAAACGCTCGGCGGCGACGTCGCCGTGCGCCTCAAATAACTTTTGGATACCCCTGGAAAACTCGAAATGGCCCAAACCAGCGCCCTGCCAGCCCCTGTTGAAAGCGAAACCCCAGCCACCACCGCGACCTTGAGCGTTCCCGCCCAGGTCCTGGACCTGGGCCCGAAGAAAGTCGACAGCCGTGACGCCCTGATCGGCGTTGCCGTGCTGGTGGTGCTGGCCCTGGTGTTCTTCGTGATCAAGAACGCCTACGCCAACTGGCGCGTGCGCGAGCGTGTCGCCCCGAGCCGCGCCAACGCCTCCGCCTGGTTCCTGTTCCTGGGCCTGCTGATGATTTCGGCGATGGCCGTGCTGGCGGTGATCAACGCGGGTCAGTTCCTCACCCCGCTGTACCTGGCGCCACTGGTTGGCGTGGGCGCCCTCTCGCTGGTCGCCTGGCTGATGACCTTCTCGGCCAAGCGCTGAGTCGGCCCGTAGCCCCCACGGCCGGCAACGCCAGCCGCCTCACCCCGATGTAGGGACCAGCACGCCGATGCGAGTCGGCCAGCCCAGCCAGGGCTCATGGAGCTTCATGATGAACGAGCACGCACAACCTTCCGGCCCGGCAGCGCTGAACGCCGTCAGTGAAAAAATCCACCCGACGCTGTTCATCGCCCTGGGCGGGACAGGGATGAAGGTCAACATCCGCCTGCGCCGGCGGATTCTCAATGCCATCTGGGGCGGTAACAACCAGGTGCAGCAGATTGCCGACTTCCCGTTGGTGCAGTTCGTCAACTTCGACCTGGACGCCGGCGAGGTCACCCAGGACGGCAAGTCGGTCAAGACCGACGTGCTCGCCGAGCAGGTGGCGTTCACCTCCGAAGAGAAAATCATCGAGCCGCTCAACCTGAGCAAGTACACCCACTCGATGGATGAGCTCAACCGCCACCGTGAAGTGGCCGAGTGGTTCCCGCTGACCCCGGACAAGATCCGCGCGCTGGGTATCGATCCCTCCAAGGGCGCCGGACAGATCCGCGCGCTGTCGCGCCTGTACTTCTTCGACAAGTACCCGGTCATCCGCGACAAGCTGCGTGACAAGGTCGGCCGCCTGCTGAGCAACATCGGCGGCCACGCCGACAAGCTGAAGAAGCTGGGCCTGGAGATCGACCCTGGCAAGATCCGCATTGTCATCACCGGCTCGGCGGCAGGCGGCACCGGCTCGGGCTCGTTCCTCGACATGGGCTACCTGGCCAAGGCAATTCTCAAGGAGCACAACATCGCCGGCAAGGTCGACCTGTTCTTCGTCCTGCCCGGCGGCTTCCACGCCTTCAACACCGAGCGCGTCCAGGCCAACGGCTACGCGGCGCTGATGGAGCTGGAAACCTGCATGCGCGGCAACCGCCTGCTGCGCCACTGGGATGCCACCGACAACCTGTTCATCGACAACCGTCCCTACGACGATGTCTACATCATCGACAACAGCAACGTTGCCCAGGCCAAGACCGGCGACCAGGAAGACGTCTACGAGATGCTTTCGGACGTGCTGTTCACCGACTTCACCTCCCAGGACTTCGCCAACAAGAAGCGTTCGATCGCGGTCAACCAGAACCAGCACAAGATCCGCTCCTACACCGTGCGCCTGCCCCAGGACTATGGCGACGACACCGAGCTGCGCTTCCCGTGCGCCTATTCCTCGCTCGGCCAGGCGGTGCTCGACACTCAGGTCGATGCACGGCAGAACGTGCGCCTGAGCCGCCAGGTGCAGCACATGCTCAAAGCCTTCTTCGGCATCGCCAACAGCTCGCTGAGCGACAATCGTCCGACCGATCGCGAGCGCGACGACTTCCTCAAGGAGCAGCTCAACGTCACCCCGCGCACCTTCACCGAGCTGCCGGAATTTCTGTCGCGGGTCGAGCTGACCCTGGCCACGGGCGAGTTCACCCACTACCAGCTGGCAGACGATCTGCTGCTGGTCGAAGGCGACAACAGCGTCATCGCGCAGATCGAGCAGAAGGTCGAAGCCTTGTTCGAACGCCTGCAGCATGGCGGTGCCGACAAGGACCAGTGGCTCACCCACGTGCGTGAGATCCAGCAGCAGCTCGAGCGCGACACCAAGGGCAGCAGTGTCGACAGCGCCGAGCGCAACCACGAAGTGCGTATCCGCGAAAACCGCGTGCGGCGCCTGACCGAGCTGGTGCGCGAGGACGCCCTGCCGGAAAAACTTTTCCGTCGCCTGGACGACGACGAGCGCGGCGGCCTGGACTACACCCTGGCGCTGGTCGAGATGCTCAAGGACCGGCTGGAGAACGAAGGCAGCGGCATCATCCCCGCGCTGGACAAGAACGCCGCGCGCTTCAAGGAACTGGCCGAGAAGCTGGAATCTTCCGAGCTTGCCCGCGAGTTCGAACGCCTCAAGGAAACCACCGGCGGTGGCTTGATGGCGCGCCTGAGCGGTAAGGAAAAACAGGCCGACACGGTACTCACCCAGGTCAAGGAGACGCTGCGCGACAGCCTGCTGTTCTACGCTCGCTTCGTCGCCGCGCGTGAGGCTGCGCAACTGCTGCGCGACGTCTCCGAATGGCTGGGCCGCAAGGAATCGGTCGACCAGAGCGGGCGGGCGGTGTGGAACGGCTTCGTCGGCCGTCTGCAGGACGGTCGCAACGCGGTCGACCATCTGCTGCGCCGCATCGAAGGCGACATCAGCAAGATCGACGCCAGCATCAAGGAGAAGCACGCCACGCTGATCCCGCTGAGCCTGGCCCAGGCGGTCGAGGAACAGGCCGTCGATACCCTGCAGGTACGCCAGTGGGCCAAGGAAGCCTTCAAGGACTTCGGTGGCTCCAAGACCCTGTTCGGCAAGCTGCAGGACGAGGAGGGCCAGGACGAATTGCTCGCCAAGCTGCGTGCCAAGGCCGTGCAGCAGTTGCCGCGTCAACCCCAGGGCACCGACCCGCTGCTCGCCGCACTGGCCGCGTTGACCCCTGACGAGCAGCGCGACAAGTTCCGCCAGCTGCTGCAGCGTGCCATGCCTTGGACTCCGCTGAACCTCAATGGTGGCTTCGGCATCGCCAAGGACCGCTACACCTGCCTGGTCGGCGTGCAGGATGCCGCCGAGTTCAAGCGTACCTATGGCACCATGCTCGCCCAGTGCATGCCGCAGGGCACCGGCCTCACCGCCGGGCAGATCCAGTTCGTCGAGTCGGGTACCCCCGGCAAGCTGATCTGCTTCACCGAACTCAGCGGCTTCCCGCTGCCGGCCCTGACACCGCTGCCGACCTACCTGGCCAGCTACCGCAAGGAAAGCACCACCATCCCGCTGCACAGCCACAAGCGCATCAGCCAGTTCGTGCAACCGATCCAGTTCACCCAGGAGCAGTACCGCCAGTTCGCCGAGGACTTCAAGCTCTACCTGCACGCCGTTGCGCTGGGCGTGCTGCGCCGCACCCAGGGTGATCGCTACGAGTTCATGATCGACCAGGACTACTTCACCGTCGGCGACGAGTTCGCGATTCGCCAGAATGGCCTGAACCAGCTGCAGCGCAAGGATATCGAAGACCAGCTACGCGCCCGCTACGAGCAGTTGCGCAGCCCGCAGCAGCTGGCCGCCATGGTCGCGCTGTTCGACGACATGCGCCGCGGCAGCTACAAGCCGCAGATGCGCCATGACGAGATCGGCGTGTCGTCGCTGTACCAGACCTTCCCGTACAAGATCGCCGAACTGCTGAAGAACGAGTACGACAACCGCCTCAAGCGCCAGGCCCCAGACCAGGCTGTACGCCTGGTGGAACAGGCCCGCCAGCTACTTGAGCAGTTCGCCGAACCGGTCAGCGGCTCGCGCGCGGATGTCTACCGTGACGAAGTGCACGACGAGCACGCCGAGAAGCGCACCCTGCGCAAGGCGTTCTTCGACGATGCCTGGCTCCAGGCGCTGTTCCAGCCGGCCAGCGCCGCGCCACAGCAGCCGTCGGCGCCTGCCATGCCGGGCACCGTGCCGCCACCGCCACCGGCACCCGGGATGGTGCCGCCCCCGGCGGCCACGCCGCAGTACAGCTACCACATGAGCGTCGCCGGCAGCAACTATGGGCCGTATACCTACAGCCAGCTGCGCGACTATGTACAAGGTAATCAGGTCACGCGTGACAGCCTGTTGTGGCGCGAGGGCATGAGTGCCTGGCTGCCGGCAGGGCAGATCGCCGAACTGGCCGCGCTGTTCGTCCCGGCCATGCCGTGCGCGCCAACCCCGCCGCCGGCCGTGCCCGTGGCGCCGCCGCCCTTGAACTGAGTGAGGTCATGCCGTCTATGTCCGCTTCCTCGAAGATGCCGGCGTTTCCCCGGGACTGCGCCAACACTGCCTGTGCTCGCCCTCAGTACGGCCCGGTAGCCTTCTGTCCGTACTGTGGCGCCAGTAGCCCGGTAGCTGCCGCGCCCAAGGCCAGCGTCGCACCCGCGGCCGGCGGCGTGGCGGTTGCATCGCCACCGGCCGTGGCGCCGTCAATACCGATGGCCAACGCCAGTGAACCGCGGCAGGTCACGGTCGCCGGCCATCAGGTCGAACGCCAGCCGGCACCCGTCCACGCCACCCCGGTTGTGCCGGTCACGGCGGTGGCCGTGGCAAGACCCGGTCAGCACGGGCGCAAGCTCGCACTGGTGGCGGCCGTACTGGTGGCGCTCGGTGGCTACGGCGCTTACCAGATGAACGCACGCAAGGCCTTGCAGCAGTTCGAAGCCGATCTGGCAGCGGGCCAGGGCTGCCTGCGCGGCAACCGCTTCGATTGCGCCTTGGAGAATGCCGAGCGAGCGCTGGGTATCGACAGCAAGGATCCACGCGCCATCAGTCTGTTGCAACGTGCCCAGGCGGGCCTCGAGCGCCAGCAGCGCGAACAGGACAGCAAGGCCCAGGCGGCAGCGGCGGCGACCGCAAAAGCGGCGGCCGCTCGCCAGGCGGCTGCCGATCAGGCGCGCCGAGCCAAGCAGGCCCAGGAACTGGCCGAGCGCGAGCGCCAGGCCCTTGAGCAATCGCACAAGCAAGCCCTGGCGCTCCAGGAGTTGCTGCGCGACCAAGCCCAGATGAACCGCCAGCAACAGCAACAGCGCGAGCAGCATCACCAGGCCCAGCGCCAGGCTGCCCAGCAGGCGCCCGCCGTCCGTCCACCACCACGGCCCGTGGCGGCTGCGAGCAACCCAGGGTTGGTGGGCCAGCAGCTGTCACAGGCACGCAACGCCCTGGCCCGTCGCGATGGCAACGCCGCCCGGGTGTTGGCCAATAGCGTGCTGCGTCAGGATCCGAGCAACCGCCAGGCGCAGAACATCCTGCGCCAGGCCGAGCAGCTTCGGGGCCAGGCGTCGTTCGACAGGCCCAAGGCGCTGGGCGGTGTGATCATCGAGTAGCGTGCCTCAAGGCAACTCTGCGGCCTCGCCGGGCAGGTGCTCGTCCAGGTGCAGCCATGGCAGGCGGTTATCGGTCCAGATGTGTCGCTGCGCCGGCACCTGCTGCGGCGCGTCGAGCGTGCCAACGGTGATGTCGATGGTCTGCGGGCTGTGCAGCGTCACCAGGGCCACATGGGCACCGCACTTGCCGCAGAAGTACCGCGTGCAACTGGCGGGCGCCCGGTACGCGCGGGGTGTGCCGGCCAGCCACTGGAAGCACGCATAGGGCAGGGTGATCCAGGTCACCACCAGCCCGCCACTGACTCGCCGGCAGATCGAGCAATGGCAATGGGCGACATCCGTCAGCGCACCCTCAAGCCGATAACGTAACGCGCCACAGTGGCATCCGCCCTCATTGAATTCATGCATCCGTCTTGCCTCCTGTCCATGCCCGCTGGCCGATCGAAAGCGGGGTGAAAGCTGGGTGAAAGCTTGCGCTCTTAGGATAGCGTCACTACCGGCGTCAGACCGGTCAGCCAGGGCACACGGAAATTTCCGCGCCCGGCCCACTCAACAACAACAATGGTGATACTGATGTTTTCTTGCGCCTACCGTTTCGCTGTACACCCCCGACTCCCTGCGCAGCGCCCCACGCGCTGATCCTCCCGCCCGAATCGTCCTTTCTTTTCGCCGCGCTACGCCTGGAGTACCGCCATGCTGACCTTCCTCGGCTTTGCCATGGTCATCACTTTCATGTACCTGATCATGACCAAGCGCCTCTCGGCCTTGATCGCACTGATCCTGATACCGATCCTGTTCGCCCTGTTCGGGGGTTTCTACTCCGATATCGGCCCGATGATGCTGCAAGGCATCAGCAAGCTGGCGCCCACCGGCGTCATGCTGATGTTCGCCATCCTGTACTTCGCCCTGATGATCGACTCCGGCCTGTTCGACCCGGCCGTGCGCAAGATCCTCAAGATGGTCAAGGGCGACCCGCTGAAAGTGTCGGTGGGCACCGCCGTACTGGCCTTGGTGGTCTCGCTGGACGGTGACGGCGCGACCACCTACATGATCTGCGTGGCCGCCATGCTGCCGTTGTACAGCCGCCTGGGCATGAGTCCACGGATCATGGCCGGCCTGATCATCCTCGCCGGTGGCGTGATGAACATGACCCCCTGGGGCGGCCCGACCGCACGCGCCGCCAGCGCCCTGCATGTCGACCCGTCGGACATCTTCGTGCCGATGATCCCAGCCATGCTCTTCGGTGTCTTCGCGATCCTGGCCATCGCCTACCTGTACGGCAAGCGCGAGCGCGCACGCCTGGGCGAGCTGCACCTGCCGGGTGACGAGATCGACCATAGCGAGATCAGCGTGTCGCAGTTCCCCGAGGCCCGCCGCCCCAAGCTGCTGTGGTTCAACGGTGCCCTGACCCTGGCCCTGATGGTCGCCCTGATCAGCGGTGTGCTGCCGCTGCCGGTGCTGTTCATGATTGCCTTCAGCATCGCCATGATCGTCAACTACCCCTGCCTGCAGCAGCAGAAAGACCGTATCGCCGCCCACTCTGGCAGCGTGCTGGCCGTCACCGGTCTGATCTTCGCCGCGGGGATCTTCACCGGCATCCTGTCCGGCACCGGCATGGTCGACGCCATGTCCAAGAGCCTGCTGTCGGTCATTCCAGATGCGCTGGGCCCGTACCTGGCGGTGATCACGGCCATCGTCAGCATGCCGTTCACCTTCTTCATGTCCAACGATGCCTTCTACTATGGCGTCCTGCCAGTGCTCTCCGAAGCCGCCGCCCACTACGGCATCACGCCTGTGGAAATGGCCCGCGCGTCGATCGTCGGGCAACCGGTACACCTGCTCAGCCCCTTGGTACCCTCTACCTACCTGCTGGTGGCCCTGGCCGGTATCGAGTTCGGCGACCATCAGCGCTTTACCCTGAAGTGGGCAGTGCTGGTGTGCCTGTGCATAATGCTCGCCGCGCTGCTCATGGGCATTTTCCCGCTGTTCAGCAGTCTGTAAGAAAACAGCATCATCCCCTGCGCTGCGTCCTGCTCGGACGCAGCGCCTTTATCGTTCGAAGGAAGACACATGGAATGGCTGACCAGCCCGGAAATCTGGGTTGCCTTTTTCACCCTCACGGCGCTTGAGATCGTTCTCGGTATCGACAACATCATCATGATCTCGATCCTGGTCAGCCGCATGCCCAAGCACATGCAGCCACGCACCCGGATCTTCGGCCTGGCTCTGGCCATGGTCACGCGCATCCTGCTATTGCTGTCGATCACCTGGGTGATGCGCCTGACCGCCGACCTGTTCGAGGTGTTCGGCCAGGGTATTTCCGGTCGCGACCTGATCCTGTTCTTCGGTGGTCTGTTCCTGCTGTGGAAAAGCTCGCAGGAGATCTACCACGGCCTGGAAGGTGAAGACGAAGAAGCGGACGAGCCCAAGGGCTCGGGCGGCAAGTTCCTCTACACCATCATCCAGATCGCCATCATCGACATCGTGTTCTCCCTGGATTCGGTGATCACCGCCGTGGGCATGGTGTCGCACGTACCGGTAATGGTCGCCGCGATCATCGTCGCCGTGCTGGTGATGATGCTTTGCGCCGGCGCCATCAGCAATTTCATCGACAAGCACCCGTCGCTGAAGATGCTCGCCCTGTCGTTCCTGATCGTCGTTGGTACCGTGCTGATCGCCGAAGCCTTTGACGTGCACGTGCCAAAGGGCTACGTGTACTTCGCGATGGCCTTCTCCCTGGGGGTAGAAGCCATCAACATCCGCATGCGTACCGCGATGGCGCGCAAGCGCGGCAAGGAGCACGATGCCGTGAAGCTGCGCAAGGACATCCCGGGTCAGTAAACCGGGGATGGCAACGCAAGAAGGCCTTCGGGAAATGCCAGTCAGTTAAGCCAATTGGGGCCGTCTTGCGGCCCCAAGGAAGGTGATGAATCGTTAACTGACAGGCATTAGCCCTTCGCGGGCCTTTTTCGTTTATCGCTCCGAGGCCAGGGGGCTTGCAGGCGCGGCGATCCGAGGTATGTTTCAAAAATGTTTCAGCCTGTGCGATGCTGGCGGCATGGCCCTTGGCCGACTAAAGCTTTAAGTAACACTTAGAAGAAACGCCCGCAGCCAGGCTTGGCTCACGGCGTCATCGTTTTCGCCCCGCTTGGGCGCCTACCAACAGGGGGCTTGCCTTATGCTGACCCTGCTCAACCTGCTCTCCGCGGTAGCCCTGCTGATCTGGGGCACGCATATCGTGCGTACCGGCGTACTGCGCGTCTATGGGTCGAATCTGCGCAGGGTATTGAGCCAGAACATGGCCAGGCGTCCGCTGGCCTTCATCGCCGGGATCCTGGTGACGGCGCTGGTGCAAAGCAGCAACGCCACGGCCATGCTGGTGACCTCGTTCGTCGGCCAGGGGCTGATGGCCATGACGCCTGCGCTGGCGATCATGCTCGGTGCCGACGTGGGTACCGCGCTGATGGCGCGCGTACTGACGTTCGACCTGTCCTGGCTGTCGCCGCTGCTGATCTTCCTCGGCGTGATCTTTTTCCTCTCCCGCAAACAGACGCGCGCGGGCCAATTGGGACGGGTCGGGATCGGCCTGGGACTGATCATCCTGGCCTTGCAACTGATCGTCGAGGCTGCCGCACCCATCACCCAGGCCCAAGGCGTCAAGGTGCTGTTCGCCTCGCTGACCGGCGACATCCTGCTCGATGCTCTGGTCGGCGCGCTGTTCGCGCTGATCTCCTATTCCAGCCTGGCGGCCGTGCTGCTGACCGCGACCCTGGCCGGTGCCGAGCTGATCAGCCTGCCTGTAGCCATCGGCCTGGTGGTCGGCGCCAATATCGGCAGCGGCCTGCTGGCCTTCCTCAGCACCAGCATGCAGAATTCGGCCGGACGCCGAGTGGCTCTGGGCAGCCTGCTGTACAAGCTGATCGGCCTGCTGCTGGTGATTCCGGTACTCGATCCGCTGGTGCAGTGGATGGACCAGCTGCGCTTCAGCCCCCAGGAACTGGTCATCGGCTTCCACCTGCTCTACAACACCCTGCGCTGCCTGCTGATGCTCCCCAGCGTCACGCCCATGGCGCGTCTGTGCACCTGGCTGCTGCCGGACCGCGAAGACAGCAACGGCCGCGCGCGCCCGCGTCACCTGGACCCCGCCGCCCTGGACACCCCCAGCCTCGCCCTGGCCAATGCCGTGCGCGAGACCCTGCGCCTGGGGGATATCGTCGATAGCCTGCTCGATGCCATGCTCAATGCCCTGCGTGGCACCCAGGCGGCCATGCCGCAGCAGGTCCGCGCCCTCAACGAAGATGCCGAGGCGCTGTACAACGCCATCAAGCTCTACTTGGCGCAGATGCCCCGGGAAGACCTCGGCGACCAGGACAACCGGCGCTGGGCCGAGATCATCGAGCTGGCGATCAACCTCAAGCTGGCCAGCGACTTGATCGAACGCATGCTGCGCAAGGTGCAACAGCAAAAGACCTCGCAGCGGCGGGAATTTTCCGAGGTCGGCCTGCAGGAGCTGTCCGGCCTGCAGGAGCAGCTGCTGGCCAACCTGCGCCTGGGCCTGTCGGTGTTTCTCAGCGCCGACCCGCAAAGCGCCCGCCAGCTGTTGCGCGAGAAACGCCGCTTCCGCGCCCAGGAGCGGCGCCTGGCGCATGCCCATGTCAGTCGCTTGCAACGCAAGGTGGTACAAAGTATCGAGACCAGTTCGCTGCACCTGGAGCTGATCGCCGACATGAAACGTTTGAACTCTTTGTTCTGCAGCAGTGCCTATGTGGTACTAGGTGGCTCGGACACCGGCGGGCTGTTGCTCGACAATGTACCGGACGACGCCCACCTGTCCTGACCCGCACCCCTCGGATCCCGGCCTGGAAGCTCTCATGCGTTGTCTGTTGTTCATATGCCTGTTGCTTTGCAGCCTCTCCAGCGTTGCCCTTGACCGCTCCAAGGCCGAGGGCTATCTGCTGCCCAATGGCCTGCAGGTCATTCTCAAGTCCGGCTACGAGCGCGACCATGTGGCGATCCGCCTGGTGGTCGGCGTTGGCCTGGATGACTTCAACTGCGAACAGAAAGAGCTGCCGCACCTGCTTGAACACATGCTGTTCAGCGGCATCGACGAAAGCGGCGAGGGGGGCCTGGAAACACGCATGCAGGCCCTGGGCGGGGAATGGAATGCCTACACCAGCAGCGCCGACACCACCTTCGTGATCGAAGCCCCGGCGCGCAACCAGCGCAAGGTGCTCGACCTGCTGCTTGCCACGATCCACGACACGCGGTTCGATGCCAAGGCCCTGGCCACTGCAAAGAAGATCATCGAGCGCGAGGATGGCGGCCACTACGGCCACCTGCAGCGCTGGCTCGACCGCCAGGACATCGGCCACCGCGCCAGCGACCAACTGGCCATCGAGCTCGGCCTCAAGTGCCCGGAGCGCTCCTCGCTCGAGGACATGACCCTGGAGCAAGTCGAGGCACTTCGCACGCACTGGTATGCCGCCAACAACATGACCCTGATCATGGTCGGCGGTCTCGAACGCCTGCTGCCGGCTTACCTGGAACGCACCTTCGGCGAGCTGGAAGCGGTCGAGCCAGAGGACCGGCGCGACCTGGAGGGCATCACTCAACAGGCCGAGCAGCAACGCGACCTGACCCGCGGCTGGGTGGGCGACGGTGCCAAGCTGCACTGGCTGTTCATCGAACCGGTGCTGGACAACGCCCATGACCAGACCCTGGATCTGCTCTCGCGCTACATGGAGTGGGCCTTGTACGACCAGCTGCGCCTGCGCCACGGCCTTTCCTACGGCCCCAGCGTCCAGCGCGAGAGCTTCGGCAACAGCGGCATGCTGAGCCTCAACGCCGACCTGGAGCGCGACGATATCGACCAAGCGGTCCAGGTGCTCGAGCACCTGTTCGAAGACCTGCGCAAGAACGGCCTGGACCCGGACACCTTCGAGCGCATCAAGCAGGCGGCCATTGCCCGGGAAAGCTGGACCACCCAGGGCAACAGCGCCTTGGCCGACTACTACTGGGGAGCACTCAACGACTACACCGATGGCCGCTTCAGGGATCCGGTCCAGAAACTGCGACAGGTCAGCCTGAAGGAAACCGACCAAGCCTTGCGCGAGCTGCTCAAGGACTCAGGCTATCTGCGCATCGAGAAACCGCTGCTGGGCTATGACGAGCTGTACGGACTGGTGGCCCTGGCGCTGGCGCTGATACTGGCGGTTGGCCTGCTGCGCCGTCGAAAGCACGCGCAGCCACGTCAGAGCGGCGCTACACGGGAGCGCTGAAACAGCGCTATCCTGTGCGCGTACCTCTTTGCAGTTGCCACCCATGCCTTCTCTACCGCTTTTCATCCAGCGCCTGATCGAGCTGCTCAAGCGCTATCCCGGGATCATTGCCCTGGGTGGTTTCCTGTCGGGAATCGGCAGTTTCATCCTGGTCGACCGGCAAGCCGGGCTGGCCAGCTGGATCGCTGTGCTGATGTTGGTCAGCTGGGTCTGGCTGATGCTCGAAAACACCGTCACGCGCTTGTTCAGCCGGACCTTCAAACGGGAAATCCCCCAGCCTCTGCTGCGTTACGCGACGCAGATGATCCACCAGGAGAGTCTGTTCTTCGTCCTGCCGTTCTTCTTCATCACCACCACCTGGAACAGCGGCCAGCTGGTGTTCACCGGCCTGCTCGGCGCGGCCGGGTTGATCTCGATCATCGACCCGCTGTACTACCGCTGGCTGGCCCCGCGGCGCTGGCTGTTCATGGCCCTGCATACCCTGACCCTCTTCGCCGCCTTGCTCACGGCCCTGCCGATCATCCTCCACCTGACCACCTCACAAAGCTTCAAGCTGGCGTTGGTGACGGCCATGGCGCTGTCGTTCCCGAGCCTGGCCAGCAGTTTCCCGATCAGCGACTGGCGGCGCGGCATAGCCCTGGTTGTCCTGACCCTGGCGGTGGGCGGCGGTGGCTGGCTGCTGCGCTCCTGGGTGCCACCGGCGACCCTGTGGATGACCGAGGTCGCGGTCAGCACCGAGGTGCAGAACCGCAAGCCCGGTACCGCCCTGAAAGAGATCGGCGCCAGCCAGATCCGCACCTCTGGGTTGTATGCCTACACCGCGATCAATGCCCCGCGGGGTCTGAACGAGCGCATCTACCACGTCTGGCAGTTCAACGGCAAAGAGGTCGACCGGATCGCCCTGGACATCCATGGCGGGCGCAAGGAAGGCTACCGGGCCTGGACTCACAAGCAGAACTTCCCGCCCAATCCGGTCGGGCGCTGGCAGGTCCGGGTGCTGACCGAGGATGGCCAGGTGATCGGCGTGCTGCGCTTTCGCGTGCTAGACGACGCTGCCGCCACCCAGTCCCAGGCTCAAGCGAAGAACCAGTAGCAGACCAGAATCGCTGCGATCACCCCCGACAACTCGGCCAGCAGCGCGCAGCCCACGGCATGCCGGGCGCGCTGGATGCCGACGGCGCCAAAGTACACCGCCAGCACATAGAAGGTGGTTTCGGTACTGCCCTGGATGGTGGCCGCTACCAGCGCCGGGAAGCTGTCGACGCCGTGGGTCTGCATGGTCTCGATCAGCATGGCGCGCGCTGCGCTGCCCGAGAACGGCTTGACCAGGGCGGTTGGCAAGCCCTCGACGAAGCGGGTGTCCAAGCCCATCCACGCCACCGCATGGCGAATGCCATCCAGTGCCAGCTCCAGCGCACCCGAGGCGCGCAACACACCGACGGCGCAGAGCATCGCGACCAGGTAGGGCAGCAGGCTCTTGGCCACGTCGAAGCCTTCTTTCGCGCCCTCGACAAAGGTTTCATAGACCTTGACCCGTTTCAGCGCACCGATCACCAGGAACAGCACGATCAGGCCGAACAGGGTCAGGTTGCCGAGAATCGATGACAGGCTCGCCAGGGCCGCCGCCGACAGCGTGCCGAGAAACGCCATGAACGCACCCAGCAGCAGCGCGCCAGGGATCAGATAAGCCAACACCACAGGGTCCCACAGCCGCAGGCGCTGCATGACGGCTACCGAGAGCAGGCCCACCAGGGTCGAGCAGCTGGTTGCCAGCAGGATCGGCAGGAACACCAGCGTCGGGTCCATGGCGCCCTGCTGGGCGCGGTACATGAAGATGGTTACCGGCAGCAAGGTCAGGGACGAGGCATTGAGTACCAGGAACAGGATCTGCGCGTTGCTGGCGGTGCTGCTGGTGGGGTTGAGCTCCTGTAGCGCACGCATGGCCTTCAGGCCAATGGGCGTAGCAGCGTTGTCCAGGCCCAGGCCGTTGGCGGCGAAGTTCAGGGTGATCAGGCCCAAGGCGGGGTGGCCCGGCGGCACCTCGGGCATCAGGCGGGCGAACAGCGGCCCAAGCACCTTGGCCAGCCACTCGACGATGCCGGCCTTTTCGGCAATTTTCAGAAAGCCCAACCACAGCGTCAGGGTGCCAAACAGCAGGACCATGACCTCGACCGACAGCTTGGCCATGGCGAAAATGCTCTCGACCATCGCGGCGAAGATTCCGGCGTTGCCACCGATCAGCCACTGGGCCAGCGCGGAAACGGCCGCCACCAGGAAAAAGCTGAGCCAAAGGCCGTTGAGCATCCGATGTTCCCCCCGAAAAATGCCCCGGATGATAGCGTATCGAGGCGCACGCTTGGCGCTGGATGTGCTGCAAGGGATGGCCGTCCACCCAACAAAAAGCCCCGACATGTCGAGGCTTTTTGTTCAGCGCGGCACCACCTTACTGGTTGGCGGTCTTGCCGGCTGCAATCGCTTCCTTGCTGCGCAGGTGCGGCAGGGAGTTCCAGTAGCGCTCGCCCTTGGCGGCATCGTACATGCCTTCCCAGCGGGCGATGACCAGCACGGCCAGGGCGTTGCCGATCACGTTCAGCGCGGTACGGGCCATGTCCATGATGCGGTCGACACCGGCAATGAAGGCCAGGCCTTCCAACGGGATGCCGACACTGCCCAGGGTGGCCAGCAGGACCACGAAGGACACGCCCGGCACGCCAGCGATACCCTTGGAGGTGACCATCAGGGTCAGCACCAGCAGCAGTTGCTGGCTCCAGGACAGGTCGATGCCGTACAGCTGGGCGATGAAGATCGCCGCGATGCTCTGGTACAGGGTCGAGCCGTCGAGGTTGAACGAGTAGCCGGTCGGGACCACGAAGCTGCAGATGGCCTTCGGCGCACCATAGGCTTCCATCTTCTCGATGACGCGCGGCAACACGGTTTCCGAACTGGACGTGGAATAGGCCAGGACCAGTTCGTCTTTCATGATGCGCATGATCTTCACGATCGAGAAGCCGAACAGGCGCGCCACCAGGCCCAGCACCATGAAAGCGAAGAAGGCGATGGCGAAGTACACCAGCAGCACCAGCTTGGCCAGCGGCAGCAACGAGGAGAAGCCGAAGTTGGCGACGGTCACGGCGATCAGGGCAAACACACCGATCGGCGCGTAGTTCATGATCATGTGGGTGACCTTGAACATGGCTTCCGACACGCCCTGGAAGGTACGTACCAGTGGCTCGCGGATATCCGCCTGCAGGCTCGACAGACCCAGGCCGAACAGCACCGAGAAGAAGATGATCGGCAGCATTTCGCCACGCATCATCGCGGCAAAGATGTTCGAGGGGATCAGGTTGAGCAGGGTCTCGATGAACGCGTGTTCATGCTGTACTTCGGCTGCGGTAGCCTGATACTTGGAGATATCGACGGTGCCCAGGGTACTCATGTCGATGCCGGCACCCGGATGGAACAGGTTGGCCAGGACCAAGCCGACGACGATCGCGATGGTGGTCACGACCTCGAAGTAGAGAATGGTCTTCAGGCCGATGCTGCCCAGTTTCTTCGCGTCGCCAACCCCGGCGATACCCACGATCAGCGACGAAATCACGATCGGGATGACGATCATCTTGATCAGGCGAATGAAGATGTCACCGGCAGGCTGCAGGATGTTGCTGATCCACCATGCCTTTTCCGCACTGAAGTGATTCAGCAGCGCGCCGATTGCGACGCCCAGAACGAGACCAATGAGGATCTGCCAGGCGAGGCTTAGTTTTGCCTTCTTCATGTCATTACCTTTACTTCAAGTGGACACGGGCGCAAAGCGCAATACCCCGTTCCAGAGCCGTCGCATACGTGCTCCGGACCTGTTGGGTTGCGTTCGGCGACGCCGTAGAAGGTCATCGCAAGCGAGCGGCTCGGCGCTCCGGCCTGCGAAAAAGGCGGCAACTATTGCCATGAGAGAAGATGAGGTCTAATGCCGTAAACGACTACCCCATGCCGAATCGGCATGGGCTGAAAGCGTGAAATCAGGGCATTCAAGCAAATGATTTTAGGGCGTTCGGTTTTCCGAACATGGCCAAACCGCCATATTCCGGCAGATTTGTCCGGATGCATTTGCGGTTATAAGGGCTGTGTTCGACAATCCGAATGACAGGAAAAGAGAGGGTTGTGGACCGTATGAAACGCAAAAAAATATCGATGTACGGTCTGCACAAAATGTGTCTTGGGGGGAATTTCTTACGTGAGACTTCCACTGTCCTGTGTTCCAGCGCTTCGGAAGCCAGACCAGCGGAGCATCTTATCCCATGCTGCTGGCCTGAAACTTCCGATGCCGCCTTACCTGACCCGGCCCTCAAGGGAGGCACTCCCTGTACCCCTAGGCCGCTCCGACTCTACAACAGTCAGAACAGCCCGGCCCCCTAGTCATGCGCCAACCCTCCTCGGGTGACGCACCATAGAAGCGTGAAACGGAAAAAGGTTCAGCCTCTATAGCGTTACAACGCATCAGAGCGGATCAGTACCAGTTCGGATCGCGTTTGAGCTGTTCACGGAGCAAGGCCTGCATGCCCTCGTCGGGCTGGCCGAGCCAGCGGTAACTGGCATGGCGCGTGGGCGACTTGTCTGAAGGTAAACCCTCAGGTACTTCGACCAGCATGCCGTAGGCTTCTTCCTTGTCCCAACTGAATGCCACGATCAGGCGCTTGTACAAGCACTTCTGCTCTGTCTCGCACAAGGGCCCGACCAGGTATTTGTCGCCGTCTTCCTCGACGGCTGACATCTGTTCGGCGCTGCCGCTGAGATTGATCACCCAATCAGGCAAGCGCTCTTCCTTTTTCACCACGCTTTGCCAAGTCTCCCGGTACTCGGAGTCCGCGCTCAACAGCTGATTGGCACGCAGCTGGCCGTCATTGGCCGCCATTGCCGCCGTACCACTGCCCAGTAACAGGGCAGCGGCCACAGCTGTGCAAAACGCTCTGTTCATCGTCACCCTCTACCGCGACGTCCGAAGAAGAAGGAAGCGACGAACAGCACCAGGAAGACGATGAACAGAATCTTCGCGATACCGGTAGCGGCGCCGGCGATACCACCGAAGCCCAGTACGGCGGCGACAATGGCAATGATCAGGAAAGTAATGGCCCAGCTCAGCATGGTGATTCTCCTTACTCTTTTGCGAAATCATTTCGCGGGCGGCGCTTAAAAGATCCAGCGCTGTTGGGGTACGACGGTATCAAGGGTGGCCGGAGCGGCGTTGACCGAGGACTCACGATCAGCCGCCTGGATCAGGGTGCTGGCCCGCGTGGTCTGGATATGCGCCAGCAGCGCGGTCTGTACCGCGACTTGCTCGGCCAATCGAGCGGTTTGCACGCTGTGGTAGAGCTGGCCGGCAACCAGCGTCAACATCAGCGCCAGGCTGAGAAACAGGAACTGGCGCAAAGGCAGTGTGGCGATCTGCGTGCTGTTGACGGTCTGGCGGTTCATGCCGGCTCCTCCTGCTGTAATTTTTTTTGAAACCTAGAAGGAACATTGCAGCCTGCATGCCAGCCCTTGAGATACTTTAAATTCCTTTAAAATCAATAAGTTAATATAGATACCAACAAACCCTAAGGACGTATCCTGCACGATGGGCCATAAGACGTCGTGCGTTTTGCATGATTCAGCCTTCTACCTTGGATGCGACCTTGAGCATGTCGGCATCGACACCGCGAACGCCGACGATCTGCCTGGCCACCTCACTGGCGATGGATTTCTGCTCGTTGCTCACCACCTCGCCCGACAACCGTACCAATCCGTCTTCGCTGGCCACTTTGATATTCGGGCCGTCAAGATTGCGACTGAAGCGCAAGCTGGTCTGGATCTTGTCGACGATCCAGCGATCGCTGGGTTGTGGCCCTTTTGGGGCGTCGACAGGCTTTTCACGGGCCTTGGCCATGGCCGCGGTGTCCATGCTGACCAAGTTGTTGACCAGATAGACGCCCTCGGTGGTGCGCGCCAGTACACCGGCCAGCTCCTTGGCTTCGGCGCTATCCACCTTGCCGCGCAGGGTGACTACCCCCTCACGGCTCTCGACCTCGATCGCGGCCTCCTGGGTGATCCGGCTCCAGAGCAGACGCGCACGAATTACCGCGCCGAGCGTGGCGTCTTCCAGGCGCTTGGCGTAGGCACGCCGCTCCAGCGGCTCTTCGACCAGTTCCGGATTGACCTTGAGCTGGTTATCGACCTGCTCGATCCCTTGGGTGGCCAATGCCACGCGCTCGGCCAGTTGACGCTCGACTTCATTTTCCACTTCGCCCGACAGTCGAGCGCCTTGGTCTTGAACCTGGACCTGGATGCGGAAGGGATTGAGCACTTGGTTCAATGCCAGCGCGGTCTGCAGCGCGCCCTCACGCCGCGCATCCTGGACGTTGTCGGCGTACGCCGGCGTCAACGCCAAGGCCTGACCAAGTACCAAGGCGGCTACGGCGGCAACCATCTGATGCGTAACAGGCATGACACACCTCCTTAGAGTTAAAAAGCCTAGGATCGCCGCAAACTGCATGCCAGCCGGCTAAATCCTTATAAAAAGCTTATTTTTCAGTTAGTTAGCTAATCCACTCGCAAGTGACTAGCATGCAGGGAACGGAATCAATCAGAATCGACCATGCAACTTGCCCGATTTTTCCGACACTAACCAAGATTAATCCCAAAGGAGCGTAGGAAATGGAATCAGCCCAGGACAGCCAAGGCCGCATTCTGCTGGTGGACGACGAATCTGCCATCCTGCGAACCTTTCGCTATTGCCTGGAGGACGAAGGCTACAGCGTGGCCACGGCCACCAGCGCGTCGCAGGCCGAAACACTGCTGCAACGCCAGGTGTTTGATCTGTGCTTCCTCGACCTTCGCCTGGGTGAGGACAATGGCCTGGACGTGCTGGCGCAGATGCGTATCCAGGCGCCCTGGATGCGTGTGGTCATCGTCACCGCCCATTCGGCGATCGACACCGCCGTCGATGCCATCCAAGCCGGTGCGGCCGATTATCTGGTCAAGCCTTGCAGCCCCGACCAGCTGCGCTTGGCCACTGCCAAGCAGTTGGAAGTGCGTCAGCTCTCGGCGCGCCTGGAAGCCTTGGAAGGGGAGGTGCGCAAGCCCAAGGATGGCCTCGATTCGCACAGTCCGGCGATGATGGCGGTGTTGGAAACCGCACGTCAGGTGGCGACCACCGACGCCAATATTCTCATCCTCGGCGAGTCGGGAACCGGCAAAGGCGAGCTGGCCCGCGCCATCCATGGCTGGAGCAAGCGCGCCCGCAAGGCCTGCGTGACCATCAACTGCCCGTCGCTGACCGCCGACCTGATGGAGAGCGAACTGTTCGGCCACAGCCGCGGTGCGTTCACCGGAGCCAGCGAAAGCACCCTGGGCCGGGTCAACCAGGCTGATGGCGGCACACTGTTTCTCGACGAAATCGGCGATTTCCCACTGGTCTTGCAGCCAAAGCTGTTGCGCTTCATTCAGGACAAGGAATACGAGCGAGTCGGCGACCCCGTCACCCGCCGCGCCGACGTCCGTATCCTGGCGGCCACCAACCTCAACCTCGAGGACATGGTCCGCGAGGGGCGTTTCCGCGAAGACTTGCTCTACCGCCTGAACGTGATCACCCTGCACCTGCCGCCACTGCGCGAGCGCAGCGAAGACATATTGACCCTGGCCGACCGCTTCCTTGCGCGCTTCGTGAAGGAGTACTCGCGCCCAGGCCGAGCCTTCAGCGACGAAGCCCGCGCGGCGCTGCTCAACTATCGATGGCCAGGCAACATTCGTGAGCTGCGCAACGTGGTCGAACGGGCCAGCATCATCTGCCCCCAGGAGCGGGTCGAGATCAGCCACCTGGGCATGGGCGAGCAACCGGTGGGCAATGCACCGCGGGTGGGCGCCGCACTTAGTCTGGATGAATTGGAGCGGGCGCACATCGGTGCGGTCCTGGCCACCAGCGACACCCTCGACCAGGCCGCCAAGACCCTCGGCATCGACGCCTCGACCCTGTACCGCAAACGCAAGCAGTACAACTTATGAAATGGGCGATCAAGCTGCGCACGCGGCTTTTCCTGAGTATCTCGGCCCTGATTACTGTCGCCTTGCTGGGTTTGCTGATCGGCCTGGTCAGCGTGCTGCAGATGGCGTCTTCGCAGCAAACCCTGGTACGCGATACCACGCACCTCCTTGAGATCGGCCTGAAACTGCGGCAGAACCTGGGCGAGCAGATGATCCTGATACTCGACGAGGCACGTGATCCGGCCAGCCTCGAGGCCCTGCAGGGCGGCTTTCAGCGCTTGCTCGACGAAGGCCTGGAACTCGGCGGCGAGCGCACCGGCCTCAGCAAGACCAACAGCAATTACCAGGCCTTCCTGCAGGCTTACCGCAGCAGTCCGGAGCCCGCCCGCAGCATGGGTGTCGACGAACCGCTCGGGGCGGCTTTCAACCAGGTACGCACCGACCTCATCGACTCGCACAAGCATGCCGTCGAGCACATCAGCCGCAGTGAAGCGCAGGCCCGTGACCGTGCCTTGTTGATCGGCGGAATGCTGGGCCTGATGGGGCTGGCCGTGCTGACCCTGGGCTTTATCACCGCGCACAATATCGCCCGACGCTTCGGCCAACCCATCGAGGCCCTGGCCAAGGCTGCCGACCAGGTCGGCCAGGGCAACTTCGAAGTGACCCTGCCGGTCACCCAGGCCACTGAGCTCAACCAGCTGACCCGGCGTTTCGGCCTGATGGCCCAGGCCCTGCGCAAGCACCAGGCTACGAATATCGATGAGCTCCTGGCGGGCCAACAGCGCCTGCAAGCTGTGCTCGACAGCATCGATGATGGCTTGCTGATCATCGACCGCCAAGGCCGCCTGGAGCATCTCAACCCGGTGGCCCAGCGCCAATTGGGTTGGGACGACAGCCGCCTGGGCAGTGGTCTGGGCGATGCGCTGCAACGCCCAGAGATGGACGAGCAGCTGCGCCAGGTGCTGCGCGGCGGCAGCCTGGATCGCCTGCCGGAAGACCTCAGCCTTGAGGTCGACGATGAAACCCGACTGCTGACCTATAGCCTGACACCGGTCACCCACCCCAAGGGCTCGATCCTTGGCGCGGTGATGGTCTTGCACGATGTCACCGAACAGCGCGCCTTCGAGCGGGTACGCAGCGAATTCGTCCTGCGCGCCTCGCATGAGTTGCGCACGCCGATCACCGGCATGCACATGGCCTTCGGCCTGCTGCGGGAACGGGTAAAATTCGCGCACGACACCCGCGAGCACGACCTGTTCGAGACCATCGGCGAGGAGATGCAACGGCTTACCCAACTGATCAATGACCTGCTGAATTTCTCGCGCTACCAGAGCGGGCTGCAGAAACTCGACCTTGCTCCCTGCGTCCTGGAAGAGTTGCTCGAACGGGCCCGCTCGCGTTTCGCCGCACAGGCCGCAGACAAGCAGATCGAACTGCTCGCCGAACTCGATCTGCCATTGCCACGCATCCAGGCTGATCCGGCACAACTCGACCGCGTGCTGGATAATTTGCTGCACAACGCCATCCGTCATACCGCCAGCGGTGGCAGGATCCGCCTGCATGCCAGGCGCCATGCCGAGCGGGTAATCATCAGCGTGGAAGACAACGGTGAAGGGATTGCCTATGGCCAGCAAGGCCGCATTTTCGAACCCTTCGTCCAGGTCGGGCGCAAGAAAGGCGGAGCAGGGCTTGGCCTGGCACTGTGCAAAGAGATCGTGCAACTACACGGTGGCCGCATGGGCGTGTTCTCCCGTCCGGGCCAGGGTACCCAGTTCTACATGGCGCTGCCCGCCTGAGGGGTTCAGGCCTCATCGTCGATACGCCGCACGCCCCTGCGCCGACCACGGGTGATCAGCTCGGCGAACTGCCGGGCGCTGAGCGGGTGGGCGAACAGCCAGCCTTGGCCATAATTGACGCCCTCGCTATTGAGCAGCTGCGCCTGGTCTTCATGTTCGATGCCTTCAGCGATCACCCGCAACTGCAGGGCGTGCGCCATGCGGATGATGTGCGGGGCGACCCCGCTGCTGGCAGCATCGTGGCCAAGCGCATCGACGAACGCCTTGTCGATCTTCAGGCAGTCGACCGGCAGGGTCTGCAGATAGGCAAGGCTGCTGTAGCCCGTACCGAAGTCATCGATCAGCACTGGGTGGCCTACCGCGCGCAAGGCCTGCAGGTTATCGCGCGCCACCACCACGTCGATCAGCCCGCGCTCTGTGACTTCAAAGGCAATCTGCCTGGCAGGCACATGATGGATGGCCAGCAGTCGCGCCGCTACCCCGCCAATGCGCGGCTCCATCACGTCGCAGGCCGCCAGGTTCACGGAAATGTACAGGTGCTGGTTGGAGCGCAGCAGCTGGCCCAGCTGCTCGAGCGCGCGTTGCAGGACAAAGTCGGTGATCGGGCGGATCTGCCCGGTGTTCTCCGCCAGGGGGATGAACAGGTCCGGGCTGGTCAGGCTACCGTCAGGGCGGCGCCAGCGCACCAGGGCTTCAGCGCCGACGCAGCGCCGGCTGTTGAGCTCGAAGATCGGCTGGTAGAGCACCTGCAGTTCGCCCCGACGCAGGGCGCCTTGCAGCTCTGAGCTCATCGACCGGCGCTGGTAGATCAACTGCAGCACCAGCCAGCCAATGCAGCTGGCCAGTACCAGGCTTGCGGGGAACAGCAGCCAGAGCATGCCGTTCATCTTCAGCGGCACGCTGGTGCGGGGGGCGATCAGCACCAGCTGGTAGTCTGGCGAGTTGGTCGGCATGCGGTAGATCAGCCGGTCCGACGCCTCCAGCAGCGATTTGCTGGAAGACGGCCAGTCGGCACTGGGCGGCCAGGGCTGGGCCGGGCCGAGCACGGGTATCGCTCGAGCGCCACGGTCCAGCACCACCAGCAGGCTACCGCCAGGGGGCAAGTCGACCACATCCGCCAGGTGCCCGCGGGATGTCGACACCAGGAACCGTCCATGCCCGAGCATCAGCGCGGCCAGGTTGTCGTCGGGTTCGGTGGTGGTGTTGAGCCAGTAGCTGTAGGTCGGTCCCTCGATATCCGGCGCGTGCAGCGGATGGACCATGCGCTCGTCGATCCGGTTCGAGCAGGTGACGCTACCGTCCACGTACGCCGCCTCGTAAATGAAGCGATAACTCAAGCCGACCTCTTGGAGGGCGGTCGACATCTGCGCATCGCAACCGCGCAAGGGCTGTGCCTGCAATTGGTCGATGCCTTCGCGCAGCTGGCCAAAGACCTGTTCCAGACGCTCCAGGAAGCGCTCGCCGCGAGCGTTCATCTGCTCGCTTTCGCGCTCACGCGCCTGTTGCAATGAGACCCCGACACTGGCGAACAGCAACAGCCCCGCGCTGGCCATGGCCGCAAGGGAGGCCAGTAGCCAGGGTCGATAGAACACATGGCGCAGAACGGCGAGGGTTGGTGACATCGAGGGCTATCCAGTTGACTACCATGAGGTATAGCAACTGCGTGCCCAGTCAGCCTGGCCGATGGCCTCAGCGCAGGGTGTTGAGTACTTGCAGCATGGCGGCGGTCTGGGCGTCCGGCATCCCATCGAAACGTTGCGGGCGAAAGCGCATCTGGAACGCGGCCAGCACATGCCGGGTACTCACATCCAGCTCACCGGTCTGCTCGATGTTGTAGCCAAAATGCGCCAATTGCTGCTGGTACCAGGTGATGCTGGGAAGCTGGGTAGCGAATCGCGCCTGCTGCTGCGCCACTGCTCGGGCATCTGGCCAGAGGCCAAGGCCGGCATCGGCCAGGCGCTTCCAGGGAAACAGCGGGCCTGGGTCGAGCTTGCGCAACGGCGCAATGTCGCTGTGGCCGATGATGTATCGCGGCTGGATGTTGTTGCGTTTGACGATGTCCTTGAGCAAGGCGATCAACGCTTCGATCTGTGCTTCGCTGTAGGGGTGCCAGCGTCGGCCAGTCGGCGTATCGGTGAAGCCCGGATTGACGATCTCGATACCGATCGAACTCGAATTGAGCCAGGTCCGCCCGTCCCACTGGCTGTCGCCGGCATGCCAGGCGCGGCGGTTTTCGTCGACCAGTTGATAGACCGTGGCCGGTCCATCGCCGATCAGGTAATGGCTGCTGACTTCGCCATGGGTGAGCAGCTCCAGCGAGCGTTCCAGCGAAGCATTGGTGTAGTGCAGGACAACGAACACGATGCGGTTGTCCTGGTTGGCCGAAACATGGCTGCGATCGATACGCAGCCCGGTGGAGCAACCGGCCAGCATCAGCAGCAGGACGGCGGTGAAAAGCGCTTTCATGGTGAAACCACATCGAGACAGGACAGTGATGCAACAGCATAACGTATGCATGGGCCGGGCACTCAGCCTTGCTCTATCCGATTGCGCCCAAAATTCTTTGCACGATATAACGCCTCATCGGCCCGCTTGAGCACCGCCTCGCTGCGCTCGCCGGCACGCAAGGCACTGATACCGATCGTGAGGGTGACCACCACCCGCTCGCCCTTGAAATGGAAAGGGCAGGCCTCGATGGTCGCGCGTAGGCTCTGCGCCAGTTCGACGCCGGCGGCCAGCGGGGTTTGCGGCATCAGCAGGACGAACTCCTCGCCGCCGAAGCGGGCGATGAAATGACGGCTGCCCAGGCGCTTGCGCAGCGCGCTGGCCACGATCTTCAGGACCTTGTCGCCGGCCAGATGACCATAGCTGTCGTTGATGCGCTTGAAGTGGTCCAGGTCGAGGATGGCCATCAGCAGGTCGCTGCCGTGGGCTTGCCAAGCCTGCATCTCCTGCTCGACCCGCTCGGACCAGGCCGCACGGTTGGGCAGTCCGGTCAATGGATCGATCAACGCCTTCTGCCGCTGCTCCTCAAGGTGTTCGCGGTAGCCGAGCGCTTCCTGCTCCATGTTCGCGACCCGCTCGGCCAGGCCATTGAGCCGGGTAGCCAACTGCTGCTCGCGCTCATCGCGCTTGTGCCGATGATCGTCCATGGTCAGCCGCAGGCCTTCCAGGCGGTTTTCAAGGATGTGCTTGAGGCTAGGCAGATCGGCCGCTCCCTGGACACTGCTCTGCAAGCCATCGACCTGCTCGCGCAGCTGGCTGTCCAGGTCGCGGGCCGCGCAGGTGTTGTCGGCATGCCCGGCGCTGGCTTCCTGCAGGTGGCTCTGGAAAGACTCCAGCCGCTCGTTGAGTTGCTGCAGGTATTGCTCGAATTCATGCTGGTCGCTGTCGGTGACGGCGAGCATCAACACCGCCAGATCGTCGAGCACGGGGATCAGCTCGTACCAGTTCAGCCCATGCACCACCCGCTCGCGCATGGCCTGGGCCTGGGGCTTGTGCCGTTCCGGCAGGCGAAGTTCGTCGAGCAGGCCGACCAGGGTCTGTTCGATGTGCGCGGCAACCGAACTGTAGGAGGGCTCGCGGCCATCGGGCAGCGCATAGGGACCGTCCTCTCCAAGCGCGACATCGTGCGGCGCATGCTCGCTGGCCGGGAGGGTAGGCGCGGGATGCGGTTCGATCGACTCAGGCACAGGCACAGGCACAGGCACATCGAGCGGTTCTGCCAGGTGCTCGACCTGTACAGGGGCCGCTTCCTCTGCGGGATTGGCTATCAGGGCCTGCCCAGCGGTCTGCGGCGGCTCGTCCTGAGTCTGGGCCTGCGCCCTCGGGCTAGATATGGGTTGCGGTTGGGGCTGAGCCTCGCCGTCACGCCCACCAAACAAGCGTTGCAGTAACCCAGGACGGGACTCTTGCTCCGGCCGGTCCAGCGCCGACAAGGCGCGGCTCTGCAACCCACTGAGCTCGCTGAGCAACAGTGGCATCTCTCGCGCCTGGGTAACGCGGCCTTCAAGCTGCTTGGCGAATTTCTTGAGGGGACGGCTGACATCGCCGGGCAGAGGTAATGACTGCAACTGACTGACCAGGGCCGTCAGCGCCGTGCTGATTTGGCCAAGGCGAGTTTCACGGCGCTGCTCGGAATCGAGCATGGCCTTTTCCAGGCGCGGGATCAGGCCGGCCAGGCCGGCGTCCAGGTTGTCGCTGCGGATGACCTCGCGCATTTCCTTCATGCACTGGTCCACTGCCCGGTCACTGCCTTCGGCCGCCAGGGTGCTGCGCACCAGGCCCCGCCGCAACAGGTCGAGACGGGCTTCCCAGCGGCGCTCGAGTGTTTCCTGCTGTTCGATGCTCTTGAGGTACTTTTCTTTCCAGCGCTCGGCTTCGTCGGTCATGCCTGGGTCCGCAACGGGTAATGGCCATTAGCTCAAGGCCGGCAGCGTATCCACAGTGAGGGCGTCAGGCAAACGAATCTCTACAGCGACGGGTAGATGGTCGGAAATCGGCTGGGCCAGCACCTCGACACGCTCGAGGGTCAGGCTTGGGCTGAGCAAGATGTGATCAAGGCAACGCTGCGGTCGCCAGCTGGGAAAGGTCGCCTCGACCTGCGGGGCCACCAGGCCCAGGTCACGCAGGGGCGAATGCTGAAGCAGGTCATTGGCGTGGGTGTTCATGTCGCCCATCAGCACCTGGTGACGGTAGCCGCCAATCAGTTCGCGGATGTAGGCCAGCTGCCGCGCGCGGGTCTTGGGGCCTAGGGCCAGGTGCATCATCACCACGATCAGCGCGTCCTCGCCCTCGCCGAAACGCACCAGGATGGCGCCGCGGCCCGCCGGGCCAGGCAGGGGGTGGTCTTCAAGAAGCTGCGGCTTGAGGCGGCTGAGCACGCCATTGCTGTGCTGGGCGAAGCGCCCGAGGTTGCGGTTGAGCTGCTGGTACCAGTAGGGGAAGGCACCCAACTGGGCAAGGTGCTCGACCTGATTGACGTACCCCGAACGCATGCTGCCGCCGTCGGCTTCCTGCAGGGCGACCAGGTCGAAGTCGGCGAGCAGCTCGCCGATCTTCTGCAGGTTGCCGGCACGCCCGATGTGCGGCAGCAGGTGCTGCCAGCTGCGCGTCAGGTAGTGCCGGTAGCGCTCGGTGCTGATGCCGACCTGGATATTGAAGCTCAGCAGGCGCAAGCGCCCATCGGCCGGCAGACCGTTGGCCTGCAGGTGATGTTCATTGACCCTGGGCTCATGCAGGCCAACGATGCGCGGGGCTCTCCAACGTCGCATGACAGGCGCCGCTTACTGCGCGGCGCGCTCCTTGGCGATCAGCTGGTCGGCGACATTCAGCACGCCTTCAGGCCCTTGGGCGGAACCCAGGTCGAAGCGGTATTTGCCGTTGACCACCATGCTCGGCACACCGGTGATCTCGTACTTTTTAGCCAGCTCTTTGGCTTGGTTCACCTGACCTTTGATGGCGAAAGAGTTGAAGGTGGCGAGGAACTTGTCCCTGTCCACACCTTGAGTGGCGAGGAAATCTGCCATGTCATCAGCCTTGGTCAGTGGCTTGCGCTGGTTCTGAATGGCGTCGAACACCGCCTCGTGGACCTTGTGTTCCACACCCATGGCTTCCAAGGTCAGGAACATCTGCCCGTGGGCGTCCCAAGCGCCACCGAACATGGCGGGGACGCGCTTGAAGTTGACGTCTTGCGGCAACTTATCGACCCAAGGGTTGATGACCGGCTCGAAGTGATAGCAGTGGGGGCAGCCGTACCAGAACAGTTCGACCACTTCGATCTTGCCTGGATTGGATACCGGCACAGGCGTGCTCAGCTCGAAATACTGCTCACCGGACTTGGCAGGCTCCGCGGCCTGTACGCTGGCGATTCCGAAGGCGCTGGCGGCGACCAGCGCGGCGCTGAGAATCAGTTTACGCATGCTTTACTCCCGAGCAATCAAAGGTCACCTCGACACGACCTGTTATTCAGACAGGCCGGGCCGGGCTCAAGTTCTTTAGTGTAACGGCACTGGACATAAAAAAGGGCGGCTTGCGCCACCCTTTTCATGTTTGCCCTGACAGCATTAACAGCGGGTTAACGCAGGGTCAGTGCAGCCCCTGGATGTAACTCGAAAGGGCTTCGATGTCCTTGTTGCTGAGCTTGGCGGCAATCGAGCGCATGGTCATGGCGTCGCCGTCGTTGGTGCGGTTGCCTTCGCGGAAGTCTGTCAACTGCTTGACCACGTATTGCGAGTGCTGCCCACTCAGGTGCGGGAAACCGGCCAGCGCCAGACCGGCACCGTTCGGAGAATGACAACCGGTGCAGGCCGGCATGCCTTTTTGCAGGTCACCGCCGTTGAACAAGGCCCGGCCACGCTCGACCAGCTGCGGGTCGGCGGCGCCCACGCTGGGCTTCTGGCTGGCAAAATAGGCGGCCATGTCGGCCAGGTCCTGGTCATTGAAGGGGGTAAGCATGCCGGTCATCTCGAGCACGACGCGCTGGCCCGACTTGATGTCATGCAGCTGTTTTTCGAGGTAGCGCTGGCCCTGGCCGGCCAGTTTCGGGAAGTTGGGGGCCAGGCTGTTGCCATCCGGGTTGTGGCAAGCACCGCAGACCGCGGTCTTGGCCTGGCCGGCGGCAGCATCGCCCTTGATGGTTTGCGCAGCATCGGCCGCACCTGCGACCCCCAGGGTCAACAGCAGACTCACGATTGTCTTGTTCATCAGCTAATCCAACACGGCTAAGAGTGGGTGTTATGTGCCGGGACTGCCGCTCATCCAGTGGATGATTGCCCGGTAGTCCTCGGTACTACAGTCCATGCACAATCCACGCGGCGGCATAGCCTTGAAACCCTGGGAAACATGCGTCACCAACACCTCCATACCCTGCGCCAGCCTTGGCTCCCAAGCCGCCCGGTCGCCCATCCTGGGGGCCTGCGGCAGCTGCCCGGCGTGACAAGCCGCGCAGGTGCGGTTGTACAACGCCACGGGATCCTGTGTAGCCTGAGCGCTGAAAAACGGTATCAAGACACCGACGACCATCAGCCATTTCGTCATTTGCAATGACCTTTCAGGGTTGGGGGCCGAGCCGCGTTCTGACGCGCGAGCTTGTAACCGACGCCCCATGCACATCGTCCTACGCTGGGATAATGCGCACACAAAAACTGGGGCATTATATACTCCCGTCATCCAAACGGAAACGACACTGCTTGCCGGCCAAGGCCTTGGCAACACCCACATCGGATATCCCATGCAAGTCAAAAACCCCATCCTCGGCCTCTGCCAGAAAGCCACCTTCGCCCTCAGCGCTGCCAAGGTCGAACAATGCCCGGACGACCAGGGGTACGAGGTGGCTTTCGCTGGCCGCTCCAACGCCGGCAAGTCCAGCGCCCTCAACACCCTGACCCACGCCAGCCTGGCGCGTACCTCGAAGACCCCAGGGCGCACCCAGCTACTGAATTTCTTCAGTCTGGACGATGAACGGCGTTTGGTCGACCTGCCGGGCTACGGCTACGCCAAGGTACCGATCCCGCTCAAGCAGCACTGGCAGCGCCACCTCGAGGCGTATCTGGGCAGCCGCGAATGCCTCAAGGGCCTGATCCTGATGATGGACGTGCGCCACCCGATGACCGACTTCGACAAGATGATGCTCGACTGGTCGATCGCCAGTGGCATGCCAATGCACATCCTGCTGACCAAGGCCGACAAGCTGACCTACGGCGCGGCGAAGAACACCCTGCTCAAGGTACAGAGCGAGATCCGCAAGGGCTGGGGCGACAGCGTGACCATCCAGTTGTTCTCGGCGCCCAAGCGCCAGGGGCTGGAGGAGGCCTACGGGGTGTTGGCGCAATGGATGTCGCTGGAAGACAAGGCTGAGGGCTGACCCGGGCGCCAGCAAGGCCTGCGCCAGTGCGCGCAGGCCAAATTCAAGGCAAAAAAAACCCCGGACTTCATATGGGGAGGGGGAAGTTCGGGGTTCAAGTCCAGACCACTAGGGCGGGGTCCGGTTTATCTGCCAACACTTAACACAACATAGGAGCATCGAAAGGCTTCACCAGCCATTCAGTTACTCAGAGTCGCAATTCACCGGTTTAGTTCCAGGGCCTTGAAAACTATTTGGCATAGCTTCAAGGACTTTCGGTTCAACGGCGGTCAGCCACCGAGGAATCCGCGGCGCGACGCCGCAGATCTTCGCACCCGACCAGGCGTTTAGTGAGCTTCGTCCCAATTTGCGCCAACGCCGACTTCCACCAGCAGTGGAACGTCCAGCTGCGCGGCATTGCTCATGTAAGGACGGATCTGTGCCTTCACCTGCTCGACCAGGTCCTCGCGAACTTCCAGGACCAATTCGTCGTGCACCTGCAGGATCACCCGCGCGTCCAGGCCGGACTCGCTGAGCCAGGTGTCCACCGCCACCATGGCGCGCTTGATGATGTCCGCCGCGGTGCCCTGCATCGGGGCGTTGATCGCCGTGCGTTCGGCACCCTTGCGCAGGGCCGGGTTCTTGGCGTTGATGTCCGGCAGGTACAGGCGCCGGCCGAACAAGGTCTCGACGAAGCCTTGCTCGGCCGCCTGGGCACGGGTGCGCTCCATGTAGGCCAGCACGCCGGGGTAGCGGGCGAAGTAGCGATCGATGTAATCCTGCGATTGCTTGCGGTCGACGCCGATCTGCTTGGCCAGGCCAAAGGCACTCATGCCGTAGATCAGACCGAAGTTGATCGCCTTGGCGCTGCGGCGCTGGTCGGTGTTGACCGACTCCAGGGGCACGCCGAAGACTTCAGCCGCGGTGGCGCGGTGCACGTCCAGGTCGTTACGGAAGGCGTGCAACAGGCCTTCGTCCTTGGCCAGGTGCGCCATGATGCGCAGCTCGATCTGCGAGTAGTCGGCCGCCAGCAGCCGGTAGCCGGGGCTGGCGACGAAGGCTTGGCGGATGCGCCGGCCTTCGGCGGTGCGGATCGGGATGTTCTGCAGGTTGGGGTCGCTGGACGACAGACGCCCGGTGGCGGCCACGGCCTGCTGGTAAGAGGTGTGGATGCGCCCGGTACGCGGGTTGATCTGCTCAGGCAAACGATCGGTGTAGGTGCTCTTGAGCTTGCTCAGCGAGCGGTACTGCATCAGCACCCTGGGCAGCGGATAGTCCTGCTCGGCCAGTTCCGCCAGCACGGCCTCGGCGGTGGATGCCTGGCCCTTGGCGGTCTTGCTCAACACCGGCATGCCCAGCTTGTCGTAAAGGATCACGCCCAGTTGCTTGGGCGAACCCAGGTTGAACTGCTCGCCGGCGATCTCGAAGGCTTCGCGTTCCAGCTGGGCCATCTTCACGCCCAGCTCCTGGCTCTGAATACCCAGCAGCGCGGCATCGACCAGCGCCCCCTGGCGCTCGATCTTCGCCAGCACCGGTACCAACGGCATTTCGATGTCGCCCAGCACCGGCTGCACGCTCGGCGTCTTGGCCAGGCGTGCCTGCAGGGCCTGGTGCAGGCGCAGGGTGATATCGGCGTCTTCGGCCGCATAGGGCCCGGCCAGCTCCAGGGGGATCTGGTTGAACGTCAGCTGCTTGGCGCCCTTGCCGGCGACGTCCTGGAAGGCAATGGTGGTATGACCCAGGTACTTCAACGCCAGGCTGTCCATGTCATGGCGGGTGGCCGTGGAGTCGAGCACGTAGGATTCGAGCATAGTGTCGTAGGCCACGCCGCGCATATGGATGCCCTGCGCCGGGTCACCGCCCAGGGCGCAGTTGGCCAGGATGTTGATGTCATACTTGGCGTTCTGGCCCACCTTGGCCTTGGCCGGGTCTTCCAGCAGCGGCTTGAGGGCCAGCAGCACGCTATCGCGGTCCAGCTGCGCCGGCGCGTCCGCGTAGTCATGGGTCAGCGGCACATAGGCCGCTTCGTGTGGCTCGACGGCGAACGACAGGCCGACCAGTTGGGCGCGCTGGGCATCGAGCCCAGTCGTCTCGGTGTCGAAGGCGAACAGCGGCGCCTGGCGCAGTTTCTCCAGCCAGGCATCGAAGCGTGCCTGATCGAGGAGGGTCTCGTACTTCGCTTGCACCGGCGCCTGGTCCGGATCAGTGGATTCGGCCACCGGCGCGATGGTTTCGCCGACCTGGGCAGCCTCGCGCTGCACCTCGGCGATCCAGCTGCGAAACTCCATCTCGGTGTACAACGCCAGCAAGGCTTCGCGGTCAGGCTCGCCGCAGACCAGCGCCTCGACCTCGATCTGCAGCGGCACATCGATCTTGATGGTCGCCAGCTCGTAGGACAGGAACGCCGCATCGCGGTGCTCCTCGAGCTTGGCCGGCAGGCTCTTGGCCCCACGGATGGCCAGCCCAGCCACCTTGTCGAGGTTGGCGTAGAGGTCGTGCAGGCCACCGCCAATCCCGGTCAGCAAGCCAACCGCGGTCTTCTCGCCGACACCAGGCACGCCAGGGATGTTGTCGACCTTGTCGCCCATCAGCGCCAGGAAATCGATGATGTGCTCAGGGCCGACGCCAAACTTCTCGTGCACCCCGGCAACGTCCAGCACGCTGCCGGTCATGGTGTTGACCAGGGTGATGTGGCCATCGACCAGCTGCGCCATGTCCTTGTCGCCGGTGGAGATGATCACCGGTCGCCCGGCCGCCGCGCTGCTGCGGGCCAGGGTGCCGATCACGTCGTCGGCCTCCACGCCTTCGACGCACAGCAGCGGGTAGCCCAGGGCGCGGACGCTGGCGTGCAGCGGTTCGATCTGGACCCGCAGGTCATCGGGCATGCTTGGCCGATTGGCCTTGTACTCGGCGAACAGAGCGTCGCGGAAAGTACCGCCCTTGGCATCGAATACCACCGCGAACAGCCCGTCCGGGTACTGCTTGCGCAGGCTCTTGAGCATGTTCAGCACGCCCTTGACCGCACCGGTCGGCAGGCCCTTGGAGGTGGTCAGCGGCGGCAGCGCGTGAAAGGCGCGGTAGAGGTAGGAGGAGCCGTCCACAAGGACGAGGGGCGCTAGGCTCATGAGCAGAATCAACCTTTTCGACGGGTCCGGCGCTAGAATATCCGGAAAACGAGACGACAAAGGGACAAGGTTATCATGCGTACACTCAATCGCCTGTTACTGCTCGGCCTGTTGGCAACCACGCCTGTCCTCACCCTGGCGGCGGACGACGCCCCCTCGGCCGATCCCGAGGTGACCATTCGCACGGAAGGCGACAAAACCATCCAGGAGTACCGCCAGAATGGCTTCCTGTATGCAATCAAGGTCACGCCCAAGAGCGGCAAGCCTTATTTCCTGGTACGCGCCGACGGCTCGGAAGGCAACTTCGTACGTTCCGACCAGCCGGACATGCTGATTCCGTCGTGGAAGATCTTCGAGTGGTAAGGTAACGCGTACCCTTCACATCAACCTGGCACTTCCCGGCGGAAGTGCCCGTATGGGCATTTTTTGATCATGTCAGTCTTCACCCCCCTGACCCGGCCTGAGCTGGAAACCTTTCTGGCGCCCTATGGCCTGGGCCGCCTACGTGATTTCCAGGGCATTGCCGCGGGTACCGAGAACAGCAACTTCTTCATCAGCCTGGAACACGGGGAATTCGTCCTGACGCTGATCGAGCGCGGGCCGGCCGAGGACCTGCCGTTCTTCATCGAGCTGCTCGATGTGCTGCACGAAGCCGACATGCCAGTACCCTATGCCTTGCGCGACCGCGACGGCAACGCCCTGCGCGAGTTGGCCGGCAAGCCGGCGTTGCTGCAGCCACGCCTGTCGGGCAAGCACATCAAGGTGCCGAACAACCAGCACTGCGCCCAGGTCGGCGAACTGCTCGCCCATATCCACCTCGCCACCCGCGCGCGCATCATCCAGCGCAAGACCGACCGCGGCCTGGACTGGATGCTGGCCACCGGCGCCGAACTGATGCCGCGCCTGACGCCAGGGCAGGGCAGTCTGCTGCAGGGCAGCCTGGACGAAATCGCCGCGCGCAAGGCGCAGATCCTCGCCTTGCCCAAGGCCAACCTGCACGCCGACCTGTTCCGCGACAACGTGATGTTCGAAGGCACCCACCTGACCGGGGTGATCGACTTCTACAACGCCTGCTCCGGGCCGATGCTCTATGACCTGGCCATTACCCTGAATGACTGGTGCTGCGATGAGCAGGGCGCGATCGACGTGCCGCATGCCCAGGCCCTGCTGGGCGCCTATGCGGCGCTGCGCCCCTTCACCGCGGCCGAGGCCGAACTGTGGCCGGTGATGTTGCGGGTTGCCTGCGTGCGCTTCTGGCTGTCGCGGTTGATCGCGGCCGAGTCCTTCGCCGGCATGGACGTGATGATCCACGACCCCGCCGAGTTCGAAGTGCGCCTGGCGGCGCGCCAGCAGGTCAAGCTGGCCTTGCCGTTCGCCCTGTAGCCGAGCAGCGGCGGTTCGACGCCCCGCCGTGCCCGTGAAGCAGGCACCGCGGGGTGTGGCACCGGCTTGGCCGGTGTTCGCGGGCAAGCCCGCTCCTCATAGAACAAACGCTAACTCATTGATTTAGCTGAATATTGTAGGAGCGGCCTGGTGCCGCGATCGACCGCGCAGCGGTCGCAACCCCTGTAACCGCGCTGCACCAGACAGATCGAGATGGCTGGCTTTACGGCCGCTTCGCAGCCGATCGCAGGACAAGCCAGCTCCTACAGGGTG
>Ga0160433_100200_pt1 | contig 48402 bp, 39 predicted proteins | sample HID1972K_E0MG_FD_108235 | JGI IMG/M metagenome (GOLD analysis project Ga0160433, IMG submission 108235) | Enriched pill bug-associated microbial communities from UW Madison campus, WI, USA - HID1972K_E0 MG | ecosystem: Host-associated > Arthropoda: Insects > Digestive system > Unclassified ...
CAGATCGAGATGGCTGGCTTTACGGCCGCTTCGCAGCCGATCGCAGGACAAGCCAGCTCCTACAGGGTGGTGAGCCGCGCTTGCAGGCTTTGTTCTCTGCGCGACAGCGCAGCCCAACGGGCTGGGCGGGCTCCTACACGGAATTGGGACCGCTGCGAAATCGGTGTCGTCAGGTCTTCGGCGGCAACCGGCTCAGGTGCAAGGCCACCAGCAACGCCACCGTCAGCAGGCTGGCGATGAACAGCCCGATGCCGTTCCAGCCACCGTGGTGCCAGAACACCCCACCCGCGGTACCGGCGACACTTGATCCGGCGTAATAGCAGAACAGGTACAGCGACGACGCCTGCCCCTTGGCCGTCAGCGCGCGGCGGCCGATCCAGCTGCTGGCCACCGAGTGTGCGCCGAAGAAGCCGAAAGTGAATACCAGCATGCCGGGAATCACCAGCGCCAATGGCGTGGCGAGGGTCATCAGCAGGCCGCCGGCCATGACCAGGATGCTCGCCCAGAACACCTTGCGCCGGCCTAGCTTGTCGGCCAGGGCGCCGACCTGGGCGGAGCTGTAGATGCCCGCCAGGTAGACCACCGACAGCAGCCCCACCAGGGCCTGGTTCATGTGATAGGGCTCGGCCAGCAGGCGATAGCCGATATAGTTGAACAGGGTGACGAAGGCACCCATCAGCAGGAAGGCTTCGAGGAACAGCCACGGCAGGCCGGCATCGCGAAAATGCTGGGTGAAGCCGTCGAGCAGGCTGCGTGGGTTCAGCGGTTGTGGACGGAAGTTGCGCGATTCGGGCAGTACCTTCCAGAACACCAGCGCCGCGACCAGGGCAAGGCCACCGATCACCAGCATCGCCGTGTGCCAGCTGACGAAATCGATCAGTACCCCGGTGATCAGGCGCCCGCTCATGCCGCCAATGGCATTGCCGCCAATGTACAGGCCCATGGCCAGGCCGATGTGCTGGGGATGGATCTCTTCGCTCAGGTAGGTCATGGCTACCGCTGCCAGACCGCTGAGTGACAAGCCGACCAGCGCGCGGGTCGCCAGCACCAGTTCCCAGGTCGGCATCACTGCGCTGGCCAGCGTGCTCAGCGCCGCGCAGACCAAGGCGAAGACCATCACCGGCTTGCGCCCGATGCGGTCGGAAATCGGCCCGGTGATCAACAGGCCGAAGGCCAGCAGGCCGGTGGATACCGACAGTACCAGGCTGCTCTGCGTGGCATTGATGCCGAACTCCCGCGACAGCAGCGGCATCATCGGCTGGACGCAGTAGAGCAGGGCAAAGGTGGCGAAGCCGCCGCTGAACAGGGCCAGTACGGTCTTCATGAAGGCGGGGGTGCCTTTTTCGATCCAGGTATCGTTCGGGACAGCGCTCATGGCAGGCTCAGATTCTGCGCAGAGCGGGGCTACAGCAGTTTTCACAGGGGGTACCTTGGCTCGGCGGCCGGTCATGCAATGGAAAAAGCATATAGCTGGCTAATGATAAGTTCCAATATATTGTTCGACCTGTTTGATAGCCTTAGCGACCTAATTGGAGTCAGCCGTGGAATTGCGCCACTTGCGTTACTTCATCGCCGTAGCCGAGGAACTGCACTTTGGCCGTGCTGCGCAGCAACTGGGCATTTCCCAGCCGCCCCTCAGCCAGCAGATCCAAGCCCTGGAACAGGAACTGGGCGCGCGGCTGTTCGACCGAACCAATCGTCGGGTCGAGCTCAGCGAGGCCGGGCGTCTGTTTCTGGAAGAAGCGCGTCAGGTGCTGGCCCAGGTCGAGAAGGCGGCGGACGTGGCTCGCCGCGCACAGTTGGGCGAACTGGGCGAGATGAAGATCGGCTTCACCTCCTCGGCACCCTTCAATTCCAGTATTCCCAAGGCGATCCACGCCTTTCGCCAGCGCTTCCCAGCCGTGCACTTGAACCTCAAGGAGATGAGCAGCCGCGACGTGGCCGAGTCCGTCTATGACGAGACCATCGAAGTGGGTTTGATGCGCCCCATGCCGCTGCCGGAGGGGCTGGTAGCCACCGAGCTGTTCCGCGAGCCGCTGGTGGCCGTGATCAATGCCTCGCACCCGCTGGCCGAGGGCAGCGAGCAAGGTCTGCACCTGGCGTCCCTGGCCCATGAGCCCTTCGTGTTCTTTGCCCGCAACTATGGCAGCGGGCTGCACGCCCAACTGCTGAGCCTGGCGCGTCAGGCGGGCTTCAACCCGCATTTCGCCCAGGAGGCAGGGGAGGCCATGACCATCATCGGCCTGGTGTCGGCAGGGTTGGGCGTCTCGGTGCTGCCGGCCTCGTTCCAGCGCATGCGCATCGATGGCGTGGTGTACCGAACGCTGCTGGATGAAGGGGCCATGACGGCTGTCTGGCTGGTGCGGCGTCAGGTAAGAAGTTCGGCGATGGCCGAGGCTTTCGCGCAACTGCTGACGCGCCGGGCCCCGGCCACCCGGTGAAGGTTCAGTCGATCCGCGCCAGGTCACCCTTGAGGGCGACACCGGCGACCACCGCGCCGGCATGGCATTCGTAGGTGGTAGCGTCCTTGCGCTCATTCTTCTTGTAGTAGCTGACGAGGTTGGTCACCGCGTTGGCATTGGCCTTGCGGGCCGCATCCTGCAGGGTCAGCAGGGCCGATTGCAGGGCCCATTCGCAGGCGGCCTCGTCGCTCTTGTTGAAGGCGTTGGTCTTCTTGTTGGTGACGGCGTTAGGGCTGAGCACCTTGACCTTGCCTCTTGGCGGCACGCCGGCCAGGTAGAACTTTACCGAGCCGTCGAGTTTTTTCTCGGCGAGCATCTGCTGCACGACCTTGTCGAATGGCAGGTAGTGGGCGGTATCGCGGGCCTGGCTCAAGCCCGGCAGGGCGCAGAGCAAGAGGGCGGTGGTGGCGGTCCAGGTCTTCAGGCGCATGGGTCGTTCCTTGATCGTTTGAGGGGGCTGTTGAGGGTAGTGGTAGCTGGCCATCCGTTGTTTCTGTGGGGTCATCGCAGATTTCGAGGCGCGACCGGCCAAGCCAGCCAGGCGGATCAACGAAACCATTCTATTTCTCCAGGCTGCTGGGGCGTGAGCTCCAGCGTCGGAAGATCAACGAAGTGTTGACGCCACCGAATGCAAAGTTGTTGTTCATCACATGGGCGTTGTGCATGTTGCGGAACTCGCCGCGCAGGTAATCCAGTTCGCCGCACCGCGGGTCGATGTGATCGAGGTTCAGGGTGTGCACGTAGCGATCCTGATTCATCATCTCGATGCTGAACCAGGACTCCAGAGCACCGCAGGCACCGAGGGTATGGCCGAGGAAGCTTTTTTGCGAGCTGATCGGCATGCCTGGGCCAAACAGGCTGCTGGTGGCCAGGGTCTCGGCGATGTCGCCCTGCTCGGTGGCGGTGCCGTGCCCATTGACGTAGCCGATGGCGTCCGGCGCAAGGCCGGCATCTTCCAGTGCCAGCTCCATGGCCCGGCGCATGGTCGTCTGTTCCGGCCGCGTGGTGTGCTGGCCGTCGGCATTGCTGCCGAAGCCGACGATCTCGGCATGGATCTTCGCGCCGCGCGCCACGGCATGGTCGAGTGATTCCAGCACCAGCATGCCAGCCCCTTCACCGATCACCAGGCCATCGCGGCCCGTGTCATAGGGGCGTGGGCTCAGGTGCGGGGTCGCGTTCTTCAGGCTGGTGGCGTAGAGGGCATCGAACACCATCGCTTCGGTCGGGCACAGTTCCTCGGCGCCACCGGCGAGCATCATCGGCAGGCGCCCGTACTTGATCGCTTCATAGGCGTAGCCGATGCCCTGGCTGCCGCTGGTGCACGCGCTGGAGGTAGGGATCAGGCGCCCGGTGAGGCCGAAGAAGATGCTGATGTTGGCGGCAGTGGTATGCGGCATCATGCGCACATAGGAGTTGGCATTGAGTCCATCGGCCACCGAATTGAGCAGCATGTTGCCAAACGCCTTGATCTCTTCGGTGCTGCCGGTCGACGAGCCGCAGGCCACGCCCATGCGGCCATCGCGAATGCAGGGATCGTTCAGCAGCCCGGCATCTTCCAGCGCCCGCTCGGCGGCCGCCACGGCCAGCCGCGAGACACGGCCCATGCTGCGCAATTGCTTGCGGGTCCAGTGGCCAGGCACCTGGAAATCGTCGATTGGCCCAGCCAGGCGGGTGTTGAGCTCCTCGAAACGGTCCCATTCGTCCATGCGCCGGATACCGCTGCGGTTACCGGCGAAATGCCCGGCGATGGTGGCCCAGTCGCTGCCCAGCGACGTGATGCCGGCCATGCCGGTGACGACGACGCGTCTCATCAGCACAGCCCTCCATTGACCGCCAGGACCTGGCGCGTGATGTAGGCCGCCTCCGGCGACATCAGAAAGTTCACGGCACCGGCGACTTCTTCCGGGGTGCCCATGCGCTGAGCGGGAATCATCTTCAGCAACTCCTCGACCGGGACATGTTCGTCCAGCATGGCCGTATCGATCAGCCCCGGTGCCACGCAGTTGACCGTGATGCGCCGCTTGGCCAGCTCGATGGCCAGGGCCTTGGCGGCGCCGATCAGGCCTGCCTTGGAGGCGCTGTAATTGACCTGTCCGCGGTTGCCGATCATCCCCGAGACGGAGGTGATGCAGACGATCCGGCCCGGCGCGCGGCGGCGGATCATCGGCATCACCAGCGGGTGCAGGACGTTGTAGAAACCGTCGAGGTTGGTGCGCATGACCTGGTCCCAGTCGTCCTCGGAAAGCGCCGGGAAGGCGCCGTCACGGGTCAAGCCGGCGTTGCAGACCACGCCGTAATAGACGCCATGGGCCTGCACGTCCTCGACGAGGCTGGCCGCACAGGCGCCGCGCTCGGCGACGTCGAACTGCAGCACCCGAGCCTGCCGGCCGAGCGCCCTGACCTCCTCGGCGACGCCCTCGGCCTCGCTGCGGCCGCTGCGACAGTGCAACACCAGATCGAAGCCGGATCGGGCAAGACGCAGGGCAATGGCCCGGCCGATGCCACGGCTGGAACCGGTGACCAGGATGGTCTCAGTCATGGGGGGAATCCTCTGGGCCCGCTTCGGCCAGGTAGTTGGCCGCCTGTGGCGGGCGGTAGACGTTGAGGCGCGCGCTGGCACGGATGCCGGGCCCGCTCAGGTGACATTCGAACACACCCATGCCGTTCTCGTCCTCCAGTGAACGCAGGGCATGGATCTGCAGTTGGGCGCCGGCCGGGAAATGCTCGACGTTGCACTCGAACTTGCGCGTGCCGAGCAAAAAGCCCAGGGCCACGGGCTGGCCGTCACGGCGCGCGCGACAGCCGGCATAGGCGGCCACGCTCTGCGCCATCAGCTCGACGCCGAGCCAGGCCGGCAGGCTGCCGTCGGCGCGGTTGAACAGGCCGTCGGGGCGGACGGTCAGGCGCGTGTGGATCTGTTCGTCGTCGCAGCTGTCGACCTGATCGATGAGGATCATGTCACCGGCATGCGGCAGCAGTTCGGCCAGGGGCCAGGTGATCATGGGGTGTCTCCGAGAATCAGGCTGACATTGTTACCACCGAAGGCGAACGAGTTGCTCATCAACCGTCGTGGGCCTTCGGTCGGCAGGCGTTGCCGGCCATCGACCAGGTTCAGCGGCGGCAATTGCGGGTCGGCCTGGCCATCCCAGACGTGCGCCGGCAGCAAGCCCCGCGGGTTGCGCGGGCCGAGGCTCAGCCAGCAGAAGGCAGCCTCCAGCGCGCCAGCCGCGCCCAGGGTGTGACCGGTCATGGGCTTGCTCGAGGAGCAGGGCAGGGTGGTGCCGAACAACGCGCTCACCGCCAGGCTCTCCATCGCATCGTTATGCCGGGTCGCCGTGCCATGCAGGTTCAGGTAGTCGATCTGCGCCGAGGTCAGACGGGCATTTTCCAGGGCTTTGGCCATCGCCTGCAAGGCGCCCTTGCCGCTCGGCTCGGGGGCCGAGATATGGTGGGCGTCGGAGCTGGCGCCGGCGCCGAGCAAGGCAATCGAGCGGCCCGTCGGGTTTGGCTCGCGGGTCATCAGGAAAACGGCGGCGCCTTCACCGATGTTGATCCCGTTGCGGTTCACCGAGAACGGGTTGCAGCGCTCGGCGCTGACCGCCTCGAGCGCCGAGAAGCCGTTCAAGGTCAGGCTGCACAGGCTGTCCACGCCTGCGCACAGCACGGCGTCGCACAGGCCGAGGTCGAGCAGGCGGCGGGCGCTGATCAACGCCCGGGCGCTCGACGTGCAGGCGGTGGAGATGACGTGGGCGGGGCCGCCGAGCCGCAGCCAGTCGGCAAGAAAATTGGCGGGTGCGCTCAGCTCTTGCTGGTCGTAGCGGTAGTCCGCAGGAAACGCCCCCGCCTGAAGAGCGTGAGCGATCCCCGCGCTGGCTTCGGCGATGCCCGAGGTGCTGGTGCCCAGGACCACGCCGACCCGTTGCGGCCCGAAGCGGTCGATGGCCTGGCGCACTTCTGCCTCGATCTGCAGCGCGGCACCGTAGAGCAGCTGGTTGTTGCGGCTCTGCCGGTCGGGCAAGGGCAGGGCAGGCAGCGGGCCGGCCACGGCACCGACCAACAGGCGCCGCTCGGGCACCCAGCCGTCCTGCGCCTGCATACCCCCGCAGTCGCCGGCGAACAGGTGGCGCGCCACCTCGGCCTGGTCGCGGCCCAGGGCGCAGACCAGGCCCAGGGCGTTGAGATAGGTCGTCATGGTGTGTTCTCGCTGGGCAGTGGGCTGACTAGATAACGCAGCCCTTGCTCAAGGTTCAAGCTGAAATCGTCGGCTTGCCGATAGCTGACCTGCCAGCGCGTGCCGAGCCAGCGTTGGCTGTCCTGCTGGCGGGCCTGTGGATACAGCTGCCGCAGCTGTGCCTCGGGCGTCAGGGCGAACAGCACGGCGGCAAACAGTTCACGGGCCGCGGGATTGGGCGGCAACAGGCCATCGGCCTGCCATTGATGCTGGCCGAGCAGTTGCCGGGCCTGGGGAATGCCCAGCAGGTCGAGCAGCGACCAGCGCAGGCGACTGTCCTCGCGCTGGATCACCAGCAGCCAGTCCTGGCGCTGGCCGGCCTGCTCGCGTTGCACATGCAGCTGCTGGGGCAAGGACAGCTGTGGCAGCTGCGCGGGCAGCGGGGGGCGTGCGGCGCAGGCGCTCAGAAGCAGTGCCGTCAGCAGCACCAGCAGGTTCTTCATGATTGCTCCGTTCGTGTCGCCAAAGGCTTGCGCGCGACCACGTTGACCAGCGTCTCCTCGCGCTGGCCCACCGGTGGCGGTTTGCGCAGGCCAACGCGTTCGAGCAGGCCGAAGTCGCGGGCACGGCTCCACCACAGGTAGGGAAAGGAGACGTTCGCCGGGCCGAATTCGAAGCCCTGGTCACGCAGCATCCGCAGGTACTGCTCAGCGCTCTTTTGCACGTGCATGGGGTGGCGGAACAGCCAGCGGATGACCCAAGTGTCGATGTAGGCCTCGGTGGACTCGGCGAACAGCAGGTAGCCGCCGGGCTTGAGCACCCGGTAGAACTCCGCCAGGGCGCGTTCCTGTTCGACCAGATGGTGGAAGGTCTGGTGGCAGAACAGGATGTCGACGCTGGCATCGGCAAATTGCAGCTCGGCGCAATCGCTGCCGCGCAGCTCCACGTCCAGTCCCTGGCGCCGTGCCTCGGCCGCGCTCAGCGCCAGACTGTGCGGGTCGGCATCGGTGCCGAGCAGCCGCGCGGGCGCGAACACCTGTTGCAGGTACTGGAACGACTTGCCTTGGCCGCAGCCGGCATCGAGCAGTATCGGGGTTGCTGGAGGCTCGCCGTCGAACAGGCTGCGCAGGTCGTCGATCGCCACGCGCAGCACATGATGCTGCCAGGTGTGGCTGCGCAGGAACCAGAACCCGAACCGGGTTTCCTCGACGTAGCTGTCGCTGAGAAAGGGCGCGGTCATGCCGGCGTCCTTGCGCAGATCTGCGCCAACGTGCGCAGGCGGCGCTTGGGCTCGGCGACGAAGGGGTTGCGCAGGTCCCAGGCGTAGCCGGCGAGGATCGAACTGATCATGGCGCGGATTTGCGGCGAGCTGGCCGGGTGGTAGATCACATCCTGAAAGCTGCCGTCGTACCAGCCCTCGACATAGGCGCGGAAGGTATCCACGCCCCGCTTGAGCGGCTCGGCGAATTCGCCCTGCCAGTCCACCGACTCGCCCTGCAATTGGCGGTGCAGCAGGCCGGCGGCCATGCTTGCCGAACGCATGGCGATGGTCACGCCGGAGGAAAACACCGGGTCGAGGAACTCCGCGGCATTGCCCAGCAAGGCAAAGCCCGGCCCGTGCAAGGCCTTGACGTTGGCCGAGTAGCCCCCGATGGTCCGTGCCGGGGTGTCCCATACCGCGTTCGCCAACACCTTCGACAGGCTCGGCGTCTGCTCGACGAACTGCTTGAGGCAGGCGTCGAGGTCTTCTGGCGCACGCTCGAAGTGTTCGGCGGCGGCAACCACGCCCAGGGAGCTGCGACCGTCGCTGAAGGGAATGGTCCAGAACCAGATGTCCCGGTGTTGCGGATGGGTGGTGATGAGGATCTTGTCGCGGTCGAAGGACCGATGGCTGATGCGGTCTTCGATATGGGTGAACACGGCGCGGCGTACCGGGAAGTTCGACGGCGCTTCAAGGTCGAGCAGTCGCGGCAGCACTCGCCCGTAGCCGCTGGCATCGAGCACGAAATCGGCCTGCAGCCGGTATTCGCTGCCGTCCGGACGACGGGCGCGCAGCAGCGGGCGCTTGCCACTCATGTCAGCGCTGACGATCTCGTGCTCGTAGCGTATCTCCACCCCCTGAACCTCGGCCTGGTCGGCCAGCAGCTGGTCGAAGCGGGCGCGTTGCACCTGGAAGGTGCTGGGTTTGCCTTGAGAGAAGGTCTTGCCGAAGTCGAAGTCGCTGTATTCCTCGCCCCAGGCAAAGGCCGCGCCGTTCTTGTACTGGAACCCCGCGGCCTGGAGCGCGTCGAGCATGCCCGCCTCTTCGACGAAGTCAATGCAGTGCGCCAGCAGGCTCTCGCCAATGGAGAAGCGCGGAAAGCGCTGGCGTTCGATGATCAGGACGTCGTGGCCCTGGCGCTTGAGCAGGGCTGCGGCAATGGCGCCGGAAGGCCCAGCGCCGATGACCAGCACCTGGCGTTGTTGCAGTTCAGTGTTCGGCATGAGGCCTCCTTGCCGGTTGGACAGTCGTCAGGGGAATCCGGTGCAGGCCGGCCACCGCGGGCATCAGCGTGGCGACCAGGCTCATCAGCATCAGCGCGAAGTACAGCGCCGGACTGATCAGCTGTTGTTGCAGCAGCAGGTTGAGGAAGACGATTTCGCTCAGGCCGCGGATGTTCAGGAGCAGGCTCTCGCGCCACTTGCTTGCGCCGGGGAACGACGGCGTGGCCCAGCTCAGGCCTAGCCAGTTGCCGAGCAGCTTGCTGACGATCGGCAAGAGCAGCAAGGCACCCAGCTGCAGGGCGTCGAAACCTTGCAGGGCATGGTGGATGTCGATCTGCACGATGCCGAAGGTGAGGATCAGCGGGATGGCCAGTGCGTGCTGCAGGCGTCTGTTCCAGGCCGCCGGCAAGGGCAGGCGCAGCGGCACCTTGTGCCAGGCCAGGCAGCAGAGGTAGCCGATGCCGAAGATCAACGCATTGAGGCGGTAGTGCTCGGCGGCGAACAGCAGGGCGAAGAACAGCAGGCCGTAGGCCCGCGGGGCACGCAGGCCGAGCGCATGCAATGGCAGTGGCAGGGCCGCGCCGAGTAGCGGCAGGAGCAGGCTGCTCGGCTGCAGGCTGCCCTGGCCCAGGCCCAGCAGCAGCCAGCAGGCCAGGTCGATGAGGATCGCTGATTGCATCAGTCGGCGGCTGGCCGCGGGGGGATAGTCGATGGCCTGCAGGTACAGGTAGAGCACGGGGATGGCGGTGATGGAGAACACCAGGCCCAGCGCCAGGGCGCTGATGGCGGTCTGCCCGGGTAGCCACCACAGGGCACAGGCGAGGCCACAGGCGAAGGGCACGAGGAAACTGGGCACGGCGACCTTGAGACTCTGCGGATCGAAACGCAGCTCGACCACGTCGGTAAGGATGTGCCCCAGCAGCAGGGCGAAGCTTGCGCCATACAAGGTCTTCAGCCAGTTCGGTGCGACCAGCTCGGCACCGCTGAGCTGCCAGTGTGGCTCGATCCAGAACAGCATCAGCAGGGGCAGGCCCAGCGTCGCCAGCAGCAACTGGCTGACGATGGGGATCAGGCCCAGGCGCTTGCCGAGTGCGCTGGCGACCAGGAACAGCAGCAAGGCAAGGACCCAGAACAGGACGATCGTCATGATGCGTGATGCGCTCCATCGCGGCGTGCGGCCCAGGGGGCCAGGAGGAAACTGAAGACCAGCCCCAGGCTCACCGCCAGGCCGAAATTGCTCACCGCCGGTGTGCTCGACAGGCCCAGCAGGCCGAAGGAAAGCCAGGTGGTGAGCGCGGCCAGCAGCGTGCCGAGCAGGCTGACCGCGGCGCCGCCAATCTGCTCATGCATGAGGATGGCGTAGTCGACGCTGATCGCCGTGACCAGCAGCAGGCCGAACAGGCTGAACAGGGTCAGTGGCTGGCCCAGCCAGCCGAGACTGGCAAGGCTGCACAAGGCGGCGAGCAAGGGCAGGGCAACGATACGCAGGGCACTGTTCAAGCCGAATGGCAGGATCATCAGCAGCACGATCAACACGCAGGACAGCAACTTGAGCTCGGCGGCGCTGACCTGGGTGGCGGCGAACAGCTGGTTCAGCTCGCCCAGGCGGTCGATCAGCTGAACGCCCTCCAGGCCCTCGGCCTGCTGGCGCAGCAACGCGGTCGCGCCAAGCCCTTGCAGGCTGACGATGGCGGCCACGCCCTGAGCGTCATTGCCCAGCCACAGTGGCCGCCAGGCTTCGCCCAACGGGCCCGCCAAGACCTGGTCGATAGTCTGCTGCGCCAGGGATTGCAGCCCCTTGAGTTCGGCCTCCAGGGCCTGCTCCGGCACACCCAGTGCCAGCAGTGGCTGCCAGTGGTCACGCAGGCCGCCCACGGCCTCGCGCGCCTGTCGTTGCTGCGCCGGGCTTGCGATCAGTTGGCTGAGCGCCATGTAGCCCTTGAGCTTGCCCTGGGCGACCAACTCATCCAGGTTCACGGCCAGCGCCTGCACGCGTTCGAGCAACTGGCCCTGGTCGGCCGCGCGCACCAGATAGAACTGGCTGGTCGGTTGATAGCCGGTGATGCGCGCTATGGCCTGGGCTTCTTCGAGCAACTGCGGCGGGCTGGAAACCCATTGGCGGATGTCGTTGCGGCTGTCCAGTTGCCACAGACCGGCCGTGCAGAACAACAGCAGCAGGACGAGCAGGCCCGCGCTGGGGACCTTGTCCAGCAGCTGCTGGCGCAGTTCGACCAGGCGTTGGGCGATACGCAATGGCCATGGCGACGGTTGCAGCTCGACGCCCTCGAGCAGGGCCGGTAACAGGCAGACCGCGCACAGGTAGGCGCCCGCCAGGCCCGCGGCAGAGAACGCGGCAATCTGGGCCAGCGCCGGGAACGGCGTGAAGGCCAGGGCCAGGTAGCCGATGCAACTGGTGGCCAGGCTCAGGCTGAGGCCGGGCAGGGTCAGGCGCAGCGTCGGCCAGCTGCGCCAGGGCCGCAGGCTCCAGCTCTTGGACAGATAGTGCAGGGGATAGTCGATGGCCACGCCGATCAGGCTCGAGCCCAGCACCAGGGTCATCACATGCATCTGGCCGAACAGCGCCACGCAGGCCACGCTGCCAAACAACATGCCGACCAGCACCGGCACGAACGCCAGCAGCACGCGCCAGCGGCGAAATGCCAGGAACAGCAGCAGCAGGATGCCCAGGCTGGCCCCGCCCCCGACCCAGGCAATTTCCTGGCTGGCCTGGCGTTGGCCATTGGCCGCGTACAGCAGGCCGCTGGCTGCCAGCAGGCGGGCACCGGACTGCTCGGCTTCAACGCGGCTGCTGGCCAGCAGGTCGGCGACCTGCAACGGCAGCCGCAGGTCGAAGGCATTACCCAGCGTACGCGCACGCAGCAAGACCCAGTGACGGTCATCGGCCTGGGCGACCAGTGCCCCGCTAGCGGTGTCCAGTTGCACATTGGCAGGCCTTGGCTGGCTGTCCTGGATGCGCCCGGCCAGGCCCAGCCAGTCGTCCTGGCTGGCGACCAGGCTGGCACCTGCGAACGGATCGAACAGGCGCTGCACGCGCTGCTCGATGAAGCTGTCGGGCTGTTCCAGCAACAGTGCGCGGTCGCTGGCCGCGAGCATCGCCAAGCGTCCCTGCAGCAGTTGCTCGCGCAGGGGCTGCAGGTCGGTTTGCAGGCTCCATTGCACATTGTCGAACAGGCCACTGGCCTGCCACTGCCCGGCAAGCTGCCGCGCCAGGTCCAGGGCCTGCTGGCGCTCGGCGTGGCCGACCAGGACCAGCATCTCGCGGTTGAGCGGCTCCTGCATGCGCTGCTCGGCGCGTTGCACCAGCGGATCCTGGGTGGCACCGGGGACCAGGGTCATCAGGTCGGCAGAGAGCGGCGCGCCGCGGTGCCACTGCCAGCCGGCGATCATCAGCACCACCAGCACAAGCAGCAGGAACAGGCGCGGCAGCAGGCGTTCACTCGGCAAAATCACGGCGCTCCGCGTCGGTCAGGCTGGCGCTGCGGCTTTCAGGCATGCGCAACAAGGTGCTGTCACCCTGGGTTTCCAGCAGTTCGATGCGTTCGACATAGCGCCCGCCCGCAATGTCGATGCGGTTGAACACCTGCTTGAGCAGCATCGATCGCGGCGTCAGGCGCAGACGCCAGTGTTGCGCATCGCCTTGCAGGCTCAGCTCGAAATCGCGCTGCAGGCCGCTGCTGTCGCCCTGCAGGACCGCGAAGAACAGACGGTTCTGCTCAGCGCCTGCGCTCTTGCCCGGCAACGCCTGCCAGCCACCGGGGTCACGGCGGGCGATGCCTGCGGCGCTGATGCGGTAATCCTGGCGCAGTGGCGTTTGCAGCCGCCAGAGCAGCCCCTGGTCGCGGGCGAGGACAAAGCGCCCTTTGCTCAGGAGCGGTTGCGGCAAGGCTCGCAGGTGTTTTTCCTGGATGAAGGGGCCCTTGATCACGGCCGGTTCGCTCAGTTGCCGCTGCAGGTCGTCCAGTCCGAAGGCCAGGGTCAGCGGGCTGGAGATCAGCAGCGCCAGGCATGACAGGCCACGCAGCAGCCGGCTCATGCCAGCACCTTGCGCACGGCATCGAGCATGGCCTGCGGCGAGGCCAGTTGCATCTCGCCGTCGTCGATGCGCACGGCGACCTGTACCGAGCTCGCACGGGTCATGCGTTCACCGCTGGCCGCGTCACTGATCAGGTAATTGATCTTCAGGCGGTTCTCCCACTCCACCAGGCTAGCCCGGACCCGCAGACGCTGACCGAAGGTGGCGCCACGGATGTAGCGCAGCTGCAGGTCGATCACCGGCCAGGCATAGCCAGAGGCCTGCATTTGCAGGTAATTGTGCTCGAGGCGGTCGAGCAGGGCGCAGCGCGCGACCTCCAGGTACTTGACGTAATGGCCGTGCCAGACGATGTGCATGCTATCGACATCGAAAAACGGCACGTCGATCTCGCTGTCGACATGGAACACCCCAGGGTTACGCATGCAGCCTCCAGTGCCGCGCAGCGATGCGTTCCAGGCACAGGCGCAGGTCGCTTTCCAGGGCGCGGTCTTCGATGACCGGCGCGAAATCTTCGAGCAACTGCTCGTGCATGTACGCCAGGGCGGCCGGCAGCGGTCGCGCCTCGGCCTCGCGGCCGCGCAGCCAGACGCCCTGATTGGCGGCCAGCAAGGCCGCGGCGGCGACCTGCTCGGTGAGCTCCAGCACGCGCAGGGCATCGCGCGCGGCGATGGTGCCCATGCTCACCTTGTCCTGGTTGTGGCACTCGGTGGAGCGCGAGAACACGCTGGCCGGCAGGGTGTTCTTCAGGGCTTCGGCGGTCCAGGCGCTGGCGCCGATCTGCACGGCCTTGAAACCATGGTTGAGCATGGCGCGCGCGGCGCTGGCACCGGACAGGTTGCTCGGCAGGCCGTGGTTGTAGCGCACGTCCACCAGCAGGGCGAGTTGCCGGTCGAGCAGGTCGGCGACGTTGGCCACCAGGTTCTTCAGGCTGTCCATGGCGAAGGCGATATGTCCGCCGTAGAAGTGCCCGCCATGCAGCACGCGCTCGGCGTCACCGTCGATGATCGGGTTGTCGTTGGCGCTGTTGAGCTCGGTTTCGATGAAGCCGCGCAGCCAGCCCAGGCTGTCGGCCAACACGCCAAGCACATGGGGCGCGCAGCGCAGCGAGTAGCGGTCTTGCAGGCGGTGCAGCGGTGCCGTCGGGGCGTCGATGGCCAGGTCCTGGCGCAACCAGCTGGCGACCTGCATTTGCCCTGGGTGAGGCTTGGCGGCGAACAGGCGCTCGTCGAAATGTTCCGGATTGCCCTGCAGGGCGATCACGTTCAGCGCCGTGATGCGCGTGGCCAGCTTCAGGAGGTAGTCGGCACGGGCGAAGGCCAGGCAGGCCAGCCCGGTCATCACCGCGGTGCCGTTCATCAGCGCCAGGGCTTCCTTGGGCCGCAGCACCAGGGGCTGCCAGCCCAGCTCGCGGTGCACATCCGCGGATGCCCGTCGCTGTCCCTGGTACAGCACCTCGCGCTCACCGCAGAGGGTGGCGGCGACATAGGACAATGGGGTCAGGTCGCCGCTGGCGCCCACCGACCCCTCCTCCGGAATCAGCGGCAGGACATCGTGGTCGAGGAACGCCTGCAGTCGCTCCAGCAGGTCCAGGCGCACGCCGGATACGCCCTGGCACAGCGACTGCAGGCGCGCCGCCAGCACGGCTCGGGTCGCCGGGGCCTCGAGCAAGCGGCCCAGGCCGCAACCATGGAAGGTGTACAGGTGGCGTGGCAGGGCCTCGACATGCTCCAGCGGCACGGCCACCACGCACGAGTCGCCATAGCCGGTGGTCACCCCGTAGATCACCCCCTCCTTGTCCAGCAGCGAATCAAGGAACTGCGCGCCACGAGCGATACGCTGACGATAGCGGCTGTCGTCCTGCAGCCGCGCACGGGCCTGGCGCTGGGCCAGGGCCACGACATCCTCGATAGAAAGCGGCGACTCGCCGAACGTTACGGGTTCATGCGGATGCATCGTCATCGGTCTTCCAGAAGGGGTAGAAATTGAACCACTGCCGGGGCGCTTGCAGGCAGTAGTGGCCCAAGCGTTGGGCGTAGCGTGAGGTGCATGCGGCGATCACCTGCTCGCGCTCGCCCCGGCGCCACTGCAGGCGCTCGAGGAAGGGTTCGAGGATGACCTGGTAGCGGCCTTCATGCTTGAGGCAGAACAACAAGTTGAGCGGGCAGCCGAGCAGGCCGGCGAGCAGCCATGGACCTTGGGGAAAGGCCGCCGGGTGGCCGAGGAAATCCACTTCCACCGTGCGCGTACCATGCAGTGGCACGCGATCACCGGCGATGGCCAGCCATTCACCGCGCTCCAGGCGCTGGCTCAGTTGCAGCATGATCGCCGGGTCCAGTTCGCTGACCTGGATCAGCCGCAGGTTGCTGGCGCCGGCTTCTCCCAGCAGGCGATTGAAGCGTTCGGCATGGCGGGTGTGGACCAGCACGTTCATGGTCACCTGTTCGCCGAGTTCGGCCAGGGCCCGGCACACTTCGAGGTTGCCCAGGTGCGCGCCGACCAGCATTTGCCCGCGTGCGCCGCGCAGCTGCGGGCGCAGCCGTCCGGGGTCGACGATCTCGATATGCTCCAGGCGCAGCTTGCCGTTCCACACGTCGAGCTTGTCCAGCAAGGCCTCGGCGAACGCCATGAACTGGCCGAACACCCGCCACTGGCTGGGCGCCGGCGTGCGACCGTCGCTCCAGTGCGACAAGCGCTGCTGGTATTCCCAGGCACTGCGCCGGGCACGCCGGCCAAACAGGAAGAAGTACAGCACGATGGCGCGGATCAGCGGGCTGAGCAGGCGCCGGCCCAACAAGCGCACCAGCACGGCAGTAAGCTTCATCAGCCAGAAGCTGCCGCGCTCCTGATGGTTGGCCCAGTGGGGGCGCTGGTTACTCACGCTCGCCACCGCCGCCAGAGGATCAAGGGGGCGCGCAGCAACATGCCGAAGAACAGCTTGGCATGCATCTTTGAGATCAGCGCGTTGTCGTGCACCAGGCGAAAGTGCGAGCGGCCGTCCTGTGGATAATGCACGCGGGTCGGCAGCCAGTACATCGGCTGATTGCGCCAGGACAGGCGCACGAGGATCTCGGGATCGAAGTCCATGCGTCGACCGAGAACGACCGAATCGATCAGCGCCAATGTCGGCGACAGCGGATAGATGCGAAAGCCGCACATCGAATCGGGAATGGCCAGCGACAAGCTGTTGATCCAGACCCACACGTGAGTAAGGTAGCGGGCGTACAGGCGACCCTTGGGGACGCTGGAATCGTATTGCGGATACCCGCAGACCAGCGCTTGCGGGTCGGCCTGTGATTGCTCCAGGAACCGTGCGATGTCACTCAGGTCATGCTGGCCATCGGCGTCTACCTGCAGGGCATGGCTGAAACCCAGACGACTGGCCTCGCGCAAGCCGGCCATCACGGCCCCACCCTTGCCCTGGTTGATGCTCAGCCGCAGCACGAATACCTGCTCCTGCCCGGCCAGTTGCCGTAGCACGCCAGCGCAGGCCGGGTCACTGGCATCGTCCACCAGCACGCAGGGCAGGTTGGCGCGCAGCAGGTCGGCGACCACCGCCGGTACCGCCTGCTCGTGGTTGTAGACCGGGATCACCGCGCAGGGCTTATACATCGGCGGCCTCCAGCAGGATACGGCCGCTGGAGCAGGCCTGTCCGGCGCTGCTGTAGCTGAAGTAGAGCTTGCCGCGCTCGCGGTCCAGGCGCAGCGACAGGTCCAGGGTGTCGCCCGGCCGCACCAGTTGCTGGAACTTGAGCACTTCCATGCCGGCGAATCGTCGTCCGCTGTCGAGCAAGGGGGCAGCCAGGACGATGGCCCAATCGATCTGCACCACGCCGGGCAGTACCGGGGTCTTGGGGAAGTGGCCGGTGAAGCAGGCCAAGTCTGCCGATACGGCCAGTCGCAGGTGCAACTGGTCTGCTTCCTGCCGCTGTTCGAGCACCTCCGGCGCCATGCTGCGCGGTGCCTGCAGCAAGGCTTGCAGAGTGGCCTGGGTCAGCTTGCCCTGACTGTTGAGCGGCAACTGGCGCAGCAAGCGCCAGCGACGCGGCAGGGCTATTGCTTCGCAGTGCTGGGCCAAGTGCCCGCGCAGTGTCTCGAGCAGGGCACGACGGCCCTGGTTGCGCAGGGCATGCAGGCCATTGGCGCTCAACACCAGCAGGGCACCAAGGGAGGCGCGGCGCTGCGTGACCACGCCCAGGCGGGCCTCGGCGACCCAGGGGTGGGCGCACAGGGCCTCTTCCAGCATGGGCAGGGAAATGCGCTTCTCTTCGAGCTTGACGGTGCGATCGAGGCGTCCGAGCAGACGGAAGCGGCCGTCGGGCTCGATCCGCGCGGCATCGGCGCTCTGTTCCACGTGCCCGGCGGGCAGGTAAGGCGAGGCGATGCGCAGGGCGCCCTGGCCGTCCAGGCTCAGGTCGACCCCGGCGAAGGGTTGCCACAGATCATCGCCCTGGCGCCAGGCGATGCCGCCGGTTTCCGAACTGCCGAGGATTTCCAGTGGCCATTGGCCCAGGCGCTGCTGCAGGCTTTGAGCGGCCGCCAGGGGCAAGGCGCCACCGGAAGAAAACACCCGACGCACCTGGCTCAGCGCCGGCCAGTCGAGGTTGTCGCCCATGCGCTTGAGCAAGGCCGGGCTGGCCACCCAGGCAAAGGTGGCGTGCTGGCGGCTGGCGCGTTGCAGGTCTTCGGGGAACGGCAGCTGGCGGCGGCAGAAACCGCGCCCGGCGCACAGCGGCCAGAGCACGCGGAACAACAGGCCGTAGATGTGCTGGGTGGCGACGCTGCCAATGATCCAGGCATCGTCCAGGGTGGGTCCCCAGAGCTGCTCCAGGGCGCTTGCCTCGTTGGCCAGCTGGCGCAACTGCTTGTCAATTCGCTTGGGCTCGCCGCTGGAACCGGAGGTACACAGGCTGATGCCGCACCGCTCCAGGTCAAGGTCGGCAGCTGCCAGGGGGGCGGCGTAAAGGTCCTGCAAGGTACTGTCGCCGGACTGGTCGCTCAGCCACAGGTCGACCTGCTCGTTCCAGCGCTGGCGCGTCTGCGGTTGCAGGTCGGCCGGGAGCAGCACATGCACGTTGGCCCGCCAGGCGCCGAGCACGGCAATGGCCAGGTGCGCGGCGTCCTCAAGGTGCACGGCCAGGCGCTGCACGCCGCGCTGGCGCAGGCCGCCAGCCAGTTGCAGGGCCTGTTCACAGAGTCCGGCATGGTCCAGCTGCGGCTCGAGGGTCACCGGGCGCGGTGCGTCCTGCGGGCGCAACAGGTGCTCAAGGTGTATCCATTTCATGAGCGTCCTCGCACGCGTTGTCTTGTCAGCCATTCGATGGCGAACAGCAGGCCCATCACGGCGTAGGCGATCAGGCCGTTGTACAGGGTCCACCAGCTCAGCGGCGCCCATAGGGTCAGGCCAGCGGCAATCAGCCCGTTGACCAGGAAGAACAGGCTCCAGACCTGGGTGACCCGGCGGGTGTAGCGGATCGCCACCGGCGGCAGCTGCGGATCGCGCAGACGTGCCAGGCGCTCCGCCACCGGCGGCCCGTATTTAAGGCTGAGGCCGAACAGGCCAAGCATGAAGGCGCTGATCAGTACCGGGTACCAGCGCAACAGCTGCGGGCTGTCGGAGATTGCCAGCAGCGCGCAGAAGCCCAGCGCCACCACGGCCATCCACAGGCTGCCTGGGCGGCGCGGCGCGCTCAATGCCCGGGCCAGCCACAGTGCGCCGAGCAGCAGGGCGAACTGCCAGGGGGCGAAGTGGGCCATGCCGAAATGCACCGCGAAGGGGTACAGCAGACCGGCCAGCAGCAGGCCCAGGCCGATCAGGCGCTTCATGCCGCGGGCGTGACCAGGCGGTAGACGGCTTCGACCACGTCATTGACGGTGCGTACCGACTTGAAGTCCTCGGCGGCGATCTTCTTGCCGGTCTGGCGCTTGATATGGTCGATCAGGTCGACGGCGTCGATGCTGTCGATTTCCAGGTCCTGGTAGAGGTTGGATTCCAGGCTGATGCGGGCAGGGTCCAGTTCGAACAGCTCGGCCAGGGCATCGCGCAGGGTATTGAAGATGTCTTCGCGGGTTTGCATGGTGCGCTCTCAGGCAGTCTGCCGGGCGGTAACGTACGCCGACAGGCTGGCCACGTTGGTGAAATGGTTGCGGGTGTCCTTGGCGTCGGCGTCGATCTTGATGCCATAGCGCTTCTGGATCGCCAGGCCGAGTTCGAGCGCGTCCACCGAATCCAGGCCCAGGCCTTCGCCGAACAGGGTCTGCTGATCATCGATGTCGTGGACGGTGATGTCCTCCAGGCCCAGCGCATCGATGATCAACTGCTTGATGTCGCGGTTAAGGTCTTGCTGTGGATCGCTCATCTTCGGCGAGCTCCTTGATGAAGTACTGATGCAGGAATTCGTTGAGTTTGCGTGACGCCTGAGGCGCCGGACCCAGGCTGGAGAAGTCCAGCGGTTCGATGTCGGCGCCGACGCTGAGGCGAAAGTGCACGCGACGGGCGGGGATGCGGTACCAGGGCTCGTTCTTGGTCAGGGTGGTGGGGCTGACCCGGATGGTCACCGGGGTAATGATCTTCGCACCGCGCAGGGCGATCGCGGCGGCGCCACGATGAAAGGCCGGCAATTGGCCTGGCTGCGTGCGCGTGCCTTCGGGGAAGATGATCAGCGGCTGGCCTTCGTGCAGAGCCGCCACGGCGGCGTCGAACATCGCCATGCTGCCGTCGTTGCCGATGTACTGGGCCTCGCTGACCGGGGCGCGGGTAAAGGGGTTGTCGAACAGGCTGTGCTTGATCACGCAGTTGGCCTGACGCACCAAGCCAATCAGAAAAACTACGTCGATCAGCGACGGGTGATTGGCGATGATCATCTGGCCGCGCCGCCCCAGGCGTTCAACGCCGCTGATCTCATAGGTCAGCACCCCGCAGGCGTGCATGAAGCGGATGAACCGCCAGAACAGCCAGCTGATGGTATGGCGGGCACGCTGGCGGTGCCGCACAGCGTCACCGGGGAGCCAGGCCAGCAAGGGGAACACCAGCAAGCGCAGGCACAGGCCACCCAAGCCAAAGAGGAAAAAGCTGAGGGCGGTCGCCAGCAGGCGCCAGAGATATGCGTCGCGAGGCCTGCTCACGGCTGGTGTTGCCAGTTCCATGTCCGACGCTTCCCTGGGTGAGTGAAAACCGCCTGGCCGTTGAGGCTGGCGCGCAGCCAGTTCAAGGCGTGGGGCAAGTCGGCGGGCTGGCCTCCCGTGGCAGCTGGACTCAGCTGCCATTGCTCGCCGGGGGTCAGCAACACGGCGACCGCGTAGGCAAATGGCACATCATCGATCCATGGGGTGTAAGTCGCCGGCGGCTGATCCTCGGCGATGATCAGCAAGACCGCCGCTGCGCCGTCATGGAGCAGGCCCGCGGCCTCCAGCATGCCGTGCTCGAAACCGTCATCGGCCGCGGCGATCGCAGTCATTTCGCTGGTTTCACCGCGCATGATCGACCACAGGCCGATCACAGCGTTGTGTACCGACAGGCTGAACTGGGTAGGCGAGAGCGGCTGCTGCCGGGCCAGTTCGCTGAGGATCTCGACGGTGCGCGGGGTCTCGCCATGGCGTGAAACGAACACCAGGGGCACGTCCTGCAACCCATCGACCAATGGCCAGGCGACGGCAAACGCCATGCGCGCCAGATGACTGAGGCGGCGGCGCTGCATGGCCGGCAGAAAGGACACATCCGGCACTTGTCCGGTCGCCGGCGCGGGGGTGTCGCCCGCGGCCCAGGCGTGCCATTGGGCAGGCGTCTGCAAGCCGGGAGCCCAGGCGCGCCATTGGCTGATATTGAATGTGATCACAATCTTCTACTTCCCGCCCTGAGGGACTTCCTTGCCGTGGGAGTGACTCGGAACAACGACCTGGCGGGGTGTGGTGTATTCGTCGAGTGGCGCGCATTATCCCGGTGCTTTGAGTGTGTAGCAAATACTGGTTACATACTGGCGAGCGAATAGCAGCCTTTTCCGGCGTGTGCCAGAGCGCTTCGCGGCGTATGGGTTTCCGATAAGTGGTTGCCTGGCGTGGCTGTAACACCTCCTGCCTGTCATCAGCGGGACTGGTCAAGGCCGTCGCCTCACCCCCATACTCGCCCTTCCTGATCACGGAGGTATTCCATGCGGCGCGTGGTGTTCAACCAGAAAGGCGGGGTGGGCAAGTCGAGCATTGCCTGTAACCTGGCGGCGGTCAGTGCCAGTGAGGGTTACCGGACCCTGCTGATCGACCTGGATGCACAGGCCAATTCGACCCAGTACCTGACGGGCCTCGCGGGAGACGACATTCCCATGGGCATCGCCGACTTCTTCAAGCAGTCGCTGTCCAGCGGGCCGTTCTCGAAGAAGCGCAAGGTCGATATCTACGAAACCCCGTTCGACAACCTCCATGTGGTCACGGCGACCGCCGAACTTGCCGACCTGCAGCCCAAGCTCGAGGCCAAGCACAAGATCAACAAGCTGCGCAAACTGCTCGATGCACTGGACGACGACTACGACCGGATCTACATCGACACGCCTCCTGCGCTTAATTTCTATGCGGTGTCGGCACTGATTGCCGCTGACCGTGTATTGATCCCCTTCGACTGCGACAGCTTCTCGCGCCAGGCGTTGTATGGCCTGCTGGCCGAGATCGAAGAGCTCAAGGACGACCACAACGAAGGCCTGCAGGTCGAAGGCATCGTGGTCAACCAGTTCCAGTCACGCGCCAGCCTGCCCCAGCAGATGCTCGACGAACTAGTGGCCGAAGGCTTGCCGGTGTTGCCGGTCTACCTGGGCGCCTCGGTGAAGATGCGCGAATCGCACCATGCCAGCCTGCCGCTGATCCACCTGGAGCCGCGGCACAAGCTGACGTTGCAGTTCGTGGAGTTGCACAAGCTGCTGGAGCGCAGCGCGTGATCCCCACGACGGTTTGCGCAATCCTTACGGATCTCTTCTGGCCAGCGCCTGATCAGAAAATTGGCGGCCCGGCACACGCGCCCGATGCTCACGACGAGCAACTGATCTCCAAATGCTTGCCCCAGTCCGGCGGTCGCTGGGCATAGGCCTGCATCCCAGGTTGCTCCTCGAAGGGCTTGCTCAGTACCTCGTGCAGCCGCTGCACTTCGCTGTAGTCGCCTTGCTCGGCAGCCTGGATGGCGTTCTGGGCCAGGTAGTTGCGCAGGATATACAGCGGGTTGACCGCATGCATGCGCTCGCGGCGGCCTTCGGCGTTGCTGGGCTCGCGGGCGCAGCGGGCCAGGTAGTCCTCGCCCCAGCGGTCGAAGCCGGGGAGGTCGATGAAGTCGTCACGCACCACGTTCAGTGCCTCGGTCGCTGGCTGCCCGCCCAGTTTGCGGAAGAACAGGTTGTAGTCCACCGCGCCCGGCTGCATCCGTTGCAGCAAGCGTTCGATCAGCGCTTTGTCTTCCTCTTCGGCGGTGGTCAAGCCCAGTCGACGGCGCATCAGGTCCAGGTAATGCGCTTCATACAACGGCAGGAACAGCTCCAGCGCTTCCTTCAGCGCCTCGACGCTGATGAAGGGCGTCAATGCCTGGGCCAGGGCGCTAAGGTTCCAGTGGGCGATGGGCACCTGGTTGCTGTAGCTGTAGCGGCCACTGTCATCGGAGTGGTTGCAGATGAAGTGGGCGTCGAAGTCGTCGAGGAAGGCGAAGGGGCCGAAGTCGAAGGTGATGCCCAGGATCGACATGTTGTCGGTGTTCATCACACCATGGCAGAAGCCATAGGCTTGCCAGCGGGCGATCAGCTCGGCGTTGCGCTCGACGATGCTGCGGAACATCGCCAGGTAGGGCTCCGCGGCGTCGCGGCATTCGGGGTAATGCAGATGGAGCACGTGGTCGATGAGCACCTGTTGCTGCTCGGGCTGACGGGTGTAGTAGAAGTACTCGAAGTGGCCAAAGCGCACATGGCTCTGGGCCAGTCGCACCAGCATGGCCGCGCTTTCGCGGGTCTCGCGCCATACCGGGGTGCTCGAGCCGATCACGCACAGCGCGCGACTGCTGGGGATGCCCAGGGCATGCAAAGCTTCAGAGGCGAGGAATTCGCGGATCGACGAGCGCAGCACGGCGCGGCCGTCGCCCATGCGCGAGTACGGCGTCTGCCCGGCGCCCTTGAGGTGCAGGTCCCAGTGCTCGCCGGCATCGTTGAGTACCTCGCCCAGCAGCAGGCCGCGGCCATCGCCCAGGCGCGGGGTGTAGCCGCCGAACTGGTGGCCGGAATAGACCATCGCCCGCGGGTCGGCCGCATCCCACAGTTTGTGGCCGCCGAACAGTTCGGCGAACACCGGCGAACGCGCCTCGGTGGGCTCGAGGTCGAGCAGCGCCATGGCCGCCTCGCTGGCCACCACCAGGCGCGGCTCGGCGATGGGCTCAGGCAGCACCTGGGTGGAGAACGCATCGCCCAGACGGGCGAAGCGGTTGTCGAAGGTCAGTTCGTCGAGGGCTTTCAAGGGCCATCTCCCGGATGGAGGGTGTTAGGGCCGCTTTGCGGCCCATCAGGCAAGCCAGTGTCTATCGGCTCTGCGCGCTATGTGTAGGTGCGGGATTGCCCCGCGATAAAGCTTGGAGCCTCAACCCGCCGGCCGAGTGCCATCCGATTTCAACGTCGGCGATACCTCGTCGCCCTTCTCCAGCGCGATCAGCTGCTGCTTGTGGCCTTGGGGGTCCATCAGGAACACCTCGACCTGGCGCACGGAAATCTTGATGTTGCGCGCCTTGAACTCCTTGTCGATGTAGCGGTTGATCTCGTCGAGCACCGGGTTGCGGTCGCCCAGGTCGCGCACGTGCATGCGCAGTTCGTGGTCCAGGGAGCTTTCGCCGAAGTTGAGGAAGTAGACGATCGGCTCTGGGTCCTTGAGCACCCGCGGGTTGTCATGGGCGCCCTTGAGCAGCAGTTCACGGACCAGGTCCAGGTCCGAACCATAGTCGATCCCAAGCTTGAGGGTCACGCGGGTCACGGTGTCGGTCAGCGACCAGTTGATCAGCTGGCCGGTGATGAAGGTCTTGTTCGGGACGATGATGTCCTTGCGGTCGAAATCGGTGATGGTCGTGGCGCGGATGCGGATCTTGCTTACCGTGCCCGAGAGGTTGCCGATGGTGATGGTGTCTCCGATGCGCACCGGTCGCTCGAACAGGATCATGATGCCGGAGATGAAGTTGGCGAAGATCTCCTGCATGCCGAAGCCCAGGCCGACCGACAGCGCCGCGACCAGCCATTGCAGCTTGTCCCAGCTCACCCCGAGGGCGGACAGCGTGCTGACGAAGCCGATGCCGGCGATCGCGTACGACAGCAGCGTGGTCGTGGCATAGGCGCTGCCCTGGGCCAGGTTCAGCCGCGACAGCACCAGCACTTCGAGCAGGCCCGGCAAGTTGCCGGCCAGGGCGAAGGTGATGCCGATGATGACCAGTGCGCCAAGGAAATCGCCGAGGCTGATCGGCACCATGCTGGCGGCGGCGCCAGTGCCGCTGGTGTACTCGTAGAGGATGATGTTGTTGAGGTAGGCGAACACGCTGATCAGGTCCGACCAGACCCAGTACAGGCCACCGATGAAGCCACCGAGCAAGGCCAGGCGGATCAGGCGCAGGGACTGCTGGTTGACCTGCTCGATGTCCAGGGTCGGTTCTTCGCTGAGCACCTCGCCGTCCAGGCCTTCCTTGGTCGCCTGGCGTTTGCTCAGTGCACGCTGGTAGGCCAGGCGCCGCGCGGCCACGGCCAGGCCGCGGACGAACGCCGCTTCGATCACCAGCCAGAACAGCAGCAGGTACAGGGTGTAGATCAGCCGGTCGGTAAGCTTGAGCGCGGTGTAGTAATAGCCGAAGCAGACCGCCACGAACAAGGCAATGGGCAGGGCGGTGAAGGCCACCCCGACCGCCCTGCGAAACAGCGAGGTATCCCGGTGCGCGGGGCTGATAAGCAATAGGCGGCTGAGCAGCCAGGCCATCAGGGCATAGCAGGTCAGCACCACGCCGATGCCGAGCACGTCATTGGCCAGAGCAGAAGGTTGATGTTCGGCTACCGCCACCACGCCGACCAGGGCCAGCACCACCGTGCCCAGACGGCGCACCCAGCCGCGCAGGAACTCGACCTGGGGCTTGTGCCAGCGGAAGTGCAACTCGGCCACCCCGCCCGGCGCGAGGATGCGGTAGGCGGTGTAGAACACCAGCCAGGCCTGGGAGATCTGCCAGAGCGCAGCGCTGAGGTTGGCGTTCTGTCCTCGGGTATCGGTCTGCAGAATGTAGCCGCACAAGGCCAGGGCCAGGCTCACCGGCATCGCCAGCAGGATGTTGATCAGGATCGCCTGGGGCGTATGCCACTGGCTGTCACGCTTGAAGTGGCCGATGTCCTGGTGGACCCTGCTCAGGCGTTCGTAGAGGTAGGTGCGGCGCCACAACAGCGCGCCAATCAACAGCAGCAAGGGTACGAACAGCACGGGTCGTTGGCCCAGCCCCTGGGCCAGTTCGCGAATGCCCGAGCCCCAGGGCAGGCTGGCCACCTGCTTGACCAGGCGCTGCGGCACGGTACTCAGCCATTCCCAGTCCAGCGGCTTGTTGCTGGGGATCCAGAACATCTGCTCGTCCAGGGTCGTGCGCAGGCTCTGGGCGGTGCTCAACAACTGTTTCTGGTTCAACTGCAAGGTGATGGATTCGTTGAGCAGGGCACTGAGTTCGCGGTTCAGGCGCTCAAGCAGGTCGCTGCGGGTGATCGCCACCTCCAGCAAGGCCTTGCGCAGCGGCGGGGTGACCTCCTCCTGGGGCTGGCCGGCCAGCAGCTTGTCGACGTAGTTGCTCGGGCTGCTGATCTGCTCGCGCTGCTGGTTGACCTCGAACTGGTACAGGCGAATGTCGGCGATCTGGTCAGCGAGGTCGCGGTCGACCTTCAGGTGCGGCAGCGACTGCTTCTGCTTGTAGAGGATCTTCGACAGCAGCAGGCTGCCCTTGAGCACGTTGATCTGTTCATCCAGCGCATTGTCGGCTTGCGTCAGGCTGTCGAGCTGCTGCTTGGACCGCAGGTTCTGCTGGGTCAACTCGTTGAGTCGATCGGTGCTCTTGAGCAGGTAGTCGGAGAGCTTCAGGTTGGCCGCGCTTTCGTTGGCCAGCAGGGTACTGCCACCGGCCTTCTGCGCTTCGATCGACTGCTCGGTGACCGTCTGCTGGGAGTGGGCCAGGCGCTTGTTGTTGATCAGCGTCTGCAGGTCCTGGATCTCTTGCTCAAGCCGCGTGGCGCGCTCGATCAGCAGGTCATGCTGGGCATTGCCCATGTCCTGCAGCAGGCTGTTGCCGGCCAGTTCCTGACGGCGCAACAGGGTCTGGGCGTTGAGCAACGCCAGTTCGGCATTGAGCTGGTTGCGCAGGTCGGCCGTCAATGCCTTGCCGTTGTCCTTGCCCAGCTTGAGGCTGTTATTGATCTGCTGGGCGCGGGTCTGGTTGTTGCTGATCTCGGCCTGGGCCCGCTCGGGACGGGTCTGCGAGTTGATGATCAGGCTGTTGGCTTCGGACAGGGCCTTCTGCAGCTCGCCCTGCTGGGTGCTGCGCTCGCTCAGTATCTGCTCGAGCTGCGGCACGCTGAGGTTGGCGTAGCGCTGGGCCACGGCGACGTTCTTGCTGTCCTTGAGCTTGGTCAGCTCACGCTGGCCCTCGGTGATCAGGCGTGGGGCGTCGCTAAGCTGCTGCTTGAGCGCGGCGAGCTTGCGCTCGGTCTCGTCCTTGGCCGAGAGCAGGGTCAAGGTCCGCTCGAGCACCTGTTGCAGGGCCTTCTGCTCGGCTTCTGGGAGCTTGCGCTCGGCGATCTGGTCGAGGCTGTTCTGGATGCTGGCGCTGGTGGGGGGCTCGTCCGCCCAGGTGGCGGACGAGATGGACAAGCACAGCCCGAGCAGGGCTGCACAGAGTTTGACGCGCAGGGACATAGGCAGAAAATTCTTGAACGCTGGGGCGAAAATCGGAGTTTAAAGGAACAACCCTGGGCCGGGTCGAGTACCTTCCGGGAATTTGACGCCCACTTTGAGGATCTTGTTCCCCTCCATCATGGCGACAGTCCACAAGGTGTTGTTCCACTCGATCTGGTCGCCGACGATCGGCGCACCGCCGACTTTCTGCTGGATGAAGTTCGCCAGCGGCATTTTTGCGTCCTGGCCGTCGAGCTTCAAACCGTACAACGCCGCTACGGCGCCCAATTCAGCGTCGCCCTCGAGGACGAAGTCACCAAAGAAACGCAGGTCCAGCCCGCGTTGGGGTGGCTGGCTGAACAGCTTTCCAAGGGCTGAAAGGTCGTGTTCGTGGCCGATCACACAGAGCAGGTCGTCGGCCTCGAGCACCGTGCTTCCCGACGGATGGAGCAGTTGCTTGCCGCGAAACAGGGCCGCAATGCGCGTGCCTTCGGGCATTTTAAGCTCGCGCAGGGCGGCGCCGATGCACCACTTTTCCGCACCCAGGCGATAGACGAACAGCTCCCACTCGCTGGTGATGTGCACCTCCAATGCCGAACGGGAGATCGGCGCGGGGTCGGGCGGGACCGTGACCTTCAGCAGCTTGGCCATCCAAGGCAGGCTGGTACCCTGCACCAGCAGCGACACCAGAACGATAAAGAAGGCCAGGTTGAAGAACAGCTGGGCATCGGGCAGGCCCGCCATCAGCGGGAACACCGCGAGGATGATCGGCACCGCGCCCCGCAGGCCGACCCAGGAGATGAAGCCTTTCTCGCGGCCATGGAACGCCTTGAACGGCAGTAGGGCGGCAACCACCGACAGCGGCCGGGCGATCAGGATCATCCACAGTGCCAGGCCCAGCGCTGGCAGGGCGATCGGCAGCAAGTCGTGGGGCGTGACCAGCAGGCCGAGCACCAGGAACATGCCGATCTGCGCCAGCCAGGCCATGCCGTCGAGCATGTGCAGGATGCCGTGGCGGCTGCGGATCGGCCGGTTACCCAGGACCAGGCCGCACAGGTACACGGCCAGGAAGCCGCTGCCGTGCAGGGCGTTGGTCAGGGAGAACACCACCAGACCGCCGGCGACCACGAGGATCGGATAGAGGCCGCTGGCCAGGTTGATGCGGTTGACCAGTTGCAGCAGGACCCAGCCGCCGCCCAGGCCCAGCAGACCGCCGATGCCGAACTCGCGCAGCAGGTGGCCCAGCAGGCTCCAGTGCAGGCCGGTCTGGCCGCTGGCGATCATGTCGATCAGGGTCACGGTGAGGAACACCGCCATCGGGTCGTTGCTGCCCGACTCGATTTCCAGGGTGGCGGTGACCCGTTCGTTCAGGCCCTTGCCGCCCAGCAGCGAGAATACCGCCGCGGCATCGGTCGAGCCGACGATGGCACCGATCAGCAGACCCTGGATCAGGCTCAGGTCGAACAGCCAGGCGGCGACCATGCCGGTCAGCCCGGTGGTGATCAGCACCCCCACCGTGGCCAACGACAGCGCCGGCCATAGCGCCACGCGGAAGCTCGCCACCCGCGTACGCAGGCCACCGTCGAGCAGGATCACGGCCAGGGCCAGGTTGCCCACCAGGTAAGCGGTCGGGTAGTTATTGAAGATGATGCCGCCGCCGTCGACGCCGGCGACCATGCCCACGGCGAGGATGATCACCAGGATCGGGATGCCCAGGCGTGAAGACAAGGAACTGACCAGGATACTTGCACCCACCAGCAATGCGCCGATCAAGAACAGGCTGTTGATGGTGCTTGCATCCAAAGGCAGGTACTCCGGTACATCGCGGGGAGGGGACTTGGTAGTGCGAGCTAGCAGGTCGCGTGCCAACCGATTCTAACCTGATGAAATGGCAAGCTGTAAAGCGTTTCTGTTTGTGAAAGGGCGCGGGTGCATGCCTTGGTCACCAAGGCATGCACCCGCGATGCGCCGCGTGGGCGCCGCTCGATCGCAAGCACCCGCCAGCTATTACCCCTGCGTCACCTCACGCATTGGCTTGCCTTTCACCGGCGCGCCGTTGGCCACATAGTACTTGGCGGTGCTGCGCGGCAATGCCTGACGGCCGCGGATCTTGTCGGCGATCTTCTCGGCGATCATGATCGTGGTGGCATTGAGGTTGCCAGTGATGATGATCGGCATGATCGAGGCATCGACCACGCGCAGGCCCTGCATGCCATGCACGCGGCCTTCGCCGTCGACCACGGCCATCTCGTCGGTGCCCATCTTGCACGAGCAGGACGGGTGGAAGGCAGTCTCGGCGTGCTCGCGGATGAAGGTGTCCAGCGCTTCGTCCGACTGCACGTGCTCGCCCGGGCTGATCTCGCGGCCGCGGTACGGGTCCAGCGCGGGCTGGGCCATGATCTCGCGGGTCAGGCGGATGCCGTCGCGGAATTCCTGCCAGTCCTGCTCGGTGGCCATGTAGTTGAACAGGATGCTCGGGTGCTGGCGCGGATCCTTGGACTTGGCATGGACGCGGCCACGGCTCGGCGAGCGCATGGAGCCCATGTGCGCCTGGAAGCCGTGCTCCTTCACGCCGTTGCTGCCGTTGTAGTTGATGGCCACGGGCAGGAAATGGTACTGGATGTTCGGCCACTCGAACTCTGGACGGGTACGGATGAAACCACCGGCCTCGAACTGGTTGCTGGCGCCGATGCCGGTGCCCTTGAACATCCACTCGGCACCGATGGCCGGCTGGTTCCACCACAACAGCGATGGGTACAGCGACACCGGCTGGGTGCAGGCGTACTGCAAGTACAGCTCCAGGTGGTCCTGGAGGTTCTCGCCCACGCCTGGCAGGTCATGGACCACCGGGATGTCGAGGCTGTCGAGCAACGCGCGCGCGCCGACGCCGGAACGCTGCAGCAGTTGCGGCGAAGCGATGGCGCCGCTGCAGACGATCACTTCCTTGCGGGCGTGGGCTTCGACGCGTTCCTCGCTGTCGCCGACCAGGTAGGTCACGCCCACGGCACGCTTGCCGTCGAACAACACGCGGTCGGTCAGGGCATGGGTGACGATGGTCAGGGTCGAGCGCTTCTTGGCCTGGTCGAGGTAGCCGCGGGCGGTGCTGGCGCGACGGCCCTTGGGCGTCACGGTACGGTCCATCGGGCCGAAACCTTCCTGCTGGTAGCCGTTGAGGTCTTCGGTACGCGGGTAGCCCGCTTGGACACCGGCCTCGACCATGGCGTGGAACAACGGATTGTTGCCGGCCTTGGGCGTGGTCACGCTGACCGGGCCGTCGCCGCCGTGCCAGTCGTTCGGGCCGATGTCGCGGGTCTCGGCCTTGCGGAAGTACGGCAGGCAGTCCAGGTAGGTCCAGTCTTCCAGGCCTGGCAATTTCGCCCAGCCGTCGAAGTCCATGGCATTGCCACGGATGTAGCACATGCCGTTGATCAGCGAGGAGCCGCCCAGGCCCTTGCCGCGGCCGCATTCCATCCGGCGCCCGTCCATGTGCGGCTCGGGATCGGTCTCGTAGGCCCAGTTGTAGCGACGGCCCTGCAGCGGGAAGGCCAGGGCGGCCGGCATCTGGGTACGGAAGTCTGCGCGGTAGTCCGGGCCGCCGGCTTCGAGCAGCAGCACGGTGACGCCGGCGTCTTCGGTCAGGCGGGTGGCCAGGGTGTTACCGGCCGAGCCGGCGCCGACGATGATGTAGTCATATTCCATGGCTTTCTCCTGGAAAGCAGCGGCAAGCTTCAAGCTGACTTGAGGTTCAATAAGCTTCAAGCGGTAAGCTTCAAGCTACAAGAAACGGCAGTGGGCGAAGCTCGCGGGATGGATGGAAGCTGCAAAGGCCGGCGGCGCGACGCCGTCCGGCTCTTACTTGCAGCTTGAAGCTTGCAACTTGCGGCTTAGAAAACCGACGCGTAGTCGCCGAGCTCGACCTGCACCGATTTGATGCGGGTGTATTGAGCCAGCGAGCTGACACCGTTCTCGCGGCCGACGCCGGACTGCTTGTAACCGCCAACCGGCATTTCCGCCGGCGACTCGCCCCAGGCGTTGATCCAGCAGATGCCGGCTTCGAGCCGGTGGATGATGCGGTGGGCGCGGCTGATGTCGTTGGTGCATACGCCCGCGGCCAGGCCGTAGTCGGTGTCGTTGGCGCGGCGGATGACTTCCTCTTCGCTCTCGTAGCCGAGGATGCTCATCACTGGGCCGAAGATCTCTTCCTTGACGATGGTCATGTCGTCACGGCAGTCGGTGAACACGGTCGGCGCGACGAACGCGCCCTTGGCGAAGTCGCCTTCCTGCAGGCGCTCGCCACCGCACAGCACGCGGGCACCTTCTTCCTTGCCCTTGGCGATGTAGCCCAGCACGTTTTCCATGTGGGCAAAGCTGACCAGCGGGCCGAAGTTGGTGTTCTCGTCTTCCGGGTTGCCAGCGCGGATGCGCGCCACGCGCTCGACGATCTTGGCTTCGAAGGCTGCCTTCATCGAGGCTGGTACGAACACACGGGTACCGTTGGTGCAGACCTGACCGGAGCTGTAGAAGTTGGCCATCATGGCGATGTCGGCGGCGCGGTCCAGGTCGGCATCGTCGCAGATGATCAGCGGTGATTTACCACCCAGCTCCATGGTCACTTCCTTGAGCGAAGAGCTCGAGGCGCTGGCCATGACTTTCTTGCCGGTGATGGTGCCGCCGGTGAAGGAAACCTTCTCGATGCGCGGGTGCTCGGTCAGCCAGGTGCCGACTTCGCGGCCGCTACCGGTGAGGACGTTGAACACACCGTCCGGCAGGCCGGCTTCGGTGTAGATCTCGGCCAGCTTGAGGGTCGTCAGCGAGGTGACTTCGCTTGGCTTGAAGATCATCGCGTTGCCCGCGGCCAGGGCCGGGGCGGATTTCCACAGGGCGATCTGGATCGGGTAGTTCCAGGCGCCAATGCCGACGGTCACGCCCAGCGGCTCGCGGCGGGTGTAGACGAACGAGCTGTCGCGCAGCGGGATCTGCTCGCCTTCGATGGCCGGCACCAGGCCTGCGTAGTATTCCAGCACGTCAGCACCGGTGACGATGTCGACGTAGCGGGTTTCGGAATAGGACTTGCCGGTATCCAGGGTTTCCAGCATGGCCAGTTCGTCGTTGCGCTCGCGCAGGATGTCGACGGCACGGCGCAGGATGCGCGAGCGTTGCATGGCGGTCATCGCGGCCCAGACTTTCTGGCCACGTTCGGCGCTTTCGACGGCGCGCTCGACGTCGGCCTGGGTGGCACGTTGCACCTGAGCGAGGACTTCGCCGTTGGCCGGGTTGATGGCGTCGAAGGTGGCATCGGTGCCAGCGTCGACGTAACCACCATCAATGTAGAGTTTTTGCGTTTCGAAACGGGCCATAGTGTCCTCGCAAGTGCAGTGTGTTTTGGCTATCCGCGTCGTGCTCCCGTCTGGCGGACAATGGCAGAACGCGGTGGTTCAGAGGCCTGGAGTTCAGTGTCCGGGCGCTGTTTCGCCAGTTGTAGTTCCATGTATTCGTAGGCGATTCGTATCGCCTGCTCAGTGTCGAAGGCGTCTCCCGAGAGGGCGCCACGCAGCCACAAGCCGTCGATCAACGCCGCCAGTCCACGGGCCGCCGTGCGCGCTTCGGCGATCGGCAACACGCGCCGGAACTGGCAGCACAGGTTGGAGTACAAGCGGTGATCGTTGATCCGCTGCAACCTGTGCAAGGACGGCTGGTGCATGCTGGAAGCCCAGAAGGCCAACCAGGTTTTCATTGCCGGGCCATTCACCTGGCTGGCGTCGAAGTTGCCTTCGATGATCACCTTCAGGTGGGCACGCGGGCTGTCGTCCGAAAGGGCCTGACGCCGCGCCACTACGCCTTCGTTGAGCATGCTCATGATGTAGCGCATGGTCGCTGCGATCAGGCCGTTCTTGTCCTGAAAGTAATGACTGATTATGCCGTTCGACACACCGGCCAAACGGGCGATCAGCGCAATGCTGGCGTCACCCAACCCGACCTGGTCGACGGCCAGCAATGTGGCTTCGATCAACTGCTGGCGGCGGATAGGTTGCATACCGACCTTGGGCATCTGTTGCATCTCCTCAGGCCTGCGAGCAGTCGACAAGCGGCTGCCTCGGCGAAGGCCAGTCTATTTTGTTTTAATTGAACGTTCAATCAACAAAGAATGTGCTCTGCGACAATTTGTGCCCTTGACAGCCTTTGAGGCGATCCGGGAAGCACTGAATTGACACTCCAAAAAATCGTGTAACCACCCGAATACAAGGCGTTGACGGGTGCAAGCGAGGCGTTGGACAGATTCTGCCGAACGGTTGATGACCGCGCGGTCGACCGCTTGGAGCGGGGCTTGGCGTCTGTTTTTTTTGCAACGTTTCGATTCGGGATCACGGTTTTCAAGGTGTCTTTATAACACCTGACGCAGTGGGGCTATTGCACCAATTGCGCAGGCTAGCGATCGATTAGCCTCCACCTTCCGCACTGCCCGGAGCCTTGTGCAATGAGTTCTGCTTCCTTAACCAAGTCCCCTGTCGAGAGGGTCCGGGTCAACAGCATGGTGTTCTATACCTCCGCGCTGCTGATCCTGCTGCTGACGGCCCTGCTGATCGCCGTTCCCGAAACCGCCGGCCGCGTCCTGGGCATTGCCCAGGCCTGGCTGACGCGCACGTTCGGCTGGTACTACATGCTGGTGATCTGCGGTTACCTGGTGTTCGTCATTGCCCTGGCCTTCTCGGACTTGGGCAAGCTCAAGCTTGGCGGCAAGGAAGACAAGCCTGATTTCAGCTACGGCGCCTGGGCCGGCATGTTGTTCTCCTCGGGCATCGGTATTTCGTTGCTGTATTTCGGTGCTTCCGAGCCGCTGGACCACTATTTCAATCCGCCTGAGGGCGCATCCGCCAGCCTTGAAGCCGCGCGCCACGGCCTGCAGCTGACGTTCCTGCACTGGGGCCTGCACGGCTGGGCGATCTATGCCCTGGTGGGCCTGTCGGTAGCCTATTTCGCCTACCGCCACAACCAGCCGCTGGCCCTGCGTTCGGCGCTGTACCCGCTGGTCGGCGAGCAGTGGCTCAAGGGCGGGGCCGGCCATGCCGTGGACATCTTCGGCATGTTCGTGACCCTGCTGGGGCTGGTGACCAATCTGGGGATCGGCTCGATGCAAGTGTCCTCGGGCCTGGAATACCTGTTCGGCATGGACCACAGCAAGACCAACCTGCTGATCGTGATCCTGGTGATGAGCACCGTAGCCACCATTGCCGCGGTCTCGGGCGTGGAGAACGGCATTCGCCGGCTGTCCAACCTGAACATTCTGCTGTTCAGTGGTCTGCTGCTGTTCGTGCTGCTGTTCGGCCAGACCCTGGACCTGCTCAACGGCTTTGTGCAGAACATGGGCGACTACCTCAACGGCTTCGTGGTCAAGACCTTCGACCTCTACGTGTACGAGCCCGACGGTGCCAAGTCCGAACGCTGGCTGGGGCTGTGGACCGTGTTCTACTGGGCCTGGTGGATCTCCTGGGGCCCGTTCGTCGGCATGTTCATTGCCCGTATTTCCAAGGGCCGCACCGTCCGCGAGCTGGTGGCCGGGGTACTGCTGATCCCGCTGGGCTTCACCCTGGCCTGGCTATCGATCTTCGGCAACACGGCGCTGGACCTGGTAATCAACCAGGGCGCGGTGGAACTGGGCAAGACTGCGGTGGAGCAGCCGTCGATGGCGATCTACCTGCTGCTCGAGTACTTCCCGGCGGCGAAGATCGTGGTGGGCGTGGCTGTGTTCGTCGGCTTCGTGCTGTTCCTCACACCCGCCGACTCCGGCGCGGTGATGATGGCCAACCTGTCGTGCAAGGGCGGCCACGTGGACGAGGACGCGCCGCACTGGTTGCGTATCTTCTGGTCGGCGGTGATCACCCTGGTAACCATCGGCTTGCTGTTCGCCGGTAACTTCGAGGCCATGCAGACCATGGTGGTGCTGGCCGGGTTGCCGTTCTCGGTGGTCCTGGTGCTGTTCATGTTCGGCTTGTACAAGGCCATGAAGCAGGACAGCCAGCTCGAGCAGGAGCGCGCCGAGCTCGCCGCCCGTGGCCGGCGCGGTTTCAGCGAGCGCCTGAGCCAGATGGACCTGCAGCCGACCCAGGCGGTGGTTCAGCGCTTCATGGACAAGCAGGTCAGCCCGGCCCTCAAGGAGGCTGCCGTGCAGCTGCAGGGCCTGGGCTTTGACGTGGAAAGCCGGGTTGGCCAGTCGCGCGCCTCGATGGGCCTGCGGGTGATGATGGAAGAGGGCAACCCCTTCGTCTATGAAGTGAGCCAGGACGGCTACCTGGCCGCTCCGAGCGAAGCGCCGGTCGAAGGGGTACCTGAAGTGCGCCAGCGCTACTACCGTGCCGAGGTTTACCTGCACGACGGCAGCCAGGAGTACGACCTGATGGGCTTTGCGTCCGAGCAGATCGTGCGCGACGTGCTCGACCAGTTCGAGAGCCATCGCCAGCTGCTGGGCCGCGTCTACAGCTGATCCGCGGGCTTGGCCGCGCGGGTGACGTTACCCGCCACCAGGTCCATCCCTTTGGCAAGGGCTGCAATATCTAACGCCAATGGCCATGGGGCAGTGCCTACCGTGTGGATCCGATCCACAACGAGAACGCCGCCCATGGCCAGCATTATCCCTTCTTCTCCTGTCGCCGACTTCAAGCGCGCCGTTGCCCTGGAATTCGCCACGCGGCCTACCCTACGCCAGGTGGCTGGCCAGCAGGTGCTGCTGGCGCTGGTCACGCGTTACCCTCTGATCGCCACGTCATACCCTGAACTTGAATCCGCCGAACCCTTGTTCCTGATGGTGCCCAATGGCCTGGGCGGATGGCGGGTCGAGCCGCTGATGGAGGTGGTGCTGCAGGCGTTGCTCAGCGGCGCGCCGCTGGATTTCAGTCCAGTCGACGGCCTGGATTATCGCTTGAGCCTGACACCGCCTCGGCGGTTCTATGCGACCGAATCCGAAGACCCGATGCTTGACCCACAGCAGGTGGTGATCAAGCTCGAGAAGCTCAGTGCAGACTTCGATGAAGTGGTGGCCGAACTCCCCGAAGCTTTTGCTCAGGCGCAGGTAGCGTACTGGCGCGCAAGCGGTAGCGCGCAGGTCAGCCGGGACCGCTGGATGCAGCAGACGCTCAGGACGGCCTTGTTGCGCAACCTTGAGCTGCAGTGCCTCGACGAGCAGGAGAAAGCCTGTGTGTATGGCCTGCTCAAGCAGGGCGCCGACACGCCCTCGGTATTCATGGTCGAAGCGTTGCTTGACGTCGATGGCGCGCGCTTCACGCAGCGCCTGCCGAACCTGCTGGTGATTGGCCAATGGGATGAGCGCGACGTGGTGCTGTGGTGTGCGCCTTCCAGCGTGATCCGCGCCTTTGCCTCGCTCGAACTGTTCGCCCAGGCGCTGCAGCAAACGCTCGCCGAGCAATACCACTTCGAGTCGATCAGCTGGAACCGCTATGCGCTGGAGGGTGATGTGTTCGCCCAGCAGAGCGCAATGTTGCTCGACGGCATACTCGACTCGCTGACACAGGTCCGCTACTCGCCGCTACAGAACGTCGCGCAACTGGAAGCTGTTTTTGCCACTTTGACCGACCCGTCCCACGCCTTCATCGAAGGTTATATCGCGCAAAACCCCGGGCCTGTCCCAGCGCTGCCGGACTGGCTGGCACACGCCTTGAGCCACGACCACTTCGACTATCAGGCGGCGCTGCTCGACCTGGGTATCGACCAGGCCGTGTCCGGCGGTGCCGGTGCGCTGGACGGCATACTCGACCTGCACGGCTATGCCCGTGAGCGGCTGCGTGCGCAGTTGCTCGACGACCATCCCGACGAGGCCAACTATTTTCCCGACGACCTGATCCTGACCGTCACCCGCGCCCGGGGTGTGCCGGGTGGCGCGGGTGTCGGCACAGGCGATGGCGTGGTGCAGCACCGGACCCTGACCCTGACCGAGTTCGCCATCGGCAACCTGAGTTCGCTCCAGGGCGCGACGGTGAGCGCAATCGCCCACCGCGACGAGCAATTGATCATGGACTGGATGACCACCGATTACCTAAAAGCGCTGGTCCAGTCCGTGGACATCGGCGGGCACTATCCGGCCTACGTGGCACAAAAGCTCGACGACGCGTTCCGACCGGTACGCATCGAGCGCTTTGCCCGTGAGTGGCGAAGCACGCTGCTGTTCAGCGCGCTGAAGGCCAAAGTGGAGGGGGCCATCAGCGCGGCGGGCTGGCAGTGCGTTGCCGACTACTGCCGAGGCCAGGTACGCCCGGAACCGCCACCGAGCATGCTCATGCCCTTGGCCTTCAAGCGTGAGCCGGGTGCCAAGGAACGCGACGAAGTGACCTGCATGTTCGTCATCCACTGCGTGGAGCCGATGGTCACGCTGCTCTACCGGCCCTTGTACGCGGACAGCCCGCTGCTTGAGTTCGCCAATCTCCGCGCGATGATGGCGGCGATCCGACAACCTGGGCCCTTGCAGCAAAGCGTTCTGGATTGGCTGAACCCTTCGGCGCGTCCTGTCTATGACTTTGGCGGCTTCATGGAGCCGCATCTGTCGCGCCCGATCGAGGACACCTCGCTGCTGCCCCAGCCGGTCCAGCCAGCGGCGTTCGCCGCGCACTTCTGGCATCACGATGTGGACACCCGGCTGTACATGGCCAACCGGCAACTCCTGGTCGAGTTGGCCGATCGCCAATCGGTGTCCAATGCCGAAAGCCGCTGGGCGCTGCTGACTCAAGGCGCCTGGCTGTTGTTCGATGTGGTCACGCTGCTGCTGCGCGGGCCCGTGGCGACGCTGGCCTGGATTGTCCAGGCCAGCGCGGGGCTACGCAATGACCTGGTCGCCTTGCAACAGGACGGCACGTTCGAGAAAGCCCAGGCGGTGGTGGACCTGATCCTCAATGTCGGCATGGCGCTGTTCCATGCGCGGCTGCCCAGCATGGAGGTGCCTGAGGCGCAGGTGCCTCGCGCTGCCGTGGCCCTGGACGGCCCGCCCGCTGTGTGGCGCGGCGCTGGTCCTGCCATCAGTGAACCCAACCAGGGCAAGGTCTACCTGCCCGGGGCCCTCCACGATCAAGCCTGCCTGCACCTGGACTTTTCCTGGCGAGGCGCCCAGGGCTTCAACAGCCTGCCACCGGAACAGCGCAGGGCGCTGCGACTGCTGCGCTCGGACGCCGCGCTCGATGGCACCTCAGTCCAGGTAACGGGGCCTGGCCGCGGGCTGCATACCCTGGACGGCAACCAGTACGTGTCACTGGCCAGCGATGTCTATCAGGTCAGGCTGACGGCGCAAGGCGTGCAGGTGGTAGGCCCTGGCGGCGAGCCAGGCCCTTGGTTGGCCTACGAGCATGGGCAGTGGCGCGTCGATGCCGGCTTGCGCCTGCGCGGCGGCGGCCCCAAGCGCCGGGTGGATACTGTCAGGCAGCAGAACCAGGAACGTTTCGAGGCCCTGCAAGCGCGAGAAACCTCGATTGTCCGTCAGCACAACACCCTTGCCAGGGTATTCGAATTCAGCACGCAAGCCGTCACCGAACAGCGCGAGAACCTCGAGAAGCTCCAGGCGCTCAAGCAGCGCACCCAGGAGCAGCCGGGCGCAGACGTCTTGCTGGAGGCACTGGCCACCAAGATCGCCCGGGCCGATGCCTTGCTGGTCCAGGCTCGGGAACAGGCGATACAGGACCTACGGGCCTTGATCGACATCGATGTCCAACTGGACAGGCTGCTGTCGGAGATGGTCGAGGCCAAGTATGCAAGTCAACCGCTGGCGCCGACGATCAAGCAGCAGCGTAGCCGGGTTCGCCAGGAACTGATCGATCGTAGCGTGGTGTTCTACAACGAGGTGGTGGACTACATCAACAAGATCAATATCGAGCATATCTATGACGGTATTGCGGTGCGTCCGGAAAGCCCCGAGGAACTGGCGCGCTACGCACGGCTGCGCGAGGCGCTGGAGAAAGTCGTTGGCCTGCAGGCCGACCTGGTGCGGGTATCGGCCAGCATGGACGAACTCTTGCCCCAGACCCTGAAGGATGACGACATCTTCTTCACCGACCTGGAAACCAGCAAGAAGGTGAACAAGGATGCGACGCTGCATCGCATCATGGAGCAGCGCCGACTGAACGAAATCGAACTGCGCTTCCGCCAGTTGATCGATGTGGCCGAGTTGTGCCTGGACCGCACCGCTGGGGTCGAGGAAGCGGTGCTTATCCGCTTCCACAGCTACCTGGCCGGTGACAGTATCAAGAGTGCATGCAGTGCCCAGGCCGAACTCGCCCAGCTCGACCTACCGCTTGCCGACCGTATCGACATCCTGACAGGCGTACTGGAAGACTATGGCATCGCCATGGCCAGGGCACAGTATCTGGACAGCACGGGCGGGGCGGCGATCCGGCCGGGCAGGATCCAGGCCTACGAGCAGGCGCTGGCCGCCCTGATGCATGCCGCGGAACGAGACCTGGCCGAAGCCGTGCGCGAGCTGGAGTTCGCCGAGCCGGCAGTCCCCAAGGCCAAGTTGTACCAGCAGCGCCAAGGCCGGCGCCGGGTAGTCAAGACGCACAGCGGACGCAGCGTGATTGGCGAAGAGCTGGAGGTCGACGGCGAGCAGGTCGTGCAACAGCGTGAGGCCGCCAGCAACAACGTGCTCAGGACCTTCCATCAACAAGGCGATGGCTGGATCGAAGCGACCGCCGCCTTGACGCTCGAGGATCCGACCTCGCCTGCGCCCGCGGACGTGCGCTTGGCAAGCTCACGGGCACGCGCGGTGCTGGGCCAGGTCGAATCGGTGATCGCCCTGGCCAAGCGCTACATCAGGACAGACGAACCCATCGGGCTGGCGTCGGTGATCGAAGGGCATGTCGAGAAGCTCCAGGAGGCGCGTCTGTCGATCATGCGGGCAGACCCCGCGAATGAGCTCGGCGAGCAGTTGGCCGAAGCCATCGAGCGCATGCAGAGCGTGCAGCGCGACCTGCTGACCAGCCTCTACCTGACCACCAGCCATCCGACGGGCAACAGCTTGCGGTTTCTGGTGCAGGAGCAGCAGGTGCGCATCCAGCGTTCGGTGCATCGCAAGAGGCTGTCGGCTGCCGACTATCTGGATGTCTACGAAATCCGCCGTCTGCCCAAGGCGGGCAAGACTGTCGGGGAAGGCCTGTGGGAGGCGCATTTTCACTACGTCGATGCCAGCACGCCTGGGCGCGCCTTCAGCAAGGGCCACATCAAGCTCTGGTCGCAGCGAAGCCTGGGCCGCGAGGCGCAGATGCGAGCGGCGGCAACCGGGCATGAAATGCTTGCCATCTATCGGGGCGACCTGCGCCTGCAGCAGGTCGACGGCATTATCCCGTTCGACTGAAATGCCTCAGCGGTTGTGGTACCGGCCATGCGCGCCGTGGGCAGGCATGGCTTGGTTGCCACGTTCGGCAATCATCTGCTTGAGGCTGATCCATTCGATGCCCTGGCTTTTCAATCGCGGTAGCTCACGTTCCAGCACCTGGAGCGTCTGCGGGTAGGGATGCCCGATCAGTACCGCCGAGCCCTGCCGGCGCGCCAGGTCGATGCCTTGCCGCAGTTGACCGGCGATGGCTTCGGTGGTGCGCACGTCATCCAGGAAGACATCCCGTGAGACATGCGCAAGGCCCAGCGCCTGCGCTTGGGCCGCCGCTACCGTGGCGGCGCTGGTGCGGCTGTCGACGAAGACCAGGTCGCGCCGCTGCAGCTCGCTCATCAGCCAGGTCATGGGCTCACGCTGGGAGGTCATGCGGCTGCCCATGTGGTTGTTGACCCCAGCGGCGAAGGGCACCTTGGCCAGCGCCGCGTCCAGGCGCCTGGCCAGTTCAGCCAGTGGCAGGCCAGGGTGCCAGGCGTAGGGGCCGGTGGCCGGGTCCATGGGCATGTGCAGAATCACCGTCTTGTTGGCGCGGTGGGCCTGACGGGCGAAGTCGGTGGCGTGGGGGGTGTCGGGCATGATCGCCAGCGTTACCGGGCCGGGCAGGGCCAGGACGCGGTTGTCACGGACGGTATTCTGGCCCAGGTCGTCGATGATCACGCTCAGATAGGCCTTGGCCTGCTGAGCAGGCGCCGCACAAGCAGCGCCGCTCGACAGGTAAAGCAGCACGCAGAGCAGGCAACGCAGCACGTGCATCACTTGTTCTGGGTGATGCTCAGGCCCTTGAGCAGGCTCAGGGCCTGGCTCAGCTGGAAGTCATCATCCTGCGGTCGCTCCTTGCGCTTGCTGTTGCCGGAGGGACGGTCGGCACCGCCGTTGCCATTGCCCAGGTGGCCTTGCAGGTCGGCTTCGCGGAAGTTGTCGTTGTCCAGCTCGGCGGTCAGCTTGGCCGGGCGCACCTCGATGTCGGGAACGATGCCCTGGGCCTGGATGGAGCGTCCGTTCGGGGTGTAGTACAACGCCGTGGTGAGCTTGAGCGCACGGTCGTTGTTCAGCGGCAGCACCGTCTGTACCGAGCCCTTGCCGAAGCTGTCGGTGCCCATCAGCACACCGCGCTTCTGGTCCTGCAGGGCACCGGCGACGATCTCCGAGGCCGAAGCGCTGCCGCCGTTGATCAGCACCACCAGCGGCACGCCCTCACTGGCGTCGGTCGGATCGGCAGAGAAGCGCAGCTCGGAGTTGGCGATACGGCCCTTGGTGTAGACGATCAGGCCTTTGGTCAGGAAGTGATCGGCCACCTCCACCGCGGTCTGCAGCACGCCGCCGGGGTTGTTGCGCAGGTCCAGGACCAGGCCGCGCAGCTTCTTGCCGTTGTCCTTGCGCAGCTTGGCCAGGGCCTTGCCGACTTCTTCGCCGGTCTTGACCTGGAACTGGGTGACGCGGATGTAGCCGTAGTTGTCTTCGAGCAGCTGGCTCTTCACGCTCTTGACCTGGATCACCGCGCGGGCCAGGGTCACGTCGAAGGGCGCGCCACCGTCGCGCACCAGGGTCAGGGTGATCTTCTGCCCGACCTTGCCGCGCATCTTGTCCACCGCTTCGGTCATGGTCTGGCCGCGGGTCGGCTGGCCATTGATCTTGACGATCAGGTCGCCTGCCTCGATGCCGGCGCGCGAGGCAGGGGTGTCGTCGATCGGCGACACCACCTTGACCATGCCGTCCTCCATGCCGACCTCGATGCCCAGGCCGCCGAATTCGCCGCTGGTGCTTTCCTGCAGTTCCAGGAAATCCTCAGGACCGAGGTAGGCCGAGTGCGGATCGAGGTTGCTGAGCATGCCCTTGATGGCGTTTTCCAGCAGGGTCTTGTCGTCGACCGGTTCGACATAGGCAGCCTTGATGCGGTCCATGACTTCGGCGAAGGTGCGCAGCTCGTCCAGCGGCAACGGTGCCTTGGCGCTGACCGTGGTGGCGGGCACCGCCGCTGGCTTGGCCGGATCTGCCGCGATGGCCAGGGGCGAGCCGAGGACCAGGGCGACGGTCAGGGCCAGCGAGGTGAGGCGGGGCGATTGCAGCATGTCGAACGAACTCCTGATCCTGAAAACGCTCCACGGGGAGCATCGGCGCAGCCACGGCCTGCGCTACGCCGTTGAATAAGTAGGGTACTAACCCTGGGCACGGCACCATTGCGCCGGGTCGCTTGGGCGGCCTTGTTGGCGAATGGCGAAATACAGGCCTGCGCTGTCTTGTCCGCCACTGTTGCCAACGGTGGAGATGGCGTCGCCGGCCTTGACGATGTCACCGGCGCGCTTGAGCAGGCTCTGGTTGTGACCATACAGGCTCAGGTAGCCATTACCATGGTCGAGAATGACCAGAAGTCCAGCGCCGCGCAACCAGTCGGCGAACACCACCCGACCGCCGTGCACGGCGCGCACCTGGCTGCCGAGCGAAGCACTGATCATGACCCCGTCCCACTTGGCCCGGGCGTCGCCACCCCGGCTTTCTCCGAAGCGTGCCAGCAGTCGACCATCGACAGGCCATGGAAGTTTGCCTCGCGCGGCAGAAAAAGCGCCGCCGTAGGTTTCTCCGCTGCTGGAAACCAGCGGGCCCAGGCTGGGGCGCGGTGTTTTGGGCGCCTCGTCACGCCCAGCCTGGGCCTCGCGCTGGCGCTGTTTTTCGGCTTCCTGCTGGGCGAGCAGGGCGCGTTTACGCGCTTGCTCCGCTTCGCGGGCCTGGCGAGCCAGGGTTTCTTCGATGGACTTGAGCACGCGCGACAGCTCGGCCTGGTCCTGCTGGCGGGCCTGCAGCTTCTGGCCGCGGGCCTTGACGTCGGAATTGAGCTTGGCCAGCACCTGTTGGCGCTCGTTGCGCACGGCCTCCAGCTCCTGGCGCCGACTGTCGAGGTTGCCGCGCTGGGCCAGCAACTGCGCCTGCTGCTGGGCGATGTCCTGTTCGACGCCAGCCAGCTGGCGCAAGGTCTCGTTGAAGCTGCGCAGCTGCTCCAGGCGGGCCTGGCTGAGGTAGTTGTAGTAGGTCAGGGTGCGCGCGAACTGCTCCGGGTTCTGCTGGTTGAGCAGCAGCTTGAGGTATTCCTCGCGGCCATTCTGGTAGGCCGAACGGGCCTGGATGGCGATCAGTCGCTGTTGTTCAACGCGGGCGCTCTGGAGTTTTTTTTTCTCGTTATCGAGGCGCTCCAGCTCGCCCTCGGTCTTTTTTAGTTCCTGTTGCAGGGCCTCCACCTGCTTTTCCAGCTTGCCGATGTCGGTTTCGGTTGTGCGCAGCTCTTTCTGCACGCCGGACTTCTCTTGCTGCAACTTGCCCAGCACCTTCTGTAGCTCGGCGATGTCCTGGCGGGTTGCATCGAGTTTCTGCTGGGTCTGCGCGCGCTCGTCGGCGAAGGCCGGGCTGAGCAGGCAGGTCAGGGCTAGGAGGATCATGGCGCGAAGCATGGAGGGGCGTACCAAGGATGGAGACTGGCCTAGTATGCCCGCCATGACCTGCAAAAAAAACGCCTCAAGCCGATGGCAGCGAGGCGTTTGTCTGATTCAGCTGCAAGCCTGAAGCGGCAAGCGGCAAGAAAACCTGTGTAAACCCTGCTTTCTCTTGCAGCTTGCAGCTTACCGCTTACTTGTCGACCAGGATCGAGGTACCGGTCATTTGCGTCGGCACTTCCAACCCCAGCAGCTTGAGCATGGTCGGTGCGACATCGGCCAGCACGCCGCCTTCGCGGACCTTGACGGCACGCTTGCCGACATAGATGAACGGGACCGGCTCGGTGGTGTGGGCCGTATGCGCCTGACCGGTGCACGCGTCTTCCATCTGCTCGACGTTGCCGTGATCGGCCGTGATCAGCGCTTCGCCGCCTACCTTGTCCAATGCCTCGACGATACGCCCGACGCAGGTGTCCAGCGCCTCGACAGCCTTGACCGCGGCCGAGAACACGCCGGTGTGGCCGACCATGTCGCCGTTGGCGTAGTTGACCACGATCACGTCGAAGCGCTGCTGCTCAATGGCTTCGATGATGCGGTCGGTGACTTGGGGCGCATTCATCTCCGGTTGCAGGTCATAGGTGGCGACCTTGGGCGACGGGATCAGGATGCGCTCTTCACCTTCGAACGGCTCTTCGCGCCCGCCGGAGAAGAAGAAGGTCACGTGGGCGTATTTTTCGGTCTCGGCGATGCGTAGCTGAGTCTTGCCGTGCTTGGCCAGGTATTCGCCCAGCACGTTGTCCAGGCTGGCCGGAGCGAAGGCCGCGGGGGCTGCGATCTTCGCCGAATACTGGGTCAGGCCGATGTAGGCGGCCACCTTGGGCAGGCGCGCGCGCGGGAACTCATTGAAGTCGGGCTCGACGAACGCCCGCGACAGTTCGCGGGCGCGGTCGGCGCGGAAGTTCATGAAGATGACCGCGTCGCCATCCTCGACGGTGACCGCCTCGCCAATGCGCGTGGCCTTGACGAATTCGTCGCTCTCGTTCCGGGCGTACGCGGCTTGCAGGCCGGCCACGGCGCTGTCGGCGGTGTAGTCGGCGGTGCTGTCGACGATCAGGTTGTAGGCGGCGCTGACACGGTCCCAGCGGTTGTCGCGGTCCATGGCGAAGTAGCGGCCGATGATGCTGGCGATGCGGCCCTTGCCCAGGCGGGCGAAGGTGCTGTCGAGCAGTTCAAGGGAAGGCTGCGCGCTGCGCGGCGGGGTATCGCGGCCGTCGAGGAAGGCATGCAGGTAGATCTTCTCGGCGCCACGCTGCGCGGCCAGTTCGGCCATGGCGATCAGATGGTCCTGATGGCTGTGCACGCCGCCGTCGGAGAGCAGGCCGAGAATATGCACGGCCTTGCCAGCGCCGGCAGCCTTGTCGACCGCACCGGTCAACACCGGGTTCTGGAAGAACTCACCGTCGCGGATGGCCTTGGTTACGCGGGTGAAGTCCTGATAGACGACGCGGCCAGCGCCGAGGTTCATGTGACCGACCTCGGAGTTGCCCATCTGCCCGTCGGGCAGACCGACGTCCATGCCGGAACCGGAGATCAGGCCATGCGGCTGGGTGGCACGCAGACGATCATAGACCGGGGTGTTGGCCGAGTAGATGGCGTTATATTCGGGGCTTTCGCTGTGACCGAAACCATCCAGGATGATCAGGACCAGGGGTTTAGGCGTGCTCGTCATCGATCCCACTCACGGTTGTTCAAAGATGATAAAGACCCGCATTTTAGGGCAAATCGGCCAGTGATGACGAATAATCCTTGGATGCCCTGCCAGGCGGAGCGGCAGACAGGGGCCAGGAGGGCCGTCGACCCCGTCGGCCAGGCTTTGGCCGACCTTGGGGGCTGTGTATACTGGCCAGCATTTTCAATGGCCTGGAACACCCCTGATGGTTGATAACCTGATTCGATTCGCGACAGAACACTATATTCTGGTAGCTATCTTCGTCGTTCTGCTGGTGCTGCTGATTCTCAACGAGGCCCGCAAAGGTGGCCGTAGCCTGAGCAACGGCGAGCTGACCTCGCTGGTCAACAGCGAGAAAGGCCTGGTGATCGACATCCGTCCGGCCAAGGAATACTCGGCTGGCCATATCGTCGGCGCCGTGAACATTCCCCAAGACAAGCTGACCAACCGCATGGCCGAGCTGGAAAAGCACAAGGCCAAGACCCTGATCATCGTCGACACCATGGGCCAACACGCCGGTGGCGTCGCCGGTGACCTGATCAAGGCCGGTTACACCGCCGCCAAGCTGAGCGGTGGCGTTTCCAGCTGGAAAGCCGATAACTTGCCCCTGGTGAAGTGATATGAAGCCCGTCATTGTCTACTCCAGCGACTACTGCCCGTACTGCTCACGCGCCAAGTTCCTGCTCGAGAGCAAGGGCGTGGCCTTCGAAGAGATCAAGGTCGACGGCAAGCCGCAGTTGCGTGCCCAGATGAGCCAGAAGGCGGGCCGCACCTCGGTGCCGCAGATCTGGATCGGCACCACCCATGTCGGCGGTTGCGATGACCTGTTTGCACTGGAGCGAGCCGGCAAGCTCGATGCGCTGCTCCAGGCGTGATTTCACAACCTATCGAAAGACCTTAGAAAGAAGGATCTGCCATGACTGATCAACAGAACAACGGCGCCGCCGCCGACGAAAACGCTCCACAGTTCTCCATGCAGCGCATCTATGTGCGCGACTTGTCGTTCGAAGCGCCGAAAAGCCCGGCGATCTTCCGCCAGCAGTGGGAGCCGAGCGTTGGCCTGGACCTGAACACCAAACAGAAGGCCTTGGAAGGCGACTTCCATGAGGTCGTCCTGACCCTGTCGGTCACCGTCAAGAATGGCGAGGAAGTGGCGTTCATCGCCGAGGTGCAGCAGGCCGGTATCTTCCTGATCAAGAACCTCGACGCCGCTTCGATGAGCCACACCCTCGGCGCATTCTGCCCGAACATTCTGTTCCCGTACGCCCGTGAGGCGCTGGACAGCCTGGTGGTGCGTGGTTCGTTCCCGGCGCTGATGCTCTCGCCGGTCAACTTCGATGCCCTGTACGCGCAAGAGATGCAGCGCATGCAGGAAGCGGGCGAAGCGCCGTCGCTGCAGTAAACGCGATTGCGATGAAAGAAGGCGCCTTCCCAGACTGTGGGAAAATACACTGACAGGCCCTAGACCAAACGTCCCGACTTGTTCGGGGCGTTTGTTTTTCTGCTGAAAAAAGCTCTTCAGCGCATCAGTTGCATCATTTTCTTGGCACCCAACACGCTGATCACCCGCTTGAGGTTGTATGCGGTCACGGCCAGGGCCATTTCAGCTCTCGTCCCGTCGAGTTGCCGTAGCAAGAAGCGACCGTTCCCGAATAGCCATTGTTTGAGATTGCCAAACGGGTGTTCCACGATGGATCTGCGTCGCTCCATCATCTCTGGATGCAGTTGCATCCGCTGCGCCATGCGCTCAAAGGCTTCCTCTTGTGCATGTCGCGAGACATAGCGGCGCTGGGCTTTTGTGCATTGGGCTTTGAGTGCACACCCAGCGCAGTCGCTGACTGCCGCCTGGTAGATCCGGTCGCCTTTGTGACGTTGTTTCAGGGTTAGCCAGTGACCTGCCGGGCACTGGTACCGATCCTGTTCAGCATCGTAGGTAAAGTCCTTGCGCTCGAATAATGTTTCGCCACCTGGATTCGAAGTTCGGTGTGGCGGTACATAGACGGTGATGGCAGCCTCCTCGCACGCCTGGAACTGCTGGCCATTTGAGTAGCCCATATCGGCTGTTACGGCCAGCGTGTCCTGCCCCAGCTCGGCCTTGGCCGCTTTGGCCATGGGCTCGAGCTGCTTGCGGTCGTCGCCATCTTGCGTCACCTCGTGGTGCAAAATCAGACAATGTTCTGCATCGACGGCAGACTGCACGTTATAGGCAACACGCGCCCCCTTGGGTGTGCGCATCATTCGGGCATCGCTTTCGTGCGTGTTGAATTGCTCCAGCCCCATCGACTTCATCAAGGCTTGGCAACTGCGGTTGTCCTGCTGCTTGGCTTCAAGCTCCGCCAGTGCAGCCTTGATCGCACGGCGATCAACCACTTGCTCACCTTCAGCCTTGTCAGCGGCGTCCAGGTCGGCCAGATATCGGGCGATGCGCTTATCCAGCTTTTCATCCTGGCGCTTGAGTTGGTTCAAGTTCAAATGACGTCGTGAGGAAGCCACTGCCTGGAACTTGCTGCCGTCGATCGCAACCAGGTCACCGGCAATCAAGTCGGCGGCTCGGCAGAACCGCACAAAGGCACGGCATGTCGCAACGAAGGCGACTTTGTTGTTCTTGCGAAAATCGGCGATGGTCTTGAAGCCGGGTTTGAGTCGGTTGATCAACCACATCACTTCGATGTTGCGCTGACACTCAGCTTCCAGCCGCCGCGACGAGCGAATGCGCTGAAAATAGCCATAGAGGTAAAGCTTGAGCTGGTCGGCGGGATCGTAAGAGGGGCGCCCAGTGGCCTTGGGTTGGGCCTTGTCAAAA
>Ga0160433_100204_pt1 | contig 47091 bp, 35 predicted proteins | sample HID1972K_E0MG_FD_108235 | JGI IMG/M metagenome (GOLD analysis project Ga0160433, IMG submission 108235) | Enriched pill bug-associated microbial communities from UW Madison campus, WI, USA - HID1972K_E0 MG | ecosystem: Host-associated > Arthropoda: Insects > Digestive system > Unclassified ...
GCCCTGTTCCGCGAGCGGCCCGCCTATCGCTATAGCTGCGAAGACAGCGTCTATATCCGCGCCGACCGCACAGGCCGGGGCCTGGGACGCGCCCTGCTCGCCGCGCTGATCGATGCAGCCGGGCGTAGCGGCTTCACGCAGATGCTCGCGGTAATCAGCGGCGGCGAACCCGGATCGGTCGCGCTGCATGAGCGGCTGGGCTTTCGTCATGCCGGACGGATGGAGAAGGTGGGTTACAAATTCGGGCAGTGGCTCGACACCATCTATATGCAAAGGGCGCTGGAGCCGGGCCCGCCGTCGCCCGCCAGCCTGCCGCGATGAAGGATCGAGAGGAGACGCGAGCATGAAAGCCACCATCTACCACAACCCCCGCTGCTCCAAATCGCGCGAGACGCTGGCGATCCTCGAAGGCACGCCGGGCATCGACGTGGAAATCGTCGAGTATCTCAAGACCCCGCCGACCCGCGAGACGCTGGCCAGCCTCTATGACAGCGCCGGGATCACCCCCCGGGAGGGTCTTCGCAAGGGTGAGGAGGGCGCGAAGGCGCTCAAGGATGCGAGCGACGACGCCATTCTCGATGCCATGGCCGCCGACCCGATCCTGATCGAACGCCCGCTGGTCGCGACCGAAAAGGGGGTGCGGCTTGGCCGTCCGCCGGAGAAGGTACGCGAGATCCTGTAAAGGCACGGGGTTCCGCCGCCATGGGTTGGTGGATGCCCCTCAGATGAAAGCCGCTTGTGTTCCTGCGGAGGCAGGGAGCACTGCCCCCCCTTTCACCCGGCGCTCCTGCCCTCGTCGGGCCAGAGAACGGCCGCCGATCCGCTCCTTCCGCGTCGGTTCGGCTTGCATGGATGCGCGCGTCCCACCATATCGCGGCGCATGACAGTATCCGATCAAGGGTCGATGCCGGTCTGGCACGGCACCACCATTCTCTCCGTTCGCGCCTCCGGGAAAGTCGTCGTCATCGGCGATGGACAGGTCTCGATGGGGCACACGGTCATGAAGCCCAATGCCCGCAAGGTGCGGCGCCTGCATGACGGCAGCGTGATCGGCGGCTTTGCCGGTGCGACGGCGGATGCCTTCACGCTGTTCGAGCGGCTGGAAGCCAAGTTGGAACGGCATACCGGCCAGCTCATGCGCGCCGCGGTCGAACTGGCGAAGGATTGGCGGACGGACCGCTACCTGCGTAATCTCGAAGCCATGATGATCGTGGCCGACAAGGACATAACGCTGATCCTCACCGGTAATGGCGACGTGCTGGAGCCGCTGGAAGGCATCGCGGCCATCGGCTCGGGCGGCAATTACGCGCTCGCCGCCGCGCGCGCGCTCAAGGATTATGAGCAGGACGCCGAGACGCTGGCCCGCAAGGCCATGGCCATCGCGGCGGAGATCTGCGTCTATACCAATGACAGCCTGACCATCGAGACGATGGACAGTGTTTCCTGATTTCCACGACCGGGCTGAGACTGTCGGCCCTATCCTTCTTCTTCAGAAATGAGCAGCCCTTCGACAAGCTCAGGGCGAACGGATTTAGGTAAACAGATGAACGACAATCTCACGCCCAAGGCCATCGTCGAAGCGCTCGACGCGCACATCATCGGGCAGGCGGACGCCAAGCGCGCCGTCGCCGTCGCCCTGCGCAACCGCTGGCGCCGGCAGAAGCTGCCCGCCGAGCTACGCGATGAAGTGACGCCCAAGAACATCCTGATGATCGGCCCCACGGGTTGCGGCAAGACCGAGATCAGCCGGCGTCTCGCGCGCCTCGCCGATGCGCCATTCATCAAGGTGGAAGCCACCAAATTCACGGAAGTCGGCTATGTCGGCCGCGACGTGGAGCAGATCGTGCGCGATCTGGTGGAGGAAGCCGTTCGGCTGGAACGCGAGCGGCGGCGCGAGTCCGTGCGCGGCGCAGCCTCCGAAGCGGCGATGAACCGGCTGCTCGACGCACTCACCGGTAAGGAAGCGAGCGAGGCGACCCGCCTCTCCTTCCGCCAGCGCATCGAGAACAACCAGATGAACGACGTCGAGGTAGAAGTCGACGTAGCGGACAGCCCTTCCATGCCGATGGAGATCCCCGGCATGGGCGGCAATATCGGCATGATCAATCTCTCGGACATGATGTCCAAGGCGCTCGGCCAGCAGCAGCGCAAGCGCCGCAAGATGCGCGTGGCCGATGCGTGGGACAAGCTGGTCGAGGAGGAGCAGGACAAGCGGCTCGACCAGGATGACGTGGCGCGCGTCGCCATCGCCTCGGCTGAGCAGAACGGCATCGTTTTCCTCGACGAGATCGACAAGATCGCGGTGAGCGACGTGCGCGGCGGATCGGTGAGCCGCGAAGGCGTGCAGCGCGATCTGCTGCCGCTGATCGAGGGCACGACCGTCGCCACCAAATACGGCCCGCTCAAGACGGACCATATCCTGTTCATCGCGAGCGGCGCTTTCCATGTCGCCAAGCCGAGCGACCTGCTGCCGGAATTGCAGGGCCGCCTGCCCATCCGCGTGGAGCTGAAGGGGCTGACGGAAGAGGATTTCGTCGCCATCCTCTCGGACACGAAGGCGTCTCTGCCCGAGCAATATGCGGCCCTGCTGGCGACCGAGGGCGTGACCGTGGACCTCGCGCCGGAAGGCATCCGCGCCATCGCGAAGATTGCCGCCAGCGTGAATGATCAGGTAGAGAATATCGGTGCACGTCGCCTCCAGACGGTGATGGAAAAGCTGCTGGAGGATGTGAGCTTCGAGGCGGACGCCCGCGCGGGCGAAACCATCGTGATCGATGCCGCATATGTGGATCGTCAGCTGGCCGGGATCGCCAAGGATACGGACCTGAGCAAGTATATCCTGTAACCGGACCGCTCTACCCCCTCATCCGTTCGCCCTGAGCTTGTCGAAGGGTTGTCCTTCTTCCTTCGACGCGCTGAAGAAAAGAACAGCCCTTCGACAAGCTCAGGGCGAACGGAGAGATTTCCGATGGGGCGGACTGTGGATAAGGACAAGCCGGAAACGCGGCCACAGGAGGAGGAGCCCATCATGACCCTATCGCGACGCACGGTGCTGGGCGGCGCCATCGGCACCGGCGCGATGCTGGCGGTTCCCGGAGCCTTGAGCGCCACGCCCGCCGCAGCTCCCAGCCGCAAGCCCAACATCATCTACATCATGGCCGACGACATGGGCTATGGCGACCTCGGCAGCTACGGCAAGGTATACGAGACGCCGAATATCGACAGGATCGGTCATGAGGGCATCCTGTTCACCCAAGCCTATGCGAATAGCTGCGTATGCACCGCAACGCGCGTGGGTCTCGTCACCGGGCGCTACCAGAACCGCTTTCGCGTCGGGCAGGAAGAACCGCTGGGCGCCAACAGCGCGACCATCGGCCTGGATCCCGCCGTGCCGACGATGCCCGCATATCTGCGCAAGCTGGGCTACCGCACGGCGCTGGTCGGCAAGTGGCATATGGGCGATGCGCCGCGCTTCGGCCCGCTGAAAAGCGGCTATGGCCGCTTCTTCGGCCTCTATTCGGGCGGGAAGGATTATTTCATCCAGTCGGACGATCCACGCTCGGGCCTCACCGATGGCGACAAGCTGCTCGCGAGCCACCGCTACCTCACCGATGAACTCGGCGACCGGGCGATCAACGAGCTCCGCGAGGCCGCGAAGGATGACGTGCCGCTCTTCATGAGCCTGCATTTCACCGCGCCGCACTGGCCATGGGAAGGGCCGGAGGACATGGCGGTGGCGCAGAACCTCTCCAATATCCTGCATCATGACGGGGGCAGCATCGGGACCTTCCAGAAGATGCTGACCTCGCTCGACATGAATGTCGGCAAGCTGCTTCAGGCGCTGGCGGATACCGGGCAGGCCGAGAACACCATCGTCGTCTTCACCAGCGACAATGGCGGCGAGCGCTTCTCCAACGTCTGGCCGCTGACGGGCATGAAGGGCGAACTGCTGGAGGGCGGCATCCGCGTGCCGGCGCTGGTGCGTTGGCCCGCACGCATCCGCCCCGGAAGCCGTAACGATCAGGCCTGCATCTCGATGGACTGGATGCCCACTTTTCTCGAAGCGGCTGGCGCGCCAGCAGGGTTCGATGCGCCAACCGATGGGCAAAGCGTGCTGTCCCAGTTGCTTGGCGCGCCCAGCGTACCGCGCAAGCTCTTCTGGATGTACAAGGCGAACAATCAGGCCGCGCACCGCGATGGGAACTGGAAATATCTGCGCCTCGGCGGCCATGAACATCTCTTCAATCTGGCGCAGGACGAGCATGAGCGGGCCAATCTGGCGAAGCGCGAGCCCGAGCGGTTCGTGGCGATGAAGGCGGCCCATGCGGAGTGGACGGCGACCATGCTGCCCTACCCGCCCGACAGCCCGAGTTGGGACATCCGGGGGCAGGTGCCGGATCGCTATTGATCGGCCGGGTGGAGGCAGTGCTCTGCGGGTTCCGCGCGGCGACCGGTTGCGATACAGGCGGGTGCGCAGCGAGCGCGCATGAGGGAGCAGACGGTCATGAGCTACGAGACGATTCTGGTCGAACAGCGCGATGCGGTGACGCTCGTGACGCTCAACCGGCCGCAAGCGCTCAACGCGCTCAACAATCAGGTGCTGGCCGATCTCATCGCCGTATTTGAAGCCTATGAGGCGGACCCGGAGCAGCGTTGCCTCGTGCTGACCGGCAGCGAGAAGGCCTTCGCGGCCGGCGCCGACATCAAGGAAATGGCCGATAAATCGGGCGCCGACATGTACCGGGCCGAAATGTTCGCGCAGTGGACCACGCGAGTCTGCGCCATCCGCAAGCCGTGGATCGCAGCGGTCGCGGGTTTTGCGCTCGGTGGTGGCTGCGAACTGGCGATGATGGCCGATTTCATCATCGCGGCTGACAGCGCGCGGTTCGGGCAGCCGGAAATCACGCTTGGGATAGCGCCCGGCATGGGCGGATCGCAGCGCCTCACACGCGCGGTCGGCAAGGCCAAGGCCATGGAAATGTGCCTCACCGGCCGCCGCATGGATGCCGAGGAAGCCGAGCGCGCCGGTCTGGTCGCACGGGTGGTGCCGGCCGCCGATCTGCTGGATGAAGCGCTGGCGACCGCACGGACCATCGCCGCGATGCCGCCACTCGCAGCGATCGCCAACAAGGAGCTGGTCAACCTCGCCTTCGAGACCGGACTGTCGCAGGGCCTGACAAGCGAGCGGCGCATCTTCCAGATCCTCGCCTCCACGGAAGACAAGGGGGAAGGCATGGCGGCGTTCGTGGAGAAGCGCGCCGCCAACTGGAAGGGCCGCTGAGCACGCCTCGGCAACGCGCGACTTACGCCTGCACGAATTTTCGCCCGGCTTCGGAAATGGCGTTGGAGAGCGCCGCCACGGCAGGCGACATCACCCGATTGGCGCTCACCACCACGAACTCGACTTCTCCCAGCTCCGGCAGCATGGCCGATGGGGGGAGGATGACGAGCGAGGATGGGGTGAGGTGCCGCGACTGCGCGGATATGCCCAGCCCCGCCTCCACCGCAGCAAGGATGCCGCTGAGGCTACCGCTCGTGCAGGTCAGCCGCCAGGCGCGCCCGGCATTCTCCAGCGCCTCGATCGCGCGGCTGCGCGTGATGCTGGGCGGCTGGAAGGACACCAGAGGCACCGGCCTGTCCTCATGCAGCTCGAAATCATGGGCGGCGATCCACACCAGATTTTCGGTCCAGACATGCTCGCCCCGCGGGTCGCTGCGGCGCCGCTTGGAGAAAAGCAGGTCCAGCTTGCCGCCTTCCAGCATCTCGTAAAGCGGCTCGGCGAGTCCGACCGACAGCTCCAGGTCTACGGACGGGTTCATCCGCTTGAAGTTCTTGAGCACTGAGGACAGTTTGGAGAGGACGAAATCCTCCGAGACGCCGAGGCGGACATTCCCCCGCAGGGCAGACCCCGCGAAATGGGTGCGTGCGCGCTCCTCGATCTCCATGATCCGGCTGGCGAACTCGATCATCATCGCGCCGTCGCCGGTCAGCGTCACATTATGCGTATCCCGCACCAGCAGTCGCCGGCCGACGACTTCCTCCAGACGGCGGATATGCTGGCTTACCGTGGATTGCTGAAGGCCGAGCTTGCGCCCCGCCGCCGTGAAATTGCGCAGCTCCGCTACCACCATGAACGACCGCAGCAGAACCGGATCATAACCCTGCCAGCTCATCGGCGCAGCCCGGGCATGAACCTTCCCCTCCTCAAAGCGCATCCCCTCCTGCATATTTTCAAGCATTGGCGGCCTCCGCGACGCCGCCCTCGCTTCTTCGCTGAAAATAGCGCGAAACCCAAGCGCAAATGACAAGCTGCAACTGGTGGAAGATCATCAGCGGCAGCACGACCGCGCCGGCCGTTTCCGGTGGAAAGAGGATGACGGCCATGGGCACGCCCGTCACCAGCGACTTCATCGACCCGCAGAAGATGACCGCCGGCCGATCCTCATCCGAGAGCCTCAGGAGCCGCGCGCCGGCGTTGGTCAACAGCATGACGAGGGCCAGCAGCGCGAAGCACAGGAGCAGCAATATGGCGAGATGCTCGCCTGTCACCGTGGTCCAGATGCCGCTCGTCACGGCCTTACCGAACGCGGCATAGACCATGATGAGGATCGACCCGCGATCCACCAGCGCGAGGAACCGCTTATGCCGCGCGAGCCGCTTGCCCACCCATGGTCGCAATAATTGGCCCAGCACGAACGGCAGCAGGATGGTGGTGAAAATCGGACCGGACGACGCGAAGGATATCGCACTATGCTGCGCGAGCAACAGACCGACCAGCAGTGGCGTAAGGACGACGCCCAGAAGATTGGACGCCGATGCCGCGCAGACGGCTGCCGGCACATTCCCCTTGGCGATGGACGTGAAGGCGATGGAGGACTGCACGGTGGACGGCAGGCAGCACAGAAACAGCAGCCCGGCATAAAGCGACTTGTCCAGCAGCATGCCACCGATCGGCGCGAACAGCAGCCCAATCAGCGGAAAAACGCCATAGGTCGTGAGAAAGACCAGAACATGGAAGCGCCAGTGGCCGAGGCTGCGGATCGTCGTGCTGGGCGAGAGATTTCCGCCGTGCAGGAAGAACAGCAGGAAGACCGAACCCAGCCCGAGAGCATCGACCAGTCCCACGAACGCGCCTCTCGCTGGCAGCAGTGTCGCCGCCAGCAGCGTGATCACCATTGCCACCGTGAATTTGTCCGGCCGCATCCAGGAAAAAACGGATCGAAATCCTGTGGAATGGCTGTTTGGCACCGGCAATCCCAAAAAAACGAGCGATCCCGTCCCTGCCCTTTCGAGCATCCGCAATCGTTCGAGAAATCTTAGAAAAAATGGCCGCTCGGAGAAGAACTCCTCATCCGAACGGCCAACAGGCGGGGGCCTAGAAGTTTCGGCGGATCGACAGGGCCCATTCAGCCCCCGGAGCGGGGTTGCCCTTGATCTGCCAGTTTCCGGAGATGAACCCCTTGTTGTAGAAGAATTCCTTGTCGAAGATGTTCGTACCGATCAGCGACAGGGACCAATTGTTGTCCAGCGTGGTGAAGGTAAGCCGCGCATTCGCAACGCCATAGGCCGGGATTTCAAGCTCCGGCGAGTTCCTGGCATCGGGGAATTGCCGGGTCTGATAGGCATAGTCCCCGTTGAACACGAGCGTACCCAGATCCGTCAGCACCGGCAGCGCCGCCTGGAAACCCACGTTGAGCTTCCACTCTGGCGTATAGCGCTGCATCGACGTGAGCAGCGGCCCGTTGCTGACGAACTCCGGTCCGGCATTACCAAGCTCATCATATTTGAACTTGGTGTAGCTGCCCGCACCGTAGACGGTAACGGCATCTGAAATCCGCGCGTTCAACTCGGATTCGAGACCCCACACATGCGCCTTGGCCGCGTTGATGATCACCGTCACCGGGAACTCACCGCCCGAGACGATGGAGGTGGTGCGACCGGAAAGCTGGATGTCCGTATAATCGCTGTAATAGAAGGTGTTGTTCCAGCGAATGCGACGATCCAGAAATTCGCTGCGATGGCCGATTTCATAGCTCACCAGCGATTCCGGCGTGAAAGGCACGACGGTTTGGAGGTTCGATGGGCGAGGATTGAAGCCGCCGCCACGGAAGCCGGTGGCGACGTTCGCATAGATCATATGATCTTCCGCGACATCCAGTTGCACGCCCGCGCGCCAATCCAGCCGCTCATAGGCAGTCGACTTGGGCGCATCGAGGCCACCGGGGAAGACATTGCTCGGCGTGCCGGGAATGTCATGCTCGATGAACCGGTAGAACTTGTCCTCCTCCGAATAGCGGACGCCACCGATGAGCCGCAGCCCTTCCGTGATATCGAACTCACCATGGGCGAAGGCCGCCCAGTTCGTGTTCTTGGGGTAGCTGTCCACCTGGATGAACAGGTTGAACGGGGCCGCCTCGACCGTGCCGATATCCCGCTGGGTGGCGTCGTAATAGAAGCCGCCCACGGTGAAGTGGAACCGATCATCCATCAGCGCGCCGCTCAAGCGCAATTCCTGGCTGAACTGCTCGTGCTTCTGCGTGTTGTAGACGCCGTCCGTCGCCAGCGGCGAACTGTCGGAGTCATAAGCCCAGCTTCCCTCGATCTTGCGATAGGCAGTGATGGAGGTGACGCTAAGCTGGGGTGCGACCTGCCAATTGACGTGCAGGTTCAGGTCACGCGAGGACAAGGTGTTGTCCGGCGGGAACTTGAGGCCGTAGACCGGATCCTCGAACGTCGAGTAGCTGGAGTAGCGGTCCGGCGGCAGGAAGCGCTCGTCATAGGGCACGCCGTACATCGTCTCGAAGAACGGATCGGTCGTGCCCGGCACCATGAGGTTCTGGAAACCCGTGGGGTCCATCCAGAGCAGCACGTCGGCCGCGCCGCGCGAGGTATCCTCGGACAAGCCACCGGCCAGATTGATCTCGATCGTATCGGTGGGCGTCCAGCGGAACTGAAGGCGAGCCGCCTGCACATTCGTGTTGCCCAGAGTGCCGCGCCCGCAGCCTTGCGGCGGAGTGGTGTTGGCGATGGAATAAGGCGCGGACGTATCGCCGACGAGATCGGGATTGACGCAGCCGAAGTCGTAGAGCTTCACCAGCCCGTCCTGCCGCGCGGAATAGCCGGAGACGCGCATCGCCAGCGTATCCGAGAGACTTGCGTCCCACGCGCCCTTCAGCTTGATCAGGTTACGCGAGCCGACCTCGACATCGAGATAGCCCTCGTTGAGCCCACGCGGCTTCTTGGAGACCAGGCGGATCGCGCCGCCGATGGCGTTCTTGCCTGAGAGCGTGCCTTGCGGACCGCGCAGCACTTCCGCCCGCTCAAGATCGATGAAATCGAGCAGCGTGCCATAGGACGGGCCGAGATAGACATCGTCGATGTAGAAGGCGACGCCCGGCTCGATGTTGAAGTTGTAATCGCTGGCGCCGATGCCACGGACGAACGCCGCCATGGTCTTGCCGCCGGCCGAGCCGGTATGCCGCAAGCTCACGCTGGGCGCGACCTTGGCCAACTCCTGCGTGTTGCCGACGCCGCGTGCCGCGAGATCCTCTCCGGAGACCGCCGTAATGGCCAGCGGTGTATCCTGAAGCGCCTGCTCGCGGAACTGCGCCGTCACCACGATCTCGTTGACGGATGCCCCCTCATTGTCAGCCGACTGGGCCGCCTGCGCATGAGCTGGCCCATGCATGGCAAGTCCCGCCAAGGCAGTCGTTGCCAGAAGACTGGTAGAAATCCCCTTCGCAAGCGACAGAGATTTGAGATTTTTATAATAGCTTTCCATATCTCCCTCTCCATTCATAATATTATTGAATAATAACCTGTATTTAGTACCATTTTTCTTTGCCGGGAGGATTGTGATATCCTCTGGAAATGTATTCGTAGAGAAGATCGACATCCTCTTCTTTCAGTGTTCCGGTAAAGTTGGGCATTCCCACTTCGACCAAGGCTCCATCCAGAAGGATGGCCCGGAGCGCGTCCTTTCCAAGCTCTCGCACGCGGCCCAGGTTCGGCAGCATCGGGGTGCCGCCGCCCGTGCTGTGGCAGCCGGCGCAATTCAGGTAGAGCGCCTTGCCCCGGTCCATCTGCGCCTGCGTGAGCGCGGGCAGCCTGCTGTTGTCCATGATTGGCGGGCCGAGCGGCACGTCGCGCTTCCTGGGAAGCGGCACGGCCGAACCGCCGAGCTTGAACACGAGCAGGCGGCCATTGTTCTCATAAGTCTTGACCGCGGCGGTATCGGCGACCGAGAGCATGCCCGCGCCGCCATATCCGGCCAGCACGGCGACATATTGGTCACCATCGATAGAGTAAGTGACCGGAGCAGCCATGATGCTGGTGCCGGTGAACAGATGCAGCAGCCGGTCGCCGGTTTCCGCATCATAAGCCGAGAAATGCCCATCACCCGCGCCCTGGAACACGAGACCGCTCGCGGTGGCGAGCGTGCCGCCATTCCAGGTGCCGGGCAGCGGGACTTCCCACTTCACCTGCCGGTTGGCGACGTCCCACGCGCGCAGGAAACCGCCCTTCTTGACGGGCTCCTGGCCCTGCGTCATGCGCGCCAGTTCCTCGGTCGGGACAGCCAGATCGTAGAAATAGCGGAAGCCCGGCTTCATGCTGTAGACCCAGGGCACGTCGAAGGCGGGAATGTAGGCCAGCCCGGTCTTGGGGCTGTATGACATGGACTGCCAGTCATGGGCGCCATTCGGGTTCGGGTAGATGAGCTGGTCTTCCTTGGAGAAGTCAGCGAATTTCGTGAGGACCGGCTTGCCTGTCGCCATGTCCACATGGCTTGCCCAGTTCGCCGCGCCATATTTGTCGGCGCTCAGCAGTTCGCCGGTCTCGCGATCGAGGACGTAGAAGAAACCGTTCTTCGGCGCCTGGAACAGTACCTTGCGGCGCCCGCCCTCAAGATCGATGTCAGCTAGAATGATGGAATTGGTAGCGGTGTAATCCCAATTGTCGCCCGGCGTCGTCTGATAATGCCACGCACGGCGACCGGTATCGGCGTTCACCGCGACGATGCTGGACACGTAGAGATTGTCGGTTCTGTCGTCGGGCCGCTGGCGCTTCCACGAGCCGCCATTGCCGGTGCCGATGTAAAGCAGGTTCAGGTCCGGATCATAGGCCATCGCGTCCCACGCCGTGCCGCCGCCTTTACCGGTCCAGATCGGATCGTCCGGCCAGGTCTTCGCCGCAAGCGCGACGTCCTCATTCTCCGGCGTGGCGTCCGGACCTTCAGGAACCACCCAGAAGCGCCATTTCTCCTGGCCATTCTCGGGATCATAGGCCGTGACATACCCGCGCACGCCGCGATCCGCGCCACTGTTGCCGATGACGACCAGACCGTTGATGACGCGCGGCGCGCCCGTGAGGGTGTAGGGTCGCTCGGGGTCCGCGACGGTGTTGATGTCCCAAACGGTCTTCCCGCTTTTCGCATCGAGCGCCACGAGCCGGCCGTCGAGTGTGCCGACGAACACCTTGCCACCGGAGACTGCCACGCCGCGGTTCACGATGTCGCAGCACAGCATGCGACCGATGCCGCGCGGCACCTGTGGATCATAAGACCAACGCTTCTCGCCCGTCTTGGCATCGAAGGCCAGGACGCGGCTCCAGGTGCTGGACACATAGATGATGCCATCGACAACGATGGGCGTGGCTTCCAGGCCGCGCGTGGACTCCATGTTCGCTTCCCAGGCAAGGCCCATGGTGCCGACATTGCTCTTGTCGATCCGGGTGAGCGGCGAGAAGCGCTGTTCCGAATAGTCGCCGCCGATGGCGGGCCAGCTTTCGCCAGTGGCGGAGAAGCTCATGATCTCCGCGATGCCGGGATCGGATTTGGCGGAGGAGTTGCCGGATTCCGACGAGCAGGAGGCAAGCGCCAGGCTCGCCACGCTCAACGACAGAAGGACCATCTTGCCGGAAACCAGTCTCAATTGCCCCATTACATCCTCACCTATTCTTCGCCCTGTCACGCGGCAAAGCGCCGCCTCGGCCAGCCAGCAGGCAGCCCGAGCGGAGAGAGTTCACCCCTCCTGCTTCATTGATCTTCGCTAGCCGCCTGCAATCAGCGCGGCGGTCGTTCATTCAGCTCGACAAGCTGTCCGTCAGGATCCACGACATAGATGCTCTTGCCCCCGCTGGCCGAGCGCAGCACATCCGAGACAAAGCGGATATTGGCTGCCTTCATCTTCTCCAGCAGCGCATCCAGATCCGTCACCATATAGGCGTTGTAGCCCTTGCCTCGCAGGTTTCCGGTCGGATTGGCGTTCAGCGTCTCGTCGAGCGGCACGCCGCGCACTTCCCAGAACTCGATCTGCGGAACATGCGTCTCGTAGCTGGCCCCGCCGGGCATGGTCACGATCGCATGGCGGAACTGCGCGTCCTTGAAGCCGAGCAGCACGTTCATGCGCTCATTGGTCGGGGGATCCTTGTAGATATCCTGGATGGCCATGACCTGCTCGAAGCCCAGCATCCCCACGTAAAAGCGCAGGGAAGCCTCCAGATCGGCCGTAATCACATGGGCATGCTCGAAACCATAGACGCCCACCCCATTGGGCTTGATGGGTACAGGCTGGCCAACTGTGGGAAGTTCCATCCAGGCCATGCCTGTGGGAGGGCCGTAAACGAGCGGCGTTTCATCCGCCTCCTCCGCATGCGCCAGCCCCGCATGACCAAGCGCGAGCACGGCGAAAGACACGGCCACCGAACGCGACACAGCAAAGAGCGCGAAGCCCTTCATACCCCCTCCTTTCCTAGACCCTTATTCCGATGCATGATCGGCAACCACCTCCGGACGCGCGGTATTCGTCTGCGCTTGATCCAGAGGCCGCCGAAAACGCGGGCCATCTCCACTATGAGACAGAACATTCCACAACCGCTTCTGGAAGGGAACAAGCGGCGGGACAGTAATAGACATTGCGAAATGTGATCACCCGGCCATCGGTCAGCATGATCAGCGCCAGTGCTTCGTCAGATATCCGGCAGATCCTCGGTCGTATCCTGGCCCATGCAATGCCGCATCAGCCAGCTGGCCGCCGGGCCGGGCGGCGTATCGGTTCGGTGAATGGCCGAGAAGCGATACAGGCCAGCAGGCAGATCCGGCATGGTGAGGCGGACCAATGTGCCCGCCACAAGATCGGATTCCACCATGGGGAGCGGCATATTGCCCCAGCCAATCCCTTCCCGCAGGAGGGCATGCTTGGCGCCAAGATCGGAAAGGCGCCAGCTATGCGGACTGCTCACGGCGAACTCCCGCCCCTCGGTTAGCGGGGAGCGGTCGGTGAGGACGAGCTGGATATGCTCGCGCGCCGCGCCGGGATGTCCTGCATTCGCCCGGGCCAGCGGATGATCCGGCGCCGCGACCGGCACCAATGGCACCGATCCGGCCGGGAAGCGATCGAGCCCCTCCAGCTGGGCCGCGACGGGCCCGGCGATGCCCAGATGCGCCTTCCCCTCCAGCACCAGCGCCGCGACCGCGCCAAGCGCCTCGACATGCAGGCGCAGCGACACGGTAGGGAAATGGGCACGGAACGACCGTAGCGTGACCGCCAGCCGTTCGGCCGGAAGCATCACGTCCACCACCAGGCTGACCTCCGCCTCCAGCCCGTCGAGCAGCCCCTTCACCTTGGCGCGCAGGCTGTCGACCCCGGTGGAAATGGTCCGCGCTTCAGCAAGCACGGCTTGCCCCGGTACGGTCAATCGCGGCTTCTTCGTCCCTTCCCGCTCGAACAGCGAGACCCCAAGCTGCGCTTCCAGATTGGCGATGCCGTAGCTGACGACCGACACCGCCCGGTTGAGCTTGCGTCCGGCCGCGGTGAAGCTCCCGGTCTCCACCACGGCGAGGAAGATGCGAAGTTGATCGAAGGTGGGCGTTCCCGGATTCGACATTTCCATTTTCCTGAACAGTTTGTCGCTTTTTATCAGGGTTATCCTGAGAGGGAAGCCATCCTATCTCTGTGCCAGACATCAATCCCGTCCGAGGAGACATTCCATGATCGAGCTTCGTCCCTTTGAGAGCCTTGGCGGCGAGAACCATGGCTGGCTGGATGCCAAGCATCATTTCTCCTTCGCCAATTATCATGATCCCGCGCGCGTCCACTGGGGCAATCTGCGTGTCTGGAACGATGACACCATCGCGCCCGGCACCGGCTTTCCGCCCCACCCGCACCGCGACATGGAAATCATCACCTATGTTCGGAAGGGCGCGATCACCCACAAGGACAGCCTGGGCAGTCACGGCCGCACCGAGGCAGGCGACGTGCAGGTCATGTCGGCCGGCACGGGCGTACGCCACTCCGAATATAATATGGAGGACGAGGTGGCCCAGATCTTCCAGATCTGGATCATCCCCACGCGCGAGGGCGATGAGCCGCAATGGGGCGCGAAGCCTTTCCCCAGGGGCGAGCGCGCCGGCCAGTTCGTTACTCTGGCCAGCGGCTTCGAGAGTGACGCGGATGCCCTCCCCATCCGCACCGATGCGCGTGTCGTGGGCGCCACCATCAAGGCCGGCGAGACGCTGGACTATCCCCTCGGCAAGGAGCGCAAGGCCTATCTCGTCCCTGCGACCGGCGCGGTCGAGATCGAGGGCGTGCGGGTCAATGCCCGTGACGGCGCGGCGATCGCCGAACTGGAAACGCTGCGCGTGACCGCGCTGGAGGACAGCGAAGTCGTACTGGTCGACGCCGCCTGAGCGGAATCGGCCCCGCCAGGACGCTCGCGGACCAATCCGCGAGCGTCCCTCCTTTTGCGACAAGCGAGGGGAAGGGTTAACATTTTCGACATTGATGCCAGCCTAAACCGGGTGGACAGATGGCAGCCAAGGGCAGGAACAGCCCGTTTCCGGAGCCGCCACAGCATCAGGATATGAGTCGCAGCGCGTTACCATGATGAACAACCGATCCGCTCCTCAGCGTCATCATTCAGACGCGATCGAGATCGAACTCATCCGCAGCCTCTTTCACGCCTTCGTACCCTCGGTGGTCATGACGTTCGGCTTCATGGCGGCCGGCGGCGTGCTGTACGCGCGCACCGGAGACACGATCCTGCTTGGGCTGCTGATCGTCGGCACCCTCACCTCGGTGGCGCGGCTCATGTCCGCCTGGCTGCTCGCGCCGGCGATCCACCGGGAAGACATCACGCTTCTCCAGGCCCGCGCGCTGGAGTGGCGTTTTGCCATTCCGTACGTCGGTTTCGCGTTGGTGCTCGGGCTGTTCGGCTGGCGGGTTTTCCTGTTGCCGGGCCCGGAAATGCACATGCTCGCGACCGCGATGCTGGTCACATATTGCGCGGGCGTGGCGGTGGGGATGGGCGTGCGACTCCGGGTCGCGGTCCCCAGCATGATCCTTTCGCTCGCTCCGGCCCTGTGCGTCTCGATCTGGACACCGGATGCGCTTTATCGCGTGGTCGGCGGACTGGTGGGCGCCGCGCTGGTCAGCGCCATCCAGAGCCTGCGCGCCCGTCACGAACGGTCCGTGCAGGATATCGGGCTGCGCCTCACCTTCTCACACCTGGCGCGCAAAGACGCCCTGACCGCCCTGCCCAACCGCATTGCACTGCGGGAATGGTATGCGGAATGTGTGGTCTCGGGGAAGGAAGACGCGCTGATAGCCGTCCACTATCTGGACCTCAATGGCTTCAAGCCGGTCAATGACACCCATGGCCACCCGGTCGGGGATGCGCTGCTGACGGCGGTCGGCAGGCGCATCGCCCACACCATTCGTGAAACCGACATTGTCGCACGTCTCGGCGGAGATGAATTCGCCGTCATTCAATATGACATCCACAATGCGGATGAAGCCGCCTTGCTTGCAGGCCGCCTGACCGACGCCCTCGCCCGCCCCTTCCGCATTCGCAAGCTCACGCTCAAAATCTCGACGGGCCTGGGCTATGTCGTCGCACGCGGCAAGGAAGAGAACCTTGATGATTTGCTAGGCCGTGCCGACGAGGCGCTTTACCAGAGCAAGCATGCCAGTGCAGTCGTGCAATATGACACGGCAGGGCACGTAACGCGCAAGTCGCCTCACAAGCGCCCTCCGGCTTCCAGCCCGGAGCGGCCGGCCAGACTGCCAGCTTAGTCAAAGAACAAGACTGGACCGGTCAAGGCAATATCGTTGGATTCCCATGGCGACTGAGGCATAGCGCTGCTGTTTTCCATATTGCTGGGGCTGCTCTGCAGCCAAGCTCAAGGAGAGGGTATGAAGAAGCGTCTGCTCGGAGCAGCCCTGGCCATCACGGCGCTGCTCGGCATCACGGCCTGCCAGACCGCCACCGACGAGGCGGAGAGCGGCATCACCCTTTCCAAGATGCTGAATGCGGACGATCATCCCGGCCAATGGGCGTCCTACAGCCGCACATGGGACGAGCAGCGCTACAGCCCGCTCGACCAGATCAACGATGAGAACGCCCACCGCCTCGGCCTCGCCTGGTTCGACGATATGGAGACCTTGCGCGGCGTGCAGGCGAGCCCGCTCGTCATCGACGGGGTGCTCTACAACGAGAATATCTTCAACGTCGTCACCGCCTACAATGCCAAGACGGGCGAGAAGCTGTGGACCTACGATCCCAAGGTCGGCAAGGAATGGGCGGGCCTGGCCTGCTGCGGCCCCTCCTCGCGCGGCATCGCGGCCTGGGGCGACAAGATCATCATCGGCGCGCTGGATGGGCGGCTGATCGCCATCGACAGGAACACGGGCAAGGAAATCTGGAGCGCCCAGACCTTCGACCGCAAGGACCAATATTCCATCACCGGCGCGCCGCGCGTCTATGACGGCAAGGTCATCATCGGCAATGGCGGCGCGGATTACGGCTCGCGCGGCTTCGTCGTCGCTTATGACGCGGAGACCGGCAAGCAGCTCTGGAAATTCTATATCGTCCCCGGCAACCCGGCCGATGGCCCGGACGGCGAAGCATCCGACAGCGCCATGAAGATCGCCGCGCCCACCTGGCACGGCAAATTCTGGGAAACCGGCGGTGGCGGCAATGCGTGGGACAGCTTCGCCTACGATCCCGAACTCAATCTCGTCTACATCGGCACCGGCAATGGCAGCCCGCAATCCTGGCATCATCGCAGCGACAGCAAGGGCGACAATCTGTTCCTCTGCTCGATGGTCGCGGTGGATGCGACGAGCGGCGAATATAAGTGGCACTATCAGATGGTGCCCGAGGAAGACTGGGATTACACCTGCACCCAGCCCATCGTGCTTGCTGACATCGAGATCGACGGCAAGGAGCGCAAGGTCGCCATGCAGGCGCCCAAGAACGGCTTCTTCTATGTGATCGACCGCGCGACGGGTGAGCTGATCTCCGCCAAGAGCTATGTCTCGGTGAACACCTGGGCCAGCCATGTGGACATGAAGACGGGCCGCCCAGTGCTTCAGCCGGGCGCGCACAACACCACCACGCCGCACATCATGAATCCGAGCTGGATGGCCTCCCACACCTGGCATCCGATGAGCTACAGCCCCAAGACGGGCCTCGTCTATCTCTCCGCGCAGGAGCAGGGCTCGATCTATGCGAACCAGCCGGACGGCGAATATAAATATGTGAAAGGCCGCAACAACACCGGCTTCGATCATGCGAACCAGCCTGAACTGCGCAAGAAGCTGGTGGAAGAGATCATGGCGACCGAGAAGGGCTATCTACTGGCCTGGAACCCCGCCACGCAGACCGAGGCCTGGCGCGTGCCCTACCCGCATCCGGGTTCAGGCGGCGTGCTGACCACAGCCGGCAATATCCTCGTCCAGCCCACGATCAACAAGACTGTCGCCATCTATCGCGCCGATAATGGCGAGAAGCTATGGGAATTGAATGTCGATCAGGCCGGGGTGGCGGGCGCGATCACCTATATGGTCGATGGCGAGCAGTATATCGCGCTCAATGTCGGCTGGGGTGGATCGCCGGTCTACAACCTCAACAAGGACGGCCCCTTCCGCTTCGCTTCCGCCAAGCTGCTGGTCTTCAAGCTGGATGCGAAGGGCGTGACCTTGCCGCCGATGGCTGAGCAGGACGAGAACGCCTATCTGCCCATGCAGCGCATCCCGGCCGAAACCGCCAGGCGCGGCGCGGCGGTTTATGGCGAGACCTGCAATCGCTGCCACGGCGACAACGCGATTGGCGGCATCAAGGACCTGCGCAAGATGAGCAAGGAGAGCCATGACAATTTCATGGACATCGTGCTCAAGGGAACGCTGATCCACAATGGCATGCCGAGCTTTGAAGGCGTGCTGACGGAGCAGCAGGCGCAGGACGTTCACGGCTATCTCATCACGCGCGCGCAGGAGGACTGGTAAGCGGCGTTCCGTCGGGAACGTCCCTTGCCGCCCGGCGTTCAATCGGCAGGCAAAACAGGCGCTGGACCCGACGGAATGACTGAGCACAGCCCGATCAAACAAGCGACGAAGCGTAAAGCCGCCCCATCCGGCGCTGAAAGCGAAACCGCGCACAGCACGACCGCGCCGCCAAGCAAGTCGACCACCATCGCTGCTGCCGCGACGCGGACCGGGCGCGCGATCGGCAAGACCGGCATGCGGGTCGCCAAGCCGCTGGCCGCCTCGATCAAGCATGAGAATAACAGCACATTGGCCAAGATGGTCATCGCCGCCATCACCCCCAAGCTGGTGAACGCTGCGCTGCGGTTCGCTATCCGCAATCCGGTGCTCTCCATAGCGGGCGTGCTTGTCGTGGCAGCGGTCGTGGGCGCGCAAGAGGATGACAGCGCGGAGGCCTGACGCCATTCCTGTTCCGACCAGCTAATCTCTAAACTCTTCCCTGAATCATGGCTCGCGTTCGGGTAAAAGAGCGAACCGCGCCAATCCTTCCCCCCGTCACTCCCGCGAACGCGGGAATCCAATGAACCTGGCAGTGCACCCGACCCGTAACGGCGATGAAGCGGCTGCCGCCTGGCTTCCCCCGCACGCGGGAATGACGAAAAGAGAACCGGAAACAGACATCCCTTATTGACCGCCAGGAAATGCAGCCGCGCAGGCTAAACGCGCGTGAGAGGCTCATGTGGCCCGGGTGGGAGAGCCACTATGATGCCATCGCCGGCACACACCTCGCCCCCGACCACCACCACGCCCATGATCCCGCTCTTGCGGATGAGCGTACCGTCCGGCGCACGGTCCAGAACCGCCCTCAGCAATCCCGGACGGAAATCCTCGATTTGACCGCAGGGATTGCGGAGGCCCGTCACTTCCACGACCGCCTGATCGCCCAGGCGCAACCGAGCCCCTCTCGGCAGGCCGAGCAGATCGATGCCCTGCGTGGTCACATTCTCGCCAAGATGGCCGGGCGCGATGCCGCCGAAGCCGTGGCCCGCCAATTCGTCGAACAACTCGGCATGGATGAGATGGACCTGCCGCAGATTGGGTTGCGCGGGATCGACAGCCACCCTTGAGCGGTGCTGCACTGTCGAGCCCAGATGCGCGTCCCCTTCCACGCCCAGTCCGGCAAGCAGGCGGATGGAGTCCACCGGCTGCTTGGAGAAGCGATGCGCGCCGTCACGCGCGACGGCGATGACTTGTCCCGCTCGCGCGGGGCCGCTCAATGCGGCCCCGTCCCGTCCGACATCCGGCCCCAATCCTCATTGGCGCGGGCAATGATATAGCCATGGATCGCCTCGGTATCCTCAACAGAGAGCAGGTCGGCAAAGCTGGCCATGCCCTTGTCTTCATAGATGCCCTTGAGGACGATATCGTTGAACAGCGCGTGGGTCTCCCGCGTCATCATGCGCAGGTCCTTCACGCCGCCAATGGCTTGCTGGCCATGGCAGACCGCGCAGGTCTCGGCAAAGAGCTGTGCGCCCCGCGCGATCTGCGCCTCGCTCGCCGTGATGGGCGGCGGCTCGGGCGCCTTCTCCTCGGGCTTGAGCGCCGGCAACTGAACGTTGCCCCCCAGCTTGAAGACGATCAGCCGCGCCGACGCTCGGGGCAATTCGATGCCCCGGCCGCGTTCGACGACAGCCGCGCCGCCGCCCCAGCCGGCGTTGACCGCGATATATTGCTCGCCATCGAGCATATAGGTAATCGGCCCGGCGACCGGCGCGCTCTGGATCGGCATGTCCCAAAGCTGCTTGCCTGTCTTGGCGTCGAAGGCCGCGAGAGTCTGGTGGGTGGTGCCTTCGAATACAAGATCGCTGCCCGTCACCATCACGCCGCCATTGCCGTGGCGTGGCATCGGGATCTTCCATGCCGCCTTCTGCTTGACAGGGTCCCATGCCAGCAGGAACGCCTTGTCCATGGCCACGACCTGCTTGTTCAGCTCGGCACGCTTCTCGGCGGCCGCACCGGTATAGCCGCCCCAGCCCGCATTGGAGCGGAAGGGCTTGGGCTCGAAATCCGGATCGAGCGCAAAGACCTGACCGGACTCATAGAGCGGGAAATAAGCCAGCTTCGTGCGCGGGCTATAGGCCATGGGGAACCAGTTATGTGCCCCGCCCGGCCCCGGCATCACCAGTGTCGGGTCCGTGCCATAATGCGCTTCCGGATTGATCTGCGGCCGGCCCGTCTTGGGATCGATGCCGCTCGCCCAATTCACGGGCGCGATCTTCTCTGCCGAGATGAATTCACCCGTAGCGCGATCGATGACATAGAAGAAGCCGTTCTTGGGTGCCTGCATCAGCACCTTGCGCTCCTTGCCGTCAATCTCGAGATCGGCGGTGATGATCGACTGGGTGCAGGTGTAGTCCCAGTCCTCCTCGGGCACCATCTGATAGTGCCAGACATATTTGCCCGTCTCGACATTCACCGCGACGATCGAGCAGATGAAGAGATTGTCGCCCTTGCTGTCGCTGCGATGATGCCAGGAGAGCGGCGAGCCATTGCCGGTGCCGATATAGACCAGCTTCAGCTCGGGATCGTAGCCGATGCTGTCCCACGCATTCGCGCCGCCACCCAGCTTCCAATATTCGCCGGACCATGTCTCGCGGATCATGTCCATGATGTCGTCGGAGGCCTCACCGTCCGGCCCATCGGCCGGGTTGCCGGGCGTCAGGTAGAATTTCCAGGCCTGCTCGCCCGTGTCCGCGTCATAGGCGACGACGAACCCGCGAATGCCCATGTCGCCGCCGCTGTTGCCGACGACCACCTTGCCGTCGAACACGCGGGGGGCGCCGGTGATGGTGTAGGGCATGTCCTTGGGCGTGGTCTGGACGGACCAGACCTGCTTGCCGTCGCGCGCGTCAACCGCGATCAGCCGGCCATCGAGCGTCGCGATGATGATCTTGCCATTCCACATGGCGAGGCCGCGAGCGACCGGCTCGCAGCAGGCATAGCGGCCGTACTCGCGCGGCACCTTGGGATCATATGTCCACAGCCGCTTGCCCGTGCGCGCATCATAGGCGATCGTGATGTTCCACGGCAGGATGTTGTAAAGCACGCCGTCCGCATAAAGCGGCGTGGCCTCGACACCGCGATAGGTATCCAGATCATCATACCATGCGATGCCGAGCTGGCCCACATTCTCTGCATTGATCTGATCGAGCGGGCTGTAGCGCTGGGCGCTGTAGGTCCGCCCGTCATGCAGCCAGTCGGTGCCGTCGCTCACCTGCTCGGCCATGCGCGCGCTGTCCACGGCGGCCGGCCCACGCGCCTGTGATTGCGATACGAAGAAATAGACCAGCACCGCGGCGATAATCGCCACGATGCCGATCAGAACAGCCGGCCTTTTCAACATCGTCATCTATGTCAGTCCCTCGGAGGCTCGCCGATCGGCTGTGAGCCATCAACCCACCGGCCGACCTTGAGCGAATCCATCTGCTCCTGCGTGCCGGGCGGCCGATGATAGGCGCCGACCTCGTCCATATCCGGCTTGAAGACCTTGCCCGTCACCGGATTGGGGTAGTGGAAAGGAATGATATAGTAAGCCGGATAGGTCAGATAGACGGTCGTGGGCGGCAGATCCGGCGGCGGATCGAACTTGTCCGGCCAGGTGTTGTTCATCGCCCAGTCGCCCCAGCCACCCCAATTGGTATACATGGTGAAGGGGCCGGTCAGGCGGCTGATCTTCCAGACGCCGTTTTCCTTGCGATATTCGTTCTCGTAGAGCGGGAGGCCCCAGCCGCCATTGCTCATCACATAGGCGCGCGCGCGCACCCAGCCGGTCTTGCCGTCCGCGGAGATATCCGGGATCGACTGGAACTGCATGTGATTGGCGAGCGAACCCGGCTTCGTGCCATCCGGCCCGAACGCCTTCTGCATATATTCCAGCACGCGGGGCTTGCCGAGGAAGATGCCCTTGCCGCCGATCTCCAGCGTCGCATCATCCGTGAACAGCTCCGAAAGCGGCGTCCACTGGCTCTTGTCCACGAAATAGCCATAAGTGCGCTGCAGGCGCTCGATGTCGTTCATGTCCTCGAGCCGGGTGATGCGCTCGTCCAGTCCGGCCAGCTTCTCGGCAGTGGTCTGCGCGAGCGCCGGCGTGGCGAGAAATGCAGGCGCGGCAAGCAGGGCCGCGACGAAAAGAGTGCGGTTCATCATTGTTGCCTCATCCCCTTTGCGGCGCTGCTCTCTTCGGCAGGCGCGCTGTCCATCCCCCGATCCGGGCGACCGACGATATCGTCGCCGGCCATCGGCAGTTGCTTGAGCGACTGGCCAGTCACCGGATGGTCATAGCTGAACGCCGGCAGATAAGCGTGCGGGAAAGCCCGGTAGACTTCCGTAGGCGGCTGGTCCGGCGGGAGCACAGCGCTCGGGCCTTCCATCTGCAGGGCATATTTGGCGAAGCCCAGATCATAGTCGGTCTTCGCCGTCAGGTAGAAGTGGAGCTTGGCGATCTTCCAGACGCCGCCTTCCTTCACATAGTCGTTCTCGTAGAGGCCGACAGCCCACTGGCCGTTCTGGCCGGGTTCGGACAGCATGATCGGCCCCTGCCAGCGGCCGGTGGCGGTCCGTCCATCCGGCGCCACCGTCACCACGGCTTGCAGCATCATATGGTTGTTCAGATAGCCACGGCCCAGCGCCTGCGGGCCGAACAGCAGCATCGCCTGGCGAATGCGGGCCGGCCCCACATAAACGCCGCGCTGCCCATATTCGAACGCACCCTTGGCGCTGAACAGATCGGCGGCCTGATTCCACAGGCCCTTGTCGAAATAATAGCCGAAGGTCGCCGTCAGATTCTCGACGGCAAGCTGATCCTCCAGCAACTGCACACGGTGCTGATAAGCGGCAAGCTGGCGCTGGCTGTCGCCCTGCGCGACCGCCGGAGCAGTCAGCGCACAGGCCAGGCCCAGCAGCAGGGCCGCCTTGAATGTCTTGCGGGCGCTCATTTCGCGGTCTCCGTCACGCGCTTGCCAGACACCGGATTAGGTGCGTGGAAGGGAGGAATATACGGCTCGGGGAAGGCCCGATACCGCACGGTGGTCGGCCGGTCTGCGGGCATCGCCTTGCTCGCTTCGCTCTGCACCAAGCCCTCGCCCGGCTGGAGCCGCGCCCAGCCCTTCTTATAAGGCGCCACGAAATTGACGTAGAGATGAAGCTTGGAAATCTTCCAGACGCCATTCTCCTTGACATACTCGTTCTCATAGACGCCGTCGCGCCATTCGGCATGCTGCTTGTGCTGGCCGAGCATGCCCAGGTCGCGCCAGCGCGCCTTCGCGCTGCGGCCGTCCTCAGCCACCGTCACCACCGGCTGGAGCGTGACCCACTCGTTGAGCTGGCCGTAGATCAGCCCTTCCTGGCCGCCATGCAGGGCCTTGAGATAATCGCGGATACGCGCCTTGCCGACATAGACGCCATCGAGACCGATCTCGATCGTGCCATTGTCGGTGAAAAGGTCCGCCGCGTCCGGCCACAGGCCACGATCGATATAGAAGCCGAACGCGCGCTGGAGTTTCAGGACGGCGCGTGCGCCCTCCAGCTTCTCCACCCGGGTGGTGAGCGCGTCGATCTCACGATCGATGGACTGCGCCTGTGCCGGTGCGCCCGCCAGAAGCGCCGCGCCGGCCATCGCCAGAATCGCGCCCTTCATCGCAGGCCTCCGATCGGCACGGCCCGCAAGGCGAATTCGCCCGGATCCTGCCCCTTGAAGTTGGGATCGAACAGGAAGCGGCCCTTGCTTTCCACCGCATAGGCCGTGTTGCCGATGTGCGTCACGCCCGGCACGCCGTCTAGGCCGTCCTTGAGCACTTTCATGGTGACGTCATCCCCCTCGATGGTGAGCAGGCTGATCCGGCCCGCCGGACCTTCCGCCTGCAGGAAGCGATTGCCGCCGATCGGGCGCAGGCCATCCGGTCCGTTGAGCGGCTGCGACACATTGAGCTTCGTCAGGCTCGCGTAGCTGCCATCGGCATTGCGGTTGACCCGCAGCATCGTGTTCTGGCGGACATTGTTGACGTAGAGCAGGCCATCGTCGCTGAACGCGATGCCATCCACGCCCCCCAGCACCGCCTTGTCCTCGACCAGCAGCGAGAGCGCGTCGGCCCCCGGCGCCAGCGTGAAGATGCGGCCATTGGTCGTCTCGGCGATGAATGCCGTGCCGTCGCTGGCAATCGCGATGTCGTTGCAGGCGCTGGCGGGCGCCGGCAATTCATAGCGCTGCTTGAAGACGCCGGACTTCAGATCGAATGCGACGAGCGCGGAGACTTCCTCCGGCTTGCCCATCGGGATCGAACAGGTCCAGAGCGTATTGGAGCGCTCATCGGCAAGCACGCCCAGCACCGCCGCCAGCTTGTTGGTCTGGTCCGGCCGGATCCAGGCGACAGCCTTGGTGCTGCCGGGCACCGCGCGATAGATGGTGCCCTTGAAGCTGCCGATGTAGAAATTCCCGGCCGTATCGGCCGTCGCATTCTCCGGGAACACGCCGGTGTCATCGATCACGATGTCGGCCGGGACCGGCTTCGCGAAGGGCGCCGGGATGAGATAGGGCACTTCGTTGGAGGTCGTCTCGATGCGCGCGATGCGCCCGTTTTCGATCTTGAAGATGCTCACGAAACCCACGGTGCGCGGATATTTCGCTTCGGCGGGATAGGTCTTGCCGTCCCGCGCGGTGAAGCTCGTCTCCGCGCCGGGCAGGTCACGATAGCCGATCGCCGCGACAAGGCCGCGTGCCTCATCGATGGCGACGACTTCGTGCCGCACAGCCTCGAACTCGGCATAGAGGCCGCGCTTGAGCGCCGCCTCGCAACTCGCGTCGCTGGCCCGCTCGGTCGGCAGCATGCCTGCCATCGGAACGCCGTTCTCGATGTTGGTGCAGCCGCGATCGAAGCCGACGCCGATGGTCTCGCCATTGGCAGCCATGCTGGCGAAATAGCCATCGACCAGCGCTTCCATCTTGCCGCGCGAGAGCCGCGCATTGGCGGCAAGTGCCGTCGTGAACTTGCGATCCGGCGCATGAGCGGTGGGATCGCCGAAGGGCTGGCGGCCTTCCTTACGGCGGATGACCGACTGGACGGCGGCGATCTTGCCGTCCTTCACCTTCATGTCCATCGCATAGAAGCCGGGCTGGCCATGATCCTCGATCATGCCGGCCCAGACGACGCGCCCGCGCACGGGATCGGCGACGACCAGCGGAGTCTTGCTGAACGCCTTGATCGTTACCCAGCTGCCTTCGCCGATGCGCTGCTTGACGCTGTTCTCGGCATAGCCGACGCGCTCGGCCCAGGAGACGCCCACGGGATCGGACCGCGTCATCGCATCCATGAAGCTGTTGGAAAGGCCTGTGAGGCAGGTTGCGTCACAAGTCTGCGCACCCTGCGCCGCGGCGGTGCCCGGCGTGAGAGCGAGCGCGGCCACTGCCGCGCCGGTGAGGAAGAGGCGCCGGATCATTCGCCCGTCTCCCCGTGCTCGCGGCCTGTGGCCCAAGGATTATGCATGAAATGCGGCACGTAGGTGAACACTGCCTCGATCTCCTGGATCGCCCCGTCCCTCACGCGGAAGGCTTCGAGCAGGCTGATGGAATTGGGCCATTTGAGCGCCGTCTTCATTTCGCGCCCGTCGGTCAGCTTGTAAGTGACGACTTCATTGTCATGATCGAAGAAGCCGCTCGCGACTACCACGCCGCGCTCTTCGTCGACCAGCGGGAAGCGCCGCTCGCGGATGCGCTTGTTGATGCGGTAGATGCCAAGCTTGAACTGATCGAGGCAGCCCGACGCGATCGAAGTGGCGTTGCCGCCGCTCCCGCCGCCCGGCTGGAGCGAAGGGCCGCGATTGGGCGCGGTCGTGCTGATACCGTTCTCGAGGCGACCGCAATCGTCGGTGAACGGCGCGAACACCATGCCGTCATTGCGCTCCACGGTGTTGAAATAGCTCTGCGCGATGGCGATCAGCCGCGCGCGGGAAACGCGACCCTCGGGCGGCAGCACTTCCTGGAACGCCGGGTGATGCTCCACCTTGTCCGGATCGCCGAAGGGCGCCGGCAGGCCGGTGAGGCGATGCACGACCGTCTCGATCTCGTCGATCTTGCCGTCACCCACATGCATGCGCATCGCGTAATAAGCAGGCTCGCCATGCTCCCAGACGACGCCGAACCAAGCCACCTGGCCAGTCAGCGGATCGGCCGCTTCCAGTCCGGTGGCCGCAATCTTGCTGACGGAATTCCACAGGCCCTTGCCCACGGGAATGACGACATTGTTCTCGGTGAACTGCACATCGTCGGCCAGCTTCAGCGAGGATGGATCCTTCTTCGCCAGCGCTGCCATGTAGCCGCGCGCATAACCGATGAGGCAATCGCGATCGCAGGTGGGAATGTTGACGGCGCTCGGCTCGCCGAAAGCCTGCGCCATGGCGGGCGTAGCGCTCGCCGCCATCAGCGCCGCGCCTGTCGCGGCCATGAGCCGCACGCGCCAGCGTTGAACCTTGTTTCGCACTCTGATCCCCTCCCGTCTTGACTGGGTTCCACATCGGCGGATGGCAAACAGCCACGCCGGCGGATTCGGGGCGAACATAGGGCTGGCCGGACGAGCTTGTCACGCACGCTCAGACAGAAAAGATCATGATTTCCAACTCAGTCGGGCAAATGTCCGGCTCAATCAAGCTGGAGGAGCCTCAACGTCCGACGGACGGCCGCGTGCGACGAACGGATATGCGTCCGCCGGGGAAATACCCCCTCAGAACCCGACCTGATCGCCGCCCTTGAGGCCCAGCATCTCCCGCGCCTCGGCGGGCGTGGCGATCTCATAGCCCAGAGTCTCGATGATGAGACGCAGCTTGCGGACCTGGTCCGCGTTCGATGTCGCCAGTTCGCCCCGACCGATATAGAGGCTGTCCTCCAGCCCAACGCGCGCATGGCCGCCGTTCAGCACCGAGAGCGTACCGAAATTCATCTGGTTGCGTCCCGCCGCGAAGGCCGAGAAATAATAGTCCTCGCCAAAGAGCCGGTCGGCCGTCGCCACCATATGGGCCAGATTGGCCGGCTCCGCGCCGATGCCGCCCAGTATGCCGAACACGCCCTGGATGAAGAAGGGCGGCTTCACGAGCCCCTTGTCCACGAAATGCGCTAGCGTGTGGAGATGGCCGATATCATAGCATTCAAATTCGAACCGCGTGCCGAAGGCCTGGCCGACTTCCACCATGATCCGCTCGATATAGGCGTTGTCATTATACATGATCCGCCCGCGTGCGCCCTCGACATAAGTCTGCTCCCACGGGTGCAGCCAGGTCTCCACCCGCGCGCCGGCCGCGCTGAAATCGAAGATCAGCGGCCCCATGTTGAGCGAGCAAACCTCGGGCCGGAACGCCTTGGCCCCTTCGATCCGGTCGTCGAGCGTCATGGCCGGGCTACCGCCGGTCGAGATGTTGATGACCGCATCGGTGGCCTGTTTGATACGCGGCAGGAAGCGCGCGAAATCCTCCGCCTTGGGGCTGGGGCTGCCGTCCGCCTCGTTACGGGCATGGAGATGCAGCACGGTGGCGCCCGCCTCTGCCGCCTCGATGGCCGCCTGCGCGATCTGGTCCGCCGTCACCGGCAGATGCGGCGACATGGATGGCGTGTGGATGGACCCCGTCGGCGCGCAGGTCAGGATCACTTTCTTAGAACGGCGCATAGTCTCTCCTCGCTAGTCCCGCGCCATCGCGCTGCTGCGAACACCAGTTAAAAGCAGGGCCTAAAGCCCCGCATGGCAAACATATTTGAAGTTGAGATACTCATCGAGCCCATGCTTCGAGCCCTCGCGGCCGATGCCGGAGAGCTTCACTCCGCCGAATGGCGCATAGGGCGTCGAGATAAGGCCGGTGTTCACGCCCACCATGCCGCTCTCGATGTCCCGGCTGGCATTGTTGATCGTCTGCACATTGGTTGAGCAGACATAGGAAGCGAGGCCGAACGGCGTATCGTTGGCGAGCCTGATCGCATCCTCATAGCTCTCGAAGGCGATGATGCCCGCGAGCGGCCCGAACGTCTCCTCACGCGTGAGCTGGGCATCGGGCTTCACACCGGCAAGCAGCGTCGGCTGGGCCATCCGCCCTTCCCCGCGCCCGCCCACCAGCAGCTTCGCGCCATTGGCCACGGCTTCATCGAGATGCTCGTTGACCTTGGCGACAGCCGCATCGTCGATCAGCGGCCCGATATCGGTGCCGTCCTCCAGCCCATCGCCCAGCTTCATGCCCCCCACGCGCTGGGCGAAGGTGTTGACGAACGTATCGTAAATGCCCTTCTGCACGTAGATGCGGTTGGCGGCGATGCAGCTCTGGCCGCTGTTGCGGAACTTGGCGACCATCGCGGCGTCCACAGCCGTACCGAGATCGCTGTCATCGAAGATCAGCATCGGCGCATTGCCGCCCAATTCCAGCGAGAGCCGCTTGATGGTGGGGGCGGACAGCTCCATCAGCTTGACGCCGATCTCGGTCGATCCGGTGAAGCTGATCTTGCGGACGATGGGTGATTTGGTGACGATGTCGCCGATCATCCCCGCGCTACCGGTGATGACGCTGAACACGCCCGGCGGCACCCCCGCTTCCTCGGCAAGCTGGGCCAGCGCCAGCGCGGCGAGCGGGGTCTGGCTGGCCGGCTTGGCGACCATCGTGCAGCCGGCCGCGAGCGCTGGCGCGAACTTGCGCGTGAGCATTGCCAGCGGGAAATTCCAGGGCGTGATCGCCACGCACACGCCGATGGGCTCGCGCTCCGCATAGAGCTTGCGGCCTTTCACCGGCGCGGGGATGATCTCACCCAGCGCGCGCTGCCCTTCCTCGGCATAGACTTCCACGAAGCCAGCACCATAATCCACTTCGCCCAGCGCTTCCTTGAGCGGCTTGCCGTTCTCCAGCGTGATGAGGCGGGCCAGATCGTCGCGATGCTGATTGATGAGGTCCAGCAACCGCCGCAGGATCTTGCCCCGCTCCCGCGCGGGCGTGCGCGACCATTCCGGGAAGGCACGCTGCGCGGCCTCGATGGCGGCATGGATCTGCGCGGCTTCCAGCGAGGGAATGCTGCTGATGACGCCACCCGTGAACGGATCGGTCACGTCGATCTTTTTCCCGCCGGGCGCGTCCACCCACTTGCCGTCGACATAGGCGCTGGACCGCAGAAGCGGCTTGTAGGCGATGGTTGCGTTGCGCTGGCTCTGGTCCACGGGACAGGCTCCGAAAAGATGAACTGGGATGCGTGCCAGCATGAGCCGCCGGACGCCCCGGAGCAAGGCCCCGATCAAGGCGCTTCTAGCGGCTCACCACGCGCGCGGACTTGTCCGTCGCGGTAGCCATGGTTGCGCCATGCGGCAGGTGGGGCAGGATGAGGCTGCGACTTCGACCGCTCACCGCCTTACCCCTTCGATTGCGATCGGCGATGAACGGTGGCGACAACCTCCCAGAAGCCTATAAGGTGCAATGCAATAAGGGAGGACTTATGAAGACCTTAGCGGTAGCGACATTCATAACCCTGACAATGGCGGCCCCCGCCGGCGCCAAGGACAGACCTCCCACCAAGGCCGAACGCACGGCGATCGCGGAAAAGCTCAAGAGCCTGGGCTATACGAGTTGGGACGACATCAAGCTCGACGACGACCGGCCCTATCATGAACCGAAATGGGAAGTCGACGATGCACGCAAGGGAGACGGTCCGCGCTACGATATCGATCTGGAGCCCCAAACGCTTCGCGTCATCCAGGAAGAACTTGACGATTGATAAGCTGCGAGCGGGCAATACCCCTCACCCCGTCATTCCCGCGAACGCGGGAATCCAGTTGGCCCGCGCTTCACTCTGACTGTTGCCCTTACAGGCCGGTCACATCCGGGCACACCCGCTACGTCCACTGGATTCCCACGTTCGCGGGAATGACGGGAAAGGCGCCGACGGGCGAGTTTGCTCACCCCGCCTGGAAAGCGTCGCGCATCCGCTGGGCGCTCTGGCGCATCATCCCCTGATCCGACGCCACAAGGAAGCTGTTGACGCCCGAACCGCGCAACGCCGCCACATCGGGCGCATCCGATGCACCGACATGGGCAATGAGCGGAATGCCATGCTTGCGCGCGGCCGCAGTGATCTTGTCCACGATCTGCGCGATGCGAGGGTCGCCTGTATTGGCCGCGCCCACCGCCGCCGAGAGATCGCCCCGGCCGATGAACGCCCCGGTCAGGCCCGGCACGGCGAAAATCTCGTCCAGCCGATCGATCGCGTCCAGATCCTCGATCATCGCGATGACGCTGGCCGAACTGTCGCAGCGCTCCATGTAATCCGCGAAGCCCAGCCGGCCATAACCGCCCGCGCGCGTGCTGTTGGAAAAGCCGCGATGGCCGCCCTTGAAATAAGCCGCATCCACAATCGCCCGCACCACATCGGCCGAGGAGACATGCGGCACCAGCACGCCGGCCGCGCCCGCATCGAGGACGGTCAGGATATGCTCGGGCGCGGCCGAAGGCACCCGCACCACGCTCGCGATGCCGGCCGCCCGCGCGGAGAGCATCATCAGGTCGATATCGGCCCGGCTGAACGGCGCATGCTCGGCATCCACCACCACGAAATCGAAGCCCACATCGGCCAGGATCTCGGTGGCGTGGGATGTGGGCGTCTTGAGGAACGTGCCCAGCAACCCTTCGCCGGCGACGAAGCGCCGACGAAAGGCCTGCTGTGGGGTCTCACTAACCTGCGCCGGTTGGCTCACGCCTGCGGCACCGGATATTCGTCGGCGTTCAGCACCCAGCCTTCCATCTGCGAGAAGTCGTGGCGCGGCGGCGCGAAGATATCGACCAGCCGGTTGTCGTTGCCGGGCTCGATCGCAGCCGAGGTGTGGATCGACTTGGGCGGGATCACCGCGATCGACGGCGCCGGGCACGTGACATGCTCATCGTCCCGCCAGTCCGCCTGATCGCTCGTCCACGGCCAGCGTAGATGGTGGACATAGGAGCCACCCAGCGCCAGCGAGCACTGCTCGAAATCGTCATGATGATGCGGCGAAAGCGTGTTGGTCGGGCGCGGCGGGATCGGCTCGAACACATTGACCATGAAGGTCGTGCAGCGCCACAGGCGACCGAAACGTCCTTCCTGTGCCGGCACGTCGAGGCTGTAGGCACGGATCTTGAAGCCGGCCGGCGGATCGGGCCAGCGCTGGAATGACGGCAGATTGGGCTGCTGCTCGGCATAGCCTTCCGCATTGGCGGCCAGCGCCGCGATATCCTTATTATCCCGCGAGAACAGGCGCACGAATTCGCCGCCCTTGGGGAAGGTGATGCTGCTGTCCCCCGGCGGCACGATGGCGATGGAATAGCCCGGCACGCTCTGCGTCTCTCCATTGGCGGAGATGGTCGCCGGCACGTCCTGCTCCTCGATGAGCAGCACATACTCGTCCACTTGCTTTTTACGCTCGAAGGTCGCGCCGGGTTTGGCCCGCGTATAGGCCACGATGAAATTCTGGCCACGGCCGAACCAGGTCTGGCCGGTCTCGTCATCGATCTGCGGCGGCGTGGAACCGAACAGGACATAATGCGACGGGCCGAAACCGCTCGCGCTGACGGCCTTGCCTGTCGTGGCGCTTCCGCTGGTCAGCTTCGAGCGGGGATCGGATGTGGAGTACATGGTGTTGGCTGCGGACATAGGGTCACTCCGAGCTGGAAAGGGACTTAAGGCAATATGGGGCCAGACTTACTGATTCACCAGCGCCGGGAGCTTGATCCAGGCGGCAAGCGGGTTTGATCGTCCCTCAGCGCCCCCCCGAGACGGCAAGATTGGCGCCAGTGATGAACGAGGCTTCCTCAGACGCCAGGAACATGACGGCGGCGGCGGCTTCCTCGGGCGTGCCGATGCGGCCGACCGGTGAGAGCGCCAGCGCGCTCTTGCGCTTCTCCTCGCTCAGCATGCCGGTATCGATGGGGCCGGGCGAGACGGCATTGACGCGGATGCCATCCGGCCCGAGTTCACGCGAGAGGCCAAGCGACAGCGCATCGACGCCGCCCTTGGAGGCCGCATACCAGACGCATTCATTGGGCGACCCATAAGCGGTGGCGCGCGAGGACATGAGCACGATAGCGCCACCCTGCCCCCCCTGCCGCGTGGACATGCGCGGAACAGCGGCGCGGGCGCACAGCATGGCACCGACGAGATTGACCTCGATCACGCGCGAGAGCGTCGCCGGATCGGCTGCCTCCAGACGCGAGGGCGCACCCGTTATACCACCATTATAGACCAGCACCTTGAGCGGGCCGGCCGCATCGACAGCGGCGAACAGCGCCTCGACATCCTCCGCCTTGCCGGTGTCGGCCTGAACGGCCTGCGCCGATCCGCCGGCCGACTGGATTTCGCCGACCACCTCCTGCGCTTGCGCGGGGTTGCTCGAATAGGTGAGCAGCACATGATAGCCCGCACCCGCCGCCGCGCGTGCGATGGCCGCGCCAATGCCGCGACTGCCGCCCGTAACCAGAAAGACCGGTGCGCTCATCCTCTTGCCCTCTCGCTGCTCTCGAACGCCTCCCCTAGCCTAGGCGAGCGGGCCGACTTGACCAAGGGGGCATGGATCGTTGCGAGCTGGCCGGAGAGAGTCGGCTCACCGGGCTCAGAAGTGCTTCTCCTGCAACAGCAGCGGCGGCTCCCGCCCGCTCACCGGATTGCGGAAATGCAGCGCCACCGGCAGCATCTCGGGCCACGGCGCCGTCGAGGGGCCACGCAGCGGGCCATCGGGCGGATATTCCTTCACCAGATTGGGCGGCGGCGGGTTGTGATTGGCGGTCTCGGGATTGAGCTTCACCCAGGCCTCGCCATAATTGCCGGTCCACACATAATCGAGGTCCATGCCCTCGATCCGCCAGATGCCGTCCTCGAGGATGGCCTGGTTCTCATAATGCCCGCCCACATGCATGGGCCGACCCTCCGGGCTCGTCGTGAACTGGAAAAGACGCAGATGAATGCGCGCGCTGTTGCCGTCTTGCGCGACACTCGTCACCGGCTGCATCTTCTGGTGGATCGCCATATTGGGCACGAAGCGCCCGCCATTGCCGTAGCGCCGCGCCAGCGACTGGAAAACGCGCTCCCGGCCCGCATAAGTGCCGACATAGGACAGCTCCTTCCAGCCACGTTTGGAGAAAAGATCGCCAAGCGGCCGCCAGAGGAACTCGTCGATATAATAGCCATAAGCGTTCGAGACATTCTCGGCGCCATCATAAGCCGAGGCCACCGCCAGCAAGCGCTCGACATCCTCAAGACGCGCCGCTGCCTCGCCCGTGGCCGCCGGAACGGTCGCTGCACTCTTCCCAGCGGGGACAGGCAAAATCTTGAGATCCGCCGGATAGGTCGCCGCCGCACCCGTCACCGGATTGGCGAAGCTCAGCGCCGGGAAGGCGACGTTGGGATATTGCAGCGCGGCCTGCGCGGCCGGCACCGCGCGACCTGCCCGCCCGAACGGCGCGGAGGGCAGCGCGCTCTTCGCCCAGCCCTGCTGATAATCGGTGCGCGCGCGCGGATAGACGCGCATGTGCGCCACCATCCATTTGCCGTCGCGCTTCACATACTGGTTCTCGAAGATGGAAAAGGTCCAGGCGCCCCAGTCCTCCGTCTTGCCGAGCATACCCAGCTCGAAGCCGCGCGCGCTCGCGCTCTGGCCATCGGGAGCAACGGAGATCACCATGTCGAACTGGAGGCGATCATTCAGTTCGCCGGGCTTGAGGCCCGCCGGCGCAACGGCTTCCAGCGCGGAGCGGATCGCCTTGCGGCCCTTCGCGCTGTCCCCTGCGGATTCCATCACGCCATCGGGGGCGAAAAGGTCCGTCACATCGTCCCACAGGCGCCGGTCGACATAATAGCCATAGGCATTCTGGAGATTTTGGATTTCGGCTTCGTCATTGAGCCGCGCGACGCGATGCGCGAGCGAGCCAAGCGAGGCCGCCTGCCCGGCCGGCGCCGCCCAGCCATGCTGCAAACGCGTGCTCGGTGTGCCGACCTTGTCCACATCGAAATGGAACGGCACCGCGCGCCCGACCGGATCGGTATTCCGCCAGCCGCCCTCATAGGGGCCCGCCATGATCGGATAGGGATGGACCATGGCGAACTTCCAGCGGCCATCCTCCAGCACATAGGCATTCTCGTGGATGGTGCCGGACCAGTCCGCCTTCTGTCCATAAAGCGCATCGATGGCGAAGCCGTGCCAGCGGCCCTTGCCGGTGTTGCCGTCCACCGCAAGCGTGACGACCGGCGAGAAGATCATGTCCGCATAGAGCCGCCCTTGCGGCATGCCGTCCACGCCGCCGCCCAGCGTCTTGCGCAGATGCGCGGCGATGGCGCTCTGGCCCATGATGCGCTGCCGCCCTTCGCCCAGCGCGCCTTCCTTGGCGAACAGCGCGGCCGCCTCGTTCCACAAGCCCATGTGGAGATAATGGGCATAAGCATGCTGCAGCCGCTTGATCTCGCGCACGGCTTCGGCGCGGCGCACCTGCTCGGCCACTTTCGCGATCCGTGCCTCGGCCGGCGCCGCTTCCGCCGCCATCGCGGGTGCCCCCGGAACCATCGGTACAGCGACCAGCAGGGCGAGACCCATCAGGCCAGCGGCAATCGGCTTCATCTTTCGCTCTCCATCCGTCTCGTCGCCTCCGCCCCTGCGTGGGGACGAAAGCCTATTGCAGTCTCTCAGCGCTCGCCGGGGACACTCGGGGCCGGCTCGGCAGGCGCGTCCAGTTCGTCGATACCCTGCAGCTTGCGCCCCGCCGTTTCCGGCAGCAGGAAAGTCACCAGGAACGAGCAGCAAGCCGCGCCGATGCCGAATGTCGCCATGGCAACGCTCAGCGTGACGCCTGTCGCGGCGACCAGCGCCACGCCGGTGAAGAACACCGCACTGGCGGCACGGCCGAAATTATAGGCGAAGGCCTGCCCCGTGCCGCGCACTTCGGTGGGGAACAGTTCGGTGAAATAGGGCCCGAAGGACGCATAGGAACCGAACTGGAAGAACCCATAGACGAAGCCCGCCGCCATCAGCGCCGGCACCGATGAGCCGAGCGGCGCGAACAGGTAGAAGGAGGCCGTCAGCATGAAGCCGACCGCGAACAGGCGGAACGCGTTCTTCCGGCCCAGAGTGTCGCTGATATAGGCATTGGAGAGCAGGCCGAAGAAGCCGCCCGCACTGTTGACGAGCACGCATATACCCGCCGTCGAGATCGCCAGACCACGTTCCATGGTCAGGAAGACGGTCAGGAAATTGCTGATCGAATAGGCCGCGCTCTGCACGCCCAGCGACAGCAGGGAAGCCAGGACGGTGATCGGCAGGATCTTCGCCTTGAAGATATCCGACAGGCTGGTGCGACGACCCAGTTCCTTGTTCCGGGCAGCCGCTGCCTTGAAGACCTCGCTATCGTCCGAATCCCGCCGAACGAAGAAAATGAGGAGGGCGGGCGCGATGCCGAGCCAGAAGACGATCCGCCATCCCAGATCGGGATCGAACATCTGGGCGAACGGGCCAGCGAGCAACGCCGCGATGCCGGTACCCACCGCTGCGCCGGTCTGCACGGTGCCAAGCGCCTTGCCGCGATGCTTGGGATGAATCATCTCGGCCAGCAACACCGCGCCGACCGCCCATTCCGCGCCGAAGCCCAGGCCTTGCAGGATGCGCAGAACGAGCAACTGCTCATAATTCTGCGCGAAGCCGGACGCGAAGGCGAAGAAGGAGAACCAGGCGATGGTGAGCTGGAGCGTGCGCGCGCGCCCGATCCGGTCGCACAGCCAGCCCCCGACCCAGCCGCCGATTGCCGCCGCGAAGAAATTCGCGCTCGCGATGCTCGTCGCTTCCGTGAGCGTGAGGCCCAGGCCGACCATGATCAGCGGGATCAGGAAAGGGTAGACCAACGCATCGGCCGAATCGAGCGTCCATGCGGAGAAGCAGGTCCAGAAGACCCGGCGGGTCTTCTTGTCCGATTCCTTGTACCACAACATCATGACGGCGGCGCCCTCTCTCTATATTTTCCGTCCAGCCAACATGGCCCTTCGTCTCCCGGCCGGAGCGCGCAGACCCTGCGCCGCCGGCCCGGCAGCCCGCTTGCACAAACCGGCATGAGAAGTTGCCGCGCCCCTGCGTGATGCCACACCCGTTGCGCGCGGCGGCACTGGCAAGACTCTCACTTCACGACCACGCCGTCCACATTCGGGCCGGTCGGCGGCATCTGGTAGCCGAACGACGTCATGCGCGCATCGGGCATGAGTTCGCAGGGCACGCAGTCCGGCCAGTAATTCTCCGGCTCGCGCCCGCTCACCAGATTGCGATAGTTGAACCACATCGGCAGAATGCCGGGCCACTCCACCGCCGTGCCGGTGCCGCCCCGGAACCCCTCCTCGCGCCGCCCCAGTTCCGTGAGGAAGATATCCGGCGGATATTTCTTCGACAGCTCCGTGGGTTGCGCCGGGCGGACGGGCTTGGGCTTCACGCCGTTCCAGCCTTCCTTCCAGCCGTTCATCGAGAAGTAGTGCTCGTCGATGGTGAGGCTCCAGAAGCGCCAGATGTCGCCTTCCAGAATGAGCTGGTCGTTGGGATACATGCCGGACGAGAAGTTCGCGCCGTAGAAGCTGCCTTCCACTTCCTTGCCGGTGCGCGGCTGGAACAGGCGCGTGCGCAGATTGGCCGAACGTCCGTCCGGCGAGACGAGGATGACCGGCTGCGTGCGCCAGTGATAGCTGATGCCGGGCCGCGTCGGCGCGGTCGGCCCCCAGGTCGCATTGACCGCGCCCATGATGCGATCCCGCCCCAGATAATAGCCGGTAAAGGGCGATTGCTTGTTGCCCTCCACGGCGAAAGTCGCACCCATTTCGTCCCACATGAAATCATCTATATAAAAACCGTAAGATGATGAAACATTTTCGGCCGCGTCGAAGGCGAGCGAGCGGGCGAGCCTGCGCTTGGCTTCAGCATAACGCACCTCGCCCGAGCCTTGCCCTGCGGCGCTCGCGCGCGGCGCTGCGCCGGTCAGCGGCCTTGTCGCCGCCGGATCGGACAGGGCGACCTGCCGGCCCGTCACCGGGTTGGGCCCAAGGAATGCGGGGATGCCGGCATGCTTCACCGCGCCGTCCTCACCCCAGCCCTTGTTGTATGGCGCCGACATCAGCGGGAAGATGCGCAGCTCCTTGAGTTTCCACAGCCCACCTTCCTTCACGAAGCGATTGTGGAAGATATTGATGCCCCAGCCGGCCGTGCCTTTCGCCTGGTCGCCGAGCATGGCAAGCTCGATACCCCGGCTATAGGCTTCCGTGCCGCCGGGCATCACCTTCACCAGCGTGGCGAACAGCGGATGATCGTTGAGCTGGCCCTGCTCCAGCCCGGCCGGCCCCATGCGCTCCATAGCCTTGCGTACCCCGGCCTTGCCCGAGAAGGTGCCGACGCCGGCGATTTCCACGCGGCTTCCCTCCGCGAACAGGTCCACCACATCGTCCCACATCTTGCGGTCGACATAATAGCCGTAGCTGTTCTGGATATTGCGGACGGCATCTTCCTCGCTCAGCGCCGCGATGCGCCCCTCAAGCTCGCCCAGCGTCGCGTCCGCGCGCGGCGCCGCCCCTTGCGCGGGCGGAATGGGTCGGCCGGTCTGATCGGTCGTGATATGATAGGGGACAATCGGCAGGTCTTTCCCGCCTATGTTCGTCCATCCATTGGCATAATCCCCTTCCATCTGGGGATGATAATGAGCCAGCGCGATCTTCCACACGCCGTCCTCGAGCACATAATCATTTTCGTAGACGCCGCTTTCGATGCGGGTCTCGCCTTTGCCATCGCCCGCGAACGTCAGGCTCATCCAGCGGGATTGGGCGCTCTTGCGATCGTCGGCGAAGCTGAGCAGCGGCTCGTCGATGAACTCGGTATGGAGGACGCCGGGCCGCAGCCCGTCCGCGCCGCCGCCCCGCGTCCGCAGCCAGGCGGCGATGGCGTCTGCGCCCTGCACGCTTTCATCACCCCACTGGAGCCGCCCATTCCGGGAGAAGAGGCTGGCGGCATCTTCCCAGAGGCCGAGTTGCACATATTGCGCATAATGGCGCTGGAGATTCTTGACCGCGCGCAGAGATTCCACGGCGTCGACGTCGCGGGCGAGACTGTCGATCTCCGCTTGTGTCTGCGCTCCCGCCGGGCCGGCAAGCCCGGGCAGGAGAAGCGCCGCTGGCAGAAGCGCAAGCGCTATCCTGCGAAGACCTGAGCCCATGATCCCTCCCCTCGATCCTTCATCTCGATATATGCCAGAGGATCAGCGCTTTGCCCCGCCTTGGCAATGGGGCAGGCAGCGGCTTGAAGAGTTTATGCCCTTTCAGTCAAGTGCGGCAGACCGGCCCGGCCACGATCAAGTGGCGCAAGCTCATGCAAAATGTTTGACCTGCCACACGCGGCTGTGGCAATCGCGCTGCGTGCATCCGGGCGGGTGTAGCTCAATGGCAGAGCAGAAGCTTCCCAAGCTTACGACGAGGGTTCGATTCCCTTCACCCGCTCCACCGCTGAATTAGCCAGTTCGCCTCCATTCCCAATCGCAAGTTGCGCCGCCAACGCGGTGACTGTGCGGTATGGTCCGAGCGCCCGCGCTTGGGCACGGCGTAAATGTTGCTGATCGCGGCCTTCTCATGGCCCAGCATCCTCAGTCTCTGGGCCCAGTGTGCTGCACTCCCTTTCACCATAGACCGCGAAGATGATCTCGATGCGGCGGAGGATCGCTTCAGTTTCCTCCAGACCACCGATCTGTCGATACAGCCGGAATATGGTGCTTGCTGGACACCGCCGGACCGACCGAAAGCACCTTATACCGTTGCGCTGATCGTAAGATGGGTACCGGAAAGACCTGCTCCCCACGACAGCCGACGCAGTCAAAGAAGGGATTCCCGGGGCGAAGCCGCCACATTGGAGACAAACGCACCTCTTCCAAGACTTGTCTATCCATCTCATTTTCACTGAGAGATCATCACGAAATGCCCAATGCTTCCCTCCTTGCTCGACGGAACCTCGCTGTTCCGCGCGGCGTCGCCACAGCCACGTCCGTCTTCGCCGACAAGGCACGAAACGCGGAGATCTGGGATGTGGAAGGCCGCCGCTATGTCGATTTCGCAGGGGGCATCGCGGTTCTGAACGTTGGCCATCTACACCCCCGGGTAACGGCGGCCGTGGCGGCGCAACTCGGCCGCTTCTCTCACACCGCCTTCCAGGTGATGGGTTATGAGACCTATATCGAACTGGCCGAGCGGCTGAACGCCCTCGCCCCCTTCGACGGCCTGGCAAAAACCATTCTTTTCACGACCGGTGCCGAAGCCACCGAGAACGCCGTCAAGATCGCCAGGGCGGCAACAGGGCGCAATGGCGTGATCTCCTTTGCAGGTGGATTCCACGGCCGCACCGCGCTGGCGAGCGCCATGACCGGAAAGGTTGCTCCGTACAAATGGCAATTCGGCCCCGCCTTGCCGGATGTCTTTCACCTGCCGTTTCCCAACCCGGCTTACGGTATCTCGGTGGCTGAAAGTTTGCGGATGCTCGACCTAGTGTTCGCCGCCGACGTCCATCCCGGCAATGTGGCGGCAATCATCATAGAGCCCGTGCAGGGCGAAGGTGGCTTCAATCCCGCGCCGACCGCATTGCTCCACGCGCTCCGGGAGATCTGCGACAGGCACGGCATTCTGCTGATCGCGGACGAAGTGCAGACCGGCTTTGCACGCACCGGCCGCATGTTCGCTATCGAGCATAGCGGCATCGAGCCCGATCTGGTCGCCATCGCCAAGTCGTTGGCAGGCGGTTTCCCCTTGTCCGGCGTGATCGGACGGGCGGACCTGATGGACAAGGTCGAGCCGGGCGGGCTTGGTGGCACCTATGGCGGATCTCCGATTGGCTGCGCAGCCGCATTGGCCGTGCTGGACATCATCGAGGAAGAAGGCCTGATCGAACGGGCGAGCCTCATCGGCGCGCGGATGATCGATCGCATCGCACGCTGGCGGGATCGCAACGACCTCATGGGCATTTCCGCACCGCGCGGATTGGGCGCGATGATCGGCTTCGATATCCTCGATCCCGAGGATCGCTTAACTCCGCTGGCCAATGGCGGAAAGCTGGTCGCGAACAAAGCGCTGGATGCCGGATTGATCATTCTCAATTGCGGCACACGGGGAGAAACCGTGCGCCTCCTCGTGCCGTTGACCGCACCGGATGATCTGATCGAGGAAGGGATGGACCTGCTCGAAACCGCGCTGACAGTCGCAGCATGACCATCGCAGCGGCGTGGAACGCGGTGGGGCTCGCCCGGCCGGACCTCGTGCGGGGGGCCGCCTTCATCGGCGGTCAATGGATCGATGGCGAACAGCACATCGATGTGACCGATCCCGCAACGGGCACCAGCCTCGGCACGGTGCCCGATCTGGGGAGCCGGGAGACGCAGCGGGCCGTCGAGGCTGCCGTTGCAGCGCAAGCGGAATGGCGGACCTGGAGCGCGCCTGAACGCGCGGCCATCCTCCAGCGCTGGCACGGCCTGCTGCTCGCCCACGCCGATGATCTTGCGCGGATCATGACCGCCGAACAGGGAAAGCCGCTCCGCGAGGCCCGTGGCGAAGTGGCCTATGCCGCAGCCTTCATCTCCTGGTTCGCGGAAGAAGCGCGCCGCACTTATGGTGACGTCATCCCGGGTCACGGCCGGGACAAGCGGCTGGTCGTCACGCGCGAGCCGGTCGGCGTCGTCGCCGCGATCACGCCCTGGAATTTCCCACTCGCCATGATCACGCGCAAGGCGGGGCCGGCACTGGCGGCAGGCTGCGCGATGGTCCTGAAGCCTTCCGAGCTTACGCCCTTCTCCGCACTGGCGCTGGCGCTGCTGGCGCAGGAAGCGGGACTGCCAGCCGGACTGCTGAGCGTCGTCACCGGCCGCCCGCAGGCCATCGGCGAAGTGCTGGTGACTCATCCCGCCATCGCCAAGATCAGCTTCACCGGGTCGACCGCCGTGGGTGCCATGCTGGCCGGGCAGGCGATGTCGACGGTCAAGCGCGTCTCCCTCGAACTGGGCGGCAACGCGCCGTTCATCATCTTCGACGATGCCGATGTCGATGCCGCGATCGAAGGCGCAATCGCTTCCAAATTCCGCAACGCCGGACAGACCTGCGTCTGCGCCAACCGCTTCATCGTGCAGGACGGTATCTACGACCGCTTCGTTACAGCGCTGGCGGCGCGGGTCGAAACCATGCGCATAGGCCCCGGACTGGAGGACGGTGTGGAGATCGGCCCGCTCATCAACGAAGCAGCAGTTTCCAAGGTCTCACGTCACGTTGCCGATGCACTGGCTGCGGGCGGCAAGCTGATGGCCGGCGGCCATGCGATCGACGGCGCGGGGTATTTCTTTCAGCCAACGCTCATTCGCGACGTGCCGGCGGATGCATTGCTCTGCCGCGAGGAGACCTTTGGACCGCTCGCGGGTATCGTCCGCTTCGGGAGCGAAGCTGAAGCCATCGCCATGGCCAATGACAGCCGCGCGGGCCTTGCCGCTTATGTCTTCACGCGGAATCTCTCGCGCAGCCACCGCGTCACCGAGGCGCTGCAATATGGCATGGTCGGCCTCAACACGGGCCTCATCTCCACTGAAGTCGCCCCGTTCGGCGGGATCAAGCAATCCGGCTTCGGGCGCGAGGGCTCGCGCTATGGCATGGACGAGTATCTCAACATGAAGCTCGTCTGCACCGCGGTCGCAGCCGCGTGAACCGCCTACAAGCTGAGTGAAAAGGCCGCTTCTCGCGGACCAGCCCTCCATATTCTGATCCCTGAGCGTCCCGGCAACACCGTGGACGCATGTGTCGGGTGCCTACAACAGACCTTGGGTTCAAGCCGGCAGAGCATCTGTTATCACGCGACAGTCGATGACTCAATCAACCTATTGATTATACGTTATCCTATTCGGATAGGCGAAGTCTTTCCCCTGCCCGACCTATTCCGGGCAGCCTCCCGCAGCGCATGAGCGTGCAGCAAAAAGGGCGGCGCCGGGTGGCACCGCCCTTCTCGCAATCAAGCCGCTTCTTATCAGAAACTGGCGTTCAGACGAACGTACCAGAATCCGCCATTATACCCGAAGGGCGCCTGATCGGCATAACGACTGCCGCTGACGGTCGCCTGCGTGGATTCATACCAGTTGCTGTTGGCAAGGCCGCGCGAACGAATGTCCAGGTCCGGATAGTTGTTGAGGATATTGTCCGCACCGACGGCAACCGTGAAGTTGTCGTTGATCTGATGGCGTACCTCAAGATCGGCGATGAACTCAGCGCCAACTTCCAGATTGCCGCCATCGGCGGGCAGTGCCCAGTTCGTCCACGCGCCATAATAATAGCCACGCGCGGTGAGGGAGAAGCGGCCGAGCGACCAATTCTCCGTGAAAGTGATGCGCCATTTGGGCAGGAGATCCTCGATGTTGCCTTTGCGGACATCGTCAACGAGACGAAGATCGCGCTCCAGCACCTTGGTCGAGTTATAATTCAGCGCCAATGTGCTGTCGAAACGCCCGATCCCCGTGGTCGTGGTGTGGCTGGCCGTGAAGTCGACGCCTTGTGTCCGGGTCTTGAAACCATTGGCGAAGTAGCGGACATTGCCCACGGTCGCCCAGTTCGCCAGGCCCGCGGCGCGCAGCATTTCACGCTGTTCTGGCGTGGTGATCTCGATGTAGGTGGCCGTACCCAACCGATCCCGCACGGTGACGTTGTAATAATCGACCGTGACATTGAACCCACCGCCGGGAGTCAGCACCAGACCACCGGAGAAATTAGTCGACCTCTCCGGAGTCAACGGCTTGGAACCAAGCGCGATCGCCGCCGGGTTATGAGCCGGCAGGGTCAAAAATTCCGTGGGGCTGTTCGCACGGAAGCCGGTGACGCCCGCCGTGGTGAAGAGCTGGCCCGGCGTCGGCGCGCGGAAGCCCGTACTTACCGTGCCGCGCAAAGCGATGGCAGGCGAAAAGGCATAGCGCGCGGAGACCTTGCCATTGGTGGTGCTACCGAAATCCGAGAAATGCTCGTAGCGACCAGCAAGGCCCAGGGTGAAGCCATCGAAGATATCGCCTTCGATATCCAGATAGCCCGCATAGGAACGCCGGGAGTTATTGACCACGAAGTTCGGTGAATAACCCGGAAAACCGCTCACGCCGGGCGCTTGCGTCGTGACGCTCCCGTCGCTGAGCGTCTGCACCGTATAGGGACCGGCCGCATAAGAGGCATAATCCCCGAGACCGATCTCATAGGATTCGGCCCGGTGTTCGGCGCCGAAAGCGATGGTGATCGGCGAAGCCAGGCCAAGCTCCACAGGATAGGTGAAGTCGGCGTTGAAGTTGGTTTCTCGCTGCTCCAGCGCACCCATGTGGAAATCCGTGGGCGAATCCGGCCCCATCGAGGCGTTGAGCGAATTGTTCATATAATATTCGACGCGGCTCTGACCGTAGCTCGCGCTCAGATCATAAGTGATGCCGCTCTCAAGCTCGCCCCGATAGCCGCCAACCAGCGAGCTATCGATGACTTTGCCCTTGAAGATGGGCACAAAGCCATTGGGATAGAGATCGAGGAAGCTGAATGTGCGCCCATCCACATCCCACGTGCCGTCGGGCAATTGATCGAGATAGATGGTGTTGAACACGCTGGACTTGGCGTAGGTAGCCATTCCGGTGCCATCCTGGGAGATGCCCATCGCATCGACCGGCTGGCGCCAGTTGAACTCGAAGGACTGCCGGCTCACGCCATAGTTGCCGAACAGGTAGATCTCCGACCCGTCCCCGAACTCCAGACCGCTGTTGAAGAAGAGGCGATAGGCCCGCACCTTGGGATCGCCGACCTTCTGGACCGGATCGCGAATGTCCATGTCCGGAAAGCTCGACTGCACGGCCTGGGCGCCAATGCGCTGGCCGCCGCGGCTGGTATAATCCGAATCCAGGAACTCGCCGGACACGTTCATGAAACCGCTCGAACCCAGCGGAACGCCGATGTTGACAGCGGCCTGATAGTTCTGGCCGTCATTCTTGTAATATTGGCCATAGCGCGTGCGGGCATCGATCCCGCTGTCCGCCGTGCGCAGGTTGTAGTTGATAACGCCTGCGATGGCATCCGAGCCATATTGCGCCGAAGCGCCGTCCCGCAGCACCTCGATGCGCTCGATGGCGATTGAGGGAATCTGCGCCACGTCCGGCCCCTGCGAACCATTGGTGAGTCCGCCGCCGCCGGCCACCGACACGAGCGCGGAGCGATGGCGACGCTTGCCGTTGACGAGGACGAGGATCTGATCTGGCGGAAGGCCGCGCAGCGTAGGCGGGCGGACGAAGCCCGAACCGTCCGAGGCGATGCCGACGAAGCGCCCCACGTTGAAGGACGGAATGAGGCTGCGCATCATGCTCGTCATGTCGCCGGTCGACTGCGCCTCGAGATCCCGCGAGGACAGCACGTCGATCGGCGCGGTCGATTCAAGCACCGAGCGATTGGCACGGCGCGTACCGGTGACGATGATGGTATCCTGAGGCGCTTCCTCCGCGCCCTGCGGGGCCAGCTCAGTCTGGGCCGTTGCCGGCAGCGCTGCAAGCATCGCGACCGCAAGCGCAATACCGCTGGTCAATGTTCTGGTCTTCATCTGCTACCCCTTGTTTTCATCTCTGTTCAAGCCCGCTCACCTCATGCGAAGGCGGCCGCGGGCACGCGCCCTGCGGTCGCCAATGTGTCTCTCCCTGTTGAAGTGTCCTCACCCCGGAGGGACGGTTGCATTTTTGTTGCAGTGCGAAGATGGCGCGATTTGCTCCCCATCCGGAAGGAGCCAAGCGCGACGGGAGTGGTGCTCTGGAGGCACCGATTCCGGGCGCCGAGCCGGCACAGCGCTGCGAGGCCGGCATCCTTGTGGACGCCGGCCTGCCAGGTGACCCGGAGCAATTCTCATTCTGTCAGGTGCGCTTCACGAAGGGGAATGTGGCGCGCTCGACGATCTCGCTGACGGCGCGGTGAGCTTCCATGAAGGCCGCATCCGTGTGCGGGCTCGCGGCGGCATCGGAGTTGGCGATCGCCACGAGGCCGTATGGCTTTCGCCCGACCACGCATGGCCGGCTATCGCTCTGCGAATAGACCCATTCAACCGGATCGTAGAGGCTGTTGTAGGTGTAGGCGTAGCCATGCGGCCAGCGGTTGACCGTGATCGCCGCGATATCCCGCGCGGGATCGAAACCGCCGGGCCCCAGCAGCCGCGCAAGCTGGCTACGTGTCTCGCGCTCGAACGTCTCGTAACTCGTGGCGAGCAGTTCGGCGCGGCCGACGCGATGCTGGTCCCGGCGGGGCAGGCCGGGAGCCGCCGGTATCCTGGTGAGGTGAAGCGCCACTGGCTCGTCCGGCGAGGTGGCGTGGGTAAGCCCGCCGATGCTGGCCGCCTCCGTCAGCGCCACACTGTCATGGAACATGTCCGGGCAGGAGATGCTGGAAACGCCGAGCTTGTGGAACGAACGCCAGTTGCGCAGGACCACATTGGTATAGACCAGCGGACCCTTCACCCCATAAGCGAGCGCTTCCTTCTGCGCAGCGGGCAGCTCCGGCATCATATAGGGAATGACCATATTCCAGCAGGCCATGATTACGGCCTTGCCGCGCACCGACTTGAGCTTGCTCCCATTGGCATAGCTGACGATCGCTTCGCTCGCGGTCTCCGCGTCGCCATCGTGGCGGACGTTGATGACGATGCTGCTCAGGCGAATGCGAACCATATTCTCCGGCAAGTCTAGCTGGCCATAGTCGAACCGGGCAGTGCCCATGTCCTCCTGCGTCTTGCCGGTCGTGGCGCCCGGCACGAAGGAGGCGACCAGCAGCCGGGCCAGCGTGGCATTGCCATCCGGGAAATGGATGGACCGGCCAGATTCGCGCTGACGACCATGTTGCCCACCCGGCAGATCGGCAAACAGCCCCTCGGGCACCTCGCCCAGACCAAGGCCGGAGAAGCCGGGATAACCCTGCACCCATGCGAACAGCGCGGGCGTCGCGTCGGCTCCGACGCAGAACGTGCCTTTGCCCATGGTCTTGAAGAACCACATGGCCTGCGGATCGATCTTGACCGTCTTGAGATAGTAATCCTCGAAGGAGGTCCTGGCGAGAAAGGCCTTCTTATCCGCGACGCTCATGCCGGCGAGATAGTCCGGCTGATCCTCGGCATGGAGCCGGGCCAGGTCCGCGCGCGCCTTGGCGGAGAGCGGTGTCCTGGCCAGGAATTCCGGCGTCAGGCCCCGCGCCCGCCGCCCGCCACCCGGAGCAGCGGGCGGCACGGCCAGACGATCGCTCTTCCAGTTCTCCTTGTCGAAGAAATGGCCGCGGCCCAGTCCAAGTGAATCGTAGAGCTTCTTGTTACCCACGTTCGCCGCTTCATAGCGGGCGATGTCGACGCCGATGTCGTCAAGAATCTGCCGGGACCACCGGTCGTAGCGATGGGGAGACTCGATGTTGAGCGTGCCGCCATTGATGACGACCAGCTTGCCATCGACCATATATTCGTTGCGCTTGGCGTGGCCGCCGAAGTCATCGTGATTGTCCAGGATCAGGATGCGCGCGTCGGCGCCAACCGCCTTGCGGTAGAAATGTGCGGCGGAAAGCCCGCTGAGCCCGCCACCCACGATCACCAGATCATAGACTTCGCCCTGATCCTCGATTGCGTCCATCGGCAATTGACCGTCGCGCAGCAGATGCGCGACCTCGAACGATCCGTCATGATTGCCGCGCATGCCCGCCTTGGCGGGAGGATAGGTCTCGTCCGCGAAGACCCCGGCGACCGCTTGCGCGCCC
>Ga0160433_100205_pt1 | contig 46543 bp, 43 predicted proteins | sample HID1972K_E0MG_FD_108235 | JGI IMG/M metagenome (GOLD analysis project Ga0160433, IMG submission 108235) | Enriched pill bug-associated microbial communities from UW Madison campus, WI, USA - HID1972K_E0 MG | ecosystem: Host-associated > Arthropoda: Insects > Digestive system > Unclassified ...
CGAAGTCTCCAACTACCTCTTCTATTTGAATGGCATCAAATACCCGATCAATGGTTGTTTGCTTAATCACTTTATTTCCTCCTAAGTAAAGTTAGTTTATTTTTCTTTACTTGGAATTATATCCCTCCAAATCGGATTCTGAAGCTTTAAAGCATCTGCATCGCTTCCTGCAACATCTTCAAATATCTGCAAATCAAAATACTTCACAGCGGCTATCAGGTGATCAAAAATATCAGACATGATATTTTCATACTCCCTCCAAACCACGGTGTTGGTGAAAGCGTATATTTCAAAAGGTAGCCCTTTATTGCTTGGCTCTAATTGCCTTACCATTAATGACATATCTTTATTAATGCCAGGATGAGTGAGGAGATACCATTCAATATATTTACGAAACAAACCGGCGTTTGTTAAGTTTCTGCCATTTACACGAAGATCTCTATCGAATCCAAGCTTACTATTATGCTCTGTAATTTCTTGTTGTTTTTTATCGATATAACTTGATATGCCTTTGATCTTCTTGAAGGTTTTCAGTTCATCTTCCTCAAGATAACGAACGGATGTTTGTTTAACAGTTATCGATCTTTTTATTCGCCTGCCTCCCGACTGTTGCATACCTCTCCAATTATTGAATGAATCTGAAATAAGAGAATAGGTTGGGACAGTCGTAATGGTCTTGTCGAAGTTTTGCACCTTTACTGTAGTCAGAGTAATTTCTAATACAGTTCCATCAGCATTGTATTTCGGAATCGTAATCCAATCCCCGATTCTAACCATATCATTGGTTGTAACCTGTATACTTGCCGCAAAGCCCTTGATGGTATCCTGAAATATCAATAATAATATAGCTGAAGTAGCTCCTAAAACTCCAAAAAATGCTAAAGGTGATTCCCCTGTAAGACGTACATAAATAAAAATAGCTCCAAAAAAGAAAAGCACAAAGTTCATTACCTGAATATAACTTTCCATAGGTCTATACCGGAAAGTTTCATTTGAGTCCTTTAAAGAATCAATTAAGGCTCTTATAATAGATGTAATGATAGATACTACCATGAAAACAGAATAGAGATCTGTAAGCAATGATAATGGTCTGATCCAGGCAGGAAAACTTTCGAAGACAATGGGTATACCGGCGCGAACCAAACTTACGGGAGCGATTAACGCCAGGTAATGTGCAAATCGATGTGCGCGTAAGTAATTTAAGAATTTTAATTTTTGAGCTTTACTTATATAGTTTATAACCAGTCTCAGAATCCCCCGAACAATACTTAGAACAACAAATATCAGAATTATTAATGCGGCTAATAGTACCAGGCAATTTACCAATGCCGCTTGATCTTGTGACACTCCCCATTTTATGAGCAGATCATAAGAGAACCGACTGATAAAATTGGAGGATGTCTCTAAATTACTTTCTAGTTCATTCATAAGGAAGAGGAAATTAGTTATGTATAATAAGCTGGTGTTAATTACCAAGCTGTTTTATAGTCAGATAGGCCATTAATCCTGTACCCAGCTGTAAAGCGTTCTCATCAATATCAAAAGAAGGTGTATGTACCGGTGAAGTAATACCCTGTGGAGTATTGGCTGTCCCTAACCTATAAAAGCACGCATTAGCACTTTGCGAATAATAGGCAAAGTCTTCTGCCGCCAGCCAAAGATCAAGATCAACTACATTTTCTTCACCAAGAAAATCAGCGGCATACGAGCGAACAGAAGCAGTTAGTTTTTCTTCGTTTATTAAAACTGGATAACCATTGCGAATTTCAAACTCACATTCTGCTCCCATGCTTTCAGCCATTCCTTCAGCCATCTTTTTCATTTTCTCATGAGCCTGTTTTCTCCAGGTTTCATCAAACGTACGAAAAGTACCTTCCAAATAAACATCATTGGGAATTACATTGGTAGCACCATCGGCCTTAATCTTTCCGAAAGAAAGAACAGAAGGTATTTTAGGATCCGCTGCCCGGCTCACAATTTGTTGAAGAGCCGTAATAATATGCGCGGTAATTACAATGGGATCAATATTTTGTTGTGGCTGTGCAGCATGACCACCTTTACCGGTTACCCGAACATAGATCTCATCTGAAGACGCCATGTATTTTCCAGAACGAAAACCGACCTTACCTACTTCGATAAAAGGCATTACATGTTGTCCAATAACTGCCTGAGGAACAGGATTCTCTAACACCCCTTCCTGAATCATAATACTTGCGCCTCCGGGAAGTTTTTCTTCACCGGGTTGGAAGATAAGTTTAACTGTGCCTCCAAATTTATCTTTTAACTGAGACAAAATCTTAGCCGTACCCAATAAAGACGATGTATGTACATCATGTCCACAAGCGTGCATTATCCCCTGATTCTTTGAACCATATTCGCGCCCTTCAACCTCTTGAATGGGAAGTGCATCAATATCTGCTCTTAATGCAACGATATTAGATGAAGGCTTATCACCTTTAATCAGAGCAACGATGCCTGTATTAGCCATACTTTGATAGCTGATACCAAGCTCATCGAGTTTGTTTTTAATAAAAGACGAAGTATTATATTCTTCAAAAGATAATTCCGGATTAGCATGCAGATGTCTGCGATTGCTGACAACCTCTGTAAAGTTGTTTTTTGCTAATTCCTTTATCTCTTCTTTTAACATAGTCGTCGAATTAATAATACACGTATATCTGTTCTGTGAACAGGAAGACAGAAGGAAAAGTCTTTCTTAATTCATTCATAAATGACTGCGCTTCACTACGACTACGAAAATCCCCTACTTTTACCCGATAATTAGGTTGAGTATAGGTTATATAAGTACTAATATCTTCGTAACGTTGCTGAAAACGTGCTTGAATTGCATAGGCTTCTGTACGACTCGAACCGGAAAAGATTTGAATACGAAAACCTAACGCAGTTCCTCGCGTACCCTTTTCGTTCTTAACCGCCGGTTCATTTTCGATTGGCGAATTATTAAAAATAATACGACTCTGTTGTAAAAGGTCAATCATTGGATCCTTTATAATTTCCAGACTCCCTTTTTTATTTTGCGCTAACGCAGCAAAGGAAAATAATAGAAAACTTAATCCAAGAAAAACCGATTTGCCGTTCATATTAGCTAATGTCTAATTAAGCCTGTCCGATCCCATGACAGTTCTTATATTTTTTGCCACTTCCACATGGGCAAGGATCATTTCTACCAACTTTATTATCGTTTCTGATAGGCTGAGTCTTTTGTATTTCTCTAGTATCTTCTCCAAAATTTCCACCACCTGTTCCTGCGGTAGCTAATTCTGGTTTAGACACCTTAATATTTTTGTTTTGTACCGGTTCAGGCCTAGCCTCTCTAACCTCCTGTGGGTTTTGAGTAGGAATTCCTCCTTTGAACAAGAAGCTAACAACTTCTTTATTCATAGTAACCAACATATCTTTAAATAGGTTAAAGGCCTCCATTTTATAAATGATAATTGGATCCTTTTGCTCATAAACAGCGTTCTGTACCGATTGTTTCAAATCATCCATTTCACGAAGATGCTCTTTCCATGCTTCATCTATTAAAGCTAGGACAACACCTTTTTCAAATGATTTGAAAACTTCCGTTCCATTTGATTCAACTGCCTTTTTAAGATTAGAAGTTACCTGGATACCTTTTGTTCCGTCTGAAAAAGGAACAACTATGTTTTCAATTTGTTCTCCACGAGTATCATACACATCTTTTAAAACCGGAAGAGTTTGCTTAGCAATTAATTCAGCCTTACGATGGTAGAACTCATTTACCTTATCAAACAACTTGTGAGTTAAGGAAGATATACCTTCATTAGTAAAGATATTCTCATCTAATTCAGGGTCTATTGAAAAAGTACGGATAAACTCAAGTTGAAGGTCTTCATAATGACCTCCTTCTTTACATTCGCTCACTATTTCCTCAATAGTATCAAAGATTGTATTGTTCAAATCAACATCTAAACGTTCACCAAAAAGAGCATTCTTTCTTTTCGCATAGATCACACTTCTTTGAGAATTCATTACGTCGTCGTACTCTAACAGTCGTTTCCGTATACCAAAGTTATTCTCCTCAACCTTTTTCTGTGCACGCTCAATAGATTTGGTGATCATAGAGTGTTGAATAACCTCACCCTCCTCGATTCCCATTCGTAACATAATATTGGAGATTCTTTCTGAGCCAAATAAGCGCATTAAGTTATCTTCAAGTGAAACGAAGAACTGAGATGAACCTGGATCCCCCTGACGACCGGCACGACCTCTTAACTGACGATCGACACGTCTGGATTCATGGCGTTCTGTACCAATAATGGCTAAACCGCCAGCAGCTTTAACACCCTCTCCCAATTTAATATCCGTACCACGACCAGCCATATTCGTAGCAATCGTTACTGTTCCGGCCTGACCTGCTTCAGCAACAATATCTGCTTCTCGCTGGTGTAACTTCGCGTTTAAAACATTGTGTTTAATTCCGCGGATTTTTAACATCCGGCTTAGCAATTCAGAAATTTCAACCGAAGTTGTACCCACTAGCACTGGTCTTTTTGCCTCTGTTAATCGCTGTATTTCTTCTGCTACTGCATTGTATTTTTCACGTGCTGTGCGATAAACCGCATCCTGTAGATCATTACGTTGAATTGGAACGTTGGTTGGAATTTCAACAACATCCAATTTGTAGATCTGCCATAACTCGCCTGCTTCCGTAGTTGCAGTACCGGTCATCCCTGCTAATTTATGATACATACGGAAGTAGTTCTGTAATGTAACAGTAGCATAGGTTTGTGTAGCATCTTCAACCTTAACATTCTCTTTAGCTTCAATTGCCTGGTGCAAACCATCTGAATAACGACGGCCTTCCATAATACGGCCTGTTTGCTCATCTACAATCTTAACCTTACCCTCTTCAATGATATATTCAACATCATTTTCAAATAAGGTATATGCTTTCAGTAATTGATTAACTGAATGAATACGTTCAGACTTTATAGAGAAATCACGCATGATTTCATCTTTCTTGGCAATTTTATCTTCAGCACCTATATCTGATTTCTCTAATTCAGCAATTTCAGATCCTACATCAGGCATAATAAAGAAACTTGCATCTTCGCCAGAAGCAGTGATTAATTCAATTCCCTTTTCAGTAAGCTCTACTTGATTATGTTTTTCAGTAATCACAAAGAACAACTCAGCATCTACCTCAGGCATACGCTTACTTTGCTCCTGCATATAAAAGTTTTCAGCTTTCGTAAGCACTTGCTTATTGCTTCCCTCACTTAAGAACTTGATTAGGGCTTTATTCTTTGGCAAGCCTCTATAAGCACGTAATAATGCCAAACCACCACTTTCAGGTTCTGTATCACCAGATCTGATTGCCTTTTTTGCATCATTTAAAACCGTATTGACAAAGGTTTTTTGTGCATTTACTAAGCGCTCAATCCTTGGCTTTAATTCGTAGAACTCATGTTCATCACCACGAGGAATCGGTCCTGAAATGATTAGAGGAGTACGGGCATCATCAATTAAAACAGAGTCAACCTCATCCACCATTGCATAGTGCAATTTTCTCTGAACGAGACTTTCAGGACTTTGAGTCATGTTATCACGTAGATAATCAAAACCAAATTCGTTATTTGTACCAAATATAATATCTGCAGCGTACGCCTTTCTCCGAGCCTCTGAGTTCGGTTGATGCTTATCAATACAATCTACCTTCAAACCATGGAACTCAAAAATAGGGCCGTTCCACTCTGAGTCACGACGTGCCAAATAATCGTTGACAGTTACAATATGAACACCTTGACCAGATAAAGCATTGAGGTAGGCTGGCAATGTACCAACTAAGGTTTTACCTTCACCAGTAGCCATTTCCGCTATCTTACCTTCATGCAATACAATACCACCAATTAACTGAACATCGTAGTGTACCATGTTCCATGTAACCGGAGTTCCCGCAGCTATCCAGGTATTTTGCCAAATAGCTTTATCGCCCTGAATTTCTATATGCGGACGGGTAGCAGCTAAATCTCTGTCAAATTGAAGAGCAGTAACTTCTAATGTTTTGTTTTCTGAGAAACGGCGAGCCGTTTCTTTAACAACTGCAAAGGCTTCCGGAAGTATTTCCATCAATACCTCTTCTAACTCTTTATCTCTATTTTTCTCAAGTTTATCAACTTGTTCATATAAGGATGTCTTTACTGACATCTCAAGATCAGGTTGTTCAGCTTCTGCTTTAAGCTTACTTATTTCTGAGTCAGTTTCCTTTAAGTGCTCAGTTATTCTCTCTTTAAACGCGATTGTTTTACTACGCAACTCATCATTCGTGATTGAATCTAACTTTGCGTATTCAGCTTTGATCTTTTCAACTAAAGGCTGAATGTGTTTTATGTCTCGTGCAGACTTGCTCCCGAAAACTTTACTTAAGAATCCTAACATCTATAATATTTTTAATTGATCTTCTTTGGTTTGTCAATAAATAATCCAAAACTCGCTATCCGTCAAATTGACAGCTAACATTTGCAAAGTTAATGATTACATATTAAATAACACTTACCGCCATTCCTTAAACTGGTTGATCAAACCATTGGTAGAGGTATCGTGTGTATTGATTTCATCTTCATTTTCCAATTCGGGTAAAATTTTATTAGCGAGTTGTTTACCCAATTCTACTCCCCATTGATCGAAACTAAAAATATTCCAGATTATACCTTGAACAAATATCTTATGTTCATAATAAGCGATTAAAGTACCCAAAGTATAGGGGCTTATTTTCTTTATCAAAAAAGAATTTGTAGGTCTGTTACCATCAAATACTTTATAAGGAAGCAGTTTATTAATTGCATCTTCACTAAGCCCGCTCTCTTGAAGTTCTTTATATACCTCTTCTTCTGTTTTTCCATTCATCAATGCTTCTGTCTGAGCAAAAAAGTTAGAAAGCAAAAACGTATGATGGGCGCCTATCGGATTATGACTTTGAGCAGGTGCTATAAAATCGCAAGGAATTAACTTCGTTCCCTGATGGATAAGCTGATAAAAAGCATGCTGACCATTCGTGCCCGGCTCTCCCCATATAATAGGTCCTGTTTGATAATCAACATTCTTACCATTACGATCAACGTTTTTACCATTACTTTCCATATCTCCTTGCTGAAAATATGCTGCAAAACGATGCATATATTGATCGTATGGTAAAATAGCCTGGGTTTCTGAATCAAAGAAATTATTATACCAAACTCCTAATACTCCCATGATTAACGGAATATTTTCTTCAAATTCACTCTCTTGAAAATGTACGTCTGCTGCATTAGCTCCTTTTAAGAGTTCCTCAAAATTCTTAAAGCCTATTCCAAGAGCAATGGATAAACCAATTGCACTCCATAGAGAATAACGCCCGCCAACCCAGTTCCAGAATACAAACATATTTTTGGTGTCAATACCAAATTTATGAACAGCCTCCGTATTGGTTGATAGCGCCACGAAGTGTTTACTTACATCGCTTTCTTTTCCTCCGCTCTTTAATAACCATTCCTTAGCCGAAAAAGCATTCAACATGGTTTCTTGTGTCGTGAAGGTTTTTGATGCTACCAGGAACAACGTAGTTTCAGGGTTTAGAGGCTTTAACGTTTCTACCATTTGCGTTCCATCAACATTGGAAACGAAATGTAAATTAAGGCGTGTCTTATAAGCTTTCAATGCTTCAGTAACCATCACAGGTCCTAAATCAGAACCGCCTATTCCAATATTTACTACATCGGTTATTTCTTTACCGGTGTAACCTTTCCATTCGCCTGATAAGATCTGCTCGCAAAAGGATTCCATTTGCTTCAACACCTTCTTAATCTCAGGTTTAATATCTTTCCCATCAACTTCAATCGGATTATCATCCTGACTTCTAAGAGCTGTATGTAAAACCGCACGATTTTCAGTTTCATTAATATGATCTCCTGAAAACATAGCATCAATTGCTTCTTTCACCTTACACTCGCGTGCCAATTGAAAGAGTAATGCCATTGTCTCATCGTTTATCCGGTTTTTCGAATAATCGAATAATATATCACCATCGCGAATAGAAAACTTTTCAAACCTTTGTGGGTCTGATTTAAATAAATCTCTCAATGACTGAGGTGCAAGCTCAATATAGTGATTACTAAGGTATTTAAAAGCTGGAGTTTCGTTAAAATTAACTTTTGGCAACATAGTCTGATGTTTGTATGAACGGCGAATTTACGTTTTTGGCATTGTGTTTGCAATATTGAACCAAACAAAATAAAAAATATCAACATTATGAATATTCAAAGAAAAGTAGCGGTATATGCTATAGCAATTGCAACTTCTACCATGTTATTAGTTAGTTGTGATTCACTATCCAATTTAACAAACACTCAAAAAGGTGCAGGTATAGGTGCAGGTGCTGGAGCCGGAATAGGAGCACTAATTGGAAACAAAGCGGGTAATACAGCAGTAGGTGCCGTTATTGGTGGTGCAATTGGTGGTGTTGCAGGAGGGCTGATTGGGAAGAAGATGGATAAACAGGCTGCCGAAATAGAAAACACCGTTCAGGGTGCCGAAGTAATTCAAGCCGGTGAAGGTATCATCGTAAAGTTCGATTCAGGAATTTTGTTTGATTTCGATAAAGCAGATTTAAAACCTGATGCAAAAGAAAACATTCGTCAGTTAGTTAAATCAATGAATGAAAACGCTGATACAGATATTTTAGTGGTTGGTCATACTGATAATGTAGGTAGAGCTGAATATAATCAAGGACTATCAGAGCGTCGTGCACTGTCTGTTAAAAGCTATGCTACTACACAAGGTTTAAATGCCGGCCGTATTAAAACAACAGGTAAAGGTGCCAGCGAGCCAATCTCTAGCAATGAAACCGATGCAGGAAGAGCTGAAAACAGAAGAGTTGAGATTGTTATAGTTGCAAATGATAAAATGAAAGCTGAAGCAAAAGCAGAAGCAGGTCAGTAATTTAAAAATAAAACGTTTCTTAAGCTGCGATGGATCTCTATCGCAGCTTTTTTTTGTTATTTTTATAGATTAAATGATTAAAATGTATAGAATTCCTGTATTGTGTGTTTTGTTATTAATTAGTTCGGTTTCTTTTGCCCAAAAACAGGAGAAAGCAAAACTAATTATATATGGTCAAGGCGAAGCAGCCTTAGCCAGCGCGGTTCAAGCTTCAAAATCCGGCGTTACTACTTTATGGATAAATCCGGATGCATCTTTTAGCAGCGCCCTTACAGAAGGACAGGAGATTAAATCAATAAGTTCATACCAGAACTTAGATGCCGGACTATGGGCTGAATTTCTTAAACTATCGCTGAATGCGAAAGACTATTCAGATTCAGTTTTCAACCATGCTAAAGTCTATCTCAGTCCGCAAATATCCAGGAACACTTTTGAGAAGATGATTGATTCTGCGAGAAATCTCACTGTAGTCAATAATATAGAGATAAAAAGAATAAGAAAGTCGGGTAAAAGGTGGAAAATTGAATTATCAAACGGGCAGAATTATAGCGTCTATGCAGTAGTTGATGCGAGCTTGCAAGCTAAATTGATTCCCCTGATAAACGATAAGGAGAAATTGAAAGAGAAAGATGCCGATTCAATTAATCCTATTAACACCGATCAACTTTATAGCTCAACTGTCTATAGAACGAGTTTAATGGTAGAAGATAGAGATCAACAGGAATGGATAATTCCAACTTCATCATTATTAAAACCTTATGCAGAGAACTTCTTTGTAGTTCATGGTTCGAATGGTTTGATTAAAGAGCTCAAAGAGTCCATTCAGGATATACCTTCTCTCATGTTATACGGACAATCCATCGGGGCTATTGCATCTTATTGTGCATTCTTTGAAACCACGTCAGATAAAATTAATATCCGAACCCTTCAAGGCGAACTCCTGGCTTATAAAGGGCAACTTTTACCTTTTCATGATGTCGCCTTTGAGGACGTTAACAATTCGAGTATCCAACGGGTGGGCTTAACCGGGATTATACAAGGCAGAATGGATAATGAGGACGGCAAAGGTGATAAACTTATTTTTGATGTCGATAAACATGTATCTTCTATGGAGCTGGAACCGGTTATGCGGAGCATTTATACGCGAAGCCAAATCTGGTTTAGCGATAAATCAATCGAAGAACTAAAATTGAAGGATCTGATAAGCCTTATAAAATTTATCGCCCTAAAAGGGGATGAATTGGATACTCAAATAGAGAACGGATGGGAAAAGAGATTCCATTTCACAGGAAGCTATGATCCCGAATGTTTATTAACAAGAAAGCAAACTGCTGTATTAATTGACATTTATCTACAGCCCTTTAGTATTAAAGTAAATGAAAGGGGTAATTTCCAACGTTAAAAGCAGACCTCCGTTAATCTGCTTTTTCATCATCAAACTTCCAACGGATAAAAGCTTCGATAGCCTCGTATTCCGCAAGTCCTAAATCATCATAAATCCTTGCAGTTTCAGTTGTTCTTTGTTCTGCACGTACCCAGAACTCCCTTGAATCATCTCCGGGAAATACAGGCGTATCCTTTTGCGACTGATGTTTAAAGATAGCATTTCGTTTACGAATAGCCTCAGCTGGTGATAGAGGTACCGCCATTTCAATTTCGTGGATCTCAAATTCATGCCAGGCTCCCCGATATAGCCATATCCAGCACTCTTTTATCCAGCTTTCAGTTTTACGCAGCCGTATCAGCGCCTCCTTAATGATGTTAAAACACACTTTGTGAGTACCATGAGGATCGGCAAAGTCGCCTGCAGCAAATATTTGATGTGGTTTTATTTGTTGCAAAAGCTCCATTGTTTGTACAATATCATCATCTAAAGAAACATTCTTAGCATATTTAGCCCGATCATAGAATGGAAGGTTTTGAAAGTGAATGTTTTTATCAGGTAATCCGGCAAATCGGGCACCAGCTGTAGCCTCACCCTTTCGAATGAGCTCATTCACGATTAAGATCTCTTTAATATCTGTTTGATTGGGTTTTTTACTTTTCAGAAAGTCTCTTGTCTCTGAATATACTTTCTCCAGTACACTTGTATTAAGATCTAGTGATCTAGAGAAATCACGTGCAAATTCAATAAAACGTAAGGTATCGTCGCCCCACACTGCCGTATTACCCGAAGTCTGGTAGGCAACATGAACATCGTGGCCCTGATCGCATAATCGAATAAACGTTCCGCCCATAGAAATAACATCATCGTCCGGATGAGGTGAAAAAATGATACTTCTTTTTTTAGCAGGCTCTGCACGTTCCGGACGCTGACTGTCGTCTGCATTCGGCTTGCCACCCGGCCAGCCTGTTATGGTATGTTGAATCAGATTAAAAATCTGGATGTTAATATTATAAACTGGTCCCTTTTCGGTAGCCAGCTGAGCCATTCCATTATTATTATAATCTTCTTCTGTAAGTTTTAGAATAGGTTTTTTTAATGTTTTCGATAGCCAAATCACTGCTTTCTTTATAGTCTTTTCATTCCATACGCAATCATTGGTAAGCCAGGGAGTATCAAAACGAGTTAAGCCTGATGATGACTCCACGTCCAGGATAAATTCTACATTATCTGAAAGTTGTAAATAGGTGGCCGGAACTTCAGCAGTAATAGGCCCTTCAACTGCCTTTTTTACAATGTCAGCCTTGGTGCTGTTCCAAGCCATCAGAATAATTTCCTTAGCTTTAAAAATAGTACCTACACCCATGGTAATAGCCTTAGTAGGGACATTCTCTTTTCCACCAAAGCTACGGGATGCATCTCTGCGGGTAAGATCATCTAATGTAACAAGCCTTGTTCCTGAATTAGGAGCAGAACCCGGTTCGTTAAATCCGATATGTCCGGTACGGCCAATCCCTAATATTTGTAAATCAAGACCCCCAAAAGCCGATATCTTTCTTTCATATTCTAAACAATATCCATGTATTTCATCTTTTGAAATGGTTCCATCCGGAATATGAACATTGTTCTTATCAATATCAATATGATTAAAGAATGTGTTATTCATAAAATACACATAGCTTTGCTCCGCATCCGGCTGCATTGGATAGTACTCATCGAGGTTAAACGTAATAACATTTTTAAAGCTCAAGCCTTCTTCCTTATGCATACGAATAAGCTCTAGATAAACCAGGTGAGGTGTTGATCCGGTGGCAAGACCCAATATAGCCGATTCCCCTTTTTGTTGTTTATCTTTAATAAGAGAAGCGATCCGATGAGCAACTGCAATAGAAGCTATTTGAGGATTTGGGTAAACTGTAACCGGTAACTTTTCGAAGCGTGTTTCTTCCAACAGATTTAATCTTGCCATTATGGTTAAATACGTTTAGGGTAAGTAACAAATCTAATTAATATATTTATACAGTCATACCTTTTCATTAAATTGTCTTAATTAAAGAGCAAAAAATCAAACTCAAAACGGAGTTAAAAGCAATACTGAGCCAATGAATAATAACATCCTTAAACTTTATAACATAGCCAAAAAGGACTCAAAGCTTATAGTCGGACTTATGTCAGGCACATCTTTAGACGGACTTGATATTGCTTTGTGCGAAGTAAGGGGTAGTGGTATTCAAACACAAATAGAAATGCTCGCCTTTGAAACCATTGAATATGCTGCCCCTTTTCATGAAAATATTAAAGCTGTCTTCTCAAAAAATACAGTAGATATGAGACTTTTATGCGTTATGAATGCAAGTATCGGGATAGAACATGCCCGCTTAGTGAATGCGGTATTAGCTAAATGGAAGGTTAGAGCAGAAGACGTGGATTTAATTGCCAGTCATGGTCAAACTGTCTTCCATGCGCCGAAAGCTCACAATGCAACAAACGAATATCCAAACAGTACTCTGCAAATAGGCGATGGTGATCATATCGCAGTTAATACAGGAATCATTACAGTCTCTGATTTTCGTCAAAAACACATAGCTGCCGGCGGAGAAGGTGCTCCATTGGTAATATACGGTGATTATCTGCTGTTTGCCGATAGCAATGAAAATAGGATATTACTCAATATCGGAGGGATCTCTAATTTTACATTCTTACCTGCAGAGGGACAGGTTGATGATCTCATTTCAACCGATGTTGGTCCTGGTAATACATTAATGAATCAATATATTCAACAGCATTACTCAAAACCTTATGATAAAGACGGCACTATCGCTGCATCGGGAAAAGTAAACAATGCGTTATTAGCAGCCTTATCAGAGCATCCATTTTTCTCTTACAGTTTCCCTAAAACGACAGGCCCTGAAGATTTCAATTTACTTTTTCTATCGAATGCTCAAATAAAAAGTAACACAATTACGATCAGTCATACAGATGTAATGGCAACTCTGTGTGCCTTCACAGCAAAATCCATTGCCCAGGCTGTCACAGCTATTACAGATCAATACACTAATCTTAAGATATATGTAAGCGGAGGAGGTCATAAGAATCCTACCTTACTAAAAATGCTTGCAGAGTATTTGCCGGATATCCTTATTGAAAGCACTTTTGCTTTAGGAATAGACCCTGATGCCAAAGAAGCCATTCTTTTTGCATTATTGGCAAATGAAACAGTTGCCGGCGCAGCAACCACTTTCCCTAAAATGACGGGTGCACCAGCAGTTTGCTTCGGGAAAATAAGCTTCCCAGAATAAGCCTCAATAATCTCTTTCTAATTTAATTAGATATGCCTAACGAACTCCTGGATCGCCTGAGCAGGATCTTCCGTCTTCATAAAGTTTTCACCTATTAAGAATGCTTGAAAACCTTCATTCTTCAATAGCTTTATTGTTTCAGGATCATTAATACCACTTTCGGAAACTTTAATATATTGAACCGGAATTAAATTAACAAGATCAAGAGAATGCTGCAACGAAACAGAGAAATCAATCAGATTCCTGTTATTCACCCCAATAGCATCAATCGTATCGAATTTATTGTCCTTTAACTCTTCTTCGTTATGAACTTCCAAAAGAACATTCAGCCCTATCTTTTTAGCATAAGACGAAAACTCCTTAATTTCATCTGAAGAAAGACAGGCAGCAATCAACAGAATAATATCCGCACCGTATGCCTTCGCTTCTGTAATCTGAAAAGGATCAACAATAAACTCCTTGCGTAAAACAGGAATCTGGACTGTCTCTCTTACTGCAATCAGATCATTTAGATTACCTTTAAAGAATTCAGAATCTGTTAAAACAGAAATAGCAGACACATGATTCTGCTCATAAGCTTTGGCAATCTCCCTTACATCAGAATGGGCATTAATAGTTCCTTTAGAAGGAGAAGCACGTTTATACTCTGCAATGATACCATTTTTATTAAGATCTACAACCGACTCTCTAAGGCTGTAGCAAGTCCTGTTAAAAAGTGACTTCTCCTTTAATTCATCAATAGATATACCCTTTTTTGCTTCAGCTACCTCAATTCTTTTGTGTTGAATTATTTTTTCTAAGATGTTCATATTAATTTTCTAACCAATTACTTACAATCTCCTTACCATGCTCACTTAATATAGATTCTGGGTGAAATTGCACTCCTTTTACATCCAATGTTTTATGAGCTATTGCCATAATTACTCCTTCACTATCTACCGCTGTAATCTCTAACTCATCTGAAAAATTATCTTTATCAGCTGCCCATGAATGATACCTTCCCACCTGGAAATTATTAGGTATCCCTTTAAAAAGAACTTCATCCGGCTTTATAACTTTCAACGGTGTTGCCGTTCCGTGAACTGGCCTCTTTAAATTGTACAAGGATCCACCATATACTTCAGTTATCGCCTGTAACCCAAGACAAACACCCAAAATGCTTTTTGTATTGCCATATTCTTTTATAACATCTAGCAAAAGTCCTGATTCTGATGGCAAACCCGGTCCTGGCGACAACAAGATTTTATCAAACGAAGCCAGGTCTTTCAATTCAAATTTATCATTTCTCCATACAGTAGCATCATATCCGCATTCATTCAATAAGTGCACTAAGTTGTATGTAAAAGAGTCGTAATTATCAACTACAACGACTTTATTCTTAATAAGCGTTTTCATACTATTTGTTAGATCTTTTATTAATCGTTTCGGCAAATTCTAAAGCCTTCCGCAAAGCGGCAATTTTATTATCCACTTCTTTGAGTTCACTTTCCGCAACCGAATCGGCTACAATTCCTGCCCCTGCCTGATAATGCAAGGTATTCTGCTTGCTTAAAAAAGATCGTATAACAATAGCATGGTTAAAATCGCCATTAAAGCCCATATAACCTATAGCTCCGCTGTAAAAACTTCGTTGCAGATTTTCATACTTATCAATTAATGTAAGTGCTTTATGTTTTGGTGAGCCACTTAAGGTTCCAGCCGGAAAGGTATCTCCCACAATATCAAAAGGATTAACATCTGGTAAAACTTGTCCCGTAACTTTTGATACCAAATGAATAACGTGTGAAAAATTCTGAGACTCCTTAAAAGACTGCACTTTTACATTCTCACAGTGCTTACTTAAGTCATTTCTCGCCAAATCAACCAGCATAACATGCTCAGCACTTTCCTTCGGGTCGTTCTTTAAGGATTCTGCAATTTGTTTATCTTCCAAATCGTTTCCACTTCGTTTAAAAGTTCCTGCGATAGGATAGATCGCTGCCTCATTATTTTTAATAGTAAGCTGAGACTCTGGAGAAGAGCCAAATAATTTGAAATCTCCATAATCAAAATAGAAAAGATAAGGCGAAGGGTTAATCGAACGAAGAGCCCTGTATACATTAAATTCATCACCCAGGAAAGAACGTGAAAAAGCCCTTGATGGCACAATCTGAAAAACATCTCCTCTGAAAATATGCTCCTTCATTACTTCCACGGTATCTTTAAATTCCTGGTCGGTCAGATTTGAACGCTCTTCGCCATTTAATGAGAAATGATAATCAGGAAAATCCTTATTTTGAATCAAATATTCGATCCGCTCTAAACCATAAGGCTCATCATCAGTAGCACGATGTTCGAAAAGATAGAGCTCATTCTTAAAATGATCAATCGCAATAACATATTGATAAATATTGTATTGCATAAAAGGAATATCCCTTGACTGATCAGCCTTTGTTGTTAAAGTTATATCTTCGAAATGGCTAATTGTATCGAAGGTAAAATACCCAAATAGGCCGTTCGATATAAACTTGAATTCTGCTTCCTTATCACTTGAAAAAGAAGAGCAGAAATCGGAAACCTCTTGACGAAGATTAATAGAATCGGCTGGCTTGCTAACCACCTCCCCATCCGGATAGCTAATTTCTAATTCGTCTTTATCCAGCTTTATTCCTGCAATAGGAATGCAGCATACATAGCTCATATTATTTTCCCGGCTATGATAATCAGAACTCTCCAGTAATAGGCTATTTGGAAAAATATCCCTCAGGCGCAGATAGATACTAACCGGAGTAGTGGTATCTGCGAGCATTTTTTTATAGGATGTTTTAATATTTATTTGTTTCATTTTACTAATTTTTATGCATAAAAAAAACCCGACATTTTATACGTCGGGTTCGTTATTAATATAATATCTATTTGTTTACTATATAAGTTTCCCGGCGCGGTTTTTACCGTACCACCACCAATTGTTTATATAGTTAATGTTTGTCATGCAAGCAAATTTATAAAGATTTCTCACAAAGAAGAATTTTATTTCATTTATTTTAAGACATTCCCCAAAGCGGAATCCCGCTCATTTGTATAGCAACAATTACAATAACTGCAGCGAGAATATAAAAAATGGCAATTGTTCTATGTTTCTGGAATGACTCTGAAATCTTTTTAGATTTTGAATGACCTACCGTAATCAATACAGCAGCAAGAATCATCATAAAGATATGCTCAACTGTCCAATAACGGCTAATTGTATCTCTCATTGCCAACCCCATATCATCTAAACGAACTTTTGGGCTCATAAAATAAAGCGCCAGGCCCACCAAGATTTGTATATGAAATGCAATTAAAGTAAACAGGTTTAATTTCCTGCTGCGTGGAGTGTAGTTACTTTTGCTTAACCACCCCGAAAGTGCGCCAACTATTGCAAGAATAAGTAACACCAAAGCTACAAAACGCCATCCCGAATGCAGATATTTCAATGCTAAATATAGGTCCATATTGTTTTTTCTTTATTTCAAATCTACAGATTTTTTTGAGAAGCCCAACTATTTCTTAGAATTTTGATTAACCTTGGTTTTATTCACCTTTCGATCATTCTCCAATCATTTAAAAAAGAAATCGACTCCTTAGCTATGTGAAATTACACATAAATCCGATTACCCTTACAAGTACATTGCTTTACATACTTCCGTTAATACCGAGTGATCCATTCGTTGAGTCTTCGTTTTTTTGGCACTTTTAACGTAGATACAACGGAAGAACATATCAATAAGGTCATTTAGAAGCAATAGAAGGCTATTTGAGAGAATTTAAAAGTTTTTATTCATTTGTAACAGAGAGCCCTTCGTGTTTTAAAATTTTGCGGTAAACTTCTATTTCGGTCCATGTGCCTTCAAGCACTGTGCATTTACCTTTGGTGTGAACAATCCAGGCAATTTTTTCTGCCTGACTATCGGTATAGTCCAGGTATTTAATCAGGCAATGAATCACATGTTCAAAGGTATTTGTATCATCATTCCATAAAATCAGACGATGGTTTCTATTTACCACCGTTAATATCTCATCCAGGGTATAGGTTTTTTCCTCGACTTGAGTATCCGCCATCTTATTACAATTTTTGTTTAAGAGAATTAAAAAATTAAGAAGTATTTGTTATTTTTTCGTTTTTCTGATCTGTTGCTCAAGTGAATCCCACATTTCATCAGGGATCTCTTTAAGACCGTTAAACTGTCCGGCTCCTTGCAACCATTCGCCGCCGTCAATGGTAATTATTTCACCATTAATATAACCAGAGAAATCAGATATCAAGAAGGCCGCTAAATTTGCTAATTCCTGATGATCGCCTACCCGGTTAAGGGGCACTCTTTTTTTGAAGTCGAATTTCTCAGCCAAGTCACCGGGCAGCAATCGCTCCCATGCTCCCTGTGTTGGAAAAGGTCCAGGAGCTATCGCATTGTGTCTTATTCCATATTTTCCCCACTCTACAGCAAGTGATTTTGTTAAAGAAATTACGCCACCTTTTGCTGCTGCTGATGGAACCACATACCCTGAACCTGTAAAAGCATAGGTTGTTACAATATTTAAAATGCTGGCAGGCTGCTTTGCGGCAATCCAATGTTTACCGAATACCAATGTACAATTAACCGTTCCTTTTAAAACAATATCAATGATTGAAGAAAAGGCATTTGCAGAAAGGCGCTCAGTAGGTGAAATGAAGTTACCTGCCGCATTATTTACGAGTCCATTAACTTCTCCAAAGCGATCCAGACTTGCTTTCAAAAGGTTTTCAACTTCTTCATAGTTTCGGACATCACAGACTACAGGAAGTACATTACCTCCCGTTTCATTTTCCAACTCCTTAGCTGTTTCTTGCAATACATCAAGTTGGCGACTTGTGATCACCAAGTTGGCACCTAACTTTAAGAAGTAGGTGCCCATTGCTCTACCTAAACCGGTTCCTCCACCTGTTATTATAATGGTTTTTCCTTTCAGCGAATCCTCGCGAAGTGCTCCTTGGTTATGATTGTTATTTTCCATTTTCCTTGTTGCCACTTAGGTTTTCGATAATGGTTTTTAGAATGGAGCGGGTAGATGGTGACCACCACTGCTTTAGAATGCTATTTAATACCTCATCTGACGTATTTCCCATTTGACTTATTAAGTCTTTGCGCATGTTTAATTTACTCTGTTGCCAGGTATTTGCATCCTGTTGCAAGTATAATAGCAATTGCTTTTCTGCTCTGCTTCTTAATTTATCAGGACTAACAAGCTCATCGATCAATCCGATTTCTAAAGCTTGTTGAGGATTTAGAAGCTTCCCTTCAAGAAGATTTCGATAGGCTCTTGCCTGTCCGATCCAAAAGCTATATAAATGGAAAATGCTGTCAGGAACAATGATTCCTACAGGCACTTCATTTAATCCGATAATAAAGTCACCTTCGTTCATCACGCGATAGTCGCAACAAAGAGCTAAAACACATCCTCCAGCCGGACTATGACCACTAATGGCAGCAATACTGGGTTTTTTAAAACCAACAAAGCTTTTCACAAACTCCAAAAACAATATCCAAAATTTTTTGATCTCTTGTTCGTTATAGTCGAAAAGCTCAATTAGGTCAAGACCAGAACTAAAGAACCGCTCTTTACCATGTAAAATTATTCCGGCTATAGAATCGTCATTCTCAATACTTTTTAAGAGAATATTTAATTCTTGAAGCATTTTTGAATTAATGGCGTTCGATTTTCCCCGATCTAAGCCTATTAGAGCCATACGTTGGTTTATCGTTACTTTTAAGGTTTCCATTTTAGGGATGTTTTGAAAGAAACGTAAAGATACAATTTATTGAAGGAGCAGTAAATAAGGTTTAGTAAGAAAATGCCTTAATAAACAGGTTAATGTTATAAAAAAAATATCTTTGTAAATATTTGATTTTTTAAATTACATATTGGCAAACGAATAAAAAGTATGAATATTTTAATAGTAGGTTCGGGAGGAAGAGAATGTGCTTTTGCTTGGAAGATCGCTCAAAGCAAACAAATTGATAAGCTGTATATTGCGCCGGGGAATGCTGGCACAGGTATTTATGGCATAAATGTTCCTTTGCAGGTCACTGATTTTGAAGGCATTGCTTCTTTTGCACTTGAAAATGCGATTGATATCGTTCTTGTAGGGCCGGAAGAACCTTTAGTAAAAGGAATCCATGATTATTTCCTAAGCCGCCTGGATTTAGCCAAAATTGCGGTGGTTGGACCTCAACGGGCCGGTGCTCAATTAGAAGGAAGTAAAGATTTTTCAAAAAAGTTTATGAATAAGTATGAAATTCCAACAGCTTCTTCAGAAACATTTACAAAGAAAACTTTGGAGGAAGGCTTAGCATATTTAGATAACCATAGTTTGCCGATTGTTTTAAAAGCGGATGGATTAGCTGCAGGAAAAGGAGTACTGATTTGCCAAAGCCGTGAAGAAGCGAAAACAGAATTAAGATCTATGCTCATGGATGCTAAATTCGGACAGGCAGGAGATATGGTAGTGGTAGAGCAGTTCCTGGATGGCATCGAGCTATCAGTTTTTGTACTTACCGATGGAGTTTCTTATAAAATATTACCTTCAGCGAAAGACTATAAACGAATTGGTGAAGGTGATACCGGTTTAAATACAGGCGGTATGGGATCAATTTCTCCGGTTCCTTTTGCCAGTGATGAATTTCTTAAAAAGGTAGAAGATCAAATTATTATCCCTACCATAGAAGGCTTGAAGAAAGAAGAGATCCCGTATAAAGGATTTATCTTTTTAGGCCTAATGATGGTTAACGATGATCCTTATCTAATTGAATATAATGTCAGAATGGGCGATCCGGAAACAGAAAGCGTATTACCGAGGATAGAAAGTGATCTTGTTGATCTGCTTTCAGGAGTTGCCAATCAGAATTTACATGAGAAAACCTTAACTTTATCTTCTAAAACGGCTGCTACAATTGTACTGGTTTCAGGAGGATATCCTGAAAAGTATGAAAACGGAAAAGTTATTACCGGACTGGAGAATATACATGAATCCATGGTTTTCCATGCCGGAACCGCGCAGAAAGATGGTACTGTACAAACCAATGGAGGACGCGTACTTGCTGTTACTGCATTGGGAGACGGCCTTTTTGAAGCTTTACAACAGGCCACTGCCGACTCTGGAAGGATTTTCTATAACGGACGTTACTTCAGAACGGATATTGGCTTCGATTTAATGAAATATATAAATAATTAAACATTAGTGAAAAAACTCTTTCTATTAGATGGAATGGCGCTGATTTATCGCGCCCACTTTGCATTAAGTAAAAATCCCCGCTTTACAGCAGCTGGTATCAATACCTCTGCGGTTATGGGTTTTACAAATACGCTTTTAGAGGTGTTAAAGAAAGAGAGCCCTTCACATATTGCAGTTGTTTTTGACACAGCCGCACCTACCACACGGCATATTGAGTTTGAGGCCTATAAAGCACATAGACAAGTTATGCCGGAAGATCTTTCGGCAGCTATTCCTTATATATACCGACTCATCAAAGGATTTAACATTCCGGTTATCACCTATGATGGTTTTGAAGCTGATGATATTATCGGAACCTTAGCAAAGAAGGCGGAAGCCGAAGGTTTCATGGTATACTGCATGACTCCGGATAAAGATTTTGCTCAATTAGTTTCTGATCAGATATTATTATACAGACCTGCCAGAATGGGTAATGGCGCAGAAGTTCATGGTGTTAAAGAGGTATTAGAAAAATGGGAGATTGAAAAGATTGAACAGGTGATTGATATTCTAGGTCTATGGGGAGATGCGGTAGATAATATTCCGGGTATACCAGGGATTGGTGAAAAGACTGCGAAGAAGCTTATACAAGAGTTTGGCAGCATAGAAGAGATTATTAAGAACAGTCATCAGCTGAAGGGAAAGCTGCGAGAAAACATTGAAAATTTTGCAGAGCAAGGAATGGTATCTAAGAAGTTAGCAACCATTCTATTGGATGTTCCTATTGATTTTGATGAAGAATCCTTACGTTTAGAAGAACCTAATAAGGAGTTGCTTGAGTCTTTATTTGCTGAATTAGAATTCAGAACCTTAGGTAAACGGGTTTTCGGTGAAGGGTTTAATGTCAATGAATCGAAATTACAAGAAGGTACTCAAATTGATTTATTTAGCCAGCCTCAGTCAGCAGGTAATTTAAATAAAGCAGAATATGTAGCTCCGGAGGTCGGTAAAAATATAGATAACACCGAACACGATTATAGGCTTGCTCAAACGAGTGAAGAAATTAATGAATTAATTAATTACCTCAGTCAACAAAAATCAATCTGTTTTGATACTGAAACGACGGGTATCGATGCTAATTGTTGTGATCTGGTAGGCCTTTCTTTTGCTGTAGAAGTTGGTAAGGCCTGGTATGTCCCTGTATCAGAGAATAGAGAAGAATGCCTTAGCGTGCTAAATCTTTTCAAACCAATTTTTGAAAATGAAGATATTGAAAAAGTTGGTCAGAATCTGAAATATGATATCCTGATATTAAGTTGGTATGATGTTGAAGTTAAAGGAAAGCTTTTTGATACCATGCTTGCTCACTATTTGATAGATGCTGACTCGAGGCATAATATGGATGTTCTGGCAGAGAACTATCTGGGCTATTCGCCTATTTCCATTACTAAACTTATTGGTGCTAAAGGCAAGAAGCAGGGAAATATGCGTGATGTTCCTGTCGAAGATGTTGCTCCGTATGCTTCTGAAGATGCAGATATAACTTTGCAATTAAAGGAGTTGTTTGTACCGATATTAGAAGAAATAGGAGCGCTTTCTTTGGCAAATGAGGTAGAGTTTCCACTTATTTATGTTTTGGCTGCGATGGAACGTGAGGGTGTGTGCCTTGATGTAAATGTTTTAGGAGAAATTTCTAAGATTATTACGCTTGAAATCTTTGAGCATGAGTGCCAGATTCATGAGAAGGCCGGTGTGAAATTTAATATAGCATCTCCTAAGCAATTAGGAGAAGTATTATTTGATAAATTACAGCTTGATCCAAAAGCAAAGAAAACTAAAACAGGCCAGTATCAAACAGGAGAGGATGTTTTACTTTCATTAGCTTCTAAAAGTGATATTGTTCAGGATATTTTAAATTTCAGGCAATTACAAAAGTTGAAATCGACTTATGTAGATGCGCTTCCTCAGCTTTTAAATGTTAAATCCGAGCGTATACATACTTCCTTTAACCAGGCGGTTGCTTCTACAGGAAGATTGAGCTCAACTAATCCCAATCTTCAAAATATTCCAATCAAGACAGAAAGGGGTCGGGAAGTACGAAAAGCTTTTGTCGCTAAAGACGACGACCACGTAATTATGGCTGCGGATTATTCTCAAATTGAATTACGTATCGTTGCTGAGATAAGCGGCGATAAAGCTATGCGGGAAGCTTTTATAAATGGGATTGATATTCACACTGCAACTGCAGCTAAGGTGTATGGTGTTACTTTGGATGAAGTAAATTCTACCATGCGAAGAAATGCAAAAGCTGTTAACTTTGGAATTATTTATGGTCAGTCTGCTTTTGGTTTGTCCCAGAATTTGGGAATACCAAGACGTGAGGCTGCAGATATGATAGAGCAGTACTTTATTCAATATCCGGGTATTAAAGCCTATATGAATAATACCATCGCTTTTGCAAGAGAGAACGGCTATGTAGAAACGTTGTTGAAACGGAGAAGATACTTACGCGATATTAATTCTCAGAATGCAACCGTTCGTGGCTTTGCAGAACGAAATGGAATTAACGCCCCTATTCAGGGATCTGCTGCTGATATGATTAAGATTGCCATGATTGGAATTCATGACGATATTAAGAAACAAGGCTTAAAGGGCAGAATGACTATGCAAGTTCATGATGAACTTGTTTTTGATGTCCCCAAAGATGAAATTGATATCTTTAAAGAGATCGTTGAATCCAGAATGAAGAATGCAATAAAAATGGAGGTTCCTATTGTAGTGGAAATAGGGATCGGAAAAAATTGGTTGGAAGCTCATTAAAAAAACACCTATGTTATATTCAGCATTTCAGAATAAACACATTGAAGCTGGTTGCGATGAAGCCGGCCGGGGTTGTTTAGCAGGTCCTGTTTTTGCTGCAGCAGTAATATTTCCACCTGATTTCAAGTATGTGGGAATAGATGATTCAAAGAAATTAACAAGCTCCCAGCGTTATGCTTTAAGAGAACTTATTCAGAAAGAAGCTATCGCATATGCTGTCGGACAAGTAGACGCTGAAGAGATCGATGAAATTAATATTTTGAATGCCTCCTTTCTTGCCATGCACCGTGCGCTGGATTTAATGGCAGTCTCTGCCGGCTTTCTTATTATCGATGGCAATCGCTTTAAACCCTATAGATCGATACCCCATGAATGTATTGTTCAAGGAGATGGTAAGTACTTATCAATAGCCGCTGCTTCTATTTTAGCAAAAACCTACCGAGACGATTATATGGCTAACCTGGCCATCCAATATCCTCAATACGATTGGAAAAACAATAAGGGCTATGCTACCGTAAAACACCGACAGGCAGTTACTGAACACGGTTTAAGTCCTTTTCATCGTAAAACTTTTCGTACCAATGCATTGCAGCTTGAAATATTTAGTTAATTGAGCGCTTTTATGTAGTTTTGCGAGAATTTTATAATTAATAATCAATAATGAAGAATACAGCTCTAACCGACGTGCATATTTCTTTGGGGGCTAAGATGGTTCCTTTTGCAGGTTTTAACATGCCCGTTCAGTATGCTGGGATAAACAGTGAACATGAAGCTGTACGTAACTCAGTAGGTGTTTTTGATGTAAGCCACATGGGTGAATTCATCTTAAAGGGAGAACGGGCATTGGATTTGATTCAACGGGTTAGTGCTAATGATGCTTCTAAATTATTTGATGGTAAAATTCAATATACCTATCTGCCAAATGAAACAGGTGGAATAGTAGATGATTTCCTGGTATATCGAATTGACGAAAAAACGTATTTGTTGGTTGTCAATGCTTCTAATATAGAAAAGGACTGGAAGTGGATATCGAAATTCAATACTGAGGGTGTTGAAATGATTGACATTTCGGATAGAACCTCTTTACTCGCGATACAAGGACCAAAATCCATTGATATTCTTCAGAAATTGACTGATATTGATTTATCTGCATTGGATTATTATAGTTTCCAAAAAGGCGTTTTTGCGGGGATTAAAAATGTATTAATATCTGCTACAGGTTATACAGGTGCCGGAGGCTTTGAAATCTACTTTGAGAATACCAATGCCAAACGTATTTGGGATGCAATTTTTGAAGCGGGCAAAGAATATGGAATTACTCCTATTGGCCTGGGCGCTCGTGATACTTTGCGTTTAGAGATGGGCTTCTGCTTATATGGGAATGATATTGATGAAACAACTTCTCCACTGGAAGCCGGTTTAGGATGGATAACAAAATTCACAAAGAGCTTTACTAATTCGGAGAATTTAAAGAAGGAGAAGGAAGCAGGCGCTGCCAATAAACTGGTTGGATTTGAGTTGCTTGAACGTGGAATCCCACGTCATGATTATGAAATACAAGATTCTTCAGGAGCAAATATTGGTCGGGTTACTTCGGGAACACAATCGCCTACGCTTCAAAAACCGATTGGTCTAGGCTATGTTAAAAAAGAATTCGGCAAAGTGGGAACTGAGATATTTATAAATATTCGTAATAAAGCAGTGAAGGCTGTTGTGGTAAAACCTCCATTTATAAAATAAAGATACATATTGATTAAAGAACTTAAATCCAGAACAATAAGCGTATGCTTATCACCAGCTATGTTGCCTCTGCATGAATTAGAGGGTAAGATTGCGGTTATAATAGACATTTTCAGAGCTTCATCTTCAATATGTTATGGTATCCATAATAAAGCAAAAGCCATTATACCAGTATCAACAATCGAGGAATGTCTCTCGCATAAAAACGAAGATTGCTTATTGGCAGCAGAGCGCGATGGCTGTGTTGTTGATGGCTTTGATTTTGGGAACTCGCCCTTTTCATATACTACTGAAAAAGTTCAGGGAAAGACAATCGTATTAACAACAACGAACGGAACGCGATCTATCCGTCTTTCCTTGAGTGCTAAGGAAGTAGTGGTTGGTTCATTCTTGAATTTAACGGCTTTATGTAAATGGCTTGCTATGCGACGCGAATCGGTAGTATTGGTTTGTGCCGGCTGGAAAGATAACTTTTGTTTGGAGGATGCCTTATTTGCAGGAGCTGTTGTTGAAAAACTTCAAAATGATTTTGAAATACATGATGACGGGGCTACTGCATCATTGGATTTGTATCAGCTTGCCAAAAATGATTTGAGTGGATATCTGGAAAAATCATCCCATCGTGAACGTTTGAGAAAATTACACATTGAAAAAGATGTGGATTTCTGCTTACAGCTTGATCTTATTGATACGATTCCGGTTCTAAAAGATGGAAAGCTGATAAAGCTTAAAGAAGTAAACAGTTCCTTAAATGGCAGTGAAATAGATCTAAGTATAGATTTAGAATCTGAACCTGGTTAGGATTTAAGTTTGGGATTATTTTTATGCCGGTCACTATCCCGGATAGTCTTTTTCTCCAGGTTTTTAATCAACGATTCAGTAAGATTGATCCCGGTTTGATTGGCTAAGCAGATAAGCACAAACAATACATCGGCCATTTCATCTCCTAAATCGATATCTTCTTCTGATCCCTTGAAAGATTGATCACCGTACTTTCTTGACATAATACGAGCTACTTCACCAACTTCTTCCATTAATATAGCAGTATTGGTTAATTCACTGAAGTACCTGATACCTTTCGTATTGATCCATTCGTCAATAATTTCTTGTGCTTCTTGAATAGTCATTAGAAATTGTCTTTATCTTTTGTGTTCATAATAATGGTAACAGGACCATCGTTTAATAGTTCAATTTTCATATCTCCTCCGAAAACTCCGGTAGCAATCTTCTTTCCTAATCCGCTTTCCAATTCTTGAATCATCTTTTCATAAAGGGGAATTGCGGTATCGGGTTTAGCTGCACGGATAAAGGATGGCCTGTTTCCTTTTTTGGTGGCCGCAAATAAAGTGAACTGTGAGATCAGAAGAATATTCCCATCAATATCTTGTAAAGATTTATTCATAAGATCATTTTCATCTCCAAATATTCTTAGTTGAATGATCTTTTTTACCAGCCATTGTAGGTCTTCTGTCGTATCATCTACTTCAATTCCTAAAAGAACTAATAATCCCTTGCTGATCTCGCCGGTTATTTTTTCATCAACTCTGCATTTTGCATAAGTAACTCGCTGAATGACTGCTCTCATCTAATTTCGTGTTTCATTACCATGGTAAATACTCAAATAGCTTTGATACCTGGAAGGTTCGATGTCACCATTATTAACAGCTTCGATGATAGAACAACCAGGCTCATTAATATGCTTGCAATTGTTATAGCGGCATTGATTTAATCGGTCACGAAACTCTGGGAAGAAGTGCGCGAGTTCGTTCTTTTCAATATCAACAACTCCTAATTCCTGTATACCGGGAGTATCAATTAAAAAACCGCCCAGAGGTAACGGGATCATTTCTGCAAATGTAGTAGTATGTTTTCCTTTTTCTGACCAGGATGATATATTTCCTGTTCTTAATCCTGCATCTGGAATCAGGCGATTAATTAAGGTAGACTTCCCAACGCCTGAATGTCCGGTAATAAGTGTTTTCTTGCCGGTTAGCTCTGCTTTTAATTGATCGATATGGGTTCCTTCTAAAGCAGAAACCTGGAAACAAGGATAGCCTAATTTGGTATATATGGATTCAAATTGATCAAGGATTTCTAAACCTTCATCGCTGAATAGGTCGAGTTTATTGAACACTATTCTAGCGGCAACATCGTAAGCTTCTGCAGTAACTAAGAAACGGTCGATAAAACCTAAGGAAGTCATGGGGCTTGCTAAAGTCACCACTAAAAAGGCTTGATCAAGATTGGTGGCTATGATCTGAACCGACTTGGAAAGATTGACAGACCGCCGGATAATATAATTTTTTCGTGGATATAATTTGGTGATAACAGCAGTAGATTGTTCAGGCTCAACCAGGATATCTACATTGTCTCCAACCGCCAGGGGGTTCGTAGATTTTATATCTTTTATTCTGAATTTCCCTTGAATTCTGGACTCATAGGTGTTGCCATCTTCCGCCAAAACTTGATACCAGCTTCCTGTCGATTTTATTACCAATCCCTTCATGTAAATCTCATTTCTCTTGTTAGCTAGCGTAAAAATCAAATCTAAGCATAAAGTGAATGTTTTGGAAAGTTTTTTTTTAACTTGCACTATGGATAATTTTGATTTAAGCTTTCTAAATATTCGCTTTCTTGATATCATTGATGTACTTCTGGTGGCGATAATAATTTATTACGTTTACAATCTTATCCGGGGCACTATTGCGGTTAATATTCTGGTTGGCCTGGTTATAATTTACCTGGTTTACATTGTTGTAAAGCAATCACAGATGCGCCTATTGACCGAAATCTTCGGTGGCTTCATAAGTGTAGGTTCCATTGCCTTGATTGTCGTATTCCAGCAGGAGATAAGGCGCTTCCTTCTTCATATCGGTAAAAACATCTCGCTACGGCGTAACCGTTTATTCATGTCTCTTTTTTTAAATAAGAATGATGTTGAAAAGGACAATACTGCACGCCTAAAACCAATTATAGATGCATGCAGAAGCATGCAGAAATCAAGAACGGGTGCACTTATGGTTTTCTCTAAGTATTTTGATGAAGAATATTATCAAAATAGTGGAGAGTTTATAGATGCTCAAGTATCCAAACGTTTATTGGAAAGTATTTTTCAAAAGCATAGTCCATTACACGATGGAGCGGTGGTTATTGTTGATTTTAAAATAAAAACGGCCAGCTGTATTTTGCCTTTATCTGACAGTGAAGATCTGCCATTACAATTCGGACTTCGTCATCGTGCTGCGATCGGAGTTACTGAAATGAGCGATGCTGTTGCCGTAGTGGTTAGTGAAGAAACTGGCGAGATTTCTTATGCAAAGCAAGGAAACGTAAATATGAATATTGGTTACGAAGACCTTGAACGTTTGCTTAATGAAGATTTATAATAAAATAACAATGCCCGTTTCTATATAGATCGCTATAAGGAAACAGGCATTGGATATTATTGACTACTAGTAGATACTAGCAATACTCGTCGAAAGCAGCCACTAAATTGTCGGCAATCATTTGAGCAGGTTTCCCTTCAATGTTATGTCTTTCAATCATGTGAACTAACTTCCCATCTTTGAATAATGCCATTGCAGGTGATGAAGGTGGATACGGCTGCATATAGCTACGAGCCTTTTCTACTGCTTCTTTTGCAACTCCCGCAAATACGGTTACGATTTTATCAGGACGTTTCTCATTCTGAATAGCCACTTTTGCAGCAGGGCGCGCATTGGACGCAGCACAGCCACAAACTGAGTTTACAACTACTAGAACAGAACCGTCATGGCTAAGAGCATTTTCTACTTCTTCTGGAGAATTTAAATCTTCAAAGCCGACATCTGTTAATTCCTTGCGCATGGGCGCTACCAAATAATCTGGGTACATTTTAATCCTTTCTTAATAAAACTTTCTACAAATATACACCTTGTGCTTTATATAGCCCAATCCCTTATTTCAATTGAATGTAATATTAAAGGCTTTTGTGTTATTTCGTTAATTTTGAAACCATTGTAACGGCTTGTAGTTTGATAATCGGGCTTAAAAATGTATTTTTGTAATAATAAAAATAAAAAAAATTATGTCTGTAGAAACTCAATATACGCCCTTTAAAGTGAAGGATATTTCTTTAGCTGAATGGGGAAGAAAAGAAATAGAATTAGCAGAAGCTGAAATGCCGGGATTAATGGCACTTCGGGAAGAATATGGTGATTCAAAACCATTAAGTGGTGCACGCATCGCCGGCTGTTTACATATGACTATTCAAACTGCCGTTTTAATTGAGACTTTGGTAACCTTGGGAGCAAAGGTAAGTTGGTCTTCTTGTAATATATTTTCAACTCAGGATCATGCTGCAGCAGCTATTGCTGCTGCCGGAATTCCGGTATATGCATGGAAAGGCATGACTGAAGAAGAGTTTAATTGGTGTATTGAGCAAACCTTATATTTTGGTGAAGAACGTGAGCCGTTAAATTTAATATTGGACGACGGAGGTGACCTTACGAATATGGTTTTTGATAAGTATCCGGAACTAATCGACGGAATTAAGGGACTATCTGAAGAAACCACAACAGGGGTACACAGACTTTATGAACGTATGAAAAATGGCACATTACATATGCCGGCTATTAACGTTAATGACTCTGTTACCAAATCTAAATTTGATAATAAATACGGCTGTCGTGAATCATTAGTAGACGCTATTCGTCGTGCTACTGATTTAATGTTGGCCGGAAAAGTGGGCGTTGTTGCGGGTTATGGAGATGTTGGAAAAGGATCTGCTGAGTCATTAAGAAGTGCAGGTGTTCGTGTAATAGTTACTGAAATAGATCCGATCTGTGCATTACAGGCAGCAATGGAAGGCTTCGAGGTTAAGAAGTTGAGTAATGCTGTAAAAGAAGCTGATATTATCGTAACTGCTACAGGAAATAAGAACATTGTTCGTGCTGAGCATTTCTTAAGTATGAAAGATAAAGCTGTGGTATGTAATATTGGTCACTTTGATAATGAGATAGATGTTGCCTGGCTAAACGAGAATTACGGTAATACGAAAGTTGAGATCAAACCTCAGGTAGATAAATATACGCTTGATGGAAACGATGTTATTTTATTAGCTGAAGGACGTTTAGTTAACTTGGGCTGTGCAACCGGCCATCCTTCTTTTGTGATGAGTAATTCGTTTACGAATCAAACCTTAGCACAAATTGAATTGTGGACGAATACTGATAAATATGAGAATAAAGTTTATACACTGCCAAAGCACTTAGATGAACGCGTAGCTTATTTACATTTGGCTAAAATTGGTGTAGAACTTGATGAACTTGATCAGGATCAGGCTGATTACATTGGTGTTCCGGTTAAGGGGCCTTTCAAGTCAGAACATTACAGATATTAACAGAATGACAACGAAGCTTTCCGTTAATATCAATAAAATAGCCACTTTAAGAAATTCTCGTGGTGGGCAAACACCCAATGTATTAGAAGCTGCTCTGGCTTGTGAGCGATTTGGTGCGCAAGGCATTACAGTTCATCCGCGACCTGATGAAAGACATATTCGATATCAGGATGTATTCGATATTAAAAAGAACATTCAAGTAGAATTCAATATTGAAGGGAACTGTCGGGAGCAAAAGTTTATTGATCTGGTATTGGCAAACTCACCGGCACAGGTAACACTAGTCCCTGATGAACTAGGACAGATCACTTCAAATCATGGATGGGATACGATTAAAAATCAGAGCTATTTAAAAGAGATGGTCGCTTTGTTTCAGGAAGCAGGTATCCGGGTTTCTATCTTTGTTGATCCTGATATAAAAATGGTTGAAGCAGCAGCAAGCACTGGAACAGACCGGATTGAACTTTATACCGAAGATTATGCAATAAACTTTAAGAAGGATCCTGCCACTGCTATTAAGCCTTATCTGGAAGCAGCTTTAGTTGCTAATGAAACCGGATTGGGTATTAATGCAGGGCATGATCTGGATTTAAACAACCTACCTTATTTTGCACAAAACATTCCTAGCCTGCGAGAAGTAAGTATCGGCCATGCATTAATAGCAGATGCTCTTTATATGGGCTTAGAAAGCACAATTAAACAATATTTGAAAGCTTTGCATTAGTATAAGTTAGTATTTATAAAAAGGCCTCCTAAACATTTAGGAGGCCTTTTTATGTTAAGAATTTCTTATATTAAGATTTCTTTATTAAATCTCTAGTTTATTAAAATCTCTCTAGTTGAGAAAAGTAAAAGTTACCTTCTATCTCTGCATTCTCATCTGAATCAGATCCATGTACTGCATTTGCCTCAATTGATTGTGCGTATTTATTACGAATGGTACCTTCAGCAGCATCTGCCGGGTTTGTTGCACCAATTAGCTTTCTGAAGTCTTCAACAGCATTGTCCTTTTCTAAAATCGCTGCAACAATGGGTCCAGAGCTCATAAAATTCACTAAATCAGTATAAAAAGGTCTTTCTTTATGAACTTCATAAAACGCACCTGCAGTTTCCTTTGAAAGATTGGTGTATTTCATTGCGATAATTTTAAAGCCCGCGCTCGTAATATCATTTAATATTGCTCCAATATGCCCGTTGCTTACAGCATCAGGCTTAATCATTGTAAAAGTTCTATTTGTTGCCATGTATGTTTCTTTTTTGCAAAAATACAATTTTAATTTTAATGGCAACCTGAAGTCGCGCCCGGAGCCGTTACCTTTGAATTAAAATTATCAAATTATTGGGGATTAAAGACTTAAAATTGCACGATAGGTTTCTAGATAAATTTTTATAGCTTTGCTATCTTTAATTAAGTACATGGTATCGTTAAACGATCTAAAGAAAAAACTCGCTGAACGGCAAAAGATTGCAATCACAACTCATTATAAACCAGATGGTGACGCTTTGGGGTCGTCGCTGGCCTTATATCATTGGTTAACGAAACAAGGGCATGAAGTAGCACTGATTGTTCCGTCTGATTATCCATCTTTTTTATTTTGGATGCCCGGACAAGCAGATGCCATCATCTATACATCTCATAAAGAGAAATCGGATAAATTTATTGAGCAAGCAGACATTATTTTTTGTCTTGACTTTAATCATCTATCTCGTATCCAATCGATGGAGGATGCGGTTCGTAAATCAACAGCATTAAAAGTAATGATCGACCATCATATCGCTCCGGAAGGTTTTGATGACGTAAGATTATGGGATTGTAAAGCAGCAGCGACTGCGCAGTTGGTATATGATTTTATTGTAAATCATATGGATGATCGTAAAGGTATTTCTGCAGAAATAGCGACTTCTTTGTATACAGGAATAATGACTGATACAGGATCGTTCCGTTTTCCATCAACTACAGCAGAAGTACATTTAATAATTGCCGATCTGATAACCTTAGGCGCTCAGAACTGGAAAATACATGAGTATATTTTCAACAGTTCTACCGAGAGCCGGTTAAAATTTCTTGGCTTCTGTCTTTTAAATCGATTAGAAGTTATTCCTGAATACAATACAGCTATATTTGCGATCGAGGCAGAGGATCTAAAGCAATTTAATATAACTACCGGAGATACAGAAGGATTGGTTAATTATGCCTTATCAGTAAGTGGTATTCGATTGGCTGCTTTAATCATTGACAGAACAGAACGAATTAAATTATCTTTACGATCTGTCGGAGACATTCCATGCAATGAAATCTGTAGTCGCTTTTTTGACGGTGGCGGCCATAAGAACGCTGCTGGAGGCCATTCTAAGAAACCACTATTAGAAGTGGTAGAACTATTTAAATCTATATTACCTGAATATAAAAATCTTTTAACTACATAAATTCTAAAAAACGCAAATGAAAAAATCAATTATTATTTTAGGTTTAGCAATGCTAGGTCTTACTGCATGTTCGCAATTCCAAGAAGGAGAAGGCGGTATGCAATATAAAATTATTACGGATAATGGGCAACCAAAAATCCAAGAAGGCGATTTCGTGTCTATCGGAGCAGTTATAAAAACTGATGGAGACTCATTGCTAATGAGCACTTATGAGACTGGACAACCAACTTATATGACAGCACAGGCACCTATGTACCCAGGAGATATCACATCAGCTTTATTGAAATTAGGTAGCGGTGATAGTGCAATCTTTAAATTTAATATTGATAGCATGGTTGCAAGAGGTCTACCTAAGCCAGAAGGTATAAATGCTAAATTTTTGGTATATACTTTTAAGATCAATCACGTTATTCCTAAAGGTGAATTAACAGATAGCGTTTTCCAGGCTCAGGTAGAAAAGTATATTGTTGCTGAAGAGGAAAAAATTAAAAATGCAGAAGCTGGAATAATTGACAATTATATCAAAAAAGAAAACCTGACAGCAAAAACTACCGCATCCGGACTTCGTTACGTAATTGAAAAAGAAGGAACTGGTCCGTTAGCAAAAGTTGGTGATTCTATTACTGTAAATTATACAGGTCATTTTATCACAGGTGCTAAGAAAGTTTTTGATACCAGTATTGAAGAAGTAGCCAAAAAAGAAGGTGGCAATGTTTATAACCCTCAACGTCCTTATGAGCCTATTACAATTCCGGTAGGATTGGGAGCCGTTATTCCAGGATGGGATGAAGGTATGCAATTGCTACCAGAAGGTTCTAAAGCCAAACTGATCGTTCCTTCTAAATTAGCTTATGGAGAGCAAGGAGCCATGGGTGCAATAGCACCGTATACACCGCTCGCTTTCGAAATAGAAGTCGTTAAAGTGACGCCTCAAAAAGCTGAGGCACCAACAAACTAATTGATATTAGAAGCGCCTTCAGAAATGAAAGGCGCTTTTTTTTTCACTTATAAAATGAAACTAACAGATACTCATACGCATATTTATTATCAAGCAGGTTCTCCTGAGCTTGCATTGCAAATGGACCGCTGTTTAAATAATGGAATTGATCGTCTTTTCTTACCCAATGTAGATTTAAAATCGGTTGAGCTAATAAAGGAAACTGTTGAGGCTTATCCTAATAATTGCTTCTCGATGCTGGGACTCCATCCTTGCAGTGTTCAAGATGATTTTGATTCAGTATTAAGCCAATTAAAGAAAACAATTGATCACACCAAGATTTATGCAATAGGTGAGATAGGTTTAGATCTCTACTGGGATAAAAGCACCCTGTCTTTTCAACAAGAAGCCTTTAGAATTCAGGTACAATGGGCAAAGGATCTTGATTTACCCATCGTGATTCATTGCCGTGAAGCCTTCAATGAATTGTTCGATCTCCTGGAAGAATTGAAGGATAATAAACTAAGGGGCATCTTTCATTGCTTTACAGGAAATTCAGAGCAGGCGAAACAGGCAATCGATTATGGGTTTTATTTAGGCATTGGCGGAGTAGTTACCTTTAAGAATGCTGGCTTAGATAAAGTCGTGAAGGAAATCAACTTGCAGCATATTGTACTAGAAACAGACGCTCCTTACTTAGCTCCCGTTCCTTTTCGTGGAAAAAAAAATGAGAGTAGCTATTTAAAATATATTGCAGAAAAAGTTGCCGACCTGCATCATATATCGGTCGAAGAGCTGGCTGCTATTACAACACAAAACTCATTAAATATTTTCGGAGTTTGATCTTCTTTACTAACTTCGGAATTCGCAAAAACTTGGCTTTTTTTAATGGAACCATCATGAATTTACAAGCTTGCAACCGAGATAAACTTAGCGAAGCGATTCTTGAATTCCGTTAAAATGAACGACACTGAGAAAAACACGCGTGATAGCTTCATCGCTAATTAAAAACGAATTATACGAATGAAAAATATATTTGTAATATATACAGGTGGTACTATAGGGATGGTAATGGACGAAAAGACCGACTCATTTGTTCCATTTGATTTCGATTTGATTAGCAAAAATGTACCTGAATTAAATAGGCTCAATTACAAGCTTACAGTTTCTTCATTTACACCTATTATCGACTCGTCTAATATGACGCCAGCTATCTGGCTTAAAATGGCTGAGATCGTTAAAGAAAATTATGAAGACCATGATGGCTTTGTAATCTTACATGGATCAGACACCATGGCATTTTCCGCTTCCGCTTTAAGCTTTATGCTTGAAGGTCTGCAGAAACCGGTTATATTCTCAGGATCTCAATTGCCAATCGGAGGTATCCGTACCGATGCCAGGGAAAACCTGATAACCGCCTTAGAAATAGCTTCTGCCAAGAAGAAGGATCGCTCTTTGGTACATGAAGTAGGTATTTACTTTGATAGTCAACTGTATCGGGGTAACCGGTCTTTTAAATATAATTCAGCAAAGTTTCAGGCCTTCCGCTCACCTAATTATCCGGTACTGGTTGAAGCAGGCGTTCACTTAAGATACAACGAAGCTGCCTTACAAGATAATAGTGGAAAAGAATTCATACTTCATACTCAACTGGATAATTCAATCTCAATACTAAAGTTATATCCGGGTATTAATCAAAAAGTTGTTAAAAGCATTCTTGAATCTGATGCACGTTCTATTATTATGGAAACTTTCGGATCAGGAAATACAACTACAGACACCTGGTTTTTAGACATGTTGAGAGATGCATTAAAAAACGGTAAAAATATCCTTAATATATCGCAATGCAGCGTCGGATCAGTTGAATTGGGAAGATACGAAACTAGTAAGTGGTTAAAAGATATGGGTGTATTAAGCGGTTACGATATGACATTCGAAGCTGCTGTTACCAAATTGATGCATTTACAAGGACGTTATAAAAGTCAGGCTGAAGTGGCTCATTGGGCAGAAATAAGCATGAGGGGTGAGCTAACCAAGACGTTTTAGAAAAAATATGTAGATAATAAACAAAAAGAGAAAGGGCTGCCTAAATTTAGACAGCCCTTTCTCTTTTTGTTTATTAATACGATTGTACTAATATTATCAATATGCCTATACTAATAATCTTACAGGCTCTTCTAATAAATTCTTCAATGTTTGTAAGAAGGCTGCTCCGGTAGCACCATCCACAACTCTATGATCGCAGCTTAAAGTTACTTTCATGATATTACCAGGTACGATAGCACCATTCTTAACAACCGGTACTTGTTGAATACCGCCAACAGCTAAGATACATGCATCCGGAGAGTTAATGATTGCAGTAAATTCATCAATTCCAAACATTCCTAGGTTTGAAATTGTAAAAGTTGAACCTTCCCAATCTGATGGTTGTAGTTTTTTCGCTTTTGCTTTTTGTGCAAAGTCTTTTACTTCTGCGGAGATGTGAGATAATGATTTTCCATCTGCAAAGCGCACAACCGGTACTAACAGCCCTTCATCAACTGCGATAGCTACACCAATATTAACATGTTCATTATATCTTATCTTATCACCTAACCAGGATGAATTCACATTAGGATGTTGTTTTAAGGCAACAGCTACTGCTTTTACAACCAAGTCATTAAATGAAACCTTTACAGGAGCAATCTCATTAATTTTGGCTCGGGCACTCATTGCACTATCCATATCTATTTTCATAGTCAGATAGAAATGAGGAGCCGTGAATAAGCTTTCTGATAACCGTTTTGCGATGGTTTTACGCATCTGCGTAACCGGTTTTTCAGTATAACGCTCTTCTCCAATATACTGAGGAATGCTAATTGTTTTCTCACTTGCCGCTCCAGCTGCTGGTGCCGGTGCAGCATTTTCTACTTTTTCAGCCGGTTTGTAATCCTCAATATCCTTCTTAACAATTCTTCCACCCTCTGCTGATCCCTTTACATCGCTTAATTTGATTCCTTTTTCTTTAGCCAATTTCTTAGCTAAAGGTGATGCTTTTATCCTGGAATCACTACCTTCAACATTCTCAGGAGTGGCTTCTTCTTTGGCTGAGCTAGTTTCTTCTTTTGGAGTATCTTTTACTTCTGCTGCCTTATTCTCTGAACTTGGCTTATTCTTTTTATTCAATAATGGAGTAATATCAGTTCCTTTGGGACCTACAATCGCAATAATATCATTTACTTTTGCTGCTTCTCCCTTTTCCAAACCAATATACAATAACGTACCGTCTGCATAAGCAGTTACTTCCATTGTCGCTTTATCAGTTTCAACGTCTGCTATTGCATCATCACTCTTGATTTCATCACCTACTTTGAAGTTCCATTCGGCTATAACGCCTTCAGTCATTGTATCACTCAAAAGAGGCATGGTAATAACAGTAACACCTAAATCATCAGCTGTTACATCAGAATCAGAGCTATCTGAATCGGACTCTTTAGTATCCGAAGAATCTGCTGAAGCTTCTGGTGCTTCCTTCTTATCAGATGCAGTATCTTCTTGTTTATTATCCTCTAACAATGCTTTGTAATCTTCTCCCTCTTCACCTAAAACTGCAATAATTGCATCAACAGGAACTGCCTCTCCTTCCTTAGGACCAGTATATAGCAGTGTTCCGTCTTGATACGATTCAAAATCCATTGTTGCTTTGTCGGTCTCTACCTCTGCAATGACATCGCCTGAACTTACTTTATCGCCAACTTTTTTATGCCACTTCGCGATAACACCTTCTGTCATGGTATCGCTCATTTTGGGCATTCGAACTACTTCAGCCATTCTATTTTATTTGAGTGTCTTTAAATATATTAATATTAATTATGGATGTACGGATAATCAGTTTGTACATACACATCTTTGTAAAGTTCTTCTACCTCAGGATAAGGAGAGTCTTCCGCAAATTTAACAGCTTCTGCAACGATTTGTTTTACCTCGTTCTCAACCTCTTCGAACCATTTATCTGTTGCATATTTCTTCTTAATGATCGTTTCTTTCACATTAATAATAGGATCGCGGCCTTTATAATCTTCCAATTCTTCTTTTGTACGATATTTAGCCGGATCAGACATAGAATGTCCTTTATAACGATAGGTACGAACTTCTAAGAAGGTTGGCCCATCTCCTTTACGTGCACGAAGCACAGCTTCGTCCATTGCGTTATGTACAGCAACAACGTCCATTCCATCAACAGGAGCACTTGGCATATCAAACGCAAATCCCATTTTATAAATATCCATTTGATTGGTAGTACGTTTAACGGATGTCCCCATTGCATAACCGTTATTTTCACAAACAAAGATAACAGGCAGCTTCCAAAGCATTGCCATATTTAAAGTTTCGTTGAAAGCCCCTTGACGTACGGCGCCATCACCCATATAACATATGCAAACGTTATCTGTACCACTGTATTTTTCAGCAAAAGCTATACCTGCTCCTAATGGAATCTGACCTCCAACAATACCATGTCCTCCCATAAATTTATGCTCCTTACTAAAGAAGTGCATAGAGCCCCCTTTACCTTTAGAACAACCGGTAGCTTTACCAAAAAGCTCTGCCATTGCTGCATTCGGACTCATTCCTTTTGCTATCGCATGAGCATGATCGCGGTAAGTTGTAAGCATTGAGTCTTCAGGGCGTATAACAGACATTGCTCCTGCTACAACAGCCTCTTGTCCGATATAAAGGTGACAGAATCCTCTTATTTTTTGTTGACCATATAATTGACCAGTCTTTTCTTCAAATCTACGCATGAGTAGCATAGATCTATACCACTCTAAATAGGTTTCCTTTGTAATCGCTATTGAACTCATTTTGACGTATTAATAATATTAAATGCGGTAGGCAAATCTAAACAATAGATTTGAAATATGATAATATGGGTGTCTAATTTTCAATTATGTATAGAATTTAAGACAGTAGTGTATAGAAAAAAGTTAAATTTATGTTAAAAAGTTTGGAAGCAATACCTTTTTCGTTTAGTTTTGAAAGATAAATCTACCAATATATAAATGCATTCTATTTTTTTTAAAGGTTTTATTTAATTAAGTATATGAAAAAGACGGTACTAGTGGCCTCGTTAATGCTTCTTTGTTTCCTGTTTAGTGCCAATGCACAAACTTCTTCTTCTAAAACCACTTCCAACGATCCTGACAATCTTGCAAAAGATTACTTCTCACAAATAATGGGTGTAGCGGCCAGTTCCACTACTAATAGTAAAATGTATCAATTTATTTACGATTGGATTGGTACTCCATATCGTTTGGGAGGGAATACTAAGAAAGGTGTTGATTGTTCAGGGTTTGCTGCAGAACTTTACGAACAAGTATTCAATACATCTATTGGTTCTAATTCTCGTAATATTTATTCTAACGTAGATAAGGTAAGCAAAAACAATTTACAGCCGGGTGATTTTGTTTTCTTTAAAATCCGAAGCAAAAATATATCTCATGTAGGAGTTTATATCGGTGATAACAAATTTGCTCACGCTTCCTCAAGCCGTGGAGTTATGGTAAGTGATCTTAATGATGCTTACTGGAAACGTTACTACTATAATGGTGGCCGGGCTTTGACAGCTGCCTCTGATCAGGAAAACACAGATACTTCTATAAATTAATATTATAAAATAGAAAGCCCGGATGTATGACCATACATCCGGGCTTTCTATTTTATAAATTCTGTTTTTAGCTAATCAGAAAAAATAATTACTTTTATTTTTAATCTACTGAACTATGCCAAAGAAAGTCATTATCCTGAATAGTGAACAAATAGAACAAAAAATTACCAGAATTGCTTACCAGATTCTGGAAGACTCAATCGAAGAGCAAGAACTTATTTTTGCAGGAATAGCTGATCGGGGATATACATTTGCTGAGCGTGTAATCAATGAATTAAAAAAGATCTCTCAGCAAAAGATCTCATTGATTAAGATCTCTTTAGATAAAAATAGTACTTCTCTTAAGGCAAACACAGATAAAGATATATCAAGCGCAAAGGACAAGGTAGTTATCTTAGTAGATGATGTTCTAAATAGTGGACGCACATTAGCATACGGACTCAGTGTGTTTCTCAATGTTCCATTAAAGAAAATGAGAATAGTAGTCTTAATCGACAGAAGCCATCATAACTACCCGGTATATAGCGATTTTGCAGGTCTTAAGCTATCAACTGTCCTTAAGGAACACGTTTCTGTTATCTTCTCCGATAATCCAGGAGAAGATGCTGCATATCTTTCTTAAAGCACGTCAATCTTTCAATTAATCCTGGCTTACCTTTAAGGTCATGCCTGGTTTAATCGTATTGCTTCTTAGATTATTCATGGCTTTAAGAGATGAGACACTTGATCCTTTAAAGCGTTTCGAAATAGCGTCTAAGGTATCTCCCTTCTTAACAGTATAAACGTCCTGATTTTGCGCCGTCAGGACAACAGGTGATGTTGCTGGTGAATTTCCTTGAAGGAAACTGTATAACTTAGCATATTCATCACTTTGAACCTTCGGAACAATTAAACGGCTGGGGTTTAGTTTGTCTGCCTGGATCACCTTTTTATTATAAGAAGGATTCAATCGGTATAATTCGGTTGGTTCGATCTCCAAGACTTTGGCAATTGAAGAAAGCGATAAGTTTTTATCTACCAGGATAACATCAATATCCGTTGGCAAATCGCTATAATTTGCTTCAACCGGATATAGATCCGGATTACTCATAACATAACTCATGGCAATAAAAGCAGGAATATAATTTCTTGTCTCTCTTGGTAAATAGTCTTGAATATCCCAAAAAGTAGGATTGTCTATTCCACTTCTACTTATTGCTCTATTTACGTTTCCTGGTCCACAGTTATAAGAAGCAATGGCCAAAAACCAATCGCCGTAAATATCGTAAGATTGTTTAAGATAGTTAGCTGCCGCATAGGTGGCTTCAAACGGATCTTTGCGCTCATCTACATAGGAGTTTATCTTTAAACCATAGCCCCGTGCTGTCGCATACATAAATTGCCAGGGACCCGTAGCTCCAACTCGCGAGACTGCGTGAGGATTTAAAGAAGACTCAATAATAGCAAGGTATTTTATCTCCTCCGGCACATTGGTTTCTTGAAATATTTTCTCAAAGATTGGAAAATAATAGGCAGCCAATCCTTTCATTTTTGCTAAGTGCGCTCTAAATGCCTGATTGGTATATTTATTGATATAAGCTTCAACGTAAGCATTGTGACTTTCTCGCAATTGCTTACGCAAAGGAGAGAATTGATCTTTTAAAATTTCTCTTATTGGAGAGGATGAAAGTTCTTTCTCGTGAGCAGATAAAGATATGGTATCAATTCGTTTAAGAGGAGCAGTTCTTTTAAGAATTACCGTTTTTATTGAATCTCTCTTAGACGTTCGTTCTTTCGCTAAGCCTAAAGAAGTCGTCATACAAAAAAGTACAGACGCAGCAATGGCTAGAGTTTGCTTACAGAGCATATTTTTATGTGTTCAGTTTACTAAATGGTCAATCTTAAAAAATAAAAAAATAGAACCTTGTTATTAAACGAGTTCAGTCCTATTTTATTATGATAAGAAAAACTAAAGGAAAAATACCTGTAGAAATAAAGGTATATTACAGAATTGCTGAATTAAAACTACAGTATTAGAATACCTAATACAAACGATGCAGCAAAAAAAGAGACTTTATGATTGCAATCATAAAGTCTCTGAAATACAATTATTTCTGTTCGTTTTTTACTTTTTCTTCGGGATCTTCATTTTGGGCATCCTTAAACTCACGAATCCCCTTACCCAAACCACGCATTAGTTCAGGAATCTTTTTGCCCCCAAACAATAATAATAGAGCCAACGCGATGACAATCATCTCCTGAGCACCTAAAAATCCTAAAGTTGTACTTATCATGTGTGTACTTTTTATATGGTATAAACTTTTTTCTTTTTAATTCCTCTAATATTGAAAGAAATATTAAGGTACGCAAATATACAATTAAAATTTAGAAACGTGCAAGCCAAGGAGTTGGATTTATTGGCGCCGAACCTTCCCAAATTTCGAAGTGAACTTCTGTTGTTCCTTCATCCGGATCAGTGGCTGCGGTTCCAATAGTCTGTTTACTAGTAACTTTCTGACCCCTTACAACAGAAACAGACTTTAAATTAGAATATACAGAGAAGTACTTACCATGACGAATGATCACCGCATAACCCGCTCCCATCATTTGTACAACACTTCTTACTTCACCATCAAAAACAGCACGAACAGCTGCACCATTATTTGTCCGTATATTCAATCCATTATTTTCCATTTTCACACCGGCACCATAGGTGTGCTGACCAAAACCTTGTGTAATGGTTCCTTGTGCAACCGGCCATGGCAAACTTCCGCGGTTACCCATAAATTCATTGGATAATCTGGCAGCTTCCGGTGTGGCAGATAAAACACTGGAGGCAGAAGTAGATGCCGCAGGTTTTGTCACCGTTACTGGTTTAGCAGGTTCTCCTGCTGCTTTAGCACGAGCAGCTTCCTCTCTGGCCGCCTGCTCAGCAAGTAACCTGGCTGCTTCTGCAGCCCGCCTTTGCTCTTCTTCAATTTCTTTTCGGATAGCAGCTTGAATAGCCCTTTCTAACCGACTTGCCTCCTGTTGTTTTTTATTGATTTCAGCCTTGTATTCCTTCTCCTGGCTTGCAAAGCTGTTAACTACTTTCGATTTATCTGCCTTTTGAGCATTTAACGTATTCCGCTCTTTCTCTTGTTCATCTAATAAATCTAATTTTTCTTTTCTATTGGCAGCCAGTTCGGCTATTTTATTCTGAATAGTTTTCTGTGTCTTTTCTATCTCCTGCGCCTGGTTCTTTCTTGATTCGCTAAATTGCTGAAGATACTTAACCCGTTTAAATGCCTGATTAAAGTCCTTCGAAGCAAAAATAAACATCATCTTATTATAGCCGTTTTTATTTCTGAATGCAAAGCGAATCATACTTGCATAATCCTTCTTTAGCTTTTCCAGTTGATTTTCCAGCTTTTTTATTTCTTGTGTGTTTTCCTGTATCTGACGATCAATTAACCTTGTCTCAGAACTTATCGTGCTTATTTTTCTTTCCCGAAGAGTAATCTGGGTATTGAGAGCATTAACCTGTTTTAAAGTCAGTGTTTTATTACTAGAAGTTGTTTTAAGACTTTGATTTAGAAGATTAATTTCCTGAGTTATACGTTCGCGTTGTTTCTTTAGTTCTGCACTGGTTTGTCCGTAACTCGTTCCAGCAAACATTAAGAGTACAATAATGACTGCTATCGTTCTAATCAAATTCATTCTTCTCAATGGTCTATTCTGTAGCAAAATATTAAGCTCCTATTTAATTCTATCGGCTACAAAGCTAATCATTTATATTTTTTTATAGCGTTCCGGAACATCAAAGGGAAAACTTAAATCCTGACCCAAGGTTGTATCTTCATATTTCATGGCTGCATCTATATTCATTGTAGCTGCCTTCAAGTTGATATTGACAGTACTTGGGACCGCCTGCGATTGAATATTAGCATAAGCCGGATAGCTAAATTGTAAAGTTTGACTCTTATTGCTCTCAGATAGTTTAGTTTGTACTAAATTATAATCGGCGCCCAGATCCATTTCAAATACCAGATCTTCTAAGTTTCCGGTAATTTTAAACTGGTTGTTCATCCCCACAACAGTATTAAGCGGATTATTATAGAAGCTTAAACTATTTCCAACAAAAAGCCTTTCCAATTCTTGAAAACTAAGTTCCTTACTGGTGAAATTATAAATATAATCAAAAGGTTTATCTACATAAGTACTCTGTAAACGATTAATGATCCGAATACGATCAGGAGTAATCATGATGCGGGCAGCCTCAATTCCTAAAAACATATTGGCCGATATCCATATTACTTCATTATGCTTAATGCGGATGTTCAGTGTAGCATTAAAGTTTTTATTATCCAATGACAGCTGCGTTCTTGCCTTTGTGCTGAATGTAGTGAATAGCAATTCACTATTTCCAATCCCACTTAATAAGTCCTTTTTCTCACTTCTGGACAATTCCTTAACAGTCCCGGCGGGTGTACTTACCAATCTTTTTGCAGAACAAGCTGATAGAAACAAAAGCAGTATCAAACCAGTTATTGTTCTCTTATTAATCCACATATGTTTTTTCTTTTATTTTTTGATGAAGTTTTTCATTGTTTTCCGAGTCTGGAAACTGCCTGGCCTTTTCCCAGAAGTCTAAAGCCTCTTGTTCATTCCCGAGTTTAAACAGGATATCGCCTTTATGTTCAATTAATGTAGAAGATGGTCTTTCTGTTAATTTAATTGCTTTATCAATCCACACCAATGCTTCCTTGTAATTCTCCTGTTGAAATAAAACCCAGGCATAAGTATCTTGGAAGGACGCATTATTAGGATTTATCTCATTTGCCTTTTTAGACATAGACGCTGCTTTTGATAACCCTTCTTTTCTTAACGCTAAATAATAGGCAAAATTATTTAACACATACGTATTGTTACTATCTATTTTCAACGCTTCCTCATAGGCAACATTTGAAGTAGCATCCATTTCCAGAGCATGGTAAGTATCTCCTAAGCTGCTGTATATTTGTACCATCAAACTGGAATTTTCCGGATTAGCGCGATTAAGAGCTTCTTCTAAAAAAGATCGGGCTACAGCGTATTTCTGATCTAATAAATGGGCATAGCCTGTATATAAAAGAATGTTAGGATTAACGGGGAATAAATCAACCGCTTCCAATCCGTGTTTTTGTGCATCCTCCAATTTATTCATGGATACCTCCAATTGCAGAAGCTGTTCCCAGATAAAGTCTAATGTTTTGTTAAAGCTTAAAGCTTTTAGAAAAGCTGCGTGTGCATCCTCATATTTCCCCACCTGCAACATAATATCACCATATACAGCCTGAGCATCAGCCGATTCAGGGTGACTCTCAACCAAGGTTCTGCTTAATTCTTCAGACATATATAATGAAGTAGCCTCATCATATTCCTGAAGTATATTATAAATAGTACGAATCTTAACGGCAATAGGTAAAGATTCATTGGCAAAGGTTTTCTTCAGTTCAATGAAAACTTCATCATTCATCTTTAAGCTATGAAAGGCATCCGCTTTTGTAAGAGAGATATAGGCTTCATTGGGGAATTTACTCTCTGCTTTATTAAGTACTTTTAGAGCCTCTTTTGGCTCTCCGATATCTAAATAAAGATTTGCCATCATCAAATATGGATTGCTATCTTCTGGCTTATAAGCAAGATAATCCTTTGCTTCAGAAATTGCTTTCTTAGTATTGTTCTGACGCATATAAATGTCTTTCCTTGCCATGAAAAGCTGATCGTCTACACCGAACCTCTTTTCAATCTGCTTATATAAATCCAGTGATGCATCAAAATTCTCTGCAAGTGACAAGGCAAAAGCCTTGTCATAATAAAAAGCTGGGTTATCTGGTTTGAGTTGAATCAGCGTATCAAATACATTGAGTAGTTCCTGATAGTTTTCAGTGGCTTTGTAAATATCTGCCAAAGCAATCCAGTTGCTCTCATCCTCTGGTTGTAACTTAATAAGCCTCTTTGCTAAATTTTCTGCTTCAGCATAATTACGTTGAGCAAAATAAATACGCATTAAATCAAGAGTGGCTTTTTGATGTGTACTATCTAAAGCAATAACTTGTTCAAGTTGATTCTGTCCGGCGCTGATATCTCTGCTCTCCAAGCTTTTTAAAGCCTGCAGATAGATTTCCTGCGCACTGGAGTTAACGGTCGTTTGAGCCGAAACAGAACTTCCAATGAATAAGATTGGTATAACTAGTATCAAAAGAATGCGTATTGTTCTCATTTTATTATATTACGCCGGTATGTCCATATCCACCGGCACCCCGTACTGTGTCTGAAAGCTCAGTCGCTTCTTCCCAGTCAATTTGTTCATGCTGCGCGATAATCATTTGCGCAATACGTTCACCATGTACAATTTCAAAAGGCTGATCTGAAAGATTGATCAAAAGTACTTTGATCTCCCCACGGTAATCAGCATCAATAGTTCCGGGAGAATTTAATACGGTTATCCCATGCTTGTAAGCTAACCCACTTCGAGGACGAATTTGTGCTTCAAACCCTAATGGAAGCTCAATATATAAACCTGTAGGAACCAACACCCTTTGCAAAGGCTGTAATGTAACATTCCCCTCAATCAAATTCGCCCTCAGATCCATCCCTGCAGAAGCTTCAGTCTGATAGTTAGGAAGCTCATGCTCTGATTTATTTATTACTTTAATAATCATCTTTTTTAACAATAAGTTTTATGAGTTGTTTTCTTTCTACTAAGAAAGCAATAATTATAAATATAAAGAATAATGC
>Ga0160433_100206_pt1 | contig 46448 bp, 43 predicted proteins | sample HID1972K_E0MG_FD_108235 | JGI IMG/M metagenome (GOLD analysis project Ga0160433, IMG submission 108235) | Enriched pill bug-associated microbial communities from UW Madison campus, WI, USA - HID1972K_E0 MG | ecosystem: Host-associated > Arthropoda: Insects > Digestive system > Unclassified ...
CTTCGCCTTAATACAGAATCTTTAAGTTTATGGCAAAATACAATTTACTCCTTCCACGTATGGGGGAAAGCGTTTCTGAAGCAACTGTAGTTAAATGGCTCAAACAACCGGGAGATTCAATTGAAATTGATGATTCAGTTTTAGATATAGCAACCGATAAGGTTGATTCTGAAGTACCTTCACCTATTGCAGGAACGCTTCTTGAACAACTTTTTAAAGAAAATGAGATTGCTCAGGTAGGTGAGCCGATAGCAATTTTAGAAGTTAACGAGGAGGATTTAGAGCAAGAGCCTGAACCACTTCCTAAAGAACCTTTTGTAAGCAAACCAATTGAAGATAAAGTTGAAACGCATACTGACATTACTATTCCCGGAATAGATTTGTTAGCGAATGAAGATAAAACAACAAATACAGATTCTTCCAGCCGTTTTTATTCTCCTTTGGTAAAAAATATTGCTGCTGAAGAAGGTATCCGATTAGAAGAACTGGATAAGATTAAAGGATCTGGTTTGGAAGGTCGTGTTACTAAACAAGATATCCTTGATTTTGTAGCTTCTAAGGCAGGCAATACACCACTTGCAACACAGACTTCAGACGCAGAATCAGTTAGTACTGTTATAGAGTCCACCCCTCATGCACAACCAGTTTCTATTTCAGAAGGAGATGAAATCATAGAAATGGATCGCATGCGTAAGCTTATTGCAGGACATATGATTGCAAGTGTTCAGACTTCACCTCATGTTTGTTCTTTTGTAGAAGCAGATGTAACGAATATTGTGCATTGGAGGGATCGTGTTAAAAATGCTTTCGAGAAGCAGGAGGGAACTAAAATTACATATACACCCATCTTTATCGAAGCTATTGCAAAAGCGATAAGAGATTATCCGATGATTAATATTTCTGTCAACGGTTCTCAGATTATCAAAAAACGCGATATTAATATTGGAATGGCGACTGCCTTACCTTCAGGTAACCTGATTGTTCCGGTTATTAGAAATGCTGATCAATTAAACCTAGTAGGTATTACTAAAGTTGTAAATGATATGGCAGCGAGAGCACGTAATAATAAATTAAAACCAGATGAAACACAGGGTGGTACCTTTACGGTAACGAATGTAGGTTCATTTGGAACAATGATGGGGACACCTATCATTAACCAGCCACAAGTTGCCATATTAGCTTTAGGCGCAATTATAAAGAAGCCTGCAGTTTTGGAAACCGATCAGGGAGATGTAATTGCTATCCGCCAGCGCATGTTCCTATCACTTTCCTACGATCACCGTGTTGTTGATGGTGCATTGGGTGGAAAGTTCTTAAAAAGAATAGCAGAGTATTTAGAAAACTGGGATGTTAAAAGGGAAAGCTAAGCTTTCCCTTGATCGTTCCAACCTATTTACGATAGTTAAACCATTTAATGAGCTCTTTGTAACTTGCCTTTTTACCGTACATTAAAATCCCTACACGGTAAATACGTGAAGCAATCCATGTTGTTAAAATAAAGCCTCCTATCAATAAAACAATGGACAGGGATAACTGCCATAAAGGGACGCCAAACGGAACGCGTACCATCATAGCGATAGGTGAAGTAAAGGGAATCATGCTTAGCCAAAAAGCTAATGGTCCGTGTGGATCTTTAATAAGTACACCGAAAGACATTACATAGGTAAAGAGTAAAGGCATGGTGATAGGCAGCATAAATTGCTGAGTCTCTGTTTCATTATCGACCGCAGAACCCACAGCAGCAAATAAGGCACTATAAAGCAGATAGCCTCCAATAAAGAAAATTAAAAAGCAGCTTATCAAATAAGGGAAATCGATACCGGCAAGCGTTCCTTGAACATCGCTTAACAGGCTGTCTTGCTGAGCAAATGCTGCGGAGTTTGGAACAGATGAGGAAACAGAACTGAGCTCTTCAGCAGAGAAAGAATCGGGCATTTGATTTGCCAAAATTAGTCCGCCTACAGTAAGAAGAGAACCCGATAGAACAATCCATAAGAGAAACTGTGTTAATCCAACCAAACCAATACCTACTATTTTACCCAGCATTAATTGGAAGGGTTTGACCGAAGATATGATTATTTCCACGACCCGGTTGTTCTTTTCTTCAATAACGCCTCTCATAACTTGAGCCCCGTAAATAAATAGGGTTAAATAAATCATAATGGATGCAAACATCCCAATTCCCATAGCTACACCGGCATTAGATTCCTGCTCACCTTGTTCAGTTATTTCCAGTGATGTTACTTTTACCTTAGGCTGAATACTATCCAGTGTTTGGATGTCAATTCCAGCATTGTTTAATAATATCTTACGTAAGATGTTATCAACCTGATTACTTATTTCTCCCTGAACAAAAATGCTCGCTTTTTGAGAGGAGAGAAGGTTTAACTTTTGTGACTCTAAAATATTTTTAGGTATCACTAACAGAAACTGATTTTCTTGCAAATAGCTTTTCTCTTCATCTGCAGAACGGATCGCTTTCTCAAAGGAGAGGCTCTCAGTATCTTTTAAATCATTAATGATAAGACCACTATCATCAATTACATAAACGGTTGATGAAGCACTGGGGTCTTGGATTGAGAGGGCTATTATCCCACCCCACATTCCTAAAAACAGGAGAGGAACCAAAAAAGTAATGATTAAAAACGATTTCTTTTTAACCCTACTAAGATACTCACGTTTGATGATAAGAAATATCTTCTTCATTAGTTCTCTTTAACCTGTTTTACAAATATATCATGAATGCTAGGAATAATCTCGATAAGCTCTTGCAATTGAACCTGATTTATCAGATGAGCTAAAACATCGTTGATATTATGACCATTCAATAATTCAATGGTAGCTTTATTTCCTTCTTCATACTCCCGTGTATTTAATACCCGGAACAACTCATATCCTTCGGGATTTGTAAGCTGTATTGCTTTATCGCTATATTTAATTAAATATTGATGCTCCCTATAAGCATTCTTGATTTCAGATACCTTACCATCCAATATTTTTTTCGACTTATTAATCAGTACAATAGAATCACATAGTTCTTCAACAGATTCCATACGATGCGTTGAAAAAATGATAGTTGCACCTTTTTTATTCAAGTCTATAATTTCATTCTTGATCACATCTACATTTACGGGATCGAAACCTGTAAAAGGTTCGTCTAGAATAATTAATTCAGGCTGATGGATAACCGTAGCTACAAATTGTACCTTTTGCTGCATCCCTTTACTTAAATCCTCTACCCGTTTATTCCACCAGGTTTCCATCTCCATCTTTTCAAACCAGTATTTTATTCTTTCAACAGCATCTGTTTTGCTTAAACCCTTCAGTTGCGCAAGATAGAGCATTTGTTCTCCAATCAGCATTTTCTTGTAGAGACCTCGTTCTTCAGGAAGGTATCCGATTTTAGAAATGTGTTTTTGACTCAGAGTCTCTCCATTAAACAAGATTTCACCATGGTCAGGTGCAGTAATTTGATTGATAATACGAATTAGAGATGTTTTACCCGCTCCGTTAGGACCCAGGAGACCGAATATACTTCCCTTCTTTATCGTGAACGACACATGGTCTAATGCAAGATGTTTGGCATATTGCTTAACGATGTCTTTTACTTCTAGCATCCAGATGGGTTTTATTGGATTAGATTCAATTGGTGTTGTTTTGTTACATTCAATAAAAAAAGCCTAACATTTAAGTTAAGCTTTTTATTTTGTTTCTTTATTCAAAATACTCTTTCATGCGTTCAAAGAAGCTCTTTTCGTTTTTACCCGGTTGAGGTTTAAAGTTAGAGGATTCACGCAAGTTTTCTAATTGAGCTCTTTCTTCTTTAGATAATGCTTTTGGTGTCCAAATATTGATATAAACCAATTGATCACCTTTGATATAAGAATTTACCTCTGGAATGCCTTTGCCTTTTAATCGAAGGATTTTGCCTCCTTGTGTTCCGGGTTCAATCTTTATTTTTGCCTTCCCATCAATAGTAGGTATCTCAGAAGTAGTACCCAATGCAGCATCTACAAAGCTGACGTATAGATCATAAATGATGTTGATACCATCACGCTTTAAAACATCATGCGGGATCTCTTCAATGAGAATGATTAAATCTCCGGGAATACCTCCTCTTGGCGCAGCATTTCCCTTACCGCTCATGGAAAGTTGAATACCCTCGCTTACACCAGCTGGAATATTTATAGTAATTGTTTCTTCGCCCTTGGTTAAACCTTCACCATGACATTCCGAACATTTGGCAGTAATTTCAACACCTTCACCATTACAAGTAGGGCAGGTGCTGGTAGTTTGCATTTGGCCTAAAATGGTATTGGTAACTCGTCTAACTGATCCTGTTCCTGAACAGGTTGAACAAGTGTGGAAAGAAGATTTATCTTTTGCACCAGAACCATCACAAGTTTTACAGACAACATTCTTGTTGACCTTGATTTTCTTTTCTACGCCCTTAGCTATTTCTTCCAGGGTAAGCTTAACTTTAATCCGCAAATTACTTCCCCGAATAACACGTCGGCCGCCACCACGTGAGCGGGATCCTCCAAAGAAACTTTCGAAAGGACTGCCTCCATCTCCGCCAAAGATATCTCCAAACTGACTGAAGATATCTTCCATGTTCATTTCTCCGCCATAACCACCTCTTCCGTTAGAACCTGTACCTGCATGACCAAATTGATCATAGCGTTTTCGCTTTTCAGGATTGCTCAATATTTCATAGGCTTCTGCTGCCTCTTTAAATTTATCTTCAGCTTCCGGATTATCTGGATTTTTATCCGGGTGAAACTTGATTGCCAGTTTTCGGTAAGCTGATTTAATTTCTACCTGATCAGCACCACGGGCAACCCCTAATATATCGTAATAATCTCTCTTTGACATGTTTATATACTAACTACCTACAACTACTTTTGCATAACGAAGTACCTTATCGTTTAGGTAGTAACCCTTCTCTATTTCGTCTACTACTTTACCTTTTAAATCATCCGTAGGAGCCGGAATCTTGGTTATTGCCTCATGAATTTCAGCATCAAAAGGTTGATTAATGGCCTCCATTTCCTTAAGGCCTTTTTGTTGAAGAGTCTTTTTTAGTTTTTGAGAGACAAGCAAAACTCCTTCTTTTATAGAATCAACACTATCACTTAACTCTATCGCTTTTAAAGCACGGTCAAAATCGTCCAATGTTGATAAAAGATCACCTATAACTTCCTTCCCCGCAGTTTGTAAAAGCTCAATACGCTCTTTGGAAGTGCGTCTTTTATAATTATCAAACTCTGCATACAAACGTAGATATTTATCATTCGCTTCTTTCAATTCAGCTTTTAATAATATTTCTGGTGATAAATCGTCGTCGGTTTGATCTGTTTCGTCAAGGTGTGAATCATCTTTGCTATGTAAACGAGCTTCATTTACAGATTCTAATTCGTCAATAATCTTTTTACTTTCCAAATGTTCTTCAGGGTTAGTATTGTCCAAATGTTCCTCGGGATTCATATTTTCCATTTGAATAATTAATTAATTCACTTATTTAAATATTTCAATATTATACTATTTACAAATAGCATAAACTAAACGTCAACAATTGTTTTGCCAATTGTGTTTCTGCGTCAACATGTCAGTCAAAAAACCCATTACCTAACTAAATGACTTAAATTCGAATATTACAGGCTGATATTATCCAATAATGAACCGGTTTGTGTCTTGATAATTCGGGACGGGAGATTGTTTATGATCTGATAATCATGTGTGGCCATCAAAATGGCAGTTCCAGAGCGACTGATTTCACGTAACAAAAGAACAATTTCTTCGGATGTATCAGGGTCAAGATTACCAGTAGGTTCATCTGCTAAAATAACTTCTGGATTATTTAGAAGAGCACGAGCAATTACTACCCGTTGTTGTTCTCCTCCTGACAATTCATGTGTCATCTTCTTAAGTTTAGAGCGCAAACCAACCTTTTCCAACACATCTAACATCCGGTCGTGCATAAGTTTCTTGTTTTCCCAGCCTGTGGCACGCATAACAAACTCTAAGTTCTTCTCGATGGTGCGATCCGTTAGAAGATGGAAATCTTGAAAAACAATTCCTAGCTTTCTTCGTAGATAAGGAATATCGCGCTCACTTAGTTTTTTCAGATCAAAGCCGGCAACCATTCCTTCACCTGCCCCGATAGGTAGTTCACCATAAATCACCTTTAACAGACTACTTTTACCTGAACCTGTCTGACCTATTAAATACACAAATTCACCCGATTGGATTTGGAGATTTACATTGGATAATACTAAATGCTTTGGCTGATATATATCAACATTTTTTAATGTTATTACTATGTTTTGATCCATTTTAAAATTCTAATTTTGTTATTTTACCAAAAGGGATGTTATTGACCAGTTTCATAATGACATCCTTCTTGTCGCCTAACCCAATTTTGTCTAATGATTTATCAGGTCTGTCAACCCGGAAATAGGCTAGTAAAGTAAATTCATCATCACGTAACTGAACATAGTCTGGTATTTTCGCAACGCCTTTTACCTTAATGATGTACATATCTTCAAAGTTAACCATAAACTAGCTATTGGCCTTTAAAAAATCTAAAATATTTATACCATCAGCATAATCAGCTAAACCGGGTAATTGGCTTGTTCCGAAGCTCGTTAAAGGAATACGCAGGTTCTTCATTGAATCAGATTTCTGTATATCTTCCTCACAAACAATGCATTGAATATTATCTTTATTTTCTTCGAGATGAGCTTCCACAGAGCTAGGACTATCGTATTCTTCAAAATAAGCAACACCAAGAGGTGACGCGAAGCGGTTATCTTCCTTTAATAATAGGAAACCATTATCGAGGTGTTTATCTCCGTTTACCAAATAAATGGCTTTATTGTATTCGTAATTATTATTGTACTTAAAATGATTGCTGATAGGTGAAAATGACTCAATTGCTTCAAAAAACAAAGAGTAATCATAACCTTTTGGAAAAAATATTTTTGAAACATTCCGGCATCCTAATCCAAAATAGTCAAATAGATCATGTCCTAGTTTTTCAAGCTGAGACTTGCTTTCATTGCCTGCAATAATAGCTGCTGAATTTCTGTTCTTACGGATAATATGAGGGATATTTTTAAAATAATATTCAAAATAGCGTGAACTGTTATTACTGCCGGTTGCAATTACCAGGTTAAAATCAGATAAGCGATCTACCAAATTAATTTTAGCTTCAAAAGCAGGTTCGATTTCTATTAATCTTTTTAATAAATAGGGGATGAGAAGCTTATCATCGGAAGAAGGTTTAATCTGAACATTAAATCCAGCTATTAAACACGATAACACATCATGAAATCCTACCATAGGGATATTTCCTGCCAATATTAAACCAACGGTCTTATCATTCACTTTTTGGAAATATTTTGAATAGGGCTCAATCCATGCCGTTAAATCTGCAGTGTTTAAAAGCTTAAGATTTGCTTGCAATGCCTGTTCCACATTTCCAGGTGTAAACCAAGGGTTTTGAAACTGAGACGATTGGATTATTTCATTCAGCGTTTGGATTTCTGTGGATGGAATTTCTGTGGATGGATTTTGAACCTCATTTAATAATTGGTGTGCCAGATTTGCAAATGCCTCAATACGTTGATTACTTGTCAAAATATGTGTTTTTTACTTGAATGTCTTAAGAATACTCTATATTTGTTTACAAAAATAGGAAACTTATTCTATGCATTAGAACGTTTTCTATTTAGGATAGAATATAGTAATTAAACAATATTTCAAAATAATAATGGCAATTATAATTACAGACGAATGTATCAACTGTGGGGCTTGTGAACCGGAATGTCCAAATAATGCGATCTATGATGCAGGTGAATCTTGGCGCTATTCAGACGGAACATCATTAACCGGCATGATTGATTTCGGTGGTGGAAAGACAGCCGATGCCGAAGAACTGAATGCAGCCATTTCAGACGAAGTGTATTACATAGTTCCTGATAAATGCACGGAATGTGTTGGGTTTCACGATGAACCTCAATGTGCAGCTGTTTGCCCTGTTGACTGTTGCGTAGATGATGAAGATAGACGTGAAACAGAGGAAGAGCTACTTGCAAAGAAGGCATTCTTACACAACGAATAATAATACAATCGAATAAATAATACAATTAGGCTATTTAGAAACAGACCTGTAATTTTTTATTGGTCTGTTTTGTTTGGCACAATAAGAACCGGGCATGCAGAACGACGTGCTACCCCCTCTGCAACACTTCCTGAAATAAAATGGTCGAAACCGGTCCTTCCATGTGTTCCTAATATAATCAGATCGGCCTTCCATTCATCTGCTGTGGCCAGGATCTCAACTCTCGGATTTCCAACTTTACTAAAGGTAATAAGCTCTTTATCGCTTTTCCAGATAGAGCCATAACGTTCCAATACAGATTTTGAAGCTTCCTCTTGCATATTTATTATTTCAGGCATTACTAAGGGTTGCTGGCCTAAAAGAGGATCTCCGGAATAGGTGGAAGAGGGTGGGTCCATTACGTTTAATAAGGCAACATTCGCATTCATTAGGTGTGCTAAATGAAACCCATATTGAGCAGCCTTTTCAGAATAAGGAGAATCGTCGATAGCAATCAAGATTCTTTGAAAATTATTAACAGCAGCCATAATCTCAGATTTTTTTATTTAAAGATAACAAAAAATGATTAATCAGGTTTTAAATGGTAATTTTATATTCAATTTCAAAATAGATTATGTCATTATACGGAATTTGTAATTTATCATTAATACCTCTGCGCGCAGCACCTTCACATAAAAGTGAAATGACCTCTCAGATTTTATTTGGAGATTGTTTTGAAATCTTAGATGAGCAGCAATCCTGGTCACTAGTAAAGTTAGCACATGATAATTATGAGGGTTGGGTGGACACAAAGCAAATCACTTCTATTAATTTCGACTTGTACAAGGAAATAACACATCATATGCAAGCCGTTTCAGATCTTTCTTCACATGGGATTTTGATGAGGTTAGGGCATGATGAGATGTTGCATATTTTACCTGGCAGCACGCTTCCTTTACTGCAGGAAGATGGTTTATTTACTATTGGAGAGACTGAATATATGTTTTTAGGTCTTTCCATAAATCCTGACGCCCGTAATATTACCAAAGAGATAGAGGAAGTTTCGAGGTTCTATATTAACACACCTTATTTATGGGGTGGGCGTAGCATGTTTGGAATCGATTGCTCTGGATTTACGCAAATAGTTTATAAACATTTCGGGGTAAAAATTCCAAGAGATGCACATCAACAAGCAGATGAAGGAAAGACGGTCGACTTCTTACAAAAATCTCTTCCCGGTGATCTGGCATTCTTTGATGGAGAGGATAGCAAAATTGTACATGTTGGAATTCTACTTAGTGATTCGGAAATTATCCATTCATCAGGCAAAGTCAAAGTTGAGAAGATAGATGAGAACGGTATATTTTCTTTAGAGGATCAGAAGTATACGCATAACCTTAAAACTATTAAGAGGCTTGTTCATTATTAAGAGCTACATTCCAAACAAAAGCTAATTTTTCATCTCCAACAGACACCAATTGGTTGGCATTACTATTCCAAACTATTTTATTAATAGAGAGCTTATGGGCATCATATCCTTTTTCAAAACTAACCGTTTTTAATAGTTTAAAATCATTTGCATCCCATAGTTTAATGCTCTTGTCACGACTGCCTGTAGCGAAAACAGGCAGAGTTGGATGAAAGGCAATGCTATAAACAGTGTACATGTGTGCTGTTATATACTCTATTCGTGAGAAATCAGAAGTAAGGTACACGTTAAGCTTTGCATCCCTTCCCCCTGATAAAAAATGCCTCCCATCAGGAGAGAAACACAAGGAGGTTACAGGCATCGTATGATCCTTTAACAGATATTTAAAACTGTAATCGTGCGCATCAAAGATATAGATTCTTGCATCTTTGGTTCCGAAGGCAATAGTTGTTTCAGACAGGTTAACAGCAATCACGCGAACAGTTTGATTTGAAACATCAAGGTGATGAATCTTTTTATGGGTTTTCATACACCATATACTAACAGTTCCATCTTCAGAAGATGCAATCAACTCATTTTTACTCGCAAGAAACTTAAGATCAAAAACAGGTTTATTATGAAACGTTAATGTTTCAATTACCTGGTGGCTATCAAAGCTAAAAATATTTATTTTACCGCTTCGTTCTCCTATGGCAAGACAATTTAAAGAAGGAATATAATGAAGTGCGTATACTGAAGATTCAACCGATAAGAGCACCTTGTCGAAAGCCATTTTATTCAGATCCCATAGAACAATACCTTTATCATTTCCAGCTGTTAACAGCTGATTAGATTTAGATCCATTCTCTACAGTATATATAGGATTTTGATGCCCACTTAAAATTGCATCTAACTCCACGGAAAGCTTCAACATAACACAACCTTTTTTCGTAAATTAATATCGTTTACGAAGATATTGGTTATTTATGTCTGCTTTCTAAGTTCTTTGCAATCTTTTTAAGCGAAACTTCTTTTTCCTGTAATAAAACCAATAAATGAAACAATAAATCTGAAGATTCATTGATAAAATCCTTTTCAGTTTCCCTCAACGCTGCAATTACTGTTTCAACCGCTTCTTCTCCAACCTTCTGAGCAATCTTAGTTACACCTTTCTTCCGCAATTTATTTACATACGATTCTTCACTCGGAAACTCATAGCGCTGCCTAACAATTTGCTCTAGTTCGAATAAGAAATTCTGATTATAATCCGTATTAAAACAACTGCGGGATCCTGTATGACAAGTAGGTCCATGAGGTTTCGCTTTAATCAATAAAGTATCATTATCACAATCGACATGTGTAGATTTAACATCAAGAAAATTTCCACTTTCTTCACCTTTAGTCCATAATCTATCTTTAGATCGGGAAAAAAAGGTCACCCTTTTATTTTTTTGAGTGAGCTCCCAGGCTTCAGCATTCATATAACCTAGCATCAGAACCTCTAAAGTTTGATAATGTTGTATGATTACAGGAACAAGTCCGTTATTTTTATCAAAATCAATCATGATTTCTTTTTTCTTCTTTTTTTTATCTTGTAGAGATTCCATTTCTTTTTAATTCTTTCTTTAAGTCGGGAATACTTATTTCTCCATAATGAAAAACCGAAGCAGCTAATGCAGCATCTACATTTGCCTTTTGGAATACATCTGTAAAGTGCTGCATACTTCCTGCGCCTCCGGATGCAATAAGAGGAATAGTAAGATCTAAATTAATTTTACCCAATAAATCACAATCAAACCCATTTTTAGTGCCATCATAGTCCATAGAGGTAAGTAGAATTTCTCCAGCTCCTAATTCTTCTGCTCTTTTAACCCATTTAAAGGTTTCCCAATCAGTTTTTAACCTTCCGCCATTCAAATGAACATAGTTTTGACCATCAATAGATCGGGTATCTACGGCAACCACGACAAACTGCTTTCCAAATGCATCTGCTAATTGTTTAATTAGTTCTGGATTTCGAACAGCTGCCGAATTGATTGATATTTTATCAGCACCCGCATTTAGCAAAGCATCGGCATCTGATATTTCTGATATTCCCCCTCCAATAGTAAAAGGAATATTGATCTGCTTGGCTACAGCCTTAACTAACTCGAGGGTAGTTTTTCTTCCTTCGTTCGTAGCTGATATATCCAGAAATACGAGCTCATCGGCTCCTTGCTGCGAATATTGCCATGCTAGTTCTACCGGATCTCCGGCGTCTCGTAAATTTATAAAGTTAACACCCTTAACAGTACGACCGTCTTTAACATCTAAACAAGGAATGATGCGCTTGGCGAGGGTAGAGGAATCTAAAATTTTATCAGTGAACGTAGGTTCCATTCTTTTATTTCTTCAATGCTAATTCGGTTCTCATAAATGGCTTTTCCTACTACAGTAGATTCAACTCTTAACTGAGCAAGCTCTCTAACATCGTCCATTGAGCTTATACCACCAGAAGCGATCAGCTTGATAATAGGCGAGTGATCTAATAATTTCTTATATAACTCTATTCCTGCACCACCCAGTTTACCGTCTTTATTAATGTCTGTACATAGAAAGCGGAAAAAACCAAGCGATAGACAACGATCTATATAATCAATTAGTTTAACAGGTGAACTTTCCATCCATCCTGAATATTTAATGACCTCGTCTAAGACATCGATGGCAATTATAACTTGATCAGAGCACTTTAATTCACTCAGCTCATCTAAGAAACTCGGATTGGTAACTGCCTGTGTTCCTACAATTACTCTAAAAATACCTTCATTGGTTAATTTCTTTACCATATCAATACTGCGGATTCCTCCACCATATTGAATTTTCATATCAATCTTCTTTACAATATCAAAAAGATATTTTTGATTCGTAAAGTCGCCTTTTGCTCCATTTAAATCAATGATATGGATAATTTCAGTGCCATTTGCTTGATATTTTTCAATCATTTCTTCAAGGCTGACATCATATGATGTTACATCTTTATAATTACCCTCTCGTAAACGAACAACTTTTTTGTCTAAAATATCTATGGCTGGTATGATATACATATTATGCTCCTGATTGGTTATATTATTGAAAAATTCTTAAGTATTAATTCTCCTGCATCTCCTGATTTCTCGGGGTGAAACTGTACACCGTAGAAATTACTATTCTGAACAATAGCAGAAAATGAAATTCCGTAGTCGCAAGAAGCGACGGTAAATTTAGGATTATATTCAATATAAAACGAGTGTACAAAATAAAAGTATGTTTCCTGGGAAATACCTGTCATTAATTCTGATTCATTCACCTGTTTTATGATATTCCAACCCATATGTGGAACCTTTAAATTAATTCTATCTTCAAAATTAAGAGTTTGCAATGGAATTAATTTCAATAAATCTACGTTTCCTTCTTCCGAATAATTAGTCAGAAGCTGCATACCTAAGCAAATTCCCAAAACGGGTTTCTTTAATTGCAAAATAGGATCAATCATTCCACTTGCTCTCAACTTTCCCATTGCCTTAGCGGCATGCCCAACACCCGGAATAATTATTCGATCATAATTATCCAATTCTTCAGGCCGATTTATCATCCCATAACTTAATCCTTGTCTTGTTAAAGCTGCCGTTAAAGAAAAAATATTTCCAGCGCCATAATTAACAATTCCAATTGAAGAAGGTTTTTTCACTTTATTAATTATAATAAGCCCTTGGTACTTGGTAGTTGCATATTGTCGGCATCCCGCTTAATTGTCATCTTTATTGATTTTGCAAAAGCCTTAAAAATGGCTTCAATCTTATGATGCTCATTTTGACCCTCAGCTTTGATATTAAGATTACACTTAGCAGCATCTGAGAATGATTTAAAGAAATGATAAAACATTTCTGTAGGCATCTCTCCAATCCTCTCGCGTTTAAATTCTGCATCCCATACTAACCAGCTTCTTCCGCCAAAATCAATTGCAACCTGAGCCAGGCAATCATCCATTGGCAGACAAAAGCCATAACGAGCTAAACCTCGCTTATCTTGCAGCGCTTCTAAGAAAGCTTCTCCCAAGGCAATACCTGTATCTTCAATAGTATGGTGCTCGTCAATATGCAAATCACCCTTGGTTGAAACCTTTAAATCAACCCCTCCATGACGCGCTAATTGATCTAACATATGATCAAAGAATGCAATCCCTGTTGATATATCAGACTTTCCGGAACCATCTAAATCCAGTTCAATTTCTATATCGGTCTCATTTGTTTTCCGGCTGTGCTTTACTTTTCTCTTTCCTAGCTTTAGAAATTCATAAATAGTTCGCCAAGATCCTGTTTCAAGTGCTACTGTAGTTGGATCAATCGTTACATTTTCATTCATTCCAAGCGTAGGATTATTGTTTAACCAGATTGCTTTTGCACCCAAATTCTGTGCTAATTTCACATCGTTTACCCGATCACCAATAACGTATGAATGCTGTAAATCATACAACTCGGAATTGAAGTATTCAGTCAGTAAAGCTGTTCCCGGTTTACGTGTAGGCGCATTTTCATGAGGGAAGGTTTTATCAATATGTTCTGCTATGAAATTAACACCTTCGCCTTTTAATATATTTATAATAAGATCATGAACAGGGTGAAATGTTTCTTCCGGATAAGAATCAGTTCCTAAACCATCCTGATTGCTTACTAAAACTAATTTAAAATCAAGTTCTTTAGCAATACGCGAAAGATATTGAATGACTTCAGGATAGAAGTGTATTTTTTCAAAGCTATCAATTTGCTCATCTTCAGGTTCTTTAATTAATGTTCCATCACGATCGATAAACAACAATTTATAAGCCTGACTTCTAGGTATACTTTCTGACATGTTATTTGTAATTATTTAAAGATTCAATCAACAAATCATTCTCTGCCGGCGTTCCAATAGTGATCCGTAAACAGCCTTCGCAAAGTGAAACTTTAGAACGGTCACGGACAATTATTTCTCGGTCAGCCAAATGATTGTAAATGGAAACAGCATCTTGTGTTTTTACCAAAATAAAATTAGCATCTGAAGGATATATCTTATCTACAAAAGGAAACTCTGTCAACTTTTCGATCAGCCTGTCTCGTTCCAAGGTAGTTTCTAATATCCATTTATTTACCTTATCAACTTGCTGAAGCCCTTCAAGCGCTAATTCTTGTGAAGACTGATTGATATTATATGGTGGCTTTATTTTATTAAATACTTCAATAATTTCTTCACTTGCAAAAGCTATTCCTACGCGTAAACCTGCCAAACCCCAAGCTTTTGATAAAGTTTGAAGAACAACCAGGTTTCCATATTCAGTAAGTTCTTGAATAAAAGATTTCTGACGTGAATAATTAATATATGCCTCATCTACCACTACCAGTCCGTTAAAATTCGCTAACAGCGTTTCTATGTCTTCTCTGTAAATTGAATTCCCTGTTGGATTATTAGGAGAGCATACAAAGATAATACGGGTATGCTCATCAATTGCTTCTGCAATTGCTTCTAAATCGAGTTGATACTCAGCATCCAAATTCACCCGCTTAACTTCAACATCATTAATAGCTGCTGCTACCTCATACATACCATAAGTAGGAGGTAGGATTAAGATATTATCACGCCGAGGGTTACAAAATGCACGAATAAGAATATCAATAGCTTCATCGCTGCCATTGCCTAAAAATGTATTTGCTACCGGAACGCCCTTAATTTTACTGATTGCCTCTTTTACATTAATCTGTAAAGGATCAGGATAACGATTAAAATCCTTATCAAGTGGAGATCCGTAAGCATTTTCATTTGCATCTAAGAAAACAGATGCCTTTCCCTTAAACTCATGTCTTGCACTTGAATAAGGAGTGAGATTCTTTATATTTTCTCTAAGAATCGACTGAATATTAAAACTAGACATGCTATTTATTCTTTGATTGTAAGTGTTTTAATCGTATGCTAACTGCGTTCTTGTGCGCTTGCAAGCCTTCAATTTCGGCAAGTATTTCTATCGTAGGTCCTAAGTTAAGGATTCCCTCTTCATTAATTTGCTGAAAGGTTATTTTCTTAATAAAGGAATCAACCGAAACACCCGAATAAGCCTTAGCATACGCACTAGTTGGCAAAGTATGATTTGTACCAGATGCATAATCGCCTGCACTTTCAGGAGTTAAATGACCGTAAAATACAGAACCGGCATTAATTATCATTCTACTATAGGCTTCCGGTTCATCTACCGATACAATAAGATGTTCCGGAGCATACTCATTGCAAAATACCATTAATTCCTGTTTCGAATCAAACAGTATTGTATAAGAGTTCTCTATTGCCTTTTTAGCAATTTCTGCACGCGGTAAAACTTCTATTTGTTCCTTTAACTCTTGCTGAACCTTTTCAATAAGACTTTTACTGGTACTTAACAGAACGGCCTGACTATCTTTACCGTGTTCTGCTTGAGCAAGTAAATCGGCAGCAACAAAGGAAGGATTACTCGTTTCATCCCCAATAACAACTACTTCTGAAGGACCGGCAGGTATATCGATGGCTACATTGGCGTTCAATTGAACCAACGTTTTTGCTTGTGTAACATATTGATTTCCAGGGCCAAATATCTTATTTACTTTAGGGATACTTTCTGTGCCATAGGCCATAGCTGCAATTGCTTGAGCTCCTCCGGCACTAAAAATAGTATCTATTTTTAATAGTTGCGCACAATAAGCAATATAGGGATTTATTTTACCGTCAGGCTGCGGAGGTGAACAAACCACAATCTCTTTACAACCTGCTATACGTGCAGGAACTGCTAACATTAGGAATGTACTTGGTAAAACAGCCGTTCCGCCAGGAATATAAAGTCCAACTCGTTCAATAGGCCTGCTTTCTCTCCAACAGTTCACACCACTCGTAGTTTCAACTCGTTTCTCTTTAATCAATTGATAACGGTGAAACATATAGATGTTATTGAAAGCTATTTCTAAAGCTCTTTTTTGATTGCGATCTACCTTTTCTGCCTGTTGGTTGATTTCGTCTTCATTAATTATCAAAGAATCTAACGAAACTTTATCAAACTTTTCGGCATAAGCCTTCAATGCCTGATCACCATTTTCTCTCACCTCAGCAATAATTTCTTCAACTTGCTTTTGAATGGTATGATCTAAATCAGCGTTACGAGATACCAGCTTCGTATTATCTTCAATAGTTAATTGACTATATTCAAAATATGCTAACATTTATTCTTTATCAACCAGTTACACAATAATTTTTTCTATTGGCATAACCACAATTCCTTGTGCGCCAGATGCTTTTAAAGCATTGATCTTTTCCCAGAAATCTTGCTCAGAAATAACTGTATGCACTGCAACCCAGCCTTCTTCCGCGAGTGGTATAATAGTCGGGCTTTTTACGCCTGGTAAAAGAGTTAAAATAGCGGGTAGATTTTTGCTTTCTACGTTTAATACAACATATTTGGTTTCACTGGCACGTAAAACAGATTGAATCCGCTGTAACAGTTCTTCAACGATTGAATCGTGTTTGATATCTTTTTTACCGATCAAGACAGCTTGTGAAGATAATACATCTGCAAAAGGCTCCAAACCGTTACTCTTTAAAGTACCGCCAGTTGATACGATATCACAGATAGCATCACTCAATCCTAATCCAGGTGATATTTCAACTGATCCTGAAATAGTACGAATACTTGCATCGATTTTATTTTCTGTTAAGAATTTCTGTAGAATTACCGGATTGGAAGTAGCAATTGATTTACCATTCAGTTCTTGTAACGATTCGTAGTTCCTTCCTTTGGGAATTGCAATTTTTAAAGTACATTTCCCAAACCCAAGTTTTTGAAGATATTCGACATCTACTTCTTTTTCCTGAATTACGTTTTCTCCAACAATACCCAGATCGGCAATGCCGTCTTGAACATATTCAGGAATATCATCGTCGCGCAAGAATAGAATTTCAAGAGGGAAATTATTAACAGAAGTTATAAGGGAACTTTTATAGTTCTCGAAGTTTAATCCGCAATTTTTAAGAAGTGCTACAGATTTTTCGTTTAGACGGCCAGATTTTTGTATGGCAATTTTTAATGCTTTCAAAAGATAAATTATTAATAAAATTAAACATTGGGGTTACGCTCCACGTAGAAACATACTATTTTATATCGCCACAATGGCGATGGAAATGTAAGTGATGTGTGAAGATGTAATTCATGTTGTGGAGATAATTATTAATAGCATTATATATTGCAAATATAATTGCAATTTAGACAATACCAAATAAAAATCTAAATAATAACTCCATTTCTTTGAGATATTCAAAAATCAATGAAGCGATTTGTATAATAAATTCTACCATCCACTCAGATAACAAACTACTACCAGCAAAGATTAATGAAAAGATTATTGAGATTTCGAATTTGAATTATATAGAAAATACGATTTGTTTACTAATGTAATTAATGTAATTTGCTTACGGTATATTTAGAAAATAGAAATAGAATTTAATATGGTTGAAGAATTTAAAGCGGCTAAAAGTTTAAAGGAAAAGATAAGTGACCAGTATGACGAGGAGGTACATCATACGAATAACCCAGTCTTAGACCCTCCAAAAATTGAAAAGAATTATTTAGGTAGAATTACACAGTATCTTCAGAAAGGCAATAGCTTTTATTTTTATGATAATCAAGCAACTGTGGAGATTAAAGTTGTAAGCGATGAAATCATCAGAGTTCGTTTAGCTCCCAATTCTAGTTTTCTTTCTGATTTCTCGTATGCAGTTAACAATGCCAACCAGCATGTAGACTTATATGAATTAATAGAGGATGAAGATAGCTATCAGGTTAAAACAAATACAGTAACCTGTGTATTGAAAAAGGAAAGCTTCCTTATCTCTTTTGAGAACCGGGATGGAAAAACAATCAATCAGGATTATGCACCTATGCATTGGGAAGAAAATGCTGATTTTGGAGGCTTTTACGTTTATTGTACAAAACAGGCAAAAGAAAATGAAGGATTCTTCGGATTAGGAGATAAAGCTACTCATTTGAATTTAAGAGGCAGGCGATTAACAAATTGGAACTCAGATACCTATTCATATTCGTTTAATCAAGATCCTTTATATAAAAGTATTCCTTTTTATTTGGGTTTGCATGAAGGCGAGTCGTACGGAATTTTCTTTGATAATACGTTTAAAACCTATTTTGATTTTGCCAATGAAAAGGCAGATCAAACTAGTTTCTGGTCAGAGGGAGGAGAGCTCCAATATTATTATATTCACGGACCATCCATGACGGATGTGATAAAAAGGTACCATGGTCTTACCGGTACTCATTATTTACCACCAACCTGGGCATTAGGTTATCACCAATGCCGCTGGAGCTATTATCCGGAAAGTAAAGTAAGAGATCTCGGACTTCAATTCCGAAATCGTCAAATTCCCTGCGATGCGCTTTACCTCGACATTGATTACATGGAAGGATATCGATGTTTTACATGGAATAAGCGCTATTTCCCAGATCCAAAAGGAATGATTCGCGATCTGGCAAAAGATGGCTTTAAAACAGTCGTGATGATTGATCCGGGAATAAAAGTAGATGACAATTACTGGGTGTTTAAAGAGGGCAAAGAGAACAACTACTTCTGTAGAAGAGGAGATGATTATTTTATGGAAGGCCATGTCTGGCCGGGCCGTTGCCAGTTTCCTGATTTTACCAATCCAAAAGTTCGGTCCTGGTGGGGAGATCTATATAAAGGCTTAGTTGAAAGTGGAGTAGCAGGTGTTTGGAACGATATGAATGAACCAGCTGTTTTCGGTCGTGGTACATTCCCAAATGACGTTCGTCATAACTACGATGGGCACCGCGGATCTCACAGAAAGGCACACAATATTTATGGAATGCAAATGGTTCGGGCAACTTACGATGGTTTGAGAAAACTTCAACCCAATAAAAGACCCTTCACCATTACCAGAGCTGCTTATGCAGGCACACAACGTTATGCATCAGTATGGACAGGTGACAATGTTGCAACCTGGGAGCATTTAAAGATAGGCTCTTTGCAGTTACAGCGTTTATCAATGTCGGGTCTGCCTTTTTGCGGAACGGATATTGGTGGTTTTAGTGGCGAGCCCACAGCAGAATTGTTTACAAGGTGGATTCAATTTGGTGTATTTTCTCCTTTTATGCGTGCACATTCTGCAGGAGATACCGCGGAAAGGGAACCCTGGAGCTTTGGTGAAGAATATGAAAATCTAAATCGAAAATTTATTGAGTTAAGATACAAACTGCTTCCTTATATCTATACTGTTTTCAGACAGCACGCTCACAATGGTTCACCTATTTTAAACCCTTTAATCATGCTTGAGCAGGAGGTAGAAAGTAATCTACTTCGAGAAGAAGAGTTTGCTTTTGGTGATAAAATCCTCGTTTCTCCAGTTTTAGAAGCTGGTCAACAACAGAAAACCGTTTATCTTCCAAAAGGCAACTGGTATGACTACTGGACAAATGCTTTATTACAAGGAGGCGTAGAGCATCAGATTGAAACTCCATTAGATAAAATGCCAATCTTTATTAAAGCTGGAACCGTATTACCTGAACACCCTGTCATGCAATATGTAAATGAGAAAACGATTGAAATTCTTGACTTAAATATATTCTACTCAGATGACCCTGTCGAATCCGATTTATATGAAGATGAAGGAGAATCATTTGCATATGAACAGCAGATATACGTAGATAAAAAATTCACAGTTAAAGGCACCCCAGGCTCCTTCGAGATTACACAAGAAGTCGAAGGTTTATATATAGAATCATATCAGAAATATCGGGTTAATATTATCGGGCTACCTTTTGAATTAAAGACAGTACTCGTTGATAATGAAATAATCGACTTTAGTCAAAACGAACTTGGCAATAGCATTGTTATAGGAAAAAGGTTTAAAAGCATGCTACTTAAATAATAATAAAAAATCTAACTATGCTAAATTCTGTACAAGCTTATTCTAAATTTTCTGATTTTGATATCAGTTTATTTCGTGCAGGCAAACACTTTAAGCTTTATGAAAAATTTGGCGCTCATGAACTGGAATTAGACCAACAGGTGGGTACGTATTTTGCTGTTTGGGCACCCAACGCTGCTGCTGTTTCTGTCATTGGAAATTTTAATGGTTGGAATCGTTTTTCCCATCCATTGTTTTTACGTTGGGATCAGTCAGGCATTTGGGAAGGCTTTATTCCTCAGGTAAAAAATGGCGAGATCTATAAATATGCTATTAGCACAAAGTCTGGCGAAGTACTGGAAAAGGGAGATCCTTTTGCTGTTCAATGGGAAGTCCCACCTTTAACAGCATCGTTAGTAAGTACTACCTGGTATGAATGGAAAGATAAAGACTGGATGTCAGCCCGACATATGAAAAACGCATTGAATACGCCAATCGCGGTTTATGAAATGCATTTAGGCTCGTGGTTGAGAAATATATCGAATCCATCTGAGTTTTTAACTTATATAGAAATAGCCGACAAACTGGTTCCTTATATTTTAGAAGCAGGTTTCACCCATGTCGAGTTTATGCCTATTATGGAGCATCCATACAGTCCTTCATGGGGGTATCAAATAACTGGCTTCTATGCTCCAACAGCCCGATTTGGTTCACCACAAGGATTAATGTATCTGATAGAGCAGCTACACTTAAATGATATTGGAGTAATTTTAGATTGGGTACCATCTCATTTTCCAGGAGATGCACATGGTCTGCATAAATTTGATGGAACCTATTTATTCGAACATGCTGATCCCAGGCAAGGCTATCATCCCGACTGGAATTCTTATATTTTTAATTATGGAAGAAATGAAGTACGGTCTTTCTTAATCAGTAATGCAATTTATTGGTTAGATAGATATCATGTTGATGGCTTACGGGTAGATGCAGTGGCATCTATGTTATACCTGGATTATTCCCGAAAAGAAGGAGAATGGATACCTAATGAGCTAGGTGGCAGAGAAAATTTAGAGGCTGTGTCATTTCTTAAGGAATTTAATGAAACAGTATACAGCGAATTCCCCGATGTGCAAACCATTGCAGAAGAATCAACTGCCTGGACAGGCGTTAGCAGTCCAACTTTTCAAGGCGGATTAGGTTTCGGAATGAAATGGATGATGGGATGGATGAATGATACCCTAGATTATTTTAGTGGAGATCCGCTCTTTCGAAGATATGATCATGGAAAAATAACTTTCAGTACCGTATATACCTTTACCGAGAATTTTATGCTGCCTCTCTCTCATGACGAGGTAGTGCATGGAAAAAGATCCCTTGTATACAAAATGCCCGGCGATAATTGGCAGCAATTTGCTAACCTGCGTGCATTATATCTATATATGTACACACATCCTGGCACAAAACTGTTGTTTATGGGTTCAGAGTTTGCTCAAACTTCTGAATGGAACTTCAATCAGTCGCTCGATTGGCACTTAATGCAATACGAACCGCACATAGGTATATTTAAATTTATTCAAAAGCTAAATGTCATCTACAAAGCTGAACCTGCATTATACGAAATATCATTTAGACAGGAAGGCTTTGAATGGATAGAATATGGTGATGCTCAAAACTCTGTATTGGCTTATCTTAGAAAAGGTCACCATGCAAATGAAAACTTGTTGGTTATCCTAAACTTAACACCTGTTATACACAATGACTATCGGATTGGCGTACCAGCTTCAGGGCAATGGGATGTTATCCTCAACTCAGACGATCCAGAGTATTATGGATCTGGAATTATTCAGGATTCAGTCTCAAGCGAACCAATTGCCTGGATGGGACATGCACACTCGGCAATTATAAAATTACCACCACTAGGTGGATTGATTTTAAAGAGACAAACAAATTTAATTTAATACAAAATGAAGGTATTTCATATCAGTGCCGAATGTTACCCTGTCGCAAAAACTGGCGGTTTAGGCGATGTAGTAGGAGCATTGCCAAAGTATCAGAATCTACTGGGCATTCAGGCAGCTGTTATTATGCCTTGGTATGATAAACCTTTTGTAAGAGAACATACTTTCGAGAAAGTATATGAGTCACAATTTAAACAAGGTTCTCAGTTTTACTCTTTTGCAGTTTTAAAAGAAGTTACAAATATTCTGGGGTTCGAAATCTATTTGATCAAGGTTCCGGGTCTACTGGACCGTACTGAAATTTACGGTTATCCAGACGAAAGCAATCAATTCATAGCTTTCCAACATGCCTTGTTAAACTGGATAAGTGAGCAAAACATTGCACCTGATTTATTCCATTGCCACGACCATCATAGCGGCCTGGTTCCTTTCTTTATTGAAAATGCAGAAAAATTTAAGTCATTAAAAGGAATTCCTACTCTAGCTACTATTCATAATGCTCAGTACCAGGGATGGATGGATTGGCATCAAGCGATTTTAATGCCCAACTTCGATTCCAATAAATGGGGTTTATTAGACTGGGATAGAAATATTAATCCGCTGGCATCGCTTATCAAATGCTGCTGGGCCTATAATGCAGTTTCGACAGGTTATCTAAAAGAACTATTTAAAGAAGCAAATGGATTAGAGAGTCTTTTCTTTTCTGAAGAAGGAAAAGGCTTTGGAATCATAAACGGCATTGATGAAGAAATATGGAACCCGGAAACAGATCCATTTCTTCATAAAAATTACAGTATTAAAACATTAACAGCCGATAAGAAAAGCAATAAAAAGGCATTATGTGAAAGTCATGGCTTAGATCCTGAATTACCCTTACTAGCATTTATCGGACGTTTTGCACTCGAAAAAGGAGCAGATCTGTTACCAGGCTTTGTTCAGGAGTTAGCTCAAAAATTTATAGGAAAAATAAACTTTATCATATTAGGTTCGGGTGACACACACATACAGGAGGCTTTAACCCATCTCCATGAGAAAGGAAATACAGCAGTAATTATTGGGTATAATGAAAAGCTATCCCATCAGATTTATGCTTCTGCAGATTATTTAATTATGCCTTCTCGAGTCGAACCTTGTGGTTTAAATCAACTATATGCCATGCGATATGGTACCATTCCTATTGTTCGCAGTATTGGAGGCTTAAAGGATACTGTAATCGATTTATCGAAGAAAAATGCCAACGGAATCGTATTTGAAGATGTTTCTATGCGTAATATGGTTCAAGCAGTAAAACGCGGATTAAAACTATATGAAGATTCAAAAGTATTTAATAAATTACAGAGAGAAAACATGAAGCTAGATTATTCGTGGAAAAGCTCTACAATGAAATATATACAGTTATATGAAAACTTAATTAATCGCTTATGAAACCCAGTGTGATATCCATTGTTTTAGGGGGAGGTAGAGGAACTCGTTTAAACCCTTTAACGTTAACGCGTTCAAAGCCCGCTGTGCCAATTGCAGGCAAATACCGATTGGTTGATATACCTATTTCTAACTGTTTAAACGCAGGTTATAATCGTATTTTTGTTCTTACGCAATATAATTCAGCTTCCTTAAATTCACACATCAAAAACACCTATAACTTTAGTGTTTTTGAGAAAGGATTTGTTGATATCCTTGCTGCAGAACAAACAAACGATGGAGATAAGTGGTATGAAGGCACGGCAGATGCTGTTCGACGAATAGGAAGGTATTTGGAAGCGCATGAATATGAATACATCCTTATCCTTTCAGGAGATCAGCTCTATCAAATGGACTTTCAGAAACTTATTGATTTCCATATCGAAAAGAATACAAAAATCACATTAGCGACTATTCCGGTAAATGCGAAGGATGCTACATCATTTGGAATTCTAAAATCAGATGAAAACGATCGTATAACTTCCTTTATAGAAAAACCTAAAAGTGAGTTGTTAGTCGACTGGAGCTCTGAAGTAAGTGATGCAATGAAAGGGCAGGGTAGAGAATACCTGGCATCCATGGGAATTTATGTTTTCAATAAAAATGAGCTGTTAAATTTATTAGAAACAACAGATGGTTTAGACTTTGGTAAGGAATTAATACCCCATGCTATCGAAAATTCCGAAGTATATAGCTTTCAATATGACGGATATTGGACAGACATTGGAAATATTGACTCCTTCTTTGAAGCAAATATTGGTTTAACTGATGATATCCCTTTATTTAACTTATTTGATTCAAACACGATATATTCGCGGTCCAGAATGCTTCCTCCTTCAAAATATGCAGGCTGTTTGCTTGATCGGGTAATCGTAGCAGGGGGATGCATTATTAATGCCGATAAGATAGAACGATCTGTAATAGGCGTACGTTCCCGAATTGGGAAAGGAACAGTAATACGTAATACCTATATGATGGGTGCAGATCATTACCAGAACCTAGATGATATTATGGCTGCTCAAAAAGCCAACAGACCACTTGTTGGTGTAGGTGAACGTTGCTATATCGATAATGCCATTATCGACAAAAGTGCTTGTATAGGAAATGATGTTCGAATTACCGGCGGGGAACATATAGAGGACGGTGATTTTGAAACATATACCGTTAAAGATGGCATTGTTGTAATTAAGAAAAGAGCAATTCTTCCAAACAATACAGTTATCGGATCAAAGTAATTTTTAGAAATACAAAATATTCATTATTCATTAACGAGTATTTTGTATTTTTGTTCTTTAATGGAAGATATCCAAAAGCAATCTTTGTTTTGTCTTAAACAAATTTCTTTATTCCTTCTCGTAAGGAATAGCTCTGAATTATTGATGAACTTCCATTTCTCAAGATTACCTCAATCCTTAAACTTCACCTATCCCTATGGAAAGACTGATTATTCAATCTGCTAATATTCTTTTTCCTGATTCTGAGTTTTATAAACAGCAGGCCGATGTTTTAATTGAAGATGGAATTATAAAAGCCATTGAAGTATCCGGAAAACTTTCGGTTAACAAAGGAACTAAGCTTATAGCTGGCGACGGTCAGTTTTTAGCACCTGGCTTTTTTGATTTAAATGCAAATTTTGGTGAACCAGGCCTTGAAACGAAAGAGGATTTCACTACAGGATGCGCTACTGCAGCAGCTGGTGGATTTACGGGAGTGGTTCTACAACCTAATACAAATCCCCCATTACACAGTCGTTCCGAAATTGCATTTATCGTTAATAGTACCAAAAACGTGCCGGTTGATATATATCCATTAGGGACCATTACTAAAAACAGAGAAGGAAAGGAGCTTGCAGAATTATATGACATGAAACTCGCTGGTGCTGTTGCCTTTAGTGACGGAAACCGGAGTTTGCAACATTCAGGGCTAATGAGCAGGGCTCTTCTATATAGTAAAGGTTTTGATGGATTGATATTCTCCTTTTCAGAAGACAAGTCGATTGCAGGAAAGACCAAGATGAACGAAGGAGAGATGAGCACCTACCTGGGGATGAAAGGAAACCCGGATATGGCTGAAGAGATAATGATTTCACGCGATTTATTTCTGATCGAATACAATGATTCGCCAATCCATTTTAGTACCATCAGTACCGCAGGATCTGTAGAATTGATTCGGAAAGCAAAGAAAAATGGTCTTAAAGTTACATGCGATGTTGCTGCGCATCATCTACTTTTAACTGACGACGAGTTAATTTCATTTGACAGCAATCTAAAGGTAAGACCTCCTTTACGTTCAAAGATTGATAGAGATGCTTTAATCAAGGGCTTAAAAGATGGAACAATTGACGCTATTGTATCACAGCATACGCCACATGAGATCGAATATAAAAGAGTAGAGTTTGAAATAGCTGAATTCGGGATAGCCAGTTTACAAACTGTTCTTCCTATGTTACTAAAAGCGAAATTACCGCTTGAATTGATTGTAGAAAAACTAGCGGTAAATTCACGTAAGGTGTTAAATATTGCGCCCGTTTTACTTAAAATTGGTGAGCCAGCAAATCTAATTTTGATTAATCCGAATGAATTATGGATATTTGACAACAAGTCTAACCGCTCAAAAGCAAGTAATAACCCTCTTTTTAATTCAGAGTTAAAGGGAAAGGTAAGTTTATTAATACATAAAAATAAAACTTTAATCCTTTAAAATCACTACTATGAACCCTCAAATAGAACAAGCACTTAAAGCCGCTATTCACGAATATAGCTTGGCAAACAAGCAAAAATCAGACGTATTTAACAGGCGTATTCTAGAAGCTTTCAAAGTAGACAAACCCTATCTCGAGAAAGTTGAATATCTGGATCGTGTGTTTGATGACTTTATCCATTTTGATGATTTACGTGAAATATTTTTTGATTTACTGTTAATTAACTTTTTTACAGTTGATGCAGAAAAACTTGAAGCAGATTATCTTGAATCTCCAGAGTGGGAGCGCATCGAAGATCAAACCATTGATCGCGGAACCGAATTATTAAACGTCCTTCTTTACTTGCGTGAATGCAAAGACGAAAAGATAAGCCCTGAATTAGATGATTTCCTGAAAGAGTTCTTACTGGTAGAAGAAGACGAGTTTCAAGATGAATATCGAATCTATGAACCTTTTATTGAAAACCAGATTTTAGTAGACAGTAATTATGAAGGAATAGCGACCGTTGCTGAAAAACTCGATCCTGATCAAGAAGTTGCAGATTTATTTTATCCGGTGATGTGTTTCTTCTCTGAGCCTGAACCTACTGAAGAACAATTTGATAGTTATGTTAAATCAAGCAGAAATAAATCCTTTGATGCAGCGGTTCTCGCTTTAATCGTTGCTTATAATCAATCTTAAATTTCAACACGATGGATTCCTCAAACACACTTATCTCCGCAAAATCGCTGGCTATCAAATATGGCTTAGTTTGGACGGCCATTAATCTCGTTATCTTTTTGCTCGTTTATTATGCCGGTCCACAATTAATGGGCACCTGGAAATATTCTGCCATCCAACTGGTTATTGGTTTAGGATTGGCTGTATATTTCACATTAGAAATAAGGAAGCAAATAGGAGGGTTCTGGTCCTTCAGCGAAGCGTTGAAATCTATCTTTATACTCTTTATCATTCCAACAATCATATTGTTTTTCTTTTCAATAATTTTTGCAAGGTGGATAGAACCTACCTATGAATCAAAGATTACTGAAATGACATTAAATGCGACAACCGAGTTAATGGAAAGAATAACAGATGATCAGGAAATTATTGATAAAGCTATTTCAGACGCAGAAATAGCCATGGTGAAACAATTCCATCCTTCCTTTATGGATATCGTTAAAAGCATCGGTTTCTCAGTCATAATCTATTTTATAGGCGCTATGATATGGGCTGCTATTTTCAAAAAGGACAGGCCAACGTTCTACCGCACGGAGCAAGTTGACGAAGAGTTGAATGACTAAATGATGAATATTTCTGTTGTCATACCCTTATACAATGAAGACGAATCTTTACCAGAATTAACTGAGTGGATCGATCGCGTAATGTGGGAAAATAAGTTTAGTTACGAGCTTATTTTTATCGATGATGGTAGCACTGATTCTTCCTGGCTTGTAATTGAGAAGCTAAAAGAGAAGTTCCAATCAGTGTCAGCTATAAAATTCAGAAGAAATTATGGTAAGTCAGCAGCATTAAACGTTGGTTTTGCAATGGCACAAGGAGATGTTGTCATTACTATGGATGCTGATTTACAAGATAGTCCGGATGAGATCCCAAAATTATATAATAAGATCAAAGAAGAAGGTTTCGACTTAGTTTCCGGGTGGAAACAAAAAAGACACGATCCGTTATCAAAAACACTACCAACTAAATTATTCAACTCCGCAACACGCAAAATGTCGGGGATACATAATTTACATGACTTTAATTGTGGATTAAAAGCTTACCGAAAAGAAGTAGTAAAAAATATTGAGGTGTATGGAGAAATGCATCGCTATATACCTGTAATTGCTAAATGGGCAGGATTTAAGAAAATAGGAGAACAGGTTGTACAGCATTATCCGAGAAAATATGGTGAAACAAAATTTGGAATGAGCCGCTTTATTAACGGCTTTCTTGATTTAATTTCCATTTTCTTCGTAGGTAAATTCAGCAAACGGCCAATGCATTTCTTTGGCACAATGGGTGCGATAAGCTTTTTTGCTGGTTTTCTTATCACCATTTGGCTTTTGATCCAAAAGCTAATGGCAATTTCATCACATACCACATATCGTGATGTAACCGATCAACCCTTATTCTATTTAGCCTTAATAGCTATCGTAGTAGGATTTCAGCTTTTTTTAACAGGCTTTGTAGCTGAAATGGTTTCACGAAGTTCCACTGAACGAAATAACTATCAAATCGAAAGGGTGATTTAATATGTTTTTTTCGATTATTATTCCCCTTTATAATCGCCCTCAAGAGATTGACGAGTTGCTTTTTACATTGGAGCAGCAAGATTACAGAAACTTTGAAGTCTTGGTAATAGAGGATGGCTCTAAACAAGATGCTCGCTCTATTATCGAAAGTTATTCTGATAAAATTAATATTCAATATTTTTACAAAGAGAATGCAGGTCAAGGTTTTGCTCGTAATTATGGTTTTGAGCGTGCAAAAGGAGATTATTTTATAATTTTTGATTCTGATTGCCTGATACCAACCGATTACTTAAATGTTGTCAATGATTACCTAAAAGAGCATTATTTAGATGCCTATGGTGGTCCGGATGCAGCACATGATTCTTTTACATCCATTCAAAAGGCAATTAGCTATTCAATGACGTCTCCTTTTACTACTGGAGGTATTCGTGGCAACAAAAAGCATATAGGAACTTTCCACCCTCGAAGCTTTAACATGGGAGTTTCCAGGAAAGCCTGGGAGCACGTAGGTGGTTTTAAGCTAACTCGTTTAGGAGAGGATATTGAGTATAGCATACGTATACAGAAAGCGGGTTATAAAATCGGGCTTATTCCAGATGCCAAAGTTTTTCATAAAAGAAGGACTGATTTTAAACAATTTTACAAACAATTGCATTTCTTTGGAAGAGCAAGGATCAATATTTACAAGCATTTCCCTGGCGAATTAAAACTAGTTCATTTTTTTCCATCAGCGTTCGTATTGTTCTTATTAGGAACTCTCTTAGCAAATCTTCTTTCTTTTCCCATTGCTAAACTTGGCAATTTATTATTAGCTGTATACATTCTGCTTCTATTTTTTCATGCATTGACCAAAACAGTGTCACTAAAGATTGCCTTTTTTAGTGTGCTTACCTCTCTGATTCAATTAATTGCCTATGGTTTAGGTTTTATCCAGGACTTTTGGAAGCGAATATTGTTCAACAAGAAATAAAAAATAATTATGCCTGAATTTACGCAAATCGTACATGATATAGAGCAAACTTTCAAAACAAGATTTAATTCATCTCCTACTTTATTCTGTTCTCCTGGCAGAATAAATCTGATTGGTGAACATACTGACTATAATAATGGATTAGTATTACCAGCAGCAATTGATAAATATATCATTCTTGCAATAACAGCCAGAGAAGATAATGAAGTTCATATTTTCTCTCAAGATTATCAAGACAGCTATATAACATCCTTATCCCAGATACAAGTCTCTGATAAATTATGGCCAGATTATATCATGGGAGTGATCGATCAACTACAAAAATTAGATAAGAAAATAAGTGGTGTCAACATTGTTTTCGGAGGGAATATACCGCAAGGTGCTGGTTTATCATCTTCTGCTGCAGTAGAATGTACAACTGCATATGCTTTTAATAATCTCTTTAACTTAGGATTCAATCCTCTTGAACTAGCTAAGATCTCGCAAGCAGCCGAGAATGAATTTGTTGGTGTAAAATGTGGCCTGATGGATCAGTTCGCAAGTACCTTTGGTAAAGAGAATAAATTGATCAAATTGGATTGTGAGACCTATGAATATAAATACATCCCTTTTGAAACCAACGACTATAGCCTGATCTTGTTCGATACACAAGTAAAACACTCACTGGCGTCATCTGCTTATAACGAAAGAAGGCAGCAATGCGAATATGGGGTTCAACTCATCCAAAAACATCATCCTGAAGTTACAAGCCTAAGACAAGTTACCCTGGAAATGCTTAATAAATTCGTAAAACCGATTGATGAAGTAACATACAATCGTTGCGAATTTATAGTTCAAGAAATAAAACGTGTTGAAGATTCCTGTACAGATTTGTTATCAGCTAACTATATCCAATTTGGAAACAGGATGTTTCAAACCCATAAGGGATTGAAAAATCAATATGAGGTAAGTTGTAAGGAGCTCGATTTCTTGGTTGAGTTTGTAAAAGATTATCCAGAGGTTCTTGGAGCAAGAATGATGGGAGGAGGCTTTGGCGGATGTACCATTAACCTGATAGAAAACAGAGCAATTGATCAGATCACAAATAGTACTGCCGAAGCCTATGAACGAGTCATGCGAAAATCGATGAAGGTATATCCGGTATCCATTGTTGACGGAACAAGGTTGTTAAAGAAAGCGGGAAATGAATTCAAATAATAAACCAACTGTAAGTATATTAGGTTGCGGTTGGTATGGTTTAGCTCTGGCAAAGTCGCTCTTAGAAAAGGATTATCGTGTAAAAGGATCAACCACATCCATCGAAAAGTTAAACTCACTTCAGGAATTAGGAATTGAAAGCTATCAAGTTGACTTCTCTACAGGAGATGCAATTTACAATCCTGGATTCTTTCATAGCGATATATTATTTATTGCCATTCCTCCCAAAAGAAAATCAGGAGAAGCAAATTACTATCCTCAAAAAATTGAAGCCATTTGTAAAGCAGCAACTAATGGCAGGGTAAAACACCTGATTCTAATCAGCTCTACAGGTGTATATGGTAATACAGGACAAGAATTTAATGAACTAGACTTACCGCATCCAAGCAGCGAATCTGGCAAGGCTTTATTGTTAGCCGAAAATATTGCACTTGCTCAAACAGGTTTTAGCACTACAATTCTTCGTTTTGGTGGTCTATTCGGTCCAGGTAGAAATCCTGGAAGGTTCTTAAAGGGCAAAAAAGCAATTCCTAATGGTTTGGCACCTGTTAACATGATCCATTTGAACGATTGTGTAGGAATTAGCCATACCATTTTAGAACAAAATGCATTCGGAAGAATTTATAATGCCTGCTCTCCGCAACACCCAAGCCGTATTGATTTTTATACTCCTTTTGCCATAAATTCTAATGAAATTCCCCCTGATTTTATCCTTGAATTAACAGAGTGGAAAATCATAAACAGCTACAATATATCCTTATATTTAAAATATATTTTTTCAGAAAGCTTAATTTTTTAATAAAGAGTTAATTTGTATCGCAATTATCTGTGTATTAATTAGAAAAAAGTACTTATACTTAGGTATTTTCCAAAAATAATTCAATGGTCACAGAAGTTATTTTAACTTTACTGATCTATTATTACTAATTAATTAATAATCAGGCTTAGCAGTTAAATATATTCTATGAGAAATCTTTCTCCTTTAAACGTGAACCTTATTAAGAATTTCTTATTAAACGATAAGCATCTTCATCCTTTAATAATTCTGCTTATTGACATGGCACTTATTTCCAGTGCATTTACATTGTCGTTTTTTATTGTTGAGTGGTTCGAGTTCTCCCGTTTAGATTTTGAACGCTATCTAGCTTATATAGTTCTTTTTAACTTGGCGGCTTTACCCATAATATTTCTATTAAAATTACATACACGTCTTCTCCGATTCTCAAATACGATTGACTTACTTCATATATTCTTTGCTACGCTAATTGTTACATTATTGTTTCTCGGTGGAATATTACTATTCGGAGATCATATTATTAAAGGCAACCACAAAGCTCTGTACCAAGTCTTATTAATCAATATATTTGTTTGTTCCACTTTGTTAATCATATTCCGATTGCTTGCCAAAGCATTCTATCTGTCACTGGTTCAACAATTCTCCAATAAAAAAGCGCATCACGTCTTAATTTATGGATCCGATAGAAATGCAGTATTGGTTAAACGAGCATTAGAGAACGATCAGGAAATGAACTATGTAGTTGAGGGTTTCATTGACATTGAACAAAATCGATTCAACAGCTATGTAGAACAAAAGAAGGTCTATCACTTCAGTGATATGGAGCGCCTTAAAAAACAACGGAATATTGATGAACTTTTGATTGTTAACGAAAATTTAGATCAAAAATCAAAACAGATAGTAATTGAGCGCTGTATGCGACTTGGTATCCAGGTTCTTACTATCCCGCATTCGAAAAACTGGCTTTCAGGAAAAGTTGCTAAAAAACAAATTCGAGAATTGCAGATTGAAGATCTATTGCAACGTAAACCCATTAATATTTCTCGTAGTATGGTAAAAAAGCATATACGAGGAAAGCGGATCTTGATAACCGGAGCCGCAGGCTCTATAGGATCAGAAATCGTTCGGCAAGTACTTACATATAAGCCTTCATATCTAATACTATGTGATAATGCCGAATCACCTTTATATAATATTCAGTTGGAGATAGAAGAAAACTTTCCTGATGCCAATATAGAAATTGTTATTGCAGATGTAAAAGAATACGACCGAATGTATAAACTCTTTGATGTTTGCAGACCCGAAGTTGTTTATCATGCTGCAGCATATAAGCATGTACCTTTAATGGAGAACAATCCATTTGAAGCTATTGCTGTAAATGTAGGTGGCACAAAGAACATTGCGGACTTATCAGTAGAATTCGATATCGAAAAGTTCATTATGATATCCACTGATAAGGCAGTAAATCCTACCAATGTAATGGGTGCATCCAAACGATTGGCTGAAATCTATACCCAATCGCTTGATTCTTTCCCTCATGGTAAAACCCGCTTTATTACTACTCGTTTTGGAAATGTTCTAGGATCAAATGGATCTGTTATACCTCGCTTTCGTGCACAAATTGAAAAAGGAGGACCTATTACAGTCACTCATCCTGAAATTACACGTTATTTTATGACCATTCCGGAAGCTGTACAGCTGGTTCTGGAAGCTGAAACGATGGGGCAGGGTGGAGAAATATTCGTATTTGACATGGGAAAACCAGTAAAGATATTGGATATGGCTAAAAAGATGATTCAGCTTGCTGGTTTAGAAGAAGGAAAAGATATTGAAATAGTATTCAGCGGATTACGTCCGGGCGAAAAATTGTATGAAGAATTACTAGCATCTTCAGAATTAACTTTAGCTACCCACCATAAGAAAATCAATATTGCCCGTGTACAGAATTATCCTTACAAGCAAGCCAATAAAGCAATAGAAGAACTACTAGAAGTCAATAAACTTCATAATAATGAAGAAACAGTCCGCATGATGAAAAAAATCATTCCAGAATTCCTTAGCAGGAATTCTATTTATGAAGAACTAGATCCAAACACAAATCAGCAGATATCTCAATCCATAGAAGAAGTAGGGTAGTCGATCACCCACCGTTTCTCGATACATATCTCAATAATTCCTGTTTATCAGTCAGACTATAAACCAGATCTACCGTTAGTTTTCTAAAAGCAGAAACAACCTGATCAATATTAAAGTTATTTATTAAACTTGATGCTGCGCTATATACTATTTCGCAAAAATTTCTCATCTTATACTTGAAATCATAGAGATCATGATACCCCCTCAATTTTCCATTCTCGAAGAGTATCAATTCATTTAATGATTTAATCTCTAACAGACGCAATAATTCTTTGAAATCCTTTTCCATACGTTATTGATTTTTTGAATACACAACGGCTTATGTATTGAAAATGCTGATTATAGTTAATAAAGTCATGCAATGGAAATTATTGCTAAATATTATACCAAATTGGGAGTATTTTAAGCCGTTAATGGCTTTATTCTGACTAACATGCATTAAGTTAATTATTATAGATCATTTACTTACTATTTGAAGAAGAAGCCAGAGTGAGTATCTGGTGAAAGGAAAATATAAAGCAAATTTGATGAAGACAAATAAAACTTTACAAAAGCATTAATACATAGCTGATTACTACTTACCGATAAAAACTTTAAAATAGCTTTTCATAATGATCAACTGGGAATGGATCATAATAATGATGTAGTAATGTTTTCCATTGCAAATACTCATTAGATTGCCTAAAACCTATGGTGATCTTCTATCGTATCCCAATTAACGAGTAAAAGATAACGATTAGGCACCTCAATACACTTCTGAAGCTGATGTTCTTTGTATCCTTTCATATCTTCTATATTATCTCCTGAGATATTGGTTTACTGTCGAATTATTCAGTTTATGAGAATAACTACCATAAAATTATCTAAGCAAATTTTAGATGATCTAGACTTCCAAGACGTATTTACATTTGTTGACAGAACAACATCTAGAATTGGGCAACAATATCTATATAACAAACTATTAAATCCAGCGAATAATAAATATCTCAAATATACTTATAGGTCAGTAAAGGTTTCGTTCAAGCATGTATCATTGAAAACGGATCCTTACCCAATCAGCGTAAAATACTTGCAAGAAGATCTTAAAATGGCAGTTTCAGCAGAAGGATTGGGTAATCCGGCAATTATTGTAATAGAAGGTGTAGTAGGTTTAGCTACTGATGATTAAACATTTGAGAACTTACTCATAGTACATTCCTTTCTAAAAAAAGCATGAATCCTATATATAGCATAATAAGAAAATAAGCATTATCAGGTGTAAGGTGTCAATAACACTTAGACCTGATAATGCTTAGCATTCAACTAATTCCTCTTACAGCTTCAATGGAATAGAAGTCTTAAGGTTTATTATACCTACTCCTCTACTTAATCCTCTAGCCAGAGTATAAATATTCAGATTAAAATCATTTATATTTACAGATCCGAATGTGTTTCCTGATACTTTAGAAGAAGTCGTATATGTTTTTCCATCAGAAAAATATTCAACTTCCACAACCCAGTCTTGAAGAAATGACGAAACATTTATTGCTCCATATCCAATAATAAAAGGTCCAAGTGAATAACGATAAAAAGCATTCAATAATTCAGGATCTTGTGTATTGTACGTTTGCCTTAATACACCATCAATATATATTCTGATATATCGAATCTCTATCGGTGTATTTGTTGGATTATATACGCCCAAACTTAATTCTACAGAATTTCCAGCAGAGCTTGCTAAAAGATTATTAGGTTTTACATACACTTGAACAAATTGATCAATAGAAACAACCTCTATTGAACTACTTACTATAAAGTTGCCATCAACTGTTGTCGCAGTAATTATTGTTGATCCTAATTTAATACCTTTTATACTTCCATCACTACTAACAGTTGCGACAGACGGATTAGAAGATTTCCAAATCACTTTTTTATTATCAGCATTCTGAGGGTATATCGTTATTTCCAGTACCCTAGAATCATTTATTAATATTTTTAAACTATTCTTATTAATAGTTATTCCGGATACTGCGGTAGGTAACACTGTAACTTCAGCTGTTGCAAATGTTTTACCATCTCCACTTTTTACAGTAATAATAGCGGAGCCAGCATTTACACCTTTAACAGTACCATCCTGAGATACTGTCGCTATTTTAGAGTTTGAACTACTCCAAGTTACTTTAGTATTTGTTGCATCAGCTGGGTTCACAGTTGAGATTAACTTCTCACTATCTCCAGATTTCAAATTCAATATTGACTTATTAAGTGTAATAGAAGCCACTGCTATAACTTTTACAGTAACTTCAGCTGTTGCAGATATTTTACCATCTCCACTCTTTACAGTAATGATAGCAGAACCTGCATTAATACCTTTAACAGTACCATCTTGAGATACTGTCGCTATTTTAGAGTCTGAACTACTCCAAGTTACTTTAGTATTTGTTGCATCAGCTGGATCCACAGTTGAGATTAACTTCTCACTATCTCCAGATTTCAAATTCAATATTGACTTATTCAGTGTAATAGAAGCTACTGCTATGGGTTGTACGGTAACCTTGACTGTTGCAGATATCTTACCATCAATACTTTTCACTTTAATTGTAGTTTCTCCAGGAGATATCCCTTTAACCGTGCCTTCTTGATCTACACTTGCTATTTTTTCATTAGAACTAGTCCAAAGTAAAGTAGTAATTGTAGTATTCGGAGGAATAACCTCAGCTATTAAGGTCTCTTCAGCCCCAACCAAGAGTTCTAATTGTTCCATATTTAATTGAATACCCTGCATGCTAACTGCACTAATTACAACTTCAGAAGTTGTAGTTATATTATATTTTGAATTTTTGGCTGTTATTATAACACGTCCAAGTTTATGGGCAGTAACGACTCCTGTATTCGAGACCGAAGCAAGCTCCTCATTAGAGGAGCTCCAAATCACATCTTTATTTGAAGCATTTTCTGGTGTAAACAATATAGTGAGCTGCGTCTTTAAATCGGGTTTAAGATCAATCTTATTTTCATTTATAACCATTTTCGTCAGCTCAACTTCCTTTGGCTTCGGAGTATCTTTAGAACATGCACAAACAAGAAAACATAGAGCAATAAAACATAAATATTTCTTCATAAGTAATTAGTTTGATGATAAGTATTAGGTTTATAAATGGACAAAATATATGTCTCTACAGTAAATTAGGCATTTTAATAATCTTGTGGTAAAAGCAAGATAAGAATAAAAGTTAATAGCTTTTTTAAAAGTACAAAAATATCAAATACAAAAATACAAAAATTACCTATAGTAATATAGGTGCATTCGCTTTTTATTTTATCGTATTTGAGACAAATGAAAAAGGAGCTAGCAAAATCAAAAATTGACCTTTATGTAATAGAAAGGGTAAAGCGGCTTCGCATTGAAAAAGAATTGTCGCAAGCTCAATTAGCTCATTTATTAGATATTTCTGTAGGCTACATTGGACATGTTGAGAGTCCAAAATTTCCAGCAAAATATAACCTTAGTCATATTAATAAATTAGCAAAAATATTTAAATGTTCTCCTAAAGATTTTCTACCAGAAAATGTATTATAGATATGTATGCAATCAAAATCCTTAAACTAAGGAATTCCTCTACAAGCTTAATCAAGAAGCAAATAAAACTTTCCAATCATTAATGCATAGAATATTATTTCGGATAAATGATATTCAAAAAAAAACCTTGCTGAATTAAATCGACAAGGTTAAATAAACAGTATTAACAATAAGTTCTATTTTGCTTCCGCAGCTTCATGCTGACCGTGTGCACCACGAACGTATTCATTGATGGATAAATCAGCATTTATTGAATAAGCGCTTCCAAATCCGTTTACATATGAACCTTTCTTTGGTTGCAGATCAAACATGATAAAATCATTCATACCGGTAAGCACTTCCACAACTTTGCCATGACGAGTTTTCAATTCATCCACAGCCTGGTTCCAAAATTCACTTCCTTGTTCTACCAATACAGGTTCACAATCCAAAGTCAAACGGTCGCGTGCATAAATCTGTTTTACGGTCGATTCGTCTTCAATAAACATAACAGAAACTTTTTTTCTGTCACGTAAATTCCTGGTATGTTTCGCCATAAAAGAAACAATAATCTGGAAAGTTCCGTTCAAATGAACGAAAGGCGCATAACTTGCTACCGGATTACCCTCAGAATCTAAAGTTGCAAGAATCACGGATTTTGAATTACCAATTAATTCATCAATCGTTGGCGGCTTGGGCTTAACTTTCTTTTGGTCTACTTGTATAGTACTCATAATTATAATTGAATAAATAAATCTTTGAATAGTAATAATTCCCAAATATATAAATTTAGAATTAATCTAAATAAAAATTATTGTAAAACTCTTACTAAATTGTTTTCTCAATTAATCATTTACCATTTCTTTTTTATTTAAAAACTCTATATTGTCACGATAAATCCCAACTATGAAGTATGTTTTAGGAATAGATATCGGTACAGGCAGTGTCAAAGCTGTATCGGTAGATCTTCAATGTAAGTCGTTTGAAACTTCTCAACAATATTATTCCTTCAATTCTCCAAAACCCGGTTACCACGAGCAAAACCCTGAACAGATATGGGAGGCATTTATAACATGTATTAAAGACGTTATTCAGAAAATAGGAACTCAGCCTTTGGCTATCAGTTTAAGCAGCGCCATGCACAGTCTGCTTGCTGTGGATAAAGATTGCAGGCCTTTAGCACCAATGATGACCTGGGCAGATAGTAGAAGTTGTGATATTGCAAAAAGGTTAAGTAATACTACTGAAGGTTTAGCCATTTATAAAGATACCGGCACACCGCTTCATGCTATGTCGCCTTTATGCAAGTTGATCTGGATAAAAGAAAATCAGCCAGAACTACTTAACAAGGCGCATAAATTCATCTCCATTAAAGAATATCTTTGGTATAAACTCTTTCAGGAGTATAAAATTGATCATTCCATAGCATCCTGCACCGGTTTATTCGATATCAATAAACTATCTTGGCATCAACCAGCATTGGCTTTAATTGGTATAAATGAACATGCATTATCTGAACCGGTACCTACCAATTACACAAAAGAATTTAAAAGCCATAATCAAAGTCAAGAACTTAATTTCCTTCAGGAAGGTCTTTCTTTTGTAATAGGTGCAAGCGATGGCTGTTTAGCAAATCTTGCAAGTATGGCCAATAAACCAGGCGTAGCGGTAATGACTATAGGCACAAGCGGTGCCATCCGGATTGCCAGCAAAGTATCTTTGCCAGACGAGAAGTCCATGCCCTTTAGCTATATTCTTGATCAGGATACTTTCATTTGTGGTGGCCCTATCAATAATGGCGGTATTGCTATGCAATGGTGGCTAAAAAATATCACGGACGGTAAGCCAACTGATGAAAGCTATGATCAGCTTTTTAAGCAAATAGGAGAGGTGCCGGCAGGCAGCAGCGGATTAATCTTTTTACCTTACTTAACCGGAGAACGCGCACCTATCTGGGATAGCGAAAGCTGTGGTACTTTCTTTGGCATCAAGCTTCAACACAGCCAGCAGCATTTTTCAAGGGCTGTTTTAGAAGGAGTTTGCTATGCAATGAAAGATGTTCTGGATACTGTTCAGCAAAATGCCGAACCCATTACACAGATTAATATAAGTGGCGGATTTGTAAAATCGAATGTATGGGTACAAACACTGGCTGATATAACAGCAAAGAAATTGGTGGTTGTTCAAACCGAAGATGCATCCTCAGTTGGTGCTGCCTTTCTGGCCATGAAATCCCTGAATTTGATCAAGAATTATCCTACTTCAAACTATACCAATCTAAAAACCATTGAACCGAACCCTGTAAACTCCAAAATTTATTCGGAGAATTTTACCATCTTTAAACTTCTTTATTCCAATTTAAAGGAAACCATGCATCAGTTTTATCAAATGAACAATTAATTATGTCCTCCTTATTAATCGTACTTCTAGGAATTATACTGCTTTTTATTCTTATTCTTAAGAAGTTAAGTCCAATGATTTCTCTTCTTATTGTTGCCATCCTTACCGGTTTATTCCTCGGAATGCCTGTATTAACGGTAATGGACTCCATCGGAAATGGAATAGGAAGCACGCTTGGGAGCATGGTTATGGTGCTTGCGCTGGGAGCGATGATGGGTAAACTGATTGAAGATAGCGGAGCAGCAAAAAAAATAGTATTTGTACTGATGAAGTCTTTTGGATATGATAATATCCAATGGGCTGTACTACTTACCGGTTTATTGGTAGGTATCCCTTTATTCTACAATGCGGGTTTCGTAGTACTGATCCCACTTGTATTTGCAATTGCCTCAGCTACCGGATTACCTAAATTATACATTGGTATACCCATGGCAGCAGCATTATCGGTTACTCATGGTTTTCTACCTCCGCATCCGGGACCAGTTGCTTTAGCAGCTATATTAGATGCTGATTTAGGGATGACACTATTATACGGACTTGTTTTAACGATACCTATCTCTATAATAGCAGGGGTTTATTTCCCCCGATTCATCATAAAAAGAGAAAAAGGAGTAAGCTTTGATATGAATTCCTTTTCTTCTGATACAAACTTACCTTCTGCCTTTAAAAGTTTTCTGGTTGCGCTATTACCGGTTTTTATCATCATTGCCGGAACCATCGGTGCCAGCATTATACCAGAGTCGCTTTCGCATACAGTTTTTGCTTTCATCGCCGATCCAACTGTTGCTTTACTTGCTTCAGTCGTTATCGCTGTAATTGTACAAGATACACCCATTGCAGAAGCCATGGAGTCTTGCACTGAAGGGGTAAAGAGCATTGCAATGATCATTCTGATTATTGCTGCCGGCGGGGCCTTTAAACAGATATTAGTAGATAGCGGTGTTGGGGATACCGTGAAAGAGATTGCTGCAACCTTACAGCTATCGCCTTTACTGCTTGCCTGGATAATTACCGCACTATTGCGTATAACCTTAGGATCGGCCACTGTAGCTGCATTAACAGCCTCAGGGATGGTTTTGCCATTGATAGGGCCGGATGCTCCTGCCGAACTAATGGTGCTTTCTGTAGGTGCAGGAAGTTTGATGCTCTCTCACGTAAATGACACCGGCTTCTGGATGTTTAAGGAGTATTTTAATCTCTCGCTTAAGGAAACATTCATTACCTGGACTGTAATGGAAAGCTTAGTGTCCATACTTGGTTTATGCGGTGTATTGCTGTTAAGTCATTTCGTATAAAATTCAACTTTCAATCATTAATTTTTTGGGTAAACTTCAATTTCTTCATACCAGGATAGACTGGTAATGACCTTGCTTTACATGATCCCGTATATACCGAGTGATACCTTCGTTGAGTCTTCGTTTTTTTGGCCCTTTTAACGAAGATACTACGGGACATCTATTCAATAGGTTTTTGAGAATATAAAACAAGACGAGTCTAATAATTGTATTAAGTATATGCGCAACGAAGATGAAATAAAGAAAAAAGCTTTTGAAGAATTATCAAAGCTCAATGATGCTGATTTAGAAGCTGATAATGAGATTAATCTTGAAATCTATTTTCAAGATCCGGAGGGAAGCATCGAAAGATTTACTGTATTCTTTGAAAGAGGCCCTAAAGAAGGCAAAGAAGGATGGGTAATTCGACATATTATAAGTCCGGATAAATTGGAAAGTCCTGCTGATAAAGAAGAAGATAGTATTGAATAAGTAGAATTTTATTAAAACGGTTTATTTAATAAATGACGTGTTTTTGTGCGGTAACGAAGAAAGAGCAGAAGAGAGGAAGTCATCAATCCAATGGTTAAACCATACCAAATACCTTCCAGGCCATATCCGAGATGGATTCCTAAATAGTAACTAATAGGTAACCCAATAATCCAATAAGCAACAAATACGATAAAGGTTGGTTTATTAACATCACTCATACCTCTTAAAATACCCAGACCCACAGCTTGTGTACCATCAAATAGCTGAAATAATCCTGCAATGATCAATAGCTGGGATGCTAGGTAAATTACAGCAGTGTCGGCAGTAAATATCCAGGGTAATTGCTTGTTTAAAACAATAAACAGACAGGCAGTAAATAGCATAAATACCAACACAATATGATAGCTTGAAGCAGAAAAACTGAACAGACGGTTCAGGTTGTTTTTTCCAAAACTATTACCCACCTGTATCGTAGCAGCTGAGGCTATTCCTGTTGCTACCATATAAGTTATGGCTGCCAGGTTAATTGCTACTTGATGAGCTGCTTGCTCTACAGCACCCAGTTGCCCCGCTAAAATAGATGCTGCTGCAAAGGCTCCAATTTCAAAAACATACTGCATGGCAACCGGTGAACCTATCTTCAGAATATTAACCGACCGGACCCAATCGATTTGCTTCCATATAAAGTGCTTAATATACGGTCGAAAATCTTTTGAATTAAAAATATAAACCCCCATTACCAATGCCATTAAACAGCGGTCTATTAAAGTAGCGTATCCCACACCACTAACTCCCATAGGTTTGATGCCAAACATCCCTTTAACAAATATAATAGCTATAATAACATTCAGTACGTTTCCCCAAATGGTAATCCGCATAGCTTGCCTGGTAAAGCCTAAACCTTCTGCAAATTGCTTAAAAGCACTAAACACCATGATTGGGATAATTGAAATACTCAAGATTAATAAATAGGGTTTGGCTTCTATTACAACTGCCGGATCTTGATCAAGATGGGTTAGCATGGCCATAGAACCATAATAAACCATGAAAAATAAGATTATTCCTGAAATTATATTCAGAAAGATGCTGTTTGAAAATAACCTGGCGCATTCATCTTTGTTATTACGGCCATTTTCCTGAGCAACCAATGGGGTTAAACCAAAAGCTATTCCCAGCCCGACAACCATAACGATCATAAAAACACTATTTACCAAAGACACAGCAGCTAAAGGAACGGTACCTGCAAAATGCCCAACAATAACACTATCAGCAGTATGCACCAAGGTATGACCCAGTTGGGAAATCATAATCGGACCTGCTAGGTGCAAGTTTGAGCGGTAATAAGGTATGTATTTTGAGAAATATGCTTTCAAGTCCTGATTTTTTTAATCCGGCAAAGATACGGATATCTTATTTCCTTTGGGACTGACGTGCAAATAGGGTATTTATACGCCAATAAACAAGATTCATTTATCCGATTAATATTCATCATTATTCCTAAAAAATAATAACTTTGAACAATCAATAACCAACAATAGAAAAATATGCAAAGTTCAATTCTTTTATTTTTAAACATCGGCGGACAGGAAATGATTTTCATTTTCGTGATTGCGTTGTTTCTCTTTGGAGGCAAGAAACTTCCAGAGTTAGCACGTGGTCTGGGTAAAGGGTTAAGGGAGTTTAAAGATGCTTCAGAAACCATTAAACGAGATATTAACGATCAAATTAACGATTTCGAGAAGGATGTTGAGAAAACATCTGCACCAAAAGCCATAACAGAAAATTCATCTGCTTCAGCTAACAGTGATGCTACAAATAGTGTAGAAAGCACGCGGCCTTCTACAGAAGAAGCTGCAAATGCGGATGACCCGACAGTTAATTCTCCTGCGACAGCTTCAACTGAAGATTATAGCGACCCAACATTGGATCCAAATTATAATCCAGAGTATGATGGCCATTACCAACCAAATTACGATTACAGTGTACACGCAGACGAAGCAACACCTGCTTCAAGTGTTGAAGTTCCAGAATCAACTGAAACTCCTGAAAACACAGAGGTTCCAAGTTCTAAAACAGAGTAGACCAAATATAATCCTTTATAAATTATTGATAAGCCGGAATTTATTTTCGGCTTTTCTATTCGACTAAATTAAGATTTCATTCCCTTGTAAATTCATGAATTACGAACCTAAAATCTCTCAAGAGCTTGCCTTAGCAGGCAATCAGATAAAAAGTACCATTTCTTTACTTGAAGAAGGAGCAACCATTCCTTTTATTGCGCGTTACCGGAAAGAAATGACCAATGGACTCGATGAGGTTCAAATAACGGCTGTCCGCGATTTATTAAAGCAATTACAAGAGCTTGATAAAAGGAGGGAAGCTATTTTTAAATCTATTGAAGAGCAGCAGAAACTTACTCCTGAACTAATAAAGATGCTTAATGAGGCAGAAACACTTAGTATTCTCGAGGATATTTATTTGCCATACAAACCAAAAAGAAAAACAAAGGCAAGTGTAGCAAGAGAAAAAGGATTGCAGCCTTTAGCAGACCTATTACTTTTACAAGAGAATAATGATCTTTTAAACATTGCAAGCGATTTTATTGATTCCGACAAAGAGGTTGAATCTGCAGAGGATGCTTTACAGGGGGCGCGGGATATCTTAGCTGAATTGTTTTCTGAAAATGCATCGATACGTTCAAAGGTTCGTGAACTATTCTTTGAAAAAGGGAATTTTAAATCAACATTGATTGCAGAAAAAGAAGAAAGTGCCCAGAAATACAAAGATTATTTTGATTGGAAAGAGCCTGTTAAAACGGTCGCTTCACATCGATTGCTGGCTATGCGCCGTGGCGAAAAGGAAGGTTTTTTAAAGTTGGAATTACTTGTTGATGAAGAAGATGCAATTGACATCTTAAATAAAGAGTTTAAGAAGGGAAACAATGATAGCGCTAAGCAGATAGCACTTGCCACCCAAGATAGCTATAAACGATTGATCAAACCTTCCATTGAAACAGAAATACGGGTATTAACGCGGCAAAAAGCAGATGATGAAGCCATACGGGTGTTCACTGAAAATGCTCGTCAGTTGCTATTAGCAGCGCCGCTGGGGCAAAAAAGGTTAATGGCTATTGACCCTGGCTTTCGTACCGGATGTAAAATTGTTTGTTTAGATGAGCAAGGTAAATTGCTTGATAATAATGTGATATATCCACATACCGGGCAAGGAAAATTAAAAGATGCTGAAAAGATCGTTACAGATTTAATAAGTAAATTTTCAATTCAGGCTATTGCCATTGGTAATGGTACTGCAGGAAGAGAAACAGAAACATTTATCCGGAGTATTGTCCCTTCTTCGACCATTGTAGTGATGGTCAATGAAAACGGGGCTTCTATCTATTCGGCATCGCCTGTTGCCAGAGAAGAATTTCCTGATTATGACATTACAGTTAGAGGAGCAATATCCATCGGCAGAAGATTAATGGATCCGTTGGCAGAGTTAGTTAAAATAGATCCTAAATCAATAGGAGTTGGTCAATATCAACACGATGTGGATCAATCAAAATTACAATCTTCCTTGGATGAAACCGTAAGTAGTTGTGTAAATGCAGTAGGAGTTTCGCTAAATACAGCATCCAGACAAATTTTAGCTTATGTTTCAGGTTTAGGGCCTGCCTTAGCCAATAACATCATTTCTTATAGGAATGATAATGGTCCTTTTAAATCACGTGAGGATTTAAAAAAGGTTCCACGATTAGGAGGAAAGGCATTTGAACAGGCAGCCGGATTTTTAAGGATTACGGATGCAGAAAACCCTTTAGATGCTAGTGCTGTTCACCCTGAGCGGTATTCGCTTGTTGAAAAGATAGCAAAAGACTCTAAGAGTTCAGTTTCAGATCTGTTAAAGAATGATAAGCTTAGGAAAAGCATCAAACTGCAAGATTATGTGAACGATACAGTGGGTTTACCAACTTTAAATGATATTTTTTCTGAGCTGGCAAAACCAGGAAGAGATCCGCGTGATCAATTTGAAGCTTTTGTTTTCGCGGAAGGCATAAACGGTATTGCTGATTTAAAGGAGGGGATGGTTTTACCTGGTTTGGTTACCAATATCACGAATTTCGGAGCTTTTGTTGATATTGGTGTTCATCAAGATGGCCTGGTTCATTTGAGTCAGCTTTCAAACCGATATGTGAAAGATCCAAATGAGGTATTAAAGGTAAACCAGCAAGTAGAGGTACGGGTCACAGAAGTAGATATTGCCCGAAAGCGAATCGCATTATCAATGAGAAATGAGCGAGCACCAATCCCTAAAAAGAAGCCGGTTAAAATTAAAAAACGCTCAAATAATGATAGCCAATTAGATATGCAGGCAAAACTAGCTGCTTTAAAAGAAAAATTTAACTAATACTAGTTTTATATCGTCATTAAAAACTGGAAATAAGCTAATTGGTAATTCGGTTGTAATATCTGATTAAAAAATTAAATATAATTGGTGTGTTTTATTTAAATTTTGCTACTTTTAGACGTTCTGACCACGAAATTCGTGGTTAGGGATATATCTTAACATCATTTTAATATTTACTATAGATCAGAGTTTATTCTGTATACGTACATCATAAATTCTAACCGAATTAATTACTTTTGTATAAAACCAAATTTAAATATGTCTGAAACTATTTCTTTAAAAATTGGGGAAAATAACTTAGAATTACCTGTAATTACTGGAACAGAGAATGAGAAAGCGATTGATATTTCAAAACTCCGTGATCAAACAGGATATATTACACTTGACCCTGGATTTAAAAATACAGGTGCCACAAAAAGTGCCATTAC
>Ga0160433_100207_pt1 | contig 46416 bp, 47 predicted proteins | sample HID1972K_E0MG_FD_108235 | JGI IMG/M metagenome (GOLD analysis project Ga0160433, IMG submission 108235) | Enriched pill bug-associated microbial communities from UW Madison campus, WI, USA - HID1972K_E0 MG | ecosystem: Host-associated > Arthropoda: Insects > Digestive system > Unclassified ...
CCACCTCGTTCATGAAGTGACCAGCCCGCAGGCGTTCGAGGGGCTGCGCCTCGCCGGCCGCAAAGTGCGCCGGCCGGACCTGACGCTGGCTGTGCCGGACCATAATGTGCCGACCACCGCGCGCGTGGATGCGCAGGGCAATCGCATTCCCATCGCCAACAAGGAGAGCGCCCAGCAGCTTGCCGCGCTGGAACGCAACGCGCCCGAGTTCGGCATCCGCTATTTCGGCGCGACCGATGTGAATCAGGGCATCGTGCATGTGGTCGGGCCGGAGCAGGGCTTCACCCTGCCGGGCATGACCCTGGTGTGCGGGGACAGTCACACGGCCGCTCATGGGGCGCTGGGCGCGCTGGCCTTCGGCATCGGCACCAGCGAGGTGGAGCATGTGCTCGCCACGCAGACGCTGCTTCTCAAGCCGAGCAAGACGCTCTCCATCGAAGTGGAAGGCACGCTGGGCTATGGCGTGACCGCCAAGGACGTGATCCTCGCCATCATCGGCCGCATCGGCACCGGGGGCGGCACGGGACATGTCATGGAATATCGTGGATCGACCTTCCGCGACATGAGCATCGAGAGCCGGCTGACCGTCGCCAACATGGCGATCGAGGGCGGCGCGCGCTCGGGCCTGTTCGCGCCTGATGAAAAGACCTTCGCCTATTTGAAGGGCCGCCCCATGGCGCCCGAGGGGGAGGCATGGGAGCGCGCCGTCGCCTATTGGCGCACGCTCCACACCGATGAGGGCGCCCGGTTCGACAAGCATCTGCGGCTGGACGCAAGCGACATCGCGCCCACTGTCACCTGGGGCACAAGCCCGGAAGACGTGGTACCGATCACGGGCATCGTGCCGGACCCGGAGAGTTTCGAGGACCCTTCCAAGCGCGCCGCCGCCGCCAAGTCGCTCGATTATATGGGCCTCGTTCCCGGCCAGCGCATGGAAGACGTGCCGGTGGAGCATATCTTCATCGGAAGCTGCACCAACAGCCGCATCGAGGATCTGCGCGCGGCCGCGTCCGTGCTCAAGGGGCACAAGGTGGCCGGCGGGATCAAGCAGGCGCTGGTCGTGCCGGGTTCGGGTCTCGTCAAGAAGCAGGCCGAGGATGAGGGGCTGGACCGCATCTTCCTGGAGGCCGGTTTCGAGTGGCGCGAGCCGGGTTGCTCCATGTGCCTGGGCATGAACCCCGACCGGGTGCCGAGCGGAGAGCGCTGCGCTTCGACCAGCAACCGCAACTTCATGGGTCGGCAAGGCCCCGGCGCGCGCACGCACCTCCTCTCCCCTGTCATGGCCGCGGCTGCCGCAATCAGGGGTCGACTTGCGGACGTGCGCGATCTAATGGGGAACGAGCAAGCGTAAGGGATAGGAATGAAAGTCTTTTTCTGGATCCTGGTGCTCGGCGCGGTGGGCAGCGCGGCCATGGCGGTGACGCTGGGCGGTAGCGCGAACAAGCAAGTGGGCAACGATCAGGTCATCGAACCGCAGCACTGAGCGTTCTCCTCCGATTTGGCGGAGGCCTCAACTCTCGGCGACTGACCGGCGCATCAGACAGGTGCCCGGCCCATAAGGGCTGCTCTCGCTGTCACCGGCGATCACGAAGCCTTGTCTCGCCCAGAAGCTGTCGGCGCCATTGACCGCGACCAGCGTTACATCGACAAATCCTCGTGCGCGCGCATGCGCGATCACATGGTCAGCGGCGGCCTTTCCCGCCCCATGTCCCCGCGTCGAGGGTAGCAGCGCGATATCGTGCAGATAATAAGTGTCGCTGTCCGCCGGGATGGCGCCCAACCTCTCATTCAACCCAGGGGTTTGGTCGCGATGCCAGGGATGGCTGATGATGAATCCAGCGATGGCGCCATCCTGCTCAAGCGTCATGCAACCGGTGGGGTAAAGCGCAAGCCGCTCGGCATAGGTGGCCTCATCTTCCCGGAATTGCCGATGTACCGTATCCGAAATGGTGGACACCGCAAACAGGTCGTCAGGGCGCATGGGCCGCCATTTCGGTAGATTGTCGGTCATCATCTCGGGCCTTTTCCTGCAACCCATTCTATCGCTTGCGTTCATCCGGGCAATGGCCGTGACCTTGACGCAGGCCGGCGCATCAGCCACTTGCGCATCGAATATTCCGCGAATGGCAGGATGAGCATGGAACCCGTCAACATCGTCGAAGGCCGCGCCTATCCGTTCGGCATGAAGAATGTCGATACCGACATCATCATTCCCGCCGAATGGCTGAAGACGATCAGCCGCACCGGCCTCGGCAAGGGCGCCTTCGAGGCGCTGCGCAAGGAGCCCGGCAATGTGTTCGACGATCCGCGCTATGCCGGCGCGCCGATTATCGTGGCCGGTGACAATTTCGGCTGCGGGTCGAGCCGCGAACATGCCGCATGGGCCCTCGGCGACATGGGTGTGAAGGCGGTCATCGCGCCGAGCTTTTCGGACATCTTCTCGGGCAATGCCTTCAAGAACGGCATCCTCACCGTGGTGCTGCCGCAAGAAGCGGTCGACCGGCTGGAGGAGGTCGCGAAGACGGACAGCATCACCATCGATCTTGAGAATCAGACAGTGACGACGCCGTATCAGGACCGCTTCACGTTCGACATCGATCCGTTCCGCAAGACCTGCCTGCTCGGCGGGCTGGACGAGGTGGGCCTTACCATGGAGCGCGGCGACACGATCGGCGCTTTCGAGGCGCGCGACGCGCAGGCGCGGCCATGGCTGGTGCCGGCCGCCTGAAATCGCCGGGCCGACGAGGGCGCGCGTTGCTATCGGCGCGGCACCTTCCTAAGTAGAGTTCACATCATTCACTCAGAGATTGAGGGGCGTTTGCGGCATGAACACATTCGATGATCGCGAGAAGGCGTTCGAAAACAAGTTTGCCAGGGATCAGGACCTCGCCTTTCGCGTGGCGGCGCGGCGCAATCGCCTGCTGGGCGAGTGGGCCGCGAGCTTGATGGGTCTCACCAAGGAAGAGACCGAGGCCTATGGCAAGGCCGTGGTGCAGGCAGATTTCGAGGAAGCCGGCGACGATGACGTGATCCGCAAGGTGCTGGGCGATCTCGTAACGGCGGGCGTGGACATGGACGAACAGCGCGTGCGTGCGGCGCTCGGCGACAAGGCCGCCGAGGCCCGCCGGCAGTTCATGCAGGAAGAGAACTGAGGACAAGATCATGCCGATGGCGGCCGCAGATATCGAAGCGCTAATCCGTGCGGCGCTTCCCGACGCAAGCGTTGAGATCACCGATCTCGCAGGGGATGGCGACCATTATGCCGCGCATGTCTCTTCCGAGAGCTTCCGGGGCATGAGCCGCATTGCTCGCCAGCGCGCGGTCTACGCCGCGCTTGGCGGGCGAATGGGCGGCGAACTTCATGCCTTGCAACTGACGACGTCCGTTCCCAATTGATAATCGCGGCGCCGGCGAACGGCCGGCCCGCTGCCCGGAGACTTGCAATGACCGATCCCGCCCACGCCCGCATCGCCGATGTTGTCGGCAAGAACGATGTCGTGCTGTTCATGAAGGGAACGCCGCTGTTTCCGCAATGCGGCTTTTCCAGCCGCGCCGTGGCGATCCTGGAGCGTCTGGGCGCGCCTTATGAAAGCGTGGACGTGCTGCAGGATCAGGAAATCCGCCAGGGCATCAAGAGCTATTCCGATTGGCCGACCATTCCTCAGCTCTATGTGAAGGGTGAGTTCCTCGGCGGATCGGACATCATGATGGAAATGTACGAGGCGGGCGAGCTTCAGCAGCTCCTGACCGATCAAGGCGTCATTTCCGCCTGAGCGGGCGGAAGCCTCAACAACAATTATCGCACACTACTGAACAGGCGATTATATCGCCTCCCACCTTGCGCTCTTGTCTCCGCAGGAGCGCAACGTCCATTCCTGCCACACGGAATATATAGGGCGAAAAAATGGGGGTGCGGCGAGAAGACCGGGAGCCACATCTCCAAGGGGGTGTGCCTCATAAGGGCCATGCCAGGTCCAGCGAGTGGCTTTCCATGATTAGCGCATCAGTCGTTTCCAGCCCGCTGTAAAGCTGACCGACACCCAGTTTCAAAGCATGCTGGTTGCGCTCGCCCTTGCATTCGGTGCGCGGCGTGACACATGGGATGGCATGGCGTCCTCCGCTTTCCATTTATCCGCCGACACCGGCATTGCCCGGCGCCTGTCGCCCTTGGTCCGGCGCGTGCTGGCGCCCAATCCCTCGCCATTCACTTATGAAGGCACGCAGACCTATCTGGTGGGGGAAACGGATGTGGCGGTCATTGATCCGGGACCGGACGAGGACGCGCATCTCGATGCGCTGGCCGCCGCAATCGGCGAACGACCGGTCGTTGCGATTCTGTGCACCCACACTCACCGCGATCACAGCCCGGCGGCCCGGCCACTCGCGCAGCAGACGGGCGCCCCGGTGATCGGCTGCCCGCCCCTTGCGCTGGAGGATGACGGCCCCCGCGCCGATGCCGCCTTCGATCCCGATTACGCTCCTGATCGCATATTAGGCGAAGGCGAGCAGGTCGCGGGCACGGGCTGGACGCTGACCGCGCTCGCCACGCCCGGCCATACCTCCAATCACCTGTGCTATGCGCTGGAAGAGGAGCAGGCGCTGTTCACCGGCGATCATGTCATGGGCTGGTCCACCAGCGTCGTCTCGCCGCCCGATGGCGACATGCGGGATTATCTGAATTCGCTGGAGCGGCTGGTGGGGCGCCAGGACCGCATCTATTATCCCGCCCATGGCGAACCCATCGAGCAGCCCCAGCGCTTCGCGCGCGGCATGCTGGGGCACCGCCGGATGCGGGAGGGACAGATCTTGCGTTTCCTTGAGCGCAGCGGCGCATCGAGCATCGAGGCGATGGTCGCATCCATGTATGTGGGGCTTGATCCGCGCCTGCATGGCGCCGCCGGCCGCTCGGTTCTGGCGCATCTCATCGACCTTGAGCGGCGCGGGCTCATTGCGGTGCATGGGGATGAGTGGACGTCCCGTTGATGCAGATCGGCAACAGGCACAGCAAACGGGTTGATTGCGCGCATCATCGGGCCCATCTCGAACCCCAGCTAATGCAGGAGATTCGGTGATGGATGCACGCGTCGGGATCGGCGGGAGCCTTGCGGGGTTAGACCTGCTCGGGGAGATCAACCGGCTGCGTAAAGAACGCAATGCCGTCATTCTCGCGCATTATTATCAGAAGCCGGAAATCCAGGATTTGGCCGACTTCGTGGGTGACAGCCTTGAGCTTTCCCGCAAGGCGGCGGAAACCGATGCGGATGTGATCGCCTTTTGCGGCGTGCGCTTCATGGCCGAGACGGCGAAGATCCTCAGCCCGGAGAAGATCGTGGTGCTGCCGGACATGGATGCCGGCTGCTCGCTTGAGGACAGTTGCCCGCCCGCCCAGTTCAAGGCGTTCCGGGAAGCGCATCCGGATCATATCGCGCTCAGTTACATCAATTGCTCGGCGGAAGTGAAGGCGCTCAGCGACATCATCGTCACCAGCTCCTCGGCCGAGAAGATTCTGAGCAAGATCCCGCCCGAGCAGAAGATCATCTTCGGTCCGGACAAGCATCTGGGCGGCTATCTCAGCCGCAAGCTGGGGCGTGACATGCTGCTCTGGCCGGGCGTGTGCATCGTGCATGAGAGCTTCAGCGAGACGGAGCTGCTCAAGCTCAAGGCGCAGCATCCCGGCGCGCCGGTCGCCGCGCACCCGGAATGCCCGCCGGCGATCATCGATCATGCTGATTATGTGGGCTCCACCAGCGGTATCCTTCAATTCGCCAAGGATATGCCGGGCGACACGCTGATCGTCGCCACCGAGCCGCACATCATCCACCAGATGGAAAAGGCGGTGCCGGAGAAGCAGTTCGTGGGTGCTCCCGGCGCGGACGGCAACTGCAATTGCAACATCTGCCCTTATATGGCGCTCAACACGCTGGAAAAGCTCTACATTTCCCTGCGCGACCTGGAGCCGCGCATCGAGATGGACGAAGAGCTGCGACTGGCCGCCAAGAAGAGCCTCGATCGGATGCTGGAGATGGCCAGCGACACCGTGGGGCAGGGCGACGTGGGGGCGCGGGCTTGAGTTTCTCGCTGCCGGGCTTCGATCTCCAAGCCTTCGTTGCCGCCACGCTTGCCGAGGATCTGGGCGGTCCGCTCGGTGATGGCGGGCGCGATGTCACATCCGAGAGCGTGATCCCGGCCGAGGCCATGTTCACCGGCGTCATGGACAGCCGCGATGCGGTGACCGTAGCGGGTCTTCCTATCGCTGAGGCATTCTTCCGCGCGCTCGATCCGGCGGTGGAAATCGAGCTTCTGGTGGGCGAAGGAGAGCAGGTGCCGGCGGGGACCGACCTCATGCGCCTGCGCGGGCGCGCGCGGGCTATGCTCACGGCCGAGCGTTCGGCGCTCAACACAGTGCAGCATCTCACCGGCATCGCCACGATGACTCGCGCTTATGTGGACCGCATCGCCGGCACGGGCGCGACTTTGCTCGACACCCGCAAGACCATTCCGGGCCTGCGCGTGCTGGAGAAATACGCCACGCGCATGGGCGGAGCGAAAAATCATCGCATGGGCCTGTGGGACGCGGCGATGATCAAGGACAATCACGTTGCCGTCGCCGGATCGGTGGATGAGGCGGTGCGGCGCGCGGTGGAGGCGGGCGTTGGCCAAGTGATCGTCGAGGTCGACCGGATCGACCAGATCGAGCCGGCCATCGCGGCGGGCGCGACGCATCTGCTGCTCGACAATATGCCGCCCGAAGTACTGCGCGGTGCCGTCACTCTGGTGGGCAAGCGCGTGCCGACCGAAGCATCCGGTGGCGTGCGGCTGGAAACGATCCGCGCGATTGCCGAGACGGGGGTGGACTATATCAGCGTCGGCCGGCTCACCCAATCGGCGCCGGCAGCGGACATCGGCCTCGATTTCAGCCATGGCTGAGCGTGGGCGCTGGCGCTTGCCGGCGGCGCTCGTACTTCTGTCGGCGGCGTTGGCCAGCCCCGCGCAGGCGCAACTCACGAGCTGCGCCCTGCCGGAGACGATACCCGTCCCGCGCCATAGCGGCCCGAGCGAGGCGCAACCCCGCCGCGTGGTGCCGGTGGGCAGCTATACGCTGGCCTTGAGCTGGTCGCCTCAATATTGCGCCGGGCGGCAAGGCGAAGGCAGTTTCCAGTGCGGCGGGCGGGACAATCGCTTCGGCTTCATCCTGCATGGCCTCTGGCCCGATGGCGCCGGTGCGGACTGGCCGCAATATTGCCGCCCGGCCCAGCGTCTGCCCGCCGCCGTTCTGCGCGCCAATCTGTGCGCCACGCCCTCTGCCGACCTGCTCCAGCATGAATGGGCCAAGCATGGCACCTGCATGAGCCGTACACCCCAAGCCTATTTCGAGCGGGCGCGGGCGCTCTACGGCGCTTTGCGCTTTCCGGATATGGAAGCGCTGGCGCGGCGGGGCGATCTCACGCGTGGCACTTTCGTCCGGGCGTTCCTTGCCGCCAATGCGCGCGCTGTCCCGGGCCTGAAGGAGAATGCTCTTCGGGTGCGGCTCACGCGACAGGGCTGGCTGGATGAAGTGCGGGTCTGCCTTGACCGGCAATTCCGTTCGACGGCGTGCCCGCGCCATGCCGGTGGACCGGGATCGCCGGGGCAGCGCCTGCGTATCCGCATGCAGCCCTGATCTCAGCCCTCGATGATCGTCGTCTCGGGATGATGCTTGTCGAGATATTTCCGGATGATCCGCAAGTTGCGCGTGTTGGAGCGGAACAGCAGGTCGAAGCCATCCCCCACCAGAGGGATCGCCCCGATCGCGGTATCGATTGCGACATTGCTGCTCATGCGCAGCAATTGCCAGCGTGACATGCCAAGGTTGCGCGCTTCCCAGACGATCCATGCGCCCATCGCGGCCGTCACAAGATCGCCCAGCACGGGCACCACACCCATGATGGCATCGAGCCCCACACGAAAGCGGGTGCCGGGCACGACGAGCGCCTTTTCGAGCACATGTTCCATCATCTCGACGCGCTGGCGAACCGAACGGGGATCGCGCCCTAGCCCGGAGAACTGGTCGAAGCGGGCGGCCATATCCTCGGTCCTGAAATCTGTTCTCGCCATGGCCTCAGGGGTTCTCCTTCGTGGAGCACCTAATTGGGGGCGGCGATGAGCGCATTCAATGGATGAATGCCGCGCGGAGAAGGCTGAAACCCGGTAAGCCGCTGCCCGACTACCGACCAGCGGATGGGCCGGCCCAGCGGGATGAAGCCGACAAAGGCCACGGTGGCTTCTTCCGCTTCGGCCAGCAGCCTTGCTTGCTCGGCTTCGTCCTGCGCCGCGCGCGCGTCCTCGAGGCGAGGGGCGACGCGCGGGTCGCAGCGTAGCCCGGCGGCGCAATCGAGCCGGGCCAGATACCAGAACGCGCTGTCAAAAGGCGCCACTTCATCGATCAGGCTCAGGTCGGCCTGCTCGTCCATGGCCACGCGGTCGATCCGAATACCGATCTGATTGAAATCCCGCACCAGGCGCAGGAACAGCACCGAAGCGCCGGGGCCTTCCGGCAGGGCGATGCGGAGCATCGGCGGATCGCCATGATCCTCGCTCCAGCGCTGGATGATGCGCCGCGCGGATTCGATGCGATCCTCGCGCGAGCGGCCGGACCAGGCCGGCGCACTCGGCAATCGCGCCAGTTCATAGGAGGCGGGGAGGGGGTAGGCGGCCGTACGCCAGCCCGGTAGCCCCAGCGCTTCGGCAAGCTCTGCCCGGTCGACGACGCGGGCGAGCGCATCGCGCACAGGCACGTCATCCAGAAATTCCGATGAGCCGGTGATGGCGAGGCCGAACAGTCCCTCCACTGGATCAAGTTGCAGGTCGGCCATATTGAGGCCGACGGCGTTCACCAGCGGCAGATGTTGAAAGCCACCCCCCAGCACCAGATCCGTGCGCCCGGCCCGGAAGCGCACCAGCGCGAGCGCGGCGCGGTTCGCCTGCACCGTTCGCCGCTCGATCTGGGAAGGTTCCTCTTCCTGTTCCTCAAGCTCCACCTCGTCGCTGAAAGCTGCCGGTGTCAATGTGACGATGGCGCCTTCCTCGTCGGCGATCGCCTCGTAGGGCCCCGTGCCCCCGGCGCGGGAGAGGATGGCGAGGTCTGGGTGGGCCAGCAGTTGCAGGAAGGCGGGGAGGCTCGAATCCAGCCGGATCTCGATCACCCGGTCGGTCATCGCTCTTACCTGCGGCTCCAGCCCGGCAAGCGCCAGCGGGTTGGCGCGCATCCGCTCGCGCAGCAACCGGGCGACCTGCTCGGCCCGCACGGGTTCGGCATCCGGCCAGTGAAGCCGCTTCAGGCGGAAGATGTAGCTTTGTCCGCCATCCTCCACGATCCAGCTTTCCGCCAGCGTGCCGACGATGTCTCCCTTGGCATCGAAGCTCAGCAAGCCCTGGGCCGTGGCGCCCAGGAGCAATTGAGCGGCTGGCGATCCGCCATGGCGCAGAGGTTCGGCGAGCTGCTCGGTCTGTCCGATGACATCCACCCGTACGGCGCGATCGTCGCTTTCCGCGGTGCAGCCGACAATGCCCAGCAGAGCCGTCGCGAGCAGGGTGCGAGTCCACCGTCCTGCGAGGCGAACGCTCATAGCCTTTCCATTTCCATTCCGGGCCAAGTGCATGGGTGTCCGGCTGTAGCTTGCCCGGCGGCTTTGGCCAACTGTTGAGGCAGGGCAGGCCGTCGCGGAAATCGAGGCCGTTAACCCAAAGCCATAAGGCAGTGTTCATTCCACATCCTTAATGAGGCGGCAGGGATGGCATCAGGGCCTTCCATTGTCTGGATATTCGCATGATGATCACCAAGATGCCGCTCATCGTCGCCGGGCTTGCCGGTTTCGCGGCTGCGGGTACCGCCCAGGCTGCTACCGCGTTCGACTATAATGTCATTGCTTTCGGCAATTTCACGTCATCGAGCACGGAAGTAAGGGGCGCCCTGGCCGTCGGCAGCAATGCCACCCTCGCCAATTTCAGCGTAGGTAGCGGCCTCAAGAGCGGTTACAGCGATGCCTCGCTCGTGGTCGGTAACAACCTGACCTATGCCAATGGGCAGGTCTTTCACGGCAATGCCGTGAGCGGCGGGCAGATCACGGCCTCAGGCTTCAACGTTGCGGCAGGGAGCGCCCACGCGAACGCACCTGTCCCGCTCAACTTTGGTGCGGAACTGGTGCGCCTTAAGGACCTTTCCTCCAATCTCCGGGCGGCCCAGTCCAATGGAACGGTCCAGAAGACTTGGCAGCTCGTCTTCACGGGCACGAACACCGCCGTGAACGTGTTCGACGTTACGGCCGCTCAACTTGGGTCCTCCAATGGTTTCGCGGTGAACATTCCCACCGGCTCCGTGGCGATCTTCAACGTAAGCGGATCGTCCTTCACGACGAACTGGCCGGGCGGGTTCACGCTCAATGGCCAGACGATCGCCAATCAGTCCGCGGATCTGGCGTCCTCGCTGCTGTTCAATTTCAACGATGCCTCGTCGCTCAATTTCAATGGAAGCTGGGCGGGCAGCGTACTGGCGCCCACAGCTGATGTGACGTTGAACTGGGGTGCCTTCTTTGGCTCGCTTCAGGCGAACAACGTGACGAGCAGCGCGGCTTTCTACGACGTTGGATTTGACGGCGACAAGCTGCCGCTGGTCAACCCGCCATCCAACCTGCCGCCCATCCCGGAGCCCGCGACGTGGGCCCTGATGATCGGCGGCTTTGCGCTCGTGGGCTTGGCTATGCGCCGCCGGAAGGTCGCCGTCAGCTTCAGCTGATCCCGGCCCTCGGGAGCGCCGGCATTGCCGTCATCTCAAGTTTGTGTATCTACAAATATTCGTTGACTATCCCTATTTTTGTAGATACAGAAACGGTTATGGAAATCGAGTTCGATTCCGCGAAAGATGCCATCAACATCGACAAGCATGGCATTTCCCTTTCGCGGGCGGCCGATTTGGAATTGCTGGCGTATGTCGAGGATAGCCGGTTCCATGAGTCGCGTTTCCGCCTCTATGGGCTGATCGACGGAATGACCTATTGCGTGGCGGGCACGGATAGGGACGGCAGGGTCCGCGTCATCAGCTTGCGCCGCGCCCACGCAAAGGAAATAAAACGATATGTCTGAGAAGCCAGTCGTTTTTGATGACGACAATCCCGAATGGACCGAAGCTGACTTCGCCCGCGCCAGGCGGGGGGATGCGATCCCCGCGCATATCCGGGCAGCCTTTCCCAAGACGAAGGGCGGTCGGCCGCGCGGTTCGAACAAGGAGCAGGTGAGCCTGCGGATCGACAAGGATGTGCTGGAGCGGTTCCGTGCTGGCGGGCCGGGCTGGCAATCCCGGATCAACGAGGCATTGAGACGCGCCGCGCCATGATAGGTGGCGAGGGGCAATGGTGCGGACGGCGGGACTCGAACCCGCACTCTCACAAGAGAAGCAGATTTTAAGTCTGCTGCGTCTACCGGTTTCGCCACGTCCGCAAGCGAGCAAAAGCGCGATCGTCAATGGCACGACAGGCGGAGCCATGCCAGTCCCTTGACGCTTCAAGGTTTCGGCAATGTTAGTCCGACAGGTCTCCGATCAGTCTTGCTGAGATCGAAGCGGCCTTCCTACAAAGGCGGGAGCCCAGGACGGAAGCGTTCGGTTGAAACGACGGCTGCCTCGCGGAAGCGCCAAACGTCCTGCTATCGAGACAGTGTTAGTCGCGCGTGTTCAGGCGAACCCGCATTTCCTTGCCTGGCTTGAAATGGGGTACCCGCTTGGGCGGCACCACTACGGCTGAGCCGGTGCGCGGATTGCGGCCGGTGCGGCCTTGACGAGCCCGGGTGGTGAACGCACCGAAGCCCCGCAGTTCGACCCGGCCACCTTCGGCCAGTCGTCCCGTAATCGAATCGAAAACGATGTCCACGATCCGGTCTACTTCCTGAAGACTGAGATCCGGATGAAGAAGCGCAAGTTTCTGCACGAGCTGAGAACGTATCATCTCTGCTACTTTCCGATAAGGCCGAAGCCGTCCCCCTGATATCCGAAAAAACCTCGATTCCCCAATCGTTGCTTTTCCATGACATTGGCGATGCGCCATAGATCGGGCCCGATCAAGTGGTTTCCTCCACAAAAGCCCTAAATGGAGCGGGCCGGTCGATGAAACGACCGGCCCGATTTCATTTGCACAGGATTTCCCCCTTCAGGGGGCTGTGGATCAGTTCTTGCCCTTGAGCGCTTCGCCCAGGATATCGCCCAGCGACGCGCCGCTGTCCGACGAACCATATTGCGCCACCGCAGCCTTCTCTTCGGCGATCTGCAGCGCCTTGATGGAGAAGTTGGGCTTCTTGGAACGGTCGAAGCCGATGACGAGGGCATCGAACTTCTGGCCGACCTGGAAGCGGTCCGGACGCTGCTCGTCGCGGTCGCGGCCAAGGTCGCTGCGCTTGATGAAGCCGGTGACGCCATCGTCGCCAGCCTGCACCTCGAGGCCGCCGTCGCGGACTTCGAGAACGGTGACAGTGACGGTCTCGTTCTTGTTGATGCCGGTGCCACGCACTGCGCCAGCGGCGGGAGCGCCCTTCTCGAGCTGCTTCATGCCAAGGCTGATGCGCTCCTTCTCGACATCGACGTCAAGCACGACGGCCTGCACGCTCTCGCCCTTGCGGTGCAGGTTGAGCGCGTCCTCGCCGGAAATGCCCCAGGCGATGTCGGACATGTGGACCATGCCGTCCACGTCGCCATCGAGGCCGATGAACAGGCCGAACTCGGTCGCGTTCTTGACTTCGCCCTCGACGGTCGAGCCGACGGGGTGACGCTCGGCGAAGCTGTCCCAGGGGTTGGACTGGGCCTGCTTGAGACCGAGGCTGATGCGGCGCTTCTCGGCGTCCACTTCCAGAACCAGAACTTCCACTTCCTGCGAGGTGGAGACGATCTTGCCGGGATGGACGTTCTTCTTGGTCCAGCTCATCTCGGAGACGTGGACGAGACCCTCGATGCCCGGTTCCAGCTCGACGAACGCGCCGTATTCGGTGATATTCGTCACGCGGCCGGTGAGCTTCGCGCCAATCGGATACTTGGCCGCCGCGCCTTCCCACGGATCGCTCTCAAGCTGCTTCATGCCGAGGCTGATGCGCTGCGTGTCGCGATTGATGCGGATGATCTGGACGCGCACCGTGTCGCCGATGTTGATCATCTCGCTGGGGTGATTGATGCGCTTGTAGCTGAGGTCCGTGACGTGAAGCAGGCCATCGATGCCGCCCAAGTCGACGAACGCGCCGTAGTCGGTGATGTTCTTGACGACGCCTTCGATGATCTGGCCCTCGCTGAGGGTCTGGATGAGGCCGCTGCGCTGCTCGGCGCGCGTCTCTTCCAGGATGGCGCGGCGCGACACGACGATGTTGCCGCGGCGACGATCCATCTTGAGGATCTGGAAGGGCTGCGGAATGTCCATAAGCGGGGTCACGTCGCGCACGGGGCGGATATCGACCTGGCTGCCGGGCAGGAACGCCACGGCGCCATCGAGATCGACGGTGAAGCCGCCCTTGACGCGACCGAAGATGACGCCCTCGACCCGCGTGCTTTCCGCGAATTCGGCTTCCAGCTTGTCCCATGCGGCTTCGCGGCGCGCGCGGTCGCGCGACAGCATGGCCTCGCCATTGCTGTTCTCGACGCGGTCGACATAGACCTCGACTTCGTCACCGACCTTTAGGTCGGCCTTCTGACCGGGCGCGGCGAATTCGCGCAGCGATACGCGGCCTTCGCTCTTCAGGCCGACGTCGATGACGGCGAGATCGTTTTCGATGCCGGTGACGGTGCCCTTGACGACCCGGCCTTCAAAGCCGCCGTCCGCACCACCAAGAGATTCGTTGAGAAGCGCGGCAAAATCATCGCGCGTCGGGTTTGCCACTGAGGCCATAAAGAAAAGTTCCTTCAAGTCGTTGCTGGCCAGCCGGTTGTCTCCGGCGGTCTTTGGCCAAACTGCCCGATCGACCTCATGCCGGCCGGGCATTCATCAAGCGGGGAGTCGGTGAGCGCTCGCGCTTTTCAGAAAAGCAAAAAGGGCGCTCCGCCAATACGAAGCGCCTCTCCGGAGCCGTCTAGACGCGGCTCTTCAGGCGAGCGTCCACCAGCGCGATCGCGTGCTGAACGGCGGCGTCTATACTCAAATCGCTGGTATCCAGCAAGTCCGCATCGTCCGCCCGCACGAGGGGCGCGCTGGCCCGCTGGCTGTCCCGCGCGTCCCGCTCGGCAAGGTCGGCAGCGACCTGTTCCAGCGTGACCGGCTCGCCCGCCGCGGTAAGCTCGGCATGGCGTCGCCGCGCGCGCGTTTCGATGTTGGCGATGACGAACAGCTTGGCATCTGCGTCCGGGGCGATGACGGTGCCGATGTCGCGCCCGTCCAGCACCGCGCCGCCCGGCTGGTCGACAAAGGCGCGCTGGCGCTCCAGCAGCGCAGCGCGGACCGGCGGGTGGCGTGAAACGCGGCTAGCGAGCGGCCCGGCTTCCTCGGATCGCATGACGGGGTCGGCAAGCAGCGCATCGGCGAAGTCGCAGGCGCTGGCTGCATCGTCCGGATCGTCCGGATTGCCGCCGCGCCGCGCGACCGTGATGCCGACCGCGCGGTAGAGCAGCCCGGTATCGAGGTGGGCCAGGCCGTAATGCCGGGCCAGCGCCCGGGCGACCGTGCCCTTGCCGGACGCCGCGGGACCATCGACGGCTATGATCATGCCGCGCCCTTGAGCGTCGTGAGCATGTCCGCGAAGCCGGGGAAGCTGGTCGCGACCGGGCTCATATCGTCGATGATGAGGCCGCCGCGCGTGTGATGCCCCGCGACGGCGAAGCTCATGGCGATGCGGTGGTCCAGTTCGGCGCCGATCGTCGGGGCGCTGTTGCCGCCGCCCAGCGGATCGCCGCCGCTGCCTTGGATGATGAGGCCATCGGGCGTTTCCTCGACGGACACGCCGATCCGCGCAAGGCCATGGGCCATAAGCGCAAGCCGATCGGATTCCTTGACGCGCAGTTCGTCGAGACCGCTGGCGCGGGTAGCGCCCTGAGCGCATGCGGCCGCGACGAAAAAGATAGGAAATTCGTCGATCATGCTGGGCGCGATGTCGGGCGGCACATCGATGCCAGCGAGCGTGCTGTGGCGTGCGATGATGTCCGCCACCGGCTCGCCGCCTACCTCGCGCTCATTGGTGATGGTGAGATCTGCGCCCATGGCTTGCAGCATGGTGAACAGGCCGGCACGCGTGGGGTTCATGCCCACATTGGTGACGGTGATGTCCGAACCGGGCGTGATGAGTGCCGCCACGATGGGGAAGGCGGCCGAGGAGGGATCGCCCGGCACGGCCAGCGTCTGCGGCTGCAGGTCCACTTCGCCGCGCACGGAGATGATCCGTGTGCCGTCCGCTTCCGTTTCCACCGTCAGATCGGCGCCGAAGCCGCGCAGCATCCGCTCGCTATGGTCGCGCGTGGGCACGGGTTCGATGACGCGGGTGATACCCGGCGCGTTAAGGCCGGCGAGAAGCACGGCGGATTTCACCTGTGCCGAGGCGACCGGCAGGCGATATTCGATCGGCACGGCAGGCACGATCCCGCGCATGGTGAGAGGCAGGCGCCCGCCCGGCGAGGTCATGAAGTCAGCGCCCATCAGACCCAGCGGCGTGGTCACGCGGCCCATGGGGCGCTTGCTGAGCGAGGCGTCGCCAATGAAGGTCGCCGTCACGTCGTGGCTCGCGAGCAGGCCCATGAGCAGGCGCGTGGAGGTGCCGCTATTGCCCATATCCAGCGCCGTGGCGGGCTGGATGAGGCTGCCGACGCCGACGCCATGAATAACCCACACGCCGTCGGGCCCGCGCTCGATATGAGCGCCCAGCGCCCGCATGGCGGCGGCGGTGGCAAACACATCCTCGCCTTCCAGCAGGCCGGAAACGCGGCTCTCGCCCACGGCCAGAGCCGACAGCATAAGGGAGCGGTGGGAAATGCTCTTGTCGCCCGGCACGGCCACGGTGCCACGCAAGGGAGCACCAGGCTCGAAGAGCATGTTGCGCGCAATATCAGTCATGAAACTCTGTGTCCGGAATATTGCCTCGGCCGCACAGGGCTTGGCCGGGTGGAAGAAAAAAGGCGAACTGCTTTTGACAGTGCTCGTTCGCTATGGCAAGGCGCGCGACACTTCGCGGCAGGCCTGCCTGTCCGCGCCCGTGAGCATTCTATCATTGGAAGGACGAGGCGGCACATGGTGAAGCCCGAATGGGGAACGAAGCGAACCTGCCCTAAATGTGCGACGCGCTTCTACGATCTCGGCAAGGACGAGCCCGTCAATTGCATCGAGTGCGGGAATGTCTGGACGCCCGAACCGGTTCTGAAGTCCAAGCAACCGCTTCCCTTCGAGGAAGCGCCGCAGAAAGCAGTGGCCGGTCCTGAACCGGACACGAGCGCGGACGACGATCTGGATATCGATATCGATGTGGACGAGGCGGAAGGCTCGCCCGACAATGACGTCGATCTCGGCGGCGACGACGACTTGGGCGTCGAGGCTGCCGACGATAAGGACGAGGAAAACTGAGGGCGCGTTAACTTCCGCGTCTTATCAAAATTGGACTTGCAGCGGGGCATGGCCTGTCATAAAGGCGGGCGCCTCGCGGCGATGGACCCACCCTTCGCCAGCCAAATGATCGGGGCCGTAGCTCAGCTGGGAGAGCGCTACACTGGCAGTGTAGAGGTCAGGGGTTCGATCCCCCTCGGCTCCACCATTTCCAATAACCTACTGAATAGGCTTGGAAATCATTGAAAAATATAGGGTTTTGACGAGCGGCTGTTACAATCGTAACAGGAGCAACACCCATGTGCACCTATCTCACGAAGCGCGGATCAACCTACTACTTCCGCTTTCCGATCCCACTCAGGCTCCGGCCTGCCTTCGGCGGTAAAGCCGAAATCGTTCAATCCTTGCGAACCAAGGATCGTGAGCATGCCAAAGACCTTCTCCCGGCCCACACGAACGCCGCACGGGCGGAATTGCGGAGGGCGGAGGGCGACCTAGCCAAAAACACAGATGGCCCTGAGAAGCGCGCTGCGCAGCCTCATGGGATAAACGGCCGAGCCGAGCGTCAACGCTGGGAATACGAGATGGCGTCCCTCGAAGTGTCGAGCCGGGAAGCGGCGGAGCAGGAAGCCCGGCAAGAGGCTCGGGCGGACCTGAGAAAGACGCTGGACATGCGGATGACCCTCAGCACGCAGCAGCTTGAGCCATGGGAAGCGGCGGTCAAGGATGCCCTAGGCGACAGGGATTTTGATCTGACAGTCGCACAGGAGCAAATTGCATACCTCAAATGGAGGTTGCAGGCGGTGCAGCAGGGCGGGGGCGCAGATGCGCTGGCCACGCCGCCCCAAGCCGACGCTCCGGCCTCTCTCCGCCATGCCGTGGCAACCACAGCGCCTATGCTGGATACCACCGTGGTCGAACGCTGGGCGACCGAGCGACAGGTCACGGAAAAGACCAAGGATGCTCATCGAGCCGTTGCCAAGTGGTTCTATGGTCGGGTCGGGTCTGTCCCTGTTGCTGACATCAGTCGAGCCAATGTTTTGGCCTTCAAGGACGCGCTTCTCGCGGAAGGGCAGTCCCCTCAGAACGTCAACGTGAAGCTCAGCCGGATGCGGACGCTCCTGCAATGGGCTGCCGACAATGATCTAGCCACCAAGAACGTGGCCCACGGGGTCAGCATCAAGGGGCAGGCTGCGGCTCCCAAGAAGCGCCTTCCCTTCGATGAAACAGATTTGCAGGCCATCTTCTCCAATCCGATCTACTCGGAAGGTGCCCGGCCCAAACAAGGGCGAGGAGAGGCCGCATATTGGCTCCCCCTGCTAGCCCTGTTTACGGGGGCGAGGCTGGAGGAGCTTGGACAGCTTCGGCCTTCGGACATTCAGAAGATCAGCTACCCCGATCCGGATGGTAATGAGCGCCCCGCATGGTTCCTGCGCGTGACGACGCTGGCCGATGAAGGGGATGGAGCCAATCAACTTAAGAACGAGGAGAGCGAGCGGGTTATCCCCGTGCACCCCGAGTTGGAGCGCCTTGGCTTCATTGGGTACGCCCTAGCCATGAAGAAGATGGACCATGCCCGGATATTCCCGTTGCTCACTCCGGGCGCCTATGACCGCCTTACCGCCAAGTGGGGCGAGTGGTTCGGCCCCTACCTCCGCACTGTTTGCGGCATCACGGATAAGCGCAAGGTGTTCCATTCCTTCCGACACACCTTCAAGCACTTCGCGGGGCATGTCGGCATGCTTGAAGGCGTGCAACGGGACATCATGGGGCATAGTCCGGGCGACGTGGCGGACGACTACCGGGGCGGATACAGCAAGCACCAGCTTGTTGAAGGCATGAAAGTTTACAGGATTGCGGGGCTGACGCTTCCCAAACCCGAGGCTTGAACGACTCCAATTTGCCAATCTGGGACTCGCCAGAGCGCGACAGGAGGGCACCCGGTGAAAGGCAGCCTTATTCTCCTGTCGTCTCTGTAAGAGTCTCCTAGGGCAAATCAGCCGTAGGTGTCGCTCGCGCTCCAACCCGCCTTTTCGATGACGGGGCCGGAGCCGGGTTCAACCTTCTCCCTGATGATCGGCTGGAACGATGGGCCGCGCGATCCAGGCCGGGCGCTGGCCTGCCATCCCGAGGGGCCAGAAAATCCCGTGCGCGGCCCGTTGGTAGGCGATGGGGAAATACTGGCCAGTGATGCCGGGGCATTCGGCGGAGGCGCTGCCTGAGTCTCTGGGGCAGCCTGAGAGGCAGGCGCGGCCTCAAGTTCCGGCGCGCTCGCCATGGCAATCACCCGATCCCCCGCACCGGGGCCGAATGCGAAGCCGAATGCGGCCTCCACGGCGACAGGGTCTCGGGCGTCCGCCTCCGATAACTCGCCGTTCCTGATCGCCAGAGCGATGCTGTCCTGCACGAACACCTTGGAAATCCCGGTCATAGCGGAAGGATCGCCGGTCTGATTGTAGCGCTCCAGTGCATCGCCATAACGCTCCACTGTCAGGGGATCGCTCGCCTCTATTAGCCGGAGGGCATGAGACAGCGCGCGGGACAATTCGGGTTTACCCTTGGCGAATTGCGTAAAGGCGCGCTCATAGGCTTGCTTGGGAGGAAGGCCGCGAAGCATGTCGGACCTAGCTGCCCCCGCCACTGCTTTGGCATCATGTCCGTAGTCGTGAATAAGAGCGAGCCCGGCTTTGATCTTGACGTTTTGGCGGGCGGTAAAAGCAGTCATGTATTGTCCTGTGTTTGCGTGTTCCCGGCATCGGCTCCGATATATTTCGAGCGAAATGCCGGGGATGAAGTGAGAAGCTGATATTGCGTCTTGATGCGGCTGGGGTCGAGCCACGGTGAGCCCGCTGCTTCCCAATCCGCGAGCGTTTCAATTGCCACTCGCTTGGCCTCGCGTTGGTAATCCGGGGTCAGGCCGTCGAGTTCGGGTGTTGGCCATGTTGCCCCCTCATGATGAGGCCAGCCAAGATGATAGCGGTCATGCTCCCGCGCCATGACAATGGCGCTCTGGGCAACGGAAAACGGGTTCCTAATGAGCGGGGGATAATCGTTCATCAGCCACACGCCGACAGCATTCCAGCGGACTTGAGTAACAGCCGCGTCCCCGAAGTCCCGGCCCATATTGCGCAACTCATCTAGAGTGCGGGGATACAGGCTGATGGCAACATAGCGGTTCCCGTCCCGCGCGGTCTGCCACTGCGGTAAGGTCGTGGGCACAAGCGGAGGGTCATTGCGATCTTGCCGGGGCGCGTTCTGCCGGAGTGCCTTTAACGTTTTGGGCGCGCTGCCCATTACGAGGCGAGGAAGCCGCGACGAAGGGCGACGAAATAGCGATCCAGCGCCTCATCGACATTGCCCGGCGCAAGGGCCATGATGCTGGCCGGTATCTTGTCCGGGTGACGCTGGACGATCCATGCCAGCACGCGAGGCTCCAACGCGGTGAAACCCCCGACCGCTGTTGGCTCCGGCAAGGTTGCGTTGGCGGCAGAGTTCCAGACAGGGCGCGTCCATTGAATGTGAAAGCGGCTGCTCAACACACTGGCGGATTTGGCGTCCTGGGTCTCGGTGATGTTCAGGTCACTGAGGCCCGCAAACTGCGCTTCCTGTGCCGCAATGTGCATGTCCTCAACCTCTTTAATCTTTGCGGCTTCCGCTACGGCTTGCTCCTTGTCATGCGCAGCCTGTGTCTTTTCCTGTTCGGCAATCAGGAGCTTAAGCAGAGCAGGTGCATCCTTAATGCGCTGGCCTAGGGCGATAGCCTCCTGCGCTTGGTCAATCTCTTGGGCGAGGGTGTCGAGGGTACGAAAATTGGTCACTAGATAGTCCTTTGGTAATTGGATTTGGATTAGTGGATTGCGGCAGATGCGCGGGCGACAGCCGTGAAGGCGTCTGGGGCATGAATGCCTTGCAGTGCGAGGCCGAGGCGGCGAGCCGCTGGGTCATCCGCCCGCTGGCGCTGCTGACGGCGGTGGCGATTATATTGGTCGCGGCAGCCTTGGACGAAATGCCAGTTGGCCTTGGCTGCCGCTGGGTTCTCATGCGCCCATGACGGAAGGTTGATCCCCTCGGCTATGAGCGTTCCCCGGAGGACGGCGCGCCGGAAGGCATTGCGCACGATGTAGAAACGGGCCTTGTCGCCAACCCGGCCATCATCGTCGAGAAGGCCGCAAATGGTCTCCAGGACGGTGAGGCGGCGGGGATCGGCACGGAGATAGCGCGCGAGGATGCTATCCCCGAGGTCATCCGGATCGAACGGGAGGTTTATCATTGATTGCCCTGTTATCGTCTGGTTGGGCTCGCTCCTGCGGCAACCTCTCGGTTGATCCGGGCAAGCCGCTCCGCGCCGGTCTCGCCGGGAATGCGGCGGAATATGTCCACAGCTTCGCGATCCTGGACCTGTTGCGTCCGCAGTGACGCGACCTGATTGTTGATCTCGATCAGTTTGCTACGCTGGGCGCCGGATAGCGCCTCATTGTCCTTGAAGTCACGCTCGTTGGCGAGACGCGTCGCCTCGATCACCTTCTTCTCAAGTTCAGCGCGCTCCGCCGCGCTCTGCGTCGTCTGGGCAAGCTCCTGCAGGTATCCGATCTGGGCGTTCGCGATTTCCTGCTGAATGCGCTGCTGGTCTTCGCGCAGGCGATCAGCGGACTTCCCCTGTGAGCCAGATTTGCCGGAACCTTTCCCACCGCCAGCGGCGGCTGGAGCGGTGGGTGCCGACACGAATTCGGCGAGCGGGGTTTCCTTTACCTTTTTCAGTTGGGCGGCGAGATCGAGGCTAACCTGCGTCTGCTTCCTGTAGGCGTCGACCGCTTCATTATCAGTTCGCCCGCCCGAAAGAAGGCTGCGTAAGCCGCCACCCGCTGCGCGGACGAGCACACCAGCATTATTCAGGAAATCACCTCGACGGAAATCAGCCGCGCTCGCGTTCCGGCCGGCTGGGGTGCGCTTACCTAGATCGACTTCAGCGGTCTGAGAATCAGCCAGCCGTTTTTCCAGCATCTCGACCCGAGCGGCCTTCGCTGCCTGCGCCTGACGGTATAGCTGATTGGCAAGATCTCCGACGGCGCCGGCGAAGGAGCGCACTTTCGGTTCGGCCATCGCCGCCCCGTCACCCACACCGCGAGCGCCTTCACCAGCTGCCGGCGCAACGGCCGCAGCTGCGTCCAGCCGCTTCCGCATTTCGTCGAACTGTGTGTTGGCGGTGCGGATGAGGGCGTCAGTGGTCGCGACTTCAGACCCTACCGCGCCAATCGCCGCGCTTACCGCAAGCAGGGCGCCGTTTATGGCAAGCGCCCGTGCGAGCGTCCCGATGGCGAAGCCCGCAAGCTCCGCTCGCGAGGTCAGACCAATCAGCGCCGCATCAGCCTTCAACGTAGCAAGCGTTGCCGCGCCAGCGGCGGCGACATATCGGATGGCCATCGCGCCGCCAACGACGGCCAGCGCTGGGATGAGAACATCGAGATTCTCGGCGATCTTGCCGATGCCAGCCGCCAAGGCCGCCTGAGCGCCACTGGATTGAGCGGCTTCGCCGACATAGATCGTGAGGGCATTGGTCAGTTGAGTGAACGCGCTCGAAAGGGAAACCTCCTGCCATTGCCGAAGGTGAGGCGAATGCCATCGCGCCGCATAGGGCCAAAGCTAGTTTCAGAGCATGTTTTTCTCCTTCGAGCAGCCTCCTCAAAATGCTTCCCGACAGGACGATCATGTGGCTTAGCTACCGGCAAACGCCTTGCCGCTTGAGTTGCTGATACCAGACGCCGGCCTGTTGCTGAGACCAGAGATCGGCGCTGCGCTTGCCTTGGGCGCCCTGCCTCTTGTCAATATTCAGCCTCCATGCGGCGATAATCTGCCGTCGGGACGTGATCTTCTGTGCAGCGGGGCAAAGCTTGCTGCGCCCGCGTTTCATCGTTCGGAGACCGCATCCGGTTCTGATGATCCTGAACACGAACCGACTGCTAATGCTGGAGGTGGCGTTCGAGCACATTCAAATCTTGGGAATGAGCAGGAAAAGAGACCACTGACGCTACGATCAGGATGGGTAAGCAAGCTCGCACGATCCATTCTCCACGGTTGAAGATTTCAAGGTAGATCGACCAGCCACCTTCGACAAAACGGTCGAACGAGGGCCCCGAGCCTCACCGCGATCAAGGGCCGGGCGTTCAGGCTTGAGCGACAATTTCTTGAGACAGGTGTCATCTTTGTAGATGCAACGCGCTGACCTTACCCGAACATCGGTCGATCCGCATGGAAATTCCGCCGCCGCCCAACGCTCCATTGGACGGTGCTTGGTAGGCGATCCAGCTTCCTGGCCGATCCGGGTCCGGCTCGACAATCAGGGGATGATCCGGCAGGCTTCCAGGATACGCATCCATTGCCGCTTTTGCGATCTGTCGGGCCGTGCGGTCATCCGATGCGGCAGTGCCAGACGCTGTAGGGCATGGTGACGAAACCTGCGCCTTCGCTGGCGGGGGTAATGTCGTCAATGCGATCAACGACCCGGCGATTGAGCCGCATAGAAGCCCGCTGTGCAAAGTTGAGCCCGTTTGGCGTGGCCACTGCCGGCGCATTAGGGACGACCCCGCTGTTCGCGCCATTCCCGAAGTGCATCGCGTTCCTGCGCGGTGGGAGGAGGGCAAATGCCTTGGGCGACAAGTCTCATTCGATACCTGACACCTTCCTCACGGACCCATATGTCCGCATGCGCCTTACCCTTGGTTTTCGCGCGCTTCATATACCCTGCTGCTATGCGCCGCTGTTCAGCAGCAGGCATGGTTTCGGCCGAGCAGGACTGTGCGACCTTGCGCTTGGGGCTGCTGCTGCGTGCCCCGGCTTTTGCTCGTTGCTCGCGGTCGTAGCGATCCGTGTCCAGCTTGAGGGGATTGGCATACCCCCCCGGGTTCGCCACCGTCACGGAGGGAACGGACACGTCCTGCGCTATCGCTGGCATCGCCAAAAGGCCTGCCCCGAATAGGATAATTACCGCCCTCATCGGGATCCGGCCCGATTGGCCTTGGCATCGAAATTTATGCCGTTGGCTCTATTATAATCGTCATAGGTGGCGCACAAAGCCGACTGGCGCAGAGTGCCGTTGCTCCAGACCGGCGTGTCAATCACATGCTGTGCGGCCAGAGGTCCAGGTGCAGCGGAAAAGAAAACCGCAGGTATTGCCAGTTTGTTTCGCATCTCTCGGCACTCCTTTACTAAATTCCTGCAAATCAACATCATTGACGCTGAACATCTCCTGTCGAGCGCACCAATATCCCTCGATCGGTCCCGGCATTGGCTCCGGTCATCCCGGAGTGAGTACCGGTCCATTCGTCAGTCATCCGACTCTCTGCGTCACACGCGCGAAGGAAGAGGTCATGATCGAGACGTCGCGCAGTATTTCCTATCTGACCTTGCGGGCCATTCTACGTCGCATGGTGGCTTTGTTCGAAAGAGCCAGCCAGCGGAGGAATCATTGGCCGCCGACGCCGGCGCGCTGTGACGCCGACATCGTGAAGCGATAGGAAGGAACTGCATGACGCCGATTGAGCGGGCTGAACTGGAAAGCGATATCGTCCGCGCGGTCGCGGGCGGCGTCACCGATGTGATGGACGGCGAATGGGGAGACCGGGAATGGCTGCACCTATTCGTCGATTTCGAGATCGCCCCGGAAGGCGGCCGGTCGAGCAGCATTGCGTTCGCGCTGGCCCGCAGGCCGGGACGGGCTCCGGAGAAAGCGGCCTTCCGCCTTCCGCAGGAGGCCAAGCTTAGGCTGGGCGAACTGGCCGACGCCATGGGCGCAACACCGAACGGTCGCTGGACCGTGGCGCAGATCCGTATCTCCCGCGACGGACGCTACGACTTTCGCTACGCCTATGGCGCGCCATGGCGCCTGAGCGGCAATCTGACTGACAAACGGTTCGAAACCTATCTCGACGACTGGCTGACAAGTGACGAGGGCGCGCCTTATCAGCCGCGCGAACGGCGTTGGTGGCAGCGGATGCTGGGGGCATGACGATGACAGTCACGCTCATCATGCTGACCGCCGCCCTGGCGCAGGGTGGTGCCCCGGAACCGCTAGTCGCGACCCCTGATGATGCGGCAGCCATGCGCCTGCATGTCGGGCGGACGGGCATCCTGTGCGCGCGCCTCCCTTGCCCGTCCAAGGCCGTCTACATCCCCGACGACAAGGCTGCCACACCGCGCCATCTGCCCTACACGGACAGGGATGGCCGCACGCCGCCACCGCCGATGATCGGGGACGATATCATGCTGGCGGAGATCGGCAGGGCGTGGAAGGACTATGGATGCCTCGCCATCGACGGGCGGCTGATCAGCAGGGAGGACGACAGGCCGGTGCTTCGCGTCGATCGCATCGTCGGCCCTTGCGAGAAGGACCGTGGATGAGGCTGGTCTCTTGGCTTTGCGCTGTCCTATCGGGCCTGTGCCTGTCGGGTTGCGGCGACCGGCAAGCATCGATCGACGCAGCCCTGACCTTGGCAGAGAAGCTGTATCCGGGGCGGCTCGAACTGTTCGACAGCCATCTCCAGCAGGGAAATTATGCGGTCACGCTGGCCGTAAAGGGCGATCCTTTCACGCGCATCCGGTTTGACATCGATCGCGATCCTTCCCAATGCCGCGTCAGATCGCATTGCGAACAGCGGCTGCGCAGTGCCTACGCCGAGGGGATTGCCGCCGGGGCCAAGCTCAAGGCGCTGAACGCTGCTTTCCCGGCCTGCGGCGTCACCATGCTGGCTGTCCATGAAGCGCGTGTCACATCGGCTTTTCGCACGATCATCGAACTGGATCTGGATCCGGCCAATCAGCAGCCTGGGCTGGATCGCCTGGCGCCCTGCGTCTCCGCTTTCCGCGCCGCCCTACCGCTGGATGTCGTGCCGGAGCAGCGGCGGCTGTCGCTGCGTATCCTCACGCCTGGTCGGAACGGCCCGGCGATAGCCCGGTCGCCCGTGACCTTCGAGAGTCGGCTGGACGATGCGCGGCAGGACGAGCCGAGCTATATGATCAGCATCGCGCCCGAAGCCCGCACGACCTCAGCCGGGGACTTGAGAATCTACGCCAATTTCCTCTCGCGACCGGAATTGCGGGACCAACTGGCCGAAGCCGCGCGCAAGGCGTTGGCGGCTGATGGACAAGGCGGACATGTCCCCACCATGACCTTCCTGAACGAAACGCGCCTCGACCCGTCCCGGCTAGACGTGATCCGCACTTATATTCTCGCGTGCAGCATCTATGAGCCGGGGAAAGGACCGTGCCGGGAGGATATCGCTGTACGTCTGCACCACGATCTTGCCAGCGGCAAATCATCCGACGCACAGGTTTTTCACGACGTTCGCAATCAGCACGGGCGACTGGATTTGCCTCCGCTTCCAGGCCGCTGAGTTAGTGCTACGTTGCCAGAGCCATGTTCTGTCCCCTGAACCGTACAAATTCCATGACGGCCGAACCTGCTTCGGACAGGACAATGGCGGGCGCTCATTTGTCTGGTCCTGTCCCGATATGCGGGGCTTTCGTGAGTGAGAATGGCATTTCAATGAGATACTTGCTGCCGGCGAAGCCCGCATGGATAATGCACCATCAAATGACGGCACCAAACATGCCCGGCATCAATGCCGGCGTTGCAAGCGCCAGCCCCGTTCATCCGCGAGCCATGGGCTCCAAAGCAATACTATTTGCTACAAGGAGTTATGGCGATGAAAAGAATATCGGCCATGCGCTGGTGCGCTGTGCCAGCCGTTTTGTTAATCTCTGGCGGCACTGCTTTCGCCCAATATGCGCCAGTGGATCCGATGCCGTCAGGGCAAACTTCCACAAGCGTTATGGCGAACAAGTTATCCGGTGACATAGCGAGCGGAAAAAGCCGATCCAACAGTGTCTCGAGCCGATGCTTCGCTGATTCTGGGCCCGGCCCTGAAAGGCGCGCGATGGAAGCCGAATATAAACGGCGCCTTAGGTCCAGTGGCGAAGCGAACGCCGATGCGTGGCGTGCGGAGCACGGCCGCGCCTATCGCGCGAGATTGGTCGCAGCCGGGAAATGCCCAGATTGAAATGGCGCTGTGCGAAGTAGGCAAATTTGAGCCAGTATCTAACTGACGCGATTGATTTTCAGGCGTCCGAAGAACCGTTCGATCTGGTTGCGTTGCTTATAGAGTTCCCGGTCGTGCCTGATCATCACGCGGCGACTTGAACGGCCGGAATGACGGCCACGATTTCTCGTTTGAGGAGGTCGGCACGGATAGAATCCGCATCGTAGCCCTTATCAGCGAGCAAGGCGTGAGGTGCGCGCTCGGAAGGCCAGACCATCATAAGTCTTACAGTCGGCCGCTTCGAGTTGGCCGCTCGTGGCCTGGCCAACTGATTTCGACCGCGGCGGTTGTGAGACTTAACTCAATTGGTTCATCGCTAAAATGGAACGAATGCTTTGCCTAGGCGGCTGGTAGTAGCGACTGGCCGCCCCCATTAGCATTGTCTCTATAATTCAATGGACTGCTGGGAAAAGGAAATACGCCATAGGCGGTTCCCTATTCTGAGTTGATCCATTTAGAGGAGGGGGCTGGCAGTTAACCTTAGCTGAGCTTGTCCCTCTCCGGGGGGAGAGAATGGCGTTCCAAATAAGATACCCTCGAGCGCTGGCGCTAGTTTGCGTGCTAGGGCTGTTGGGCGCCTGCAGCGACCGCGATGACGCAACCCATGAACCGGATGCTGACGACCTGCGCGCCGCTCAACTGGTTGCGAATTTTTCGCAGGACGGCACCGTTTGGCCAGCTATCGGCGGGGACTATAGCGAACAGCGCTTTTCTCCGCTCACTCAAATCGACCGCAGCAATGTCGCCCGGCTGGGTCTGGCCTGGGAAGGCGACATGGAATCGAGCAGAGGGCTCGAAGCCACTCCGATCGTTCAAGATGGCGTGATGTACGTCACCAGCACCTGGAGCCGTGTATTTGCCTTCGATGCCGCGACGGGAAAGAGGCTTTGGTCCTACGATCCCGAAGTCCCTCGCGAAACTGTGCGTAAATTGTGCTGCGACGTCGTCAATCGCGGGGTAGCCGTGTGGGATGGTCGGGTGTTCGTCGGCACGCTTGATGGGCGGCTGGTCGCGCTCGACACGAAGAGCGGGAAACCCATTTGGACTATTAAGACCTTCGACGATCCCGAGCGGCCTTACACGATTACGGGCGCTCCGCGCGTCGTGAAAGGCCGCGTGGTCATAGGCAACAGCGGTGCGGATGTGGGCGTGCGCGGCTATGTCAGCGCCTATAATGCCAAGGACGGTGGCCTGTTGTGGCGCTTCTGGGTGGTGCCCGAAGGCCCCAATGCCGAGCCCGAGAACGAAGACGTCGCCGAAGCCCTCAAGACTTGGCCTAAGGATCCCATTTGGGAAGGCAAAGGCGGCGGCACGGCATGGGACGCTATGGCCTACGATCCCGATCTCAACCTGCTTTATATAGGAACCGGCAATGGCGGAACTTGGAAGTTGCGCCGGCCCGGTGACGACACGGACAATCTCTATGTGTCCTCGATCGTCGCGATCGATGCTGACACAGGCAAGCGTGCCTGGCACTACCAGACCACTCCAGGCGACATGTGGGATTATACCGCCACCAATTCGATCATCCTTGCGGATATCGTATTCGGCGGGAAGCCGCGCAAAGTCTTGTTCCAGGCCCCGAAAAACGGGTTCTTCTATCTCCTCGATCGTGAAACCGGCGAACTGCTGGGCGCCGACAAATATGGCGCGGCGAACTGGGCCAGCCATGTGGACATGGAGACCGGACGGCCGGTGCGGACCCGCTGGGCCGATTACCGCGAACAGGACCAGCTAATCTATCCCAACCCGAACGGGGCACATGACTGGCAATCCATGTCTTTCAGTCCTCGTACCGGGCTCGCTTACATCCCGGCATTCGATGTGCCGTGGCTGAAGACGATGACGCCTGGCTTCCGTTACTTCTACGATCTTGGCGTCCCGCCCGAGAAACTTGCGCAGCTGACCAGAGGACAGGATCCGGTTGAGAAGGGCGGTTTCCTGCGTGCCTGGGATGTCGCCAACCGCAAACTCAAATGGCAAGTAAAGCTGCCCGGCACCTGGAACAGCGGTACGCTGACGACGGCGGGCGATCTGGTCTTCCACGCGTCGACCGATGGCTATTTCAGCGCTTACGATGCCTTCGACGGCAAGCGCCTGCTGCACGTGTCCACCGGGACCAGCGCGATCGCCGCGCCCGTCACTTATGCGATCGGCGGCACGCAATATGTGGCTCTCTTGGCAGGCTATGGCGGGTCCGGGATGTTGTCCATCGCGGAAGACGCGGCGGTGCGGACTTATGAGAACAAGGGAAGGCTGCTGGTTTTCAAGCTGGATGGCGGCGAGGTTCCGCTTCCGCCCAAACGCGACGTTCCGCTCGGTCCCGCACCGCAGGATACGAACCTGCCCCCCCTGAGCCAGCAGCAGATCGACCGAGCGACGGACCTCTATCTCAACTGCGCCGGGTGCCACAGCACAGGCGGAGGCACACCGATGCTGCCCAATCTGGCTCGGACGAAAACGATCGGGGAAGCCGGTTTCAGGGCAATCGTGATCGACGGCGCATTGTTCCCGAACGGAATGCCCAGCTTTGAGGAAAAGCTCAGCTCAGAGGATGTCGATCTGCTCTACCAATACATAATCCGGGGCCAGCACAATAAACCCATCGCGGAACGATGGTACTGATTCAACACAATAATCCCTCCGCTAAGGACAGGGAATATAGAACGTTATGAGAGGAGAGAGACAATGATTTATTCTGGCGAGGTTACGCAAGACCAACGCATTATGGCTCATAGGCGCTGGCACGCACTGACCAGGGGCGCAAGCGTGATGGCGTACGTCTCCGCGGGCCTCCTGGCTGCGCCGGCTCATGCCCAGGGGGAAGGCACTCCGCAGAGCGTGGAAGGCTCTGAAGAGACGATCATCATTACCGGTTCGCGCGTTATTACCAATGGCTTCCAGGCGCCGACGCCGGTAGCGGTTGTCACCGCCGAGGAACTGCAGACCCTCGCCCCGACGAGCCTATCCGACGCTTTGAACAAGCTGCCGGTGTTTCAGAACTCCGCCCAGCCGCAGTATTTCGTCGGTGCCAGTGCCGGCCAGAGCTTCCTCAACCTTCGCTCGCTCGGGCCGGAGCGTGTGCTGATCCTGCTCGATGGACGCCGCGTCGTGCCTTCGACCGCTAATGGCACGACCGACGTCAACATTCTGCCTGAAGCGATGGTGAAGCGGGTCGATGTCGTTACCGGCGGTGCCTCGGCTGCCTATGGCTCTGACGCTGTCGCGGGTGTGGTGAACTTCGTTCTCGACACCGATTATCGCGGCGTAAAGGGAAGGGCCCAATATGGCATCTCGGAAGACGGCCTGGGAGAGAACTACAGGGCCAACCTCAGCGCAGGCTTCGGCCTTGGCGATCGAGGCAGTCTGATCGTCAGCGGTCAGTATTACAAGAACGATGGTGTGAAGGGTTGGGGCGAATTCGACTGGTTCAATTCCTGCGCGCTCATTCCCAATCCGGCCGGATCTCCACAAAACCTCTCTGCATGCGGTGTCAGATCCGCGGCCTTCACCAGCGGCGGCATCATCACCGGCGGCCCGCTGGCAGGCACCGATTTCGGGCCTGGCGGGACGCCGCGCGAGTTCGTTTATGGTGACGAGAGAACCGGTTTCAGCATGATCGGCGGCAGCGGCGTGGACCACGGCGCGAACTTCTTCGCCATTCCCGAGACGGAACGGATCACTGGCTTCGCTCACTTCAAGTACGAGCTAGCTGATTACGTCACAGTATTTGTCGACGCATTGTATGGGCAGAGTAAATCGAAATACAACTTTACATCCTCATGGCAGGGCCTGGGGACCGAGTATCAGATCCAGATTGACAATGCCTTCCTGCCCACCGAGATTCGTGACCGGATGTTGGAGGAAGGGGTCACATCCTTTCCGCTCGCGCGCTACAGTGACGATTTCGGTTTCCTGACCAACAATGTGCGTAACCGTACCTGGCGCGTTACTACCGGAATGGATGTCGATCTGGGCGGCTGGAAGGTCAGCGCCTATTACGCGCATGGCGAGAACCGTTTCGATCTCGCGCTTGAGAACAACGTCTATATCAACCGCCTTTATAATGCTGCGGATGCGGTAGACGGTCCAGGCGGGCCGATCTGCCGTTCGACCTTGACGCAGCCCGGCAATGGCTGCGTGGCGCTTGACGTGTTCGGTCGGGGCTCGCCTTCTCAGGCGGCACTGGATTGGGTCACGGGCACCACGCGCCAATTTGTGCACGTCAAGCAGGATGTATTCGAAGTCAGCGCCGCCGGCGACGCGTTCGATCTATGGGCCGGTCCGGTTTCGCTTGCATTCGGTGCAGGGTACCGCACGGAATCGAGCGCGCAGACAGTGGATGAAACCTCCACCGGCACACGCGTTTTCACCGGCGACTATCTCGGATGGCCCCCGCAGTTCACCGGCGCCCTGGGCGCGTGGGAGAGAACCAATCCTCAGCCACTGTCCGGCTCATACGATGTGATGGAAGTGTTCGGCGAAGTTCTGGTGCCGCTACTGCGCGATTCCTCGATCGGCTATTCGGCCGATCTCAACGGCGCGATCCGCTATACGAATTACAGCACCAGTGGCGGCGTGACGACCTGGAAACTGGGCCTTACATATGAGCCCGTTGCAGGGCTCCGCTTCCGGGGCACGCGTTCACGAGACATCCGTGCGGCGAATGTGACGCAGATGTTTACCGGCGCTAGTTCGAGTCAGGGTGGCCTGACCGATCCGTTCCAGGAAGTGGGCTCGCCCAACCGCATCCCGGTGGTCAACGTTCTGTCCTTCGGCAATCCTAACCTCAGGCCGGAAGTTGCCGATACTACCACGCTCGGTCTGGTCTTCCAGCCCAGCGGTATCCCCGGTTTTTCCGCATCGATCGATTATTTCGACATCAAGATCAAAGACGCGATCGGCACATTGGGCGGGCAGGTGACGGTCAACCAATGTTTCGAAGGGGCGACAGAACTTTGCTCGCTACTGACACGTGACGCGAATGGTGTGTTGCTCACGGTCAGGACCCCGTTCCTCAACATCGCCGAACGGGCGACGCGCGGACTCGACTTCGAGGTGGGTTACGTCACTCAACTCGGCGACGGGCGGCTCGCCTTGCGGGCGCTGGCGACTTATATCGACAAGCTGACGACCACCAATCCGGGCGCTCCCACGCTCGATACTGCGGGTCAGACCGGCGTGGGCGGGGGCGGCGGCGCCAATCCCGGCGTTCCGCACTGGAGCGGTAATGCCAGCATCGGTTACGACGTGAACGGCTTTGGGATCGATCTACTGGGCCGCTATGTCGGGCCCGGTGTGTTGGACGTGAATCTCAGCCCAGCAGCGCTCGATCCGGCTCTCAACCGTGTCGACTCCGCCTTCTATGCCGATATGACGCTCAGCAAGAAGCTCCGCGTTGGCGGTGCAGAGGCCGAACTGTATCTGACCGTGAACAACTTGTTCGACCGCGCGCCGAACTATGCTCCGAATAGCTTCTTCGTCTTCGGGACCTACCAAGGTGCGACCAATCCCGGGTTGTTCAACTTAATGGGGCGCCAATACACAGGTGGTATCCGGTTCGAATTCTAAGAAGATAACAAGGGCGTAGCTGCACACCACTACGCCCTTGGTTCCTGCGACGGAAGGACATAAGACGATGACAGGAGTGCACAGAACGTTGCTTGCAGCTCTCGCCTGTGGAGCTTTGCTCGCATCCGGGCCCGTTGCGGCGCAAAAGGGCCGGGTCCCTCCTCCCAATGTAGGAAGCGGCGATTGCGATCGATCCTGCCTGGAAAGCTTTGCTGAAAAATTTGTCGACGCGCTCATTGCTCACGACCCCGCAATGCTGCCACTCGCAAAGGGCGTTCGCTATTCTGAGAACGGCGTTGAACTTCCCATCCCCGACGGCTTCTTCAAAAATGCCACGGGTGACCGCAATTATCGGCTCTATGTTGCTGATCCCGAGTGGGGCACCATCGGCTTCTTTGCCCGGATGGACGAGAATGGCGCGCGCGTTCTGAAAAGCACGCGGCTGAAGGTTTTTAAGCAGCAGATCACCGAGATCGAGGTGATCGTGGCACAGGAGCGCTGGCCGGGTTGGCCGGCGGGCGAACCGATGCCCGAACATCTGGGCGACACTACGCGGGCCGAATTCCGTACGGCCGTCCCGGTGGCCAATCGGCGCAGTCGCGACGACCTGATGAAGATCGTGAATACCTATTTCACCGGGATCGAGAACAACGAGGGCAAGAAGCCTCCGATCTTCTCCAGCAAGTGCCATCGCCTTGAGGTGGGCCAACCGACGTCAAATGTCGAACTCAAGCCAGGTGAAGAGCCGGGCGCGCATCACTTTACCTGCGCCGAAGGGATGGCGCTGGGCTATTATCGCAACGACAACCGCCTGAGGAATCGCCGCGTACTGGCGGTCGATGAAGAGCGGCAACTGGTGATGGCGGGGGTCTATTTTGACCATGTGAACTCGGCCTACATTCGAAGCTTTCAACTCAATGACGGGCGGACGGTCAACATTACCGATACGATGCCGACAACAATCGGGATTCACGAGATTTTCTCGATTGACGAGGAAGGTATCAGCCAGGTCGAGGCCGTATTTACATCGGTGCCCTATGGGCAGCGGCCCTATTTCAGCACTGGCTACCGGATGGATAGCGAGGGCGCGCTGGACGAGGGTTTCGTGGAGTGGCCGTGAGGAGAACAATGATGACGATGCATTGGCGTGTCGCATTAGCGGCGGGGCTCGTTGCGGTTTCGAACCCTGCGTCAGCGGAAGCCGAGTGTGATCGTACCTGCCTTTCGGGCAAGCTCGATCAGTTTCTGAACGCGGTGGTGGCGAAAAATCCAGGCGCGGCGGACCTTGCGACCCGCTTCCGCCAGACCGAAAACGCAGTGATTACGCCGGCCGGCAAGGGCATCTGGCAAACCAACACCGGCATCGGCACGATCGATCGGCGATATTATGATCCCGAAACCGGCCAGGCGGAATTTTTTGGCACCATGAAGGAGGGCGAGAAAACCTCTATCGCTTCGGTACGCCTAAAGATCGCGGACATGAAAGTGACCGAGGCGGAATGGCATATCGCCAGATCTGATAGCCCGGGCATCATGGGTGATCCGAAGAATCCGGTTTTCGATCTGGAGACCCTGCTCCAAAATCCGCCGCCGAGCCGCACCGTCCCCGTAGCGGAAAGAGCAACGCGGGAAGATCTCATCGCGGCGGTGAATTCCTATTTTGACGGAATTGTGTTCCAAAGCGGACGCTATGTGCAGGCCAATCCCGGCTGCGAACGCTACGAAAATGGCATGGGCGCCCCGGAATATACCCTGCACGGCCCTGCCCCGGAGGATGCGGATTTCCAGGACGCCTCCGATTGCCGCTCTGGCTACCAAGGGCTCGGTATCGTCAACGTCGCTGCGCGGCGTTATCTGGTGGTGGATCTTGAAGCGCAAGTGGTCGCGGCGTCGGCCGTCTTCATACGCGAGCCTCTCAATCCCAAGCGCCGCAACTATTTCATGGAGATATTCTATTTGGATGGAGGCAAGATCAGTTCCGTCTATGCATCAATGATCTACGCGGATCCGAAGCAACCGGTCCCGAACTGGGAGCCCTACGATGGGAACTTCCCGATAGGGCAGAATGTCACCCCTGCTCTATGAAAGCCAGGACCGCGTCCTGACCGACCGCGTTTGGCAAATGAGACACAAAGCTACGCTTCCGCTGTCATTCCGGGCGTTTATAGCGTTAGGGCGCCTGCTCGGAACCTGCCCTACATTCATGGTGCGCCAAGCCGGCAATTGCGATGATAACTGGGGTAGATCTCCGCTCTGGATCGTACATTGAACGAAGGCGTCTACGGCCAAATAATATCTCCAACATTCGTCAGTGCCGCCTGATTGCTGCCCAATGATGTTCGGCACGAGAGCAGGAAGCACTTTGCCCCCTGATCGCCAAGGCCCCCTACATAATCCACAAAGCTAAGCGCTCTAGTTCGGGACGCAATTGGCACTAGCCGTTCGCTAGCGGATTTGATTAGCCTGCCCCGCTCTTCTGAGTTTTCGGTGATATGCAGGAACCAGCCCGACAGTATCTGGCCTTCCTGATCGGCATACTAATGCTTCTCACATCCGGCGCCCGTAGTCCAATTTCCTCAAGCCGCGCACTTCTGAACAATGCGAGCAAAGGAAGCCAGTATGCCGCTTCACGGCTCCTGCTCCAATCATGATCGCTGGCTGATCTGCCCTTGCCATCGAAGCGCCCCACGTGGCGACGCCATGCTCCCGATCATCGCATGAGAGCGGCAATCCGTCCGTCTGCGCTCCAGCGTTCAGCCGATCGCAATGTCCCCCGCGCGTAATCGGCACAAAGGAGATGTGCAATGAAACGTAACTGGATGCTGGCCGCGTCGGCGCTGCTGGTGACGAGCATGTCGCTGTCCGCTTGCTACAACGACCGGCCGAACCATCACAGACCCCCTCACGACCGCTGGGACCGCGACCGTGATCGCGATTGGGATCGTGACCGGGATCGGGGCCACCGCCACGACCGAGATCGCCATCGGGAGAGGGATCGGGACAGAGACAGGGACCGGGACAGGGATTACCGGCGCTGAGTCGGATTAAAGTCGTTAAAGGCCGCCGGGATCGCCAATGGCGATCTCGATGCGGCCTTTAGCTTGCAAGATGGGCAACCGGTCCTGCGGGTCTAATGCCATCCCTGGGTGCGATAATCCTTTGGACTCATTCCGAAGCGGGTCTTGAAGGATCGGCTGAAATGGGATGCATTCGAAAAGCCGTAGGAGAACGCGATCTCGGTGATTGATCGTCTGTCATGGCTGACATCCCGCAGGGCCGTGGCGCACCTCTCCAGCCTGACACGCCAGATGTAACGACCCAGCGGCTCCGATTGCGCGAAGATGGTCTGGAGATGGCGCGTGCTGCACCTCATCGTCTGCGCGATGCTTTCAACCGAGAGATGTGGATCGTTGATGTGGTGATCGACATAGGCCCGCACGCGCGCCCGGATCTTGTCGTGATAGGAATAGCCTTCGGGCCCGAAAACCTGCTCGGCTATGGCGACCTGGATGAGATTGATCGCGACGTCCGACATCTCGTGCGTGGTCATGCCGAGTTGCCCCGCGCTCTGATACAGGCCGGTCAGGAAATTGAAGGCCAGGGAGCACACTGCGCTATCAACCGGCATCTGGCGCTGGAGCACGTTCACGATGCCCGGGGTGCGCGCTGCCAGTTCATGGCGCGGCACGATGCCGACGAGTTGCCGAGCGCCGTCCTCGGCATAGAGCGCGTCGCAGGACCGGGAGAAGCGGTAGAGACCGAGAGTGCCGGGCTGCAACACATTCGTCTGCCCCTTCTTCACAATCCTCACCTCTCCGGTGAGCTGCAGCACGAACATGAAATAATCGAGCGAGTCTTCGGGCGGCAGAACCTCCGCCAGATCGGCCGTTAGCCGATTGCAGTTCTCGACCATCCAGAATGTCAGCGCCCCCACGCGGCGTGACGCAAGCTTCTGCGTCATTCCCGATGGATCGAAGATTGGCCCGCGTTCGCTCACATCCCCCTCCATGTGCGTGCATCTCCCGCTCGCCTGATGTGGACGATAATTGCCGCTGGCGTCTTGTCAACGCGGCTGCCGGCCTTGCGAGCGGCAGCCGCGAGGCAGATCAGAACTTGCCTCTAAGGCCAATGCGGAAATATCGACCTGTCGGATCATAGAGCACGGGGTTGTAGGAGGCCACGGCGCTCGGGCCCAAGGCGGGCGCCTTGTTGAACACATTGTTGATTGAGCCGAAAACCTCAAAGTTTTCGCTCATCTCATATGAGCCGGAGAGGTGAACATAGGTCCGGCCGGCGAGATGATTGGTATTGATGCTGTTGGTCAGGTCCGGCCGGTATCCGGCATCCTCTGGCCCGATCAGGTTGACGTTGAACTTGCCGGGCGTGAGCGTGTGCGTGGAAACCGTGAGGCTCAGTGGTCCCGTCGAATAGGTCAGCGAGGTATCGATGGTCCAACTCGGCACGCCGGACGGTTCGCCGGTCGGAAAGCCATTCATGCCGGCGCGATTCGTTCTGGTGCCGGTGCTGTCGATGGTGGTCAGTTCGATATTGTGGGTCGCCAAAGCTCGGAAGGTCAGGTTTCCCCCTGCGGAAATGGCATCGAAGTCTGTCGAGAACAGGAACTCGAAATCGATCCCGCGGACCAGCAGTCCATCGAGGTTGAGGTTCACATTCTCCAGGCGCGTGATCAGGTTGGTGTCCGGATCGCGGGTAATAAAGCCGCAATATTCGGTTCGGCCTTCGAAGCAGCGCGTAACGACGGTCTGGCCACCCAATGTTGCGATGGCGCCTTCGACTTCAATGTCGAAATAGTCGACCGACAGGCTGACCGTGGAACCGATCCATGAGCGATCCGGGGCGAGCACCACGCCGAAGGACGTCGTATCCGCCTTTTCGGGATCGAGTGCCGGATTGCCTCGGCGTGGCAGAGTTACTCCTGAGTTGGTGTTCGTCAGTCGATCGATGACAAAGGTCTGCGTGCTAGCGAGACGGGAGAACAGTTCAACCATGTTGGGCGCGCGGATGTCCCGCGAACGGGTGCCCCGGAACCGGATTCCATCGATCGGCTCCCAGACGGCGCCGACCTTCCAGGTCGTGGCGTTCACTGTCGTTTTCGGGTTCTGCACGCTGCGGCGGCTATAGTGGGTCTGGCGGACCGCGCCGTTCAGTTCGAGGCGATGCGCGAAAGCCATGTCGCTGGCGAGCGGGACGACCGTTTCGAGATAGCCTTCCATCACCGAGATCCTGCCGTCGATCGGTGCGGAATTGTTGGTGAAGAAGCCGCTGCTCGCGCTGATTGGATCAGCGGTGCCATAGGCCTCATCGACGCGATATTCGGCGCCTGCCGCGAGTGAAATCGGTCCGGCCCAGGTGCCGAAGGGCTCGCCACGCACGTTCCCGGCAAAGACATGCTGATTATAGTTGAAGCTCGATTGAGCGGTTCCGAACGCGTAGTCCAGCGCAGCGTCCGAGAAATTGCCGACGCCGAAGGGGTTGATCGGCGAGCATCGGTTGCCCGGATCGGTCAGCGAGGACCGGCAGACCGGCACATCGTCATCGTTCCGAACGGAATCGAGTGCCCGCGTGAAATTGGCATTGATCCGGTTGTTCGTGGAGCTTTGGATGCTGCTCGTCTCGCCATATTGGTAATAGGCGTCCCAATCCCATCCGGTACCGAGCGGACCTCGAAGACCGGCCGTGATGCGGAAGTGGCTGCGCCGCGCATCGGTTTGCGACAGGCCACCTTCGGTTGTCTTGCGGCCCATGTTGAACTGGGTGATGCCCTCTTCATCCAGGCGCTCGGCGATTTCCGCAGGCAGGAAGGCATTGTCCCGCCGGATGACCAGGCTGTTGTCGAACGGCTGCGCGCCGTAGGCCCGCGCATGAATCCGGCCATAGGATGCCTGAACGAATGCGGTGAGCGAGTCCGTCACGTCGTAATCAAGATTGCTGAAGAAGGCCGCACGATTGAACGGCGCCTTCAGCAGCAAATTCTCGTGGATCAGCATGCGACCCGATCCGCCGATCATGAAGAAGGCCGCAGGTGACGCATTCAGTCCGAACTGGAACGGATCTGCCGAGACGCTGCCATCGGCATTGAACTGGGTTCCGCGCAGCGGCCCGGAGGAAATCAGGCCGGCTTCCGTCATGTTCGCCATGTGGACGAAACCGAGCGTCTGCCCCGGCAGGCCATTGGCGCCCGGACCGCCGGGATTGTTGGTCGAGAAATAGAGAGAAGTTCCGTCAGGCGAGCACCATTCATATTTGAAGCAGTCGCCCATGCCGGCGCTGTCCACATATTCGCCCGCGATGACGAAGTGTCCGCGTCCATTGGCGATCTGGCTGCCATAGGCGGCGCTGAACTGATATTCCTCATTGTCGCCGTGGGTGGAGAGGCCGAACTTGGCTTCCGTGCGGAAACCCTCCAAGCGAGTATCGAGGATGAGGTTGACGACGCCCGCGACAGCATCCGAGCCGTAAGCGGCCGATGCGCCGCCCGTGACGACTTCCGCCCTGGAAATGATATTGCTGGGCAGCAGATTGATGTCGAACGTGCCCTGCGTCGTCGATGGTGCGGAGCGGCGGCCGTCCACCAGAACGAGCGTGCGCTGCGCGCCGAGGCCCCGCAAGTCGAGTAGCAGTGAGCCTGTGTTGGCTTGGGTAAAGCCGAGCACCGCGCTGCTGTTCTGTGGACGGAAGGCTGGAAGCCTGTTGAGGGCATCGCCGACGCTATTGTCCGCGTTCAGTCGCAGCTGTTCCTGCCCTACGACCGTGAGAGGCGTGGGGGAGTTGAAGCCCGAGCGGGCGACGCGGGATCCGGTGACGATGATCGAGTCGACGTCATTCTGGGCTGCCTGAGGCGTCATCCCCTCCTGCGCGTGCGCGGGGGAAGTCCACAGCGCCGCGCCAAGCGCGAGCAGGCTCACAAAGCGCGGCATATGACCGTTTATGGATGGGCGTATCATAGGAACTCCTGTCCTCTGCAATTGCTGAAACCATGTGAGAGAGCGGTCATCGCGCGCTTCCCTGTCGATCAACGACCGGCAGAATGTGACGATGAGCAAAGCGCCAGCGGCCATCGCGCCAGACGATCCTGTCGTGATATTGGGCGATGGTATGGATCGGCGCCGCGGGTCGAGCCCCGGCGGTGGTGATCATGACATAGGTCCGGGCGGCGCAGCCCTCGGCAGTGCCCCTGACGGCTGGCAGGCCGAGGATGTGGCGATTGCCGGTGGGTCCGTCCTGGTCGATCTCGTACAGGTGAGTGACGAGCGCGCGGATCGCCTCGCGTCCTTCATAGCGCGCGCCGCGCACCTCGAAGACGCCGTCCGGAGTGAAGGTCTCCAGATAGCCATCGAGATCGCCGCTCTCCAGTCGGTCCGCATAATCGGCGATGAGATCGAATACCCCCAGCCGCTCATCTGCGGTCAGTTGTTCAGGCATCCCGCTCCCTCGTTTCTTCTACTTTTCTGTGCCCAGCATCGGGGAGCGGCGCTGCAAGTCAATGTCGCGTGGCGCCCTTTCCGGCCTCGTTCGGATGCAGGAAAGTTTTTGGGCGGAGGGAGAAAAGCGGTCCGCCCGCCAGCCGCATATCTCCTCTCTCAGTCGAGGGCCGGAGACCCCTTTTCATGCCGAAAACTGAAACGCGGTCGCGGCTTGTGGATAGCAAGTCAAAGTTCTGGCTTCTTGTCCTGCTGCTCCTTGTAGCGATATTCAACTATACCGATCGCATCGTTTTTGCGGTCATGTCGCAGTCCATCAAGCAGGAGCTGGGTCTCTCCGATTTCCAGATTGGGCTGGTCGGCGGCCTGGCCTTCGCACTGGTCTATTCGAGTTTCGGCATTCCCATTGCGCGTCTGGCGGACCGGATGAGCCGGGTCAGGGTCCTCTCTGCGGCGCTGTTCACATGGTCGGCGGCGTCGGCATTGTGCGGCCTGACCGGGAATTTCCTGCACCTTCTTCTTGCGCGGCTTGGGGTAGGCATGGGCATGGCGGGCTTCCTGCCTCCCACGGCATCCTTGCTTGCCGATCATTTTCCGCCGCAGCGCCGAGCGTCGGCCCTGTCGATCGTGCAGCTGGGTTCTCCCGTCTCCGCACTGACCGGCGGCATCCTGCTGGCCTGGATCGGCGATCATTGGGGGTGGCGCGCAGCGTTTCTTGCGGCGGGCATTCCCGGCATGATCCTCGCGGTCATCGTCCTGGTGGCGCTGCGCGAGCCGGAGCGGGGCAGGCTGGATGGCGGTCGGGCGGAAGGCGCGTCTGCTTCTTTCCGGGTTGTACTGGGCCAGCTTCTTCGCAAGCCCGCCCTCGTGCATGTCGTTATGGGTGGCGCTCTTTCGATGTTCGGCCTGACGTCCATCGGCCTGTTCCTGACGCCCTATTTCGTGCGCGTTCACAACCTCAGCCTGACCGACGCGGGCATCGTGTTCGGTGTCGTGCAGTTCGTTGGCGCGGTGTCCGGCCTGCTGTTCGGCGGCTTTGGCGCGGATGCGCTCGCCGCTCGTGATGTGCGCTGGCGGGCGTGGGGACCGGCCGCCGGACTCTCCCTTGCATTGGTTGCGTACATGGTCGGCTTCGCGCAGACGAATGCGCTTGTGGCGGCGGGTTTCATTCTGGTCGCGGCCATCTGCCTGTTCATCTATTTCGTGCCCTCGGTAGCGATGGTGCAGAACATGGCGGGAGCCCATTCACGCGCGACCGCCGTTGCGCTTTACGCGCTCGCCTCCAGCATCATCGGTAGCGGTCTCGGGCCGGCATCCGTGGGCCTTGCAAGCGACCTTTACGCCAATGCGAGCTTTGCCGCGGGCGACTATGGCGCGCGCTGTCCAGGCGGTGTGGCCGTGAGCGGCGCCGGGGAAGCGATGATCGAGGCGTGCCGAAATGCGGCAGCCACCGGCATTCGCTATGCGCTGATGACGTGCGCCTGCATTTTCGCATGGGCCGCTGTCCACTATCTCTTGGCCGCACGCACCGTACGAAATGATCTCAATCACGCCGTTCCAAGCGCCATTTAGGAGCAAAGATCGTAATGTCTGTCGATGCACTCTTCACACCGTTCCGGATAAAATCACTCACTCTGCCCAACCGAATCGTCATGGCGCCGATGACCCGTTCTTTCTCGCCGGGGGGTGTGCCGACCGAGGATGTGGCGGCTTATTATAGACGCCGTGCCGAAGGGGGCGTCGGGCTGATCTTTACAGAAGGCACAGCCATCGCGCGGCCGGCTGCGAAGAGCAAAGACGCACATCCCGATTTCCATGGCCTTGGTCTCAAGGGCTGGTCCGGGGTGTTCGATGCGGTGCATGAGGTCGGCGGGCGGATCGCCCCGCAGCTGTGGCATGTCGGTTCGGTCCATCCCGAGGATGTCGATCCGGACGATCCGGCACGGCCCATCGACAGCCCATCAGGCATTCGCGCGCCCGAGGGAGCCTTCGGCGAGCCCATGAGCGACGAAGCGATCCAGGATACCATCGATGCCTTCGCCGCGTCCGCCCGCTATGCCGGCGAGCTTGGTGCCGACGCCATCAACATTCACGCGGCCCATGGCTATCTCATCGATCAGTTCTTCTGGTCGCTGACCAATCTCCGCGCCGATCAATGGGGCGGGGAGGGCATCGCGGCACGCTCGCGCTTCGCAGCGGAGGTCATTCGCGCGATCCGCCAGGCGGTCGGCCCCGATATGCCTGTGATCATCAGGCTATCGCAGTGGAAGCAGCAGGATTACAGCGTGCGGCTTGCATCGACGCCGGAGGAAATGCGGCAATGGCTCGAACCCATGGTTGAGGCGGGAGTTGATCTCTTCGATTGCTCGCAACGGCGCTTTTGGGAGCCGGAATTCGAGGGTTCGGATCTCAATTTTGCAGGGTGGGTCAAGAAGATCACCGGGGCGCCGACCATCACAGTCGGCTCTGTGGGCCTCAACGCGGAGTTCCTGACCTTTTTCACCGATCAGAAGATGGGCCCGGCGCCCATCGATGAACTGATCCGGCGCCTGGAGCGCGGCGACTTCGATCTGGTGGCCGTGGGGCGGGCGCTGCTCGGCGATCCGCAATGGGCCACCAAGATTCGGGAAGGGCGCTTTTCCGAACTGGTGACGTTCGACCGGTCGGTCCTGCGCACGCTGACATGAGCCAGTCCTCCGGAGACCTCCTGTCGCGAGGGTACAGAGCGAAACTGCTGACGGTTCTGCTTGCCGTATCCGCATTCAATTACACGGACAGGATTCTCGTTCCGGTCCTCGCCCAGCCGATCAAGCAGGATCTGGGGCTCAGCGATCTGCAAATCGGCTTGCTCACCGGCCTTGGATTCGCGGTGATCTACACGGCGCTTGGGCTGCCCGTGGCGTGGCTGGCGGATCGGTTCAATCGCGTGAAGATCATCTCTTACGCGGTCCTCATCTGGTCCACGCTCACCACGCTCAGTGGTTTTGCCGGCAGTTTCTTTCATCTGCTGGTCGCGCGGGCCGGGGTGGGCGTGGGCGAGGCAGGCTTTCTTCCACCCGCCGCCTCTTTGCTGAGCGATCATTTTCCGGCGGACCGCCGCGCTTCGGCTATGTCCATCGTGCAACTGGGCTCGCCCGCCTCGACCATATTGGGCGCGGTGCTGGCGGCCTGGATCGCGAGCGAGTGGGGGTGGCGCACTGCGTTCATCGTCATCGGCTTGCCGGGCGTCGTTGTGGGATTGCTCGTCATGCTGCTGTTGCGCGAGCCCCCGCGCGGCCTTTCCGATGGGATCGTACGCATGGCCAAAGCGCCGCCCTATCGCTCCGTGCTGAGGGAATTGTTCGCAAAGCGCTCGTTCCGTCATCTGATGATCGGCGGCGGGCTTGCCATGTTCGGGCTGAATGCCGTCGGGTCGTTCATGACGATCTTCTTCATGCGGGTGCATGGGTTGAGTCTGGCCGAGGCGGGCACGCTGTTCGGCGTCGTCCAGTTCATTGCGGCGGTCGGCGGATTGCTCGCCGGTGGTTTCGGGAGTGATCGCCTCGCGTCCATGGACGTGCGCTGGCGCGCCTGGGCGCCGGCACTGTTCCTCGCCCTTGCGACGCCCTGCTATCTGCTCGGCTTCCTGAGCGGCTCCATCATCATTTCGGCCGCGTCGATCCTGATGGGCAGCCTCTGCTTCTTCATCTTCTTCGTGCCCACCCTTGTGATCACGCAGAATCTGGTCGGGCCGGAATCGCGCGCCACAGCCATCGCGGTCTATTCCCTCTCGCCCAATCTCATAGGGATGGGTCTGGGGCCGACGCTGGCGGGGCTGTCGAGCGATCTGTTCGCCGGCAGCGCCTTTCCATTCGGGGAAGCTTATGCCGCTGCCTGTCCCGGCGGTATTGCCCCGCCGGGAGCGTCGGCCGCAGTGGCGGATGCTTGTGCGACGGCTTCCGCTTATGGTGTGCAGGCCGCGCTGGCTCTCGTGTCCTGCCTCTATCTGTGGGCCGCGGTGCATTACTTCCTGTTGGGCCGCACGCTTGAGGCAGAAACCTATCGAGCCGCTTGAGGCGAAGGTTCGCCGCTGTCCTCGCGTAATGTGCGCGATGCCAGGAAATAGTGCAGGGACGCCCAGGCGAAGACTGCCACGCCGCAGGCCATGGCCGTCTGGAGGCCATGAGCGGCGGCGAGGCGGCAAGTCTCTGCATAGACCGTGCCCTCCGCGCCGATGCCGCCGGGACAGAGCCGGTCGAACTCTCCAGCCCCGAAGCGCTGCCGCGCGAAGATGTCGCTGAGCAAGCCGAACAGGGCAGGGCCGAGCGCACCGGCAAGGCTGCCGATAAGCGCATAGACCGCCACGGCGGAAGCGCGCATCCGTGCTTCCACCATGTTCTGCAGCATCGCGAAGGAAGGCACGATGTAGATGAACAGCGCGATGCTTCCCGGGAAGATGAAGAGGGCCGCCACCAGCAAGCTGCTCTGGAGGAAGGCGGTGGCATAGAGCGGCCCCGCGATCAGCATTGCAAAGGCGGGCCACCATGCGTGCCAGCGGCGGTCCCGCCCGGCTGTCCAGTCCGATCCGAAGCCGGAGAGAAGCAGGCCGATGGTCGCAGCGCCTGCCTGCATGAAGCCGAACAGGATCGCTGCTTCTTGCAAGGTGAGGCCATGCACGCGGATGTAGAAGGGGCTGAGGAACTGCCCGATAGCCGTCAGGCCGACATGGGCGAGCGAACCTCCGACAATGACATGCAGTGCGGCAGGCTTGGAGAGCAGCACCCGGAGCATCGTCATCAGCGAGGGCGGCGCGCCCTTGGCTGCCGGAGCGCCATCTGCAAGACCCCGAGGGGGTTCGGTGAGGGCGAAACGTACGAGCAGAGCGATCGCTATTCCAGGCAATCCCGCCACGAAGAACGCGACGCGCCAATCCCAGATCGCCACGATGGAGGACACGACAGCCGCGCCGACCAGCGCCGATATGGGCGATCCCAACTGGACGATGGAAATGGCCGACGCGCGCCTGGTCGATGGAAAATGGTCGCCGATCAGCGAGTTGACGGCGGGCGTAAAGCTCGCCTCTCCGACACCCACCCCCACACGGCAGAGCAGCATCTGCCAGAAATTGGCGGCCACGCCGCACATCGCTGTCGCAAGCGACCAGAAGAAGACCGATACCGAGAGCAGGTTGATGCGGCTGCTGCGCTCGGCCACCCGCGCGAGTGGAATGCCCATGACGGCATGGAAGAGGGCAAAGGCAATGCCGCCGAGAATGCCCAATTGCAGATCGCTTAGCGCAAGGTCCCGCTTGATCGCTTCGGCAAGCAACGAGAAGATGAAGCGATCCGTGTAATTGAAGGTCGAGACCAGCAGGAGCACCACCAGCAGCCAGCGCGTGTAGCGCGGTGCCAGCAGGCGAGCGGCCTGCGGGTTTGTGTCGCCATCGGCTTCGGTGTGCGTCGTCATTTGCGCCATGCCTGGGCCGCCGGATCATTCGCGGGCCGCCGCTGGAGCGGCCTTGCGTAGGAAAGATCGTCTCTGTCCCAGCGCCCCGGCCCCGATGGAGGCAAGCCAAGCCCCGTCACCGTCGAGGGGCCTCTGGTGCGGACATCCGGCAGATATTCGCGGATCAGGATGCGCCATTCGCCGTCCCGCCGCTTGAACAAGTCGATGTAGCGCGCGCCGCCGATGTCCAGTTGGTCATCCTTGCGACGCATCATGTTGATGAGGTAGCTCTCGACATGGGCCTCATCGCCCTCGAACTCGATCGTGACGTTGGTCAGGTGATGCTGGTGCATGTCGAAGAAGCTGTCATGCCCCTGATTTCCCCACGCCACAAAGTCCGCGAGAGAGCCGGAGAAGGCGTGGCCGTAATTGATCTGCGCGTCAGGCCAGAAGGCGCTGGCCTCCAGTTCCTCGTCATGTCGATCGAGACCCCGGCAGTAGCGCCACAGGCATTCGTGGATGCCCAGCCTGTCGTCGACATAGCGCTGCCGCGCCTCAAGCGCGCTGATCCGCTCGCGCAACGCCGCGATTTCTTCCTGTTCCGTCATGGTTCGTTACCGTCCGGTGTGCCGCCATAGGGGCGCTTGTAAGAAGGGTCGTCCTCGCCCCATTCGCCCATGGCGAACCGGGCGCCGCCGGGGAGTTCATCGGCGTGCAGCATCATGTCCACGACCAGCTCCCGCGAGATGATGCGCCAGTCATCTCCGCGCCGTTCGAGGCGGTCGAGATAGCGACCGATGCCGAGATCCACCCCCGGGCCGATGCAGCGATGGAAGAACTGGACATAGCTCTCCACATCGGCCCCGGCGCGATTCTCATCGAAAAGCACGTTCTGGTTGGTGATGTTGTGGGAGTGCTGTGTCCACCGCTCGGCGTGGCCGCGATTGCTCGACTCCGCAAAATCCTCGACCGTGCCCTCGAAGCGCGTTCCGTAGGTGATCCGCGCCTCGGGCCAGAAGGCGCTGGCGATTAGTTCGCTGTCGTGGCGGTCGAGCCCACGAGTATAGCGACCCAGGCAATCCCGGATCTTCATGCGGTCGATCAGCCATTGCAGGTCCGAGGCGGAGGTCATCGTTTGTCTCCAGTGATGTCGCGAAGTCGCTTCGCTCAGGCCGGTTGATCCCCGGCGAGATAGCGAAACAGGTGCGGGTTGGCGTAGACCTTGGGCGGCCCGGCGCCGGGGCGGCTGGAGGCGGCCAGCGCCCGTGCGGCGGCCGGACGCGCCTCGATCCTTTTGACGAAGTCAGTGACGTGCGGGAACTCGGCCGGTTCGTTCTCGTCCAGGAGGCGCGGAAGAAATGCCGC